>Ga0207864_1002956_pt1 | contig 15041 bp, 13 predicted proteins | sample HigsolmetaAR202D_FD_184834 | JGI IMG/M metagenome (GOLD analysis project Ga0207864, IMG submission 184834) | Ionic liquid and high solid enriched microbial communities from the Joint BioEnergy Institute, USA - AR20-2-D (SPAdes) (version 2) ...
GGCCCCATCAAGAGACCCCTGTCAAGATGCCCTGGTTGAGACGCCCCGGCGGGGCATCTCGACCGGGGCGTTATAATGGCAGGGTTTCTGCAAGTACTGAGGTTCGACCGATGAACAAGGGTGTACTCTACGCCGCGGGGGCGTATGTGCTGTGGGGCCTGCTGCCGATCTTCTGGAAGGCGCTGCAGCAGGTCGGCACGATCGAGATCCTCGGCCACCGGATCGTGTGGGGGGTGCTGGTGGCGCTGGCGCTGCTGGTGTGGCGCGGGCGGTGGCGGCACCTCGCCGCGGCGCTTCGTGACTGGCGCATCGTCGCGACGTATACGGCGACGGCGCTGCTGCTGACTGCGAACTGGGCCGTGTATATCTGGGGGGTCAACAGCGGGAACATCGTCGAGACCAGCCTGGGGTACTTCATCAACCCGCTGGTGAATGTGGTGCTGGGGGTGCTATTCCTGCGCGAGCGGCTGCGGGGCGGCCAGGCCGTCGCCGTGGCGGTGGCAGCGCTGGGCGTGCTCTACCTGACGGCGCTGTACGGGTCCTTCCCGTGGATCGCGCTGACCCTGGCGCTGACGTTCGGGGTCTACGGGCTGCTGCGCAAGACGGCGGCGCTCGACTCGCTCGAGGGCTTCACGCTCGAGACGATGCTGCTGAGCGTGCCGGCGCTGGGCTACCTCGTGTGGCTGGAGGGGAGCGGCGACGGTGCGTTCGGCCACGCCGGCCCGTGGATCACGCTGCTGCTGGTGTGCTCGGGCGCCCTGACGGCCGCGCCGCTGCTGATGTTCGCGGCCGGCGCGCGGCGCATCCCGCTGATCACGCTCGGGCTGCTGCAGTACATCGCGCCCACGCTCCAGTTCACGCTCGGCGTGCTGGTGTACGGCGAGCCGCTGAGCGCGCAGCGGCTGGCGGGCTTCGGGCTGATCTGGCTGGCGCTGGCGATCTACTCGCTGGAGGGCGTGCTGCGTGACAAGTTCCGGCCGGCGCGCGCGCTGGCGAGCAAGCCGTGAGCGAACGGCGTATACTCGAGGAAAACTCTGCCGACGCTACGAGGAGGGCCATATGAGCACAACCATCGTCGTGCTGGAGGGCGATCAGACCGGGCAGGAGCTGCTCGAGGAGGCGCTGCGGGTGCTGGACCCGGCGGTGACCGGCGTCCAGCTGACCTTCGAGCGCTTCGACCTGAGCCTTGAGAACAGGCGCAAGACGCAGAACCGGGTGGTGGAGGAGGCGGCCGAGGCGATGCTGGCGGCCGGCTACGGGCTGAAGGCGGCCACGATCACGCCCGAGGCCAAGGGCGACGTCGGCAGCCCGAACGCCATCCTGCGCGAGCGGGTGGACGGGACGGTGATCGTGCGCACCGGCCGGCGCATCCCGGGCGTGCGCCCGGTGGGCGGCGCCTACGCGCCGATCGCGGTGATCCGCATGGCGGTGGGGGACGCCTACGGCGCGAAGGAGTGGCGCGAGGGCGAGGGGCTGGATGAGGTGGCCTTCCGCACCGAGCGGATCACCAGGCGCCACTGCCGCGCGGTGGCCGAGTACGCCTTCCGGCACGCCGAGCGGCTGGGGTCGAAGGTCTTCGGCGGGCCGAAGTACACCGTGAGCCCGGTCTACGAGGGCATGCTCAAGGAGGAGATGGACGAGGCCGCCAAGCGCCACCCGCAGGTGCGCTACGAGCCGCAGCTGATCGACGCGACCTACGCGCTGCTGCTGACGAACGCCGGCGACGGGCTGGTGATCCCGACCCTCAACCGCGACGGGGACTGCATGAGCGACCTGGTGCTGCAGATGTTCGGCTCGATCGCCGGCTCGGAGTCGCTGCTGATCAGCTTCGACGAGGAGTGGCGCACGCGGGTGGTGATGGCCGAGGCGCCGCACGGCACCGCGCCGAGCCTGTTCGGCAAGAACATCGCCAACCCGATGGCGATGATCCTGGCGGGGGCCTCGCTGCTGAGCCATATCGGCGGGAAGGCGGCCACCGCGGGGCGGGCGATCACCGAGTCGGTCTTCGAGGCGGTGTACGACGGGGTGCGCACCGCGGACCTGCAGGGCCACGCGACGACGACCGAGTTCACCGACGAGGTGATCCGCCGGGTGCAGACGAAGCTGGCGGTGTGGCCGAGCATCGAGGGAGGGAGGCAGTAGCCAGCACGGCTGCGCCGATCGCCTCCGACGCGGATAACTTCCTGCGCGCTGGCCGCCCGCCGCTACGCGACCGGCAGGGTGAACGAGAAGGTCGATCCGCGGCCCTCCTCGCTGTCGGCCCAGATGCGGCCGCCGTGCCCCTCGACCAGGTGCTTGGCGATGGCGAGGCCGAGCCCGGTGCCGCTGCTGTTGCGGGTGCGGGCGCGGTCCACCTTGTAGAAACGCTCGAAGATGCGCGGCAGGTCCTGCGGCGGGACGCCCACCCCGCTGTCCGCGACGCTGACGAGGATCCACTCGCCCGGCGGGTGGCCGGCCGGCACGCCACCCGAGGCATCGCCGTGGTCGCCGCCCACGGAGATAGCGCGCGCCTCCACGCGGATCTCGCCGCCGTCGGGGGTGAACTTGACCGCGTTGTGGAGCAGGTTGAGCAGCACCTGCCCGATCCGGCCGTCGTCGAGCAGCGCCAGCGGCAGATCGCCGGCGACGTGCGCGCTGACGCGCAGCGCCTTGGGCTCGGCCTGGGGGCGGATGCGCTCGATCGCGCGCTCCACCACCGGGCCGAGGGCCGCCGGGACGAGCTTGAGCGCCACCCGCCCGGACTCGATCTGCGAGAGCTCGTGCAGCTCCTCGACCAGCAGGGCGACGGCGTCGACCTCCTGCGCCATCTGGCCGAGCATGCGGGCAGCGACCGGGGCCGGCGGGCTTCCCTGCAGGGTCTCGACCAGCAGCTTGATCGAGGCGAGCGGCGTGCGCAGCTCGTGGGAGACGTTCGCGACCAGGTCGCGGCGGGCGCGCTCGAGCATGCTGAGCTGGGTGACGTCGCGCACGAGCAGGAGCGCGCCGGGGACGCCGCTCGGCGCGAGCAACGTGGCGCGCAGGCGCAGCGTGCGGCCATCGCTGAAGGGCTGGAGCACGACCTCGCGCGGCTCGCCGTCGGCGAGCACCTCGCTGACGAGCAGATCGACCTGGTAGTCGCGCAGGACCGCGATCAGGCTCTGGCCGGCGGCCGTCTCCCGGTCGATGCCGAGCAGCTCCGCGGCCGGCGGGCTGACGTAGCGGACGCGCCGCTCGTCATCGACGAGGATCAGGCCCGCGTCGAGCGCGGCGGCGACGGCGTAGAACAGCGGCGAGGTGGGCTCGGGGGCGGGCGGCGGAGGGGCGGCGCGCAGCTCCCGGTTCCTGCGCAGGAGCCAGAGCGCCCACGCCAGCGTGGCGAGCAGCGCGAGGGTGAGGGCGGCGGCGATCAACTCCATAGCCACGTCGAGCTCCTCGTGCGCCTCGCTCGCGACAGGGTGACGGGTGACGGGGTGATGGGGTGACGCCGGAAACCCGTACAGGGAACTCGCAGCATCATTGTCACCCGATCACCGTGTCACCTTGTCACCCTGTCACCTGGTCAGAGACACCACTGGTCACCCTGTCACCTGGTCAGCGACACCACCCGCCACCTTGTCACCCTGTCACCTGGTCACTATGCGGGGCCTCGAAGCGATAGCCGACGCCGCGGACGGTCTGGATGTAGGTCGGCCGGCCGGGATCGGGCTCGACTTTCTCGCGCAGCCAGCGGATGTGCACGTCCACCGTGCGCCTGTCGCCGAGGAAGTCGAAGCCCCAGACGCGCTCAAGCAGCACATCGCGCGAGAGGACCATGCCGCGGTTGCGCATGAGGCAGGCGAGGAGGTCGAACTCCTTCTGCGACAGGCTGAGCTCGACGCCGGCGCGCCAGGCGCGGCGCGAGCCGGTATCGACCCGCAGATCGCCGGCGTCGAGGATCTCGCGGCTCCCGGCGGGCTGGCGGTCGGTGCGGCGCATGATCGCGCGCACGCGGGCGAGCAGCTCACCGAGGCTGAACGGTTTGGAGACGTAGTCGTCAGCGCCGAGCTCCAGGCCGGCGATGCGGTCGATCTCATCCTGGCGGGCGGTGAGCATCAGGATCGGGACGTCGCTCTCCTGGCGCAGGATGCGGCAGACCGAGAAGCCGTCCAGGCGCGGTAGCATGATGTCGAGGATCACCAGGTCAGGCTGATCGCGGCGGGCGCGCTCGAGACCCTGGACGCCGTCTCCGGCGACGATCACGGCGTACCCCTCGCGCTCGAGGTTGTAGCGCAGCGTGTCGGAGAGCGTCGGGTCATCTTCTACGAGCAGAATAGTCGCCATCGGGATCTGTGCGCTGTGTGCTACGCATCGCCGTAGGCGCGGCCGACGCCGCCGCTGGCGCGGCACACGTAGATCGTGACGTCGCGGCCGGAGGCGGCGCGGTAGGCGGCGGACACCTCCTCGCGGAAGCGCTCGACGGCCGACTCGTGGACCAGGCTGACGGTGCATCCGCCGAAGCCGGCGCCGGTGAGGCGCGACCCGTAGCAGCCGCTGACAGCCTGGGCGGCGGCGACGAGCGCGTCGATCGGCGGGATGCTGACCTCGTAGTCGTCGCGCAGGCTGGCGTGGGACTCGTTCATGAGCTGGCCGAAGGTGGCGACGTCGCCGGCCTGGAGCGCCTCGGCGCCGCGCAGGGCGCGGTCGTTCTCGGTGACGACGTGGCGCGCGCGGCGGCGGATGGGCTCGGGCAGCTCGGACTCGTGGGCCCGAAACTGGTCGACGCTGACGTCGCGCAGGGCGAGGATCTTGGGGTACCACTGGCGGAGGAGGCGCACCGCCTCCTCGCACTCGGCGCGGCGCTGGTTGTAGGCCGAGGCCGCGAGCGAGCGCTCGATGTGGCTGTCGCACACGACGATCTGGACCGACTCGGGGATCGGCACCGGCCGGTACTCGAGGTCGCGGCAGTCGATCAGCAGCGCGTGGCCCTCCTCGCCGAGCGCGGAGATGAACTGGTCCATGATGCCGCTCTTGACGCCGACGAAGTTGTTCTCGGCGCCCTGGGCGAGCAGGGCGAGCTCCTCGCCGAGGATGTTGAGCCGGTTGAGCACCTGGAAGGCGTAGCCGACGCTGACCTCGAGCGCGGCGGAGGAGGAGAGCCCGGCGCCGCGCGGCACGTCGCTGGCGATGAGCATATTGACGCCCGAGAGCCGGTGGCCGGCGACGATGAGCCCCTTGGCGACGCCGCGGATATAGTTGCTCCAGTGCTGGCGCTCGCTGCGCTCGATCGCATCGAGCGGGAACTCGTCCTCGGCGCCGAGGTCCTCGGCGACCACGTGGACGAGCCGGTCGTCGCGCGGGCGGGCGGCGACATAGGTGGCGCGGTCGATCGCAACCGGGAACACGAAGCCGTCGTTATAGTCGGTGTGCTCGCCGATCAGGTTGACGCGCCCTGGCGCGCAGACGATCAGGCGCGGGTGGATGCCGTAGCGCCGGCGGAACCGCTCGCGGATATCGTTGACATCTAGCATGGGGTTTACTCTCAGGTGAGGCGCGGCCACTACAACCGCATAGCACGCGAGTCATTATAGCACAGGCGTGGTTCGCCGGACGGCGCCCGGAAGGCGTCCACGAAGGCGCGAGAGTGGTGCGCGGCGGGGTTCCGGCAGCGCTTGAGAGGTGAATTCTTCCCGGGGCCGTTCTTCCGCCGGCCCGCGGCCGAGAGGCCGCCGCGGCGCTAGGCCAGCGGAAGGGCGTAGCAGACAGCACCGCCGGCGTGCGGGCGATGTTCGAGCCAGATCACCCCCGAGTGCAGCAGGATCACCTGCGCGCCAACGTACAGGCCCAGCCAGTGCTCGGCCTGCGGGCTGTCGTGCTCGCCGACGGACGCGTAGCGCGCGAAGATGTGCGGGTGCTCGGCGAGCTCGGGGCGCAGCCCGGGGTCACAGACCTCGACCAGCGCGTACGAGCGCGTGGCATCCATGCGGCCGTAGGCCGTCGGCGCGAGGTCGGCGCCGGCGGCGCGGCGCAGCGAGACGAGCACCTCGCTGCCCTCGGGGCGGTGGCGGAGGGCGCTCGTGACCAGGCTGGCGAGCACACGCTCGAGGCGCACGGCGTCGCCGAGCACGAGGAGCTGCTCGTCAGGCGCCACGACGCGCAGGGCCGCGCGGGCGGCGGGGTGGAGGGCGGGGAGCGCGCGCACCTGCGCGGCGAGGTCGAACGGCGCGCGCTGCAGCGTCAGGCGCCCGAGCCCGAGGCGCGAGAAGTCGAGCAGCTGGTCGACCAGGCGGCGCATGCGCTGGCTCTGCTGGCGCACCGCTTCGGCGGCGCGGGCGAGGCGGGGCTGGGCGCGCACCTCGGGGGCGCCGGCCAGCATGGCGCCGTAGCCGAGGATCACCGTGAGCGGGTTCTTGAGCTCGTGCGAGGCGATCGACAGGATCTCATCGCGCAGCTGCTGGAGGCGCCGGATCTCCGGGTCGAGCGCGAGGGGCTCGGCGAGGGGCGGCGGCGGGGGGATCTCGCGCAGGGTGAGCGCGATCAGCCGGCCCTCGGGGGAGCCGAGGGCGCGGGCGGAGCAGCGCAGGCGGCGCTGGCGGCCGTCGTGCACGCGGCAGGCGACATCTTCGTCGAGGGGTGCGCGGCCGAGCGGGGAGGCGAGCGGGGCGGCATCCGGGCCGGCGAGCGGGTAGAGCGCGCCGGAGAGCTGGGCGGCGACGCGCCCGCGGCCGGCGCCGGGCGGCAGGTCGAGCAGCGCGCGGGCGCGCGGGCTGGCGGCGAGGACCTGGCCGTCGGGCGTGCCGAGCACCAGGCCGCCGTCGATCGCCTCGCCGAGCTGCTCAAGTTGTGCGACATCGATCATCATTGCATAGAAGCGGTATAATACAGGCGCAGTGCTGTGGACTATCGCGCGGGACACGACCTGCCGCACCGCGACATCTGGAGATGGGGCGTGTGACGGCCGGGACGCCCCGTGCGTCCATACGCATCCGGCCATAGACAGACGAGAGAGCAGAGGCATGCAAGAGCTGCTCGCAGACAGCACCATACTGATCGCCGACGACGAGCCGTCGATCCGCGACCTGCTGCGGGATATCCTCGAGCCCGAGGGCGCCACGGTGAAGCTGGCGAAGTCGGGCACTGAGGCGCTGAAGATGATCGGCGAGGAGGAGCCGGACCTGGCGATTCTGGACGTGCGCATGCCGCCGCCGGATGGCCTGGCGGTGCTGCAGCAGCTGCGGACGCAGGGGAACGACCTGCCGGTGCTGATCATCACTGCGAACGACTCCTCGACGGTGACGATCGAGGCGATGCAGCGCGGCGCCTACGACTACATCGCCAAGCCGTTCGAGCCGGACGAGGTGCTGCTGGTGGTGCAGCGGGCGATCGAGCACCGCCGGCTGACCCGGCGCGTCCACGCGCTGGAGCAGCAGGTCAACAAAGACCCTCGCGACATCATCATCGGCCGCTCGGCGGCGATGCAGCAGGTCTACAAGATGATCGGGCGGGTGGCGGCGTCCGACACGACGGTGCTGATCACCGGCGAGAGCGGCACCGGCAAGGAGCTGGTGGCGCAGGTGCTGCACCGCACGTCGCCGCGGCGCGACGGGCCGTTCATCGCGGTGAACTGCGCGGCGCTGCCCGAGACGCTGCTGGAGAGCGAGCTGTTCGGGCACGAGAAGGGCGCCTTCACCGGCGCGCTGACGCAGCGCAAGGGGCGCTTCGAGCAGGCCAACAAGGGCACGCTGTTCCTGGACGAGATCGGCGAGATCAGCCCGAACACGCAGAAGAAGCTGCTGCGCGTGCTGCAGGAGCGCACCTTCGAGCGCGTCGGCGGCAATGTGCCGGTGAAGGTGGACGTGCGCGTGATCACGGCGACCAACCGCGACCTGCTGCAGGAGGTGCACGAGGGCCGCTTCCGCGACGACCTGTACTACCGGCTGAATGTGATCAATATCCACATGCCGCCGCTGCGCGAGCGCAAGGACGACATCCCACTGCTTGTCAATCATTTTCTAACCAAGCGCCGGCCGCGGGGTGGCGAGCCGCTGCGGATCACCGAGGCGGCGATGCAGGCGCTGCTTGAGTACGACTGGCCCGGCAACGTGCGCCAGCTCGAGAACACCATCGAGCGCGCGATCGTCCTCGCGCAGAGCGGCCTGATCAGCCCCGACCACCTGCTGCTCACCGAGCCGCCGCCGAACAACGACCACGCGCTCACGTCCGCGCTCGACCGGCTGCTGTCGCAGGGGCAGCCGCTGGAGGCCATGCTCGCGGACCTGCGCTCCCGGCTGATCGCGCTGTCGCTGGAGCGGCACCAGGGCGACCGCGCGGCGACGGCGCGCGCGCTCGGCATCGACGAATCGGAGCTGAGCTAGCGGCTCGCGTGCGGTGGGCTTCGCCCCCGCGCCCCCTGGTGGGGAGATTTCGTCTCATCCTCTCTCTTTTTCAGTGGCTCTGCGGCGACGAAGTCGCCGCAGAGCCACTGAAGAAAAGGCATCGTGGAGGGCTTGCAGCCCTCCACACCTCCCCGCTTGCGAGAGCGGAAGAAGGCTCCGTGGCGGGCTTGCAGCCCTCCACGCCTCCCCGCTTGCGAGAGCGGAAGAAGGCTCCGTGGCGGGCTTGCAGCCCTCCACACCTCCCCGCTCGTGAGGGCGGAAGAAGCCTCCGTGCAGGGCTTGCAGCCCTCCACGCCTCCCCGCTCGTGAGGGCGGAAGAAGGCATCGTGCAGAGCCTGCAGCTCTCCACACCTCCCCGCTCGTGAGGGCGGAAGAAGGCTCCGTGCAGGGCTTGCAGCCCTCCACGCCTCCCTGCCCGCGTGGGCGGAAGAAGGCACAGGGCAGGGCCTGCACCTCCGCTCCTCCCACCGCGTCGCTCCCGTCACAAATAGAGCCGCTACAGCACAAGACAAAGCACGAAGCGTGCCATCCTGGGGATGCGGCACGCTTTGTGCTATTTTCGATAGACAGCACCACGCCGGGACCGGACGAAGAAAGGGCGACACACCATGATCACGTGTGCCAAATGCGGCAACGACACCAGGACAAGCGAGCTGATCACCGCAAGCGGGCCGGTGATGCTGGCAGGGACGGTTGGCAGCGATCCGCAGCCCATTTTCGCGCAGGTCTGCCTCGCCTGCGGCTACATCGAGCTCTACGCGCCGCAGCCGGTGAGCGACGCGCTGGGGATCGAGACGAAGGCTATCGAGCATCGGGAGCCCGCGGCGGTGCCCGAGCCGTCGACCTAGGCCGCACGAGGCGCTTTCCGGCTGCGACGGCCGGCCACACCCCGCAGCCGGCCTCCGGCGCGGCCCGCGCGAGAGCTGGCATAGAAGTTGCATCTAGCAGGACAGTACACGGGAAACTTTCCAGCAGCTCTGGGGAGGCCGCACGGTACTATGCGCGGCCTCTTCTCGTTATGGGAGCAGATAGGCAGTAATGAGCAGCACCACGACAGCGGTGATCGACGTCCGCCACGCCGACGTCGTCTTCACCGGCGACGCCGGCGTGCACGACCTGACAATGAGCGTCGAGCCGGGCACGATCTTCGGCCTGATCGGGCCGAGCGGGTCGGGCAAGACGACATCGGTTCGCCTCATGACCGGCATCTACCCGCCGTCGCGCGGGGAGGTGACGGTGCTGGGGCGCACGCCACGTAAGTTCAGCCCGCGCACGCGCGAGAAGATCGGCTACATGCCGCAGCTCTTCACGCTGTACCCCAACCTGACGGTGATGGAGAACCTGAACTTCGTCGCGTCGCTCTACGGGCTGGGCTACTTCCGGCGGCGGAAGCGGCTGGAGGAACTGCTGGATCTGGTGGAGCTGGGCAGCGCGCGCAAAACCCTCGGCAGGCAGCTGTCAGGGGGGATGCAGCGGCGCCTGTCGCTGGCCTGCGCGCTGGTCCACAACCCGCAGCTGATCTTCGCCGACGAGCCGACGGCGGGAATCGACCCGGTGCTGCGCGGCAAGCTGTGGGAGCACTTCCGCGAGCTGCGCGACCAGGGCCGGACGCTGCTGGTGACGACGCAGTACGTCGGCGAGGCGGCCTACTGCGATATGGTCGGCGTGATGCGCGACGGGCGGCTCATCCACGTCGACACGCCGGAGGGGCTGCGCAAGCACGCGCTGGGCGGCGAGATCATCCGGCTGGTCGTCGACCCGGCGCACGTCGTCGCGGCCGGACAGCTGCTCTACCGCCAGCCGTTCGTCAACGACGTGAACCGCGACCGGGCGCACCCCGGCCTGCTGTTCGTGTACGTGGACGAGGCGAGCGAGGCGCTGCCGGCGATGTTCAGCGTGCTGAACGACAACCCGGAGATCACGGTGCAGACAGCGGAGGAGTACCTGCCGCCGTTCGACGACGTGTTCATCGCGCTGATGGAGCAGGCCGACGCCGGCGACACGGCGTCGACGCCCGCGCTGACGGTCATCGATGAAAGGGCGGTGGGCTCATGAGCGATCGGTCGTTGGAGCGGGCACAGGTCCCGCAGATACGCCCGGCGTCGTACGCCAGCGCGGCGATCTTCAAGCCATTTATCCGGCTGCTCTCGTTCTTCGCCAAGGAGGTGAACGAGATCCGCCGCCAGCCGCGGCTGGTGCTGAGCCTGCTGCTCGGCCCGTTCACGATCCTGCTGCTGTTCGGCGCCGGCTACCAGGGCAGCCAGCCGGTGCTGCGCACGGCGATCGTGGTGCCGCCGGGCGCCGAGTCCGACCTGGACGAGGAGACGCTGGCGCAGATCGGCGGGCTCAACTTCCAGCTGGCGGGGGTGACGAGCGACCGCGAGGCGGCGCTGGCGCAGCTGCGCAACGGCGAGCTGGACATCGTGCAGATCTTCCCGGCGAACATCCGCGAGCAGGTGCTGAACGGCGAGCAGCCGTCGGTCGAGTTCGTCTACAACCAGATCAACCCGATCAACGAGCAGTGGATCCAGTACCTGGGCTACGCGGAGGTGGTGGAGATCAACAAGAGCATCCTGCTGAGCACCACCAGCTCGGTGCAGGGCGAGGCGCAGACGCTGCAGACGCAGCTGAGCGATATGCGCGAGCAGCTCGACGAGGTGGACTCAGGGCTCTCCTCGACCGACCCGGCGGAGCTGCGGGCGTCGATCCGGCGGCTGCGCGAGGCGAGCGGCGCGCTGGCGCTGGCGGGGATGGCGACCGGGCCGCAGTCCGAGGAGCTGCGCGGCGAGCTGGTGCAGCTGCAGGAGGACCTAGATACGCTCGACCAGGCCGTGAGCGAGGGCCGGCTGGAGGAGCAGCAGGAGCAGGTGCGCACGACCCGCGACCGGATCGCGCGGCTGGAGACGCAGATCGCGCAGTTCAACGCGCTCTCGCCGGGGGTGATCGTCTCGCCGCTGCAGCAGACCTACCAGAACCTGACCGGCGCGTCGTACGACCTGATGACCTACTACGCGCCGAGCGTGCTGGCGCTGCTGGTGCAGCACATCGCCGTGACGCTGGGCGCGCTCTCGCTGGTGCGCGAGCGCATTCTGGGGGCGACCGAGATCTTCCGCGTGGCGCCGGTGAGCGTGACGCAGGTCCTGGTGGGCAAGTACCTGGGGTACACGCTGTTCATCGGCGCGATCACCGCGCTGCTGGTGCTGCTCACCCGGCTGCTGAACATCCCGTTCCTCGGCGACCCGCTCGTCTTCGCGGGGCTGGTGCTGCTGCTGACGCTGGCGTCGCTCGGGATCGGCTTCTTCATCTCGGCGATCTCGAACTCGGACAGCCAGGCGGTGCAGCTCTCGATGCTGGTGCTGCTGATGTCGGTGTTCTTCAGCGGGTTCTTCCTGCCGCTGGAGAACTTCTCGGCGCCGGTCCGGGCGGTGTCCTACGCCCTGCCGCTCACCCACGGGATCGCCGGCTACCACGACATCATGCTGCGCGGCGCGATGCCGGGCGAGTTCACCTGGGCGGCGCTGGGGACGATCGCGGCGATCACCTTCGTCGGCGCGCTCGCGGGGGCGTGGGCGCAGTTCAGGAAAGTCGTGGGGTAGCGCGGGCTGAGCTTCTGGCAGGACAAGTCCTAACCGCGGGCGGGTACGCATTATGACAACCTCTAACACATCCCCGGCATCCACGACGCTGCTCGAGCGCACGCGGCTGCGCGACGTCGCGCTGGGCACCGTGGTGGTGGTGCTCGTCGTCCTGGCCTTCGCGCTGGCGCTGGCGATCCGCGAGGCGCTGGTCACCGTGTTCCTGGGCGTGCTGCTGGCGACGGCGCTGCGCCCGGTGATGGGCCGGCTGCGCGAGGGGAACCTGCCGCGCTACCTCTCGGCGAGCGCGGCGCTGCTGCTGCTGATCGGCGCGCTGCTGGGCGTGGTCGTGCTGCTGGCGCCGCTGGTGGTGGCGCAGGTCAGCGCGCTGAGCCAGGAGCTGCCGCGAGCCTACGCCGAGCTGCGCGAGGAGCTGATCAGCTCGCCGTACCGCATCGTGCGCGCGTTCGGCCGGCAGATCCGGACCGTGCCGGCTGTTGAGGCCGGCCAGTCGCTCGGCGAGACAGCGACGGAGCTGGTCTTCGCGCGGCTGCCTGAGATCGGCGAGTGGCTGTTCGGGGTGCTGGCGGTGCTGGCCTTCACCTACTACTGGCTGCTCTACCGGGACCGCTCGATCCGCGGGCTGCTGCTGCTGCTGCCGATGGAGCGCCGCGACGAGGCCGAGGCGATCTGGCTGCGGATCGAGGACAAGATCGGCGCGTTCCTGCGCGGGCAGATGCTGCTGGCGCTGGCCACGGGCGCGCTGTCGCTGCTCGGGTACTGGCTGGTGGGCACCCCGTACCTGCTGCTCATGGCGCTGATCGCCGGGCTGCTGGAGCTGATCCCCTTCATCGGGCCGTTCATCGCCGGGGGCATCGCCGTCGCGGCGGCCTTCAGCGTCTCGCCGGTGATCGGGCTCGCGACGCTGGTGGTGGCGATCATCATCCAGCAGCTGGAGAACGTGCTGCTCGCGCCGCGCATCATGGACGAGGCGGTGGGCGTCAAGCCGGTGGTCACGCTGCTGGCGTTCGTCGGCTTCGCGGCGCTGTTCGGCCTGGGCGGGGCGCTGCTGGCGATCCCGCTGGCCGCGGTGCTGCAGGTGCTGTTCAGCGAGTGGATGCAGCGCCGGGCGAGCGCGAAGGTCGAGGAGCCGATGCAGGGGCGGACGCTGGTGGACCGGCTGCGCTATCAGGCGCGCGACCTGGCCGAGGACCTGGCCGGGGTCATGCGCGCGAAGGAAGAGGACGCGAGCATGGCGGCCGACCGGGTCGAAGAGTCGATCGAGCAGGTGATGGCCGACCTCGAGGAGCTGCTGGACCGCAGCGAGGATGTGATGCGCGACGAGGGGCAGCGATGAAGCGACTGGCGCAGATAACTGCTGTCGTCCTGATCGTTGTGATCGGGGCGCTCGCGCTGTGGCAGATGCGCGAGGCGGTGCAGCTCCTGATCGTGGCGCTGGCAGTGGCCTCGGGCCTGGAGCCGGTGGCGCAGCGGCTGGCGCGGCGCGGCATGAACCGGGCCAGAGCGGTGGTCCTGGCGTTCGTGGCGGTGCTGGCGCTGCTGGGCACCGGCGTGCTGCTGTTCGGGTCGCTGATCTCAACCGAGATAGCGCTGCTCGCCGAGCGGCTGCCGGTGTGGTACGACCTGGCGCGCACCCGGCTGATCGAGAGCGGCGGGCAGTGGCGCAGCCTGGCGGAGAGCCTGCCGAGCGCCGATGTGCTGACCGCGCGGCTGGCGAGCGAGCAGAGCGGCGACGTGATGGCCATCGCGCTGGGCGCCCTGGCGGGCGCCGCCACGCTAGTGACGGCGGCGGTCGTGGCGGTCACGCTGGGGATCTACTGGCTGCTGGACCGCCAGCGGATCGAGCGGCTGTGGCTGTCGATCCTGCCGCTCGACGCGCGCACGACCGCGCGCGCGGTGTGGACGCAGGTCTACGACGAGGTTGGGCTCTACGTGCGCGGCGAGAGCGTGATCGTCGCCCTCTCGGCCGTGGCGCTGCTGAGCGTCTACGCGGCGCTGGGCGTGCCCGGCGCCGCGACGCTGGCGGCGATCGGCGGGCTGGCGCAGGTGGTTCCTCTGCTCGGCCTGCCGATCGCGGCGGCGCTGGGGGTGATCGCGGCGCTCACGCGCGATATGCAGACCGCGGCGCTCACGCTGGCGGGCACGCTGTACGTGCTGGGCGTGATCAAGCTGGTGATCGGGCCGCGGGTGTTCCGGGGCGGGGTGAACGTCAACCCGGTGCTGGTGATGTTCCTGATCATCGCGCTGGCGGACATCGGCGGGGTGTGGATGGTCCTGCTGGCGCCGCCGCTGGCCGCGGCGCTCCAGGCCAGCGTGCGCGTCCTCGCCAACGAGCAGCGCGTGGCGCGGGTGGGGGACCCGGTGCGCGCGGCGGCGCTGCGGGCGAAGCTCGACGCGGTGGAGGCGGAGATCAGCCGGCGCGAGGTGACCGACCCGCGCCTGCTGGACCTGCTGGGCCGGGCGCGCCGGCTGGTCGAGGAGGCCGGGGGAAGCCTGCCCGAGCCGCCGCCGGAGGGCCTCCCGCCTGACCCGTCCGGCGCGCGGGCGACGTGATGCGACGCTGGCACGCTCCTTGCTTCTCTATAGGCATACGGCATTGTCCCGAAAGGGACCCCGGCCGGAAACGCACAGATGGGATAGGGTGAGCCACTACCGAACGGCTCACAGCGGACATTCATCAGAAAGGAGCAACCGCCGTGATCAACTTCATCCTCTGGCTGGTGTTCGGCGCGCTGGTGGGCTGGCTTGCGAGCATCGTCATGCGCACGGACGCACAGCAGGGCGCCCTGCTGAACATCATCGTCGGCATCGTTGGCGCGTTCATCGGCGGCCTGGTGTTCAACTTCCTCAGCCTTGGGGGGTCGAACATCAACAGCAACGACTTCAGCCTCGGCGGCCTGCTGGTCTCGTTCGTCGGCGCGGTGATCCTGCTGGCGATCGTGAACCTGATACGTCGCGGCTCGGTCCGCTAGCCGTAGGTAGTCTGCCTCTGCGCTCCCCTGCCCGGCTACGGGCAGGGGAGTATCGTTATGTGGTACACTTTCTGCGAGAGCATGCACAGTCTCTGCACACATCGCTCACAGATGTCCCGCAG
>Ga0207864_1002961_pt1 | contig 15021 bp, 13 predicted proteins | sample HigsolmetaAR202D_FD_184834 | JGI IMG/M metagenome (GOLD analysis project Ga0207864, IMG submission 184834) | Ionic liquid and high solid enriched microbial communities from the Joint BioEnergy Institute, USA - AR20-2-D (SPAdes) (version 2) ...
ATGAGGTTAAGCAGCCCCTCGGCCGTGTCCATCACGCTCATGCCCGAAACGTGCACTTCCATGCGCCCGGCTTCGATCTTCGCCAGATCGAGCAGGTCGTTGATGAGGTCGAGCAGGCGTCGGCTGGACGTGATGATGTTCGCCACGTACCGCTTGCGCTTGTCATTCATCGGGCCGGTTTCATCGGCCAGCGTCTCCTGCAGCACTTCCGCAAAACCGACGATCGAGTTCAGCGGTGTACGCAGTTCATGCGAAACATTGGCGAGGAACTCGCCCTTGATCTTGTTTGCCTCGTAAAGCGCGACGTTGGTTTCCGCCAGTTCGCCCAGCTTCAGGTCCAGACTCTTGTTGGTCATACGAAGCTGGTCGGCGTTCTTTTTCAGGTTTTCGAGCATTGTGTTGAACACATCGGAAAGCTGCTCGAACTCATCGCCGGTGTTGATCTCGGAACGGATGTGCAGATCGCCCTCGGAGACCTGCTCGGCGTAATTGCGCAAAAGCCGCACGGGTGAGAGAATGATTCGGCGGGTGATATACCAGAAGACCGCGATCGCCAGCAGACCCGCGACCAGTCCCGCCGTCACGAGATAGATGCGGTTGAGCATGAGCTGCTTTTCCGCCTCTGCCGAGGGAACGCGTACCAGCAGCACCATGCGCGGCGGATTGAGACGAGACTGGGCTTCGACACCATCAGTTGTTTCAACGATACGATCGTCATCCGTCGCGGTGTCACCGGAGCGGCTGGTTGTCGCATCAGGGGCAGGTTCTGTGTCAGTCTCGGCCTGATGACGCTGCATAATGCGCCGCACGCGGGCATCTCGCACCAGCCGGATGTGGCGCAGATAACGCTTGCCCTGATATTCGTAGGGCTGGAAAAGGTCGGACCGACTGGGCTTTTCCTCGAACTGCGCCAGCGCCTGAGCCAGCGATGCATCCTGTTGAGCCGCCGCGTGTGCCGCTTCGAGCCGCATGAGCGTGACGCGCGTGCCATTGGGGCCGTCGACGGAGAGCGGGGTCGTCTCGTCGGTGGTTTCCGCCCGCACGACCAGGTCCGGCAGGAAGATCTGCGCCAGTTCGCGGGCGGTGTTCTGGTGCCCTTCGATGACCAGACCCTGCATGCGCACCCAAACAACCGCCAGTGCCGCAGTCAGAATCAATACCACCGCCGCACCGAACAGCAATTGACACTTGTTCGCCAGACTGACGCGAACTTTCCGGGCCATGCGTTAGATCATAGCGAGAGTAAGGGTAAAGAGTTCAAGGTGCGAGGTGGGAGCGGAGTTCAAAGTACAAAGTGCAAAGTTAAGGAACATGGACTCCTTCTCTGCTCCTTTCTGCTTTGTTCTGTTCACCCTGTCTCTCCGTTTTTTCCGTTACGGCGGAGGCGGTGCAGCAGTGGCAGCAATCCTTCCGAGACAACGGTGTCCCAGCCCATACGTTCTGCCAGTGCCCGGCCGGAGCGGATCAATGCCTCGCGCTGAGCGTCGGTACGCGGCAGGCGATTGAACAGTTCCGCCGCTACCTGCCGGGCCACAGTCTCTTCGAGGTGGTCGCGCTCGTTGCGGGTCATGGCGAGCAGTTGTTCGATGCTGTGCTCACGATCCAGGCGTGTGAAGTCGGCGACGAGGACGTTCGGCGTCGGGCGGCCGTTGCTCACATGGCGGACGAAGCCCTCGCAGCCGCACACGCTGGAGATCACGCAGATACCCCCAGCGGCGAGCGGTTCCAGCGGACTGATGCCGAACGGCTCGTAGGTTGCCATGCCGAACTCGACGTCGGTCGCGCGGCGAAAGTCAGACATGGTCATGTCCGCGGGCAGCCGTCGTCCGATACGCCACTGCGTCCAGCCGAACTGATTCACCAGCACCACCTGCACGTTTCTGTGATGCGCGTTGAAGGCTTCCACATCGTGATACAGGTCGACTTCCGGTCCGACTAGGTCGGGGAAGCCGATGCGGTGATGCCGTGGCCAGCCGTACTGCTGCTCCATGTGCAGCACATCCTGATGCCGACGCACGCCGCCCGCACTGGTGAGAATGTAGAGCACGCCGGTCTGGTTCTGCTGTCCCAGATGCTCATCCAGGTAATGGCACACCTTCAGGTCACGCCACAATCCCTTGCTGATTACCGGGCGAGTCACGTGCGTCATCAGCACATCCGGCTCATATCCCAGCAGCTCCCGTGAATACTCGACCAGCATCGCCCGGCTGCGCAGTTTGCTTGCCAGATCGACCTCCATCGTTGGCACACCGTTGTAGACCAGGTCGATCGGATGCTCAGCGAAACGTTCGTTGAGGAAGTGCAGCTCATCGCGCGTGCGATCGCCCACCGCGATGACGCCATCGCACAGATGAGCCCGGCTGACCAGGGCGTGCCGCATGAGGTGGTCCATCGGGCCGAACACATCATCGACGAAACGCCCCTGCGCCCGCGCCTGGTCCAGCACGTTGTAAAACATCGTGTCGTGGCCGGGATGATCCTCCACGAGCCGGCGGGCAGTAGCGCATTCGTGAGCGTGGAAGACAGTGCGGAAGCGGTCCTGCCCCTCGAGGATCACCGCCAGTGCGGTAGGCAGCCCCATGAACTCGTGGGCGAAAAGGATGCACGGCAGGTGATTCTCATCCAGCAGGGCGGACAGGGCATAGTACGCAGGCTCGGCCAGTCGCACGTATTCCTCAAAGTCCCACTCCTTTTCATATCGAGCCGAGTCGATGCCGAACCGTTCCCACAACCGCAGCTTGAAGATGTTCAGTCGGTCAGGGTTGTAGCGGAAGACATCGATGAGCAGGACTTCAGCGTCGCCGTGGCGATTGTCGTGGGTGTGTGTGTAGGTGCGCGTGCCATAGACGATGGCGACGTTGAACGCCCATTCGATGGGGCGAAAGCGGCTGGCCAGCCCGATGCGGTCGATCTTGTCGATTGAGCTGTAGAGCACCCGGCCGTGTTCGCCCAGACGCTCCTCCGGGTCAACGGTGATCTGCGTGGACGTCGGCCCGATGAGGATGGATCGGCCGACCTGCTTCTGGTACACCGGCGAGGTCATCAGCCCTTCGAGCACGGTGCCGATGCCGCCCATCTGCTCCACCGCCTCGTGCGTGACGTGCGCCAGCGTCAGTCGGTTGTTCGCCACCGGCATGTTCCGTTCCAGGTTGACCGTTCCCGCGGTACGACCCGCGATTCATCGTAGCACGAAGGCCTGCGGCCGGGCATCATGTGAAATCCCATCGGCTCATCAGCCTTGTTACATCATCCCTTGCCACGCCGCCAGCCCCATCAGCGTCAGCGCCGCTGCACTGAGAAGCTTGATCGCTGCGATCTGTCGGTCGATGGGCAGGTTATCGATGCGGCGGCCGATCAGGCTGGACAGATACTCCTGCCGCCAGCGGATCGAGCCATGCCGCCAACTTCGCCGGTTGATGCCGATGTGATTGAGCCTGGCGACCTGATCGAGGGCATCGGCCATGATCTGGACCGACCCGGCGTCGATGTGCGTCGGCACCTTCGCATCGGCGGCGTCGGTATCGAAGGCATCCTCCTCTGGTTCATCCGGCCCCAGCGCGACCGCCAAACCACCGACCGTGGGAATCATATGTGCCCGCAGCATTGCCGGGGCGGGGCGGGCCGCGCCCGTGCGGGCCAGATGCTGCACAGCGAAGGTGTCCGCCTGTCGCTCGAACCGCCGCGAAACCCACCCGAAGGCGAGAATCCAGCAGCCCACCGTACCGATGGCCGCGATGATCTCGTGCGCCTGGCCTTCAGGGAGCAACGCCCCAATGAGCGGCAGGGCGGTCGCCTCGTTCAGACCGTAGTGTTCGACGACGATCGTCGCCACGTGATGCCACGCCTCGCCCAGCACCATCATCAGCGCCATCGCCGCCGCGACCAGCCAGAACATGTGACCCCTGCGCACGTGGGCAATTTCATGCGCCATCACCGCTTCGACCTGTTTGCTGGTCATCATCTCCAGCAGGCCATCCGACAGGAGGATGTAACGTAGCGGTGCGATCAGGCCCATCACCGCTGCGTTGATCATGCCGCCAAATGTCCGCCACAGCAGCAGCTCACGCACGCCCACCCGGTGCAACCGGCACATGCGAAGCAGCCGGTCGCGCAGCTCGCCTTCAGGCAGCGGCGTGGTGTCCCAGATCCAGCGGATCATCACCGGTGCGAACAGAAAAACGCAGCACGCACCCACCATGATCATGATCGCCTGTGTCGCCCCCACGTTCCGCAGCAGTCCTGCTTCGGCGTAGTGCGTGGTTACCAGCATCACCAGCTCGGTCCACGCCACCATCAGCATGAGCGGGACGAACATCAGCGCGATCTGATGCCGCCACTGCGACAGCAGGTATTGTCCGCGCGTCCAGATGGGGTGGATGGGTAGCCCCGCGTCGATGCGCCCGATCAGCGATGCCTCGCGCATCGCCCGGTCGATCGGGTAGTAGGCGAACCAACTGTAGAACATCATCCCCAGCGTGGGCGCAATGACGATCAGTTCATCCACCGCCACCCAGTCGCCGCCAAGGAACTGCCGCGTCGCATCGAGCAGCCCCACACGCAGGTCGTTGCCGAACAGTAGCAGCGTGGCATAGCGATAGATGCCCGTCACGAAAATCAGCCGATTGAGCATCGGGTGCCCGCGGCGCGTGCCCAGACGCCTGCGGGTGAACCGGCATAGCAGGTGATAGCTACCCGCTACCGCCACCTTCGGCAGCACAACCCAGCCCAGCAGCGCCCAGCCTGTCAGGCGCGCCGCATCGGACGGCGAACCGCCCAGGGCGTCGTGTGCGAGGATGCCGAGAATGAGTGCGAGTACAAATAGCTGCATGGCGCGGGTCGTGCGGACGGCGGACGACCTGTTGCGTCCGGCGCGCCGACGAGCGCGCCGCGCGACAGCTACATCCGCATCCGATGGAACTGTTCTTTCGTGAACGCGTGGGCTTCCTCCGCCACGCGGCTGATCAAGGGGTGTTCGTCCGATCGGGCCTTGTCGATCACCGACTTGATCGCCCGGAGATTCGCTTCCGTCCCCGGGTTGTACTGGAGCATTCCCAGCCGCTGCAGGGCCATGACACGGAACGTGGGGTCCTTGTCGTAGACCGCGACCTGAAGAATGTCGCCAATCTTAGGCCTGCTGTTGCGCAGCAGTTCATATTTGCGGTTCCAGCCCAGCGAAAATTCTGTCAGGGCTTCGGCCCAGCGGTCCATACGCGACCATTCCTCGGGGAAATCAGCCTGCCAGTGCATGAATCGCGTGGCCGCGCCTACCATGTTGCCGATTCCCGCCGATCGATTCTCGAAAATAATGTTGTCCTCGAACGCCCGCTGCCCCAGCGCCCAGACCGCCAGCACCGCCAGTCGGCCGCGCTCGGCGTCGCGCTGCTTGATCCGGTCGGCGTTCTCGAAGATGGCCGTGCCGATCCCCGCCGCCGTCTTCATCGGCCCCAGATGAATCCCTGGCTCCAGGGGCGTACGGTCATCCATGAAACCCGGCTTCACCTTGCCCGCCTGCATCGCCTCGATCAGCAGATCGATGAGCTGATCCAGCACCTGCGGGTCCGCTCCGGAGGAGCCCAGTCGCGACTGGTTCGCCTCATAAAAGTCAAACGCCTTGGCATACAGCTCGGTCGCGTCTGCCTGCGGATTGGTCGGCTCGAAAACGGTAGGCAGGTCGGCCGGCAGCGTCATTTTGTCCAGCGCACCTGGAGCAGTTGTTGCGGGGGTGGGGCGGTCTGGGCTGCCCCCCAGCTTCAAATAGAGGAGCAACCCGAGCATCACTACTATTAAGAGCGAAATCACGATGCCAAGCTTCAAGTGGAGTCTCCTGGCTGGGGCAGGTGGGGTGATCCATCGGTGAAAGCGGCACAGGGGGCGGCAGGTCAGCGGGGGGGGCCGGCGGGCGCCCCTGGCTCACCATCCGGCGCGCCCGCCATCGTACTGCGGCGGCAGGATGGCGGCCAGCCCGTCCTCATTGTGGTGCGAAGGCGTCGATGTGCCGATGAAACAACATCCCGTGCGCGCTACGCTTGACCCTTGGGGCAACGACAGTCAAGACGGCTGTCCCCGAGTCGAGGCGCGGAGGGCTTTGGCTTCCCCACTCCGTCGGAGCGTGGTACCTTTTTGAATTGCGAGCAGCCTTATTGAGGAGCCTGGACGATGAGCGAACCGCAAGCAAACCCTGAGCCGCAGCCGACGCGTCCTTCCGGCCGTCCGCCGGTGAATCCCGGTTCGTTCGGTCCGCCCGCGCCACCTGCTCCGATCGTCTACGCCGCGCCCCCGGCCGGCGGCCGCCTGCTCACGCGCATCCTCCTCACGCTGCTGGTCCTGTCCCTCATCGCGAACCTTTATCTGGGGTCAGCCCTGTCGGCGTTCCTGAATCAGTCAGACTATGTGCCGATCATTGAAGGCGATCGGGAACATCGCATTGTGGTCCTGCCCGTCGTGGGGATGATCGATGACACGACAGCCGCGGTGGTGCGTGGCGTGCTGCAGGACTTGCGTGAGAACAAGCCCAAAGCGCTGATCCTGCGCATTGATTCGGGCGGCGGCACCGTTGGTGCCAGCGACCGCATCTGGAACGAGCTGGCGCGTTTCCGACAGGAGACTGAAATCCCGATCGTGGCGAGCTTCGGCTCGATCGCGGCCAGTGGGGGGTATTACATCGCGGCCGGGGCCGATCACATCATTGCTGAACCGACCTGCATTACGGGCAGCATCGGCGTGATGGCGAATGTGATGACGTTCGACCGACTGCTGGACAAGGTGGGCGTGACACCGGAGGTGCTGGTGGCGCAGGGGTCGCCGGAAAAGGATGTTGCGAACAACGTTTTTCGGCCGTGGAATGATCGCGATCGTCAGACGGTGCAGACCATTCTGGACCATGCCCATAGTCGATTCGTGCAGATCGTCAGCCAGGGGCGGGGGCGGCACCTGACCACCGAACAGGTCCAGACGCTGGCCAACGGCGAGGTATACACCGCGCAGGAGGCGGTGAACAACAAACTGATTGATGGTGAAGGTTATCTGACGGATGCGGTGGCACAGGCGGCGGCACTGGCTGGTCTGCCGGCAACCGCGAAGCCACATGTCGAGGTGTACGCACCGCGACCGGGGCTGCTGTCGGCGATCCTTTCGGACCCGGTGCCGCCTAATGCTTCGGAACGAACGCCGATCGATCTGACGCGCATGGACAGTGAGCAACTGCGCCGCACGCTCGTGGAACTGACCACACCACGGTTGGAGTATCGCTTCAACCTGATGCGCTGAGGCCGGGGGGCTTGAAGCAGGGCATCGGCCTGCGGCGAACGACGGATTGGGAGGCTTATCCCACCATTGTCATCTAAAACCTGCCCGTCCATCTCTGAACGCCTTTCACGGCAGCGTATGGACCTGCTGGGATTATCATTTTGGCTTGTCCCGGTTACGTTGTCGTCGAATGGGACAGTTGTTAGAATCGCTTTCACAGGTACACTTCCGGGTTCGCAAGCTGAATGTCAGGAACTCACTTCTGCCCGGTCGCTTTGATCTTGGCGGACGGGAACTTGAAAGGAATTTGCGATGGCATTGCGCGACACCTTGAACAACAACTCGGCAGTGGTCACCATCGGCGCGGTGGCGACGCTCGTGATCGCATTGGGCATCATCGTCTGGACACAAAAGGGAAGTCGTGGTCCCGTGCGCAACGTGCCGACTGAGAAGTATTTCTACGACGTTCAGGCCAAGACGCTCTACAAGGTTCCCATCGATACGTTGTCGCCCTCGGTCGCGCCATCGGGTGGCGAAGGCGTCGAAGCCTACGTCATGACCTGTGAGGACAGTTGCAAGGGGGCCGATCTTTCGGGCATGACGGCAGAGCAGGTGGCCGAGCAGGGCTTTTTCATCGCCTATCTGGAACGCATGACCGAGAATGCTCGTCGAGAGCTTGAGAAACTCAAGGCTAAGAATCCCAACGTGTCCGTGGGCATGTACCACATGGAAGCGATGATCAACAATCAGTTCCGTACGGTGAACAGCGAGCGGTGGGTTTCGCAGAACGACATGCGGTTCCGGCAGTTGCAGGAGCAACTGATGAACAAGTGCCCGGGTAAGCGTTATCCCACTCGTTGCTTCCCCGGTCAGAAGTGATCGTGTTCGCCGCGACGCGGTGGTTGGGCGTGGCGGCATGTGCCATGGCACTGCTGGGGTGTGCGACTGCGCCCCTGGCAGACCCGATCGCGGTCATGCTCGATCGCGAGGCAGATTACGGTCGCCGACGCACGGCGGCCCGGCAGGCACTGGTGACACGCCGGGACGATCCAGCCTATCGCGAAGCACTCGACCGCATCATCTGGGACGCCGGGTATCCCTCCTGGCAGCGCATCGACGCCATCACGACGCTGGTGGAGCTTGACGAGGCGGACCTGCGTCGCAAGCTGGCGGTACGGTTGCTTCAATTGCCGGACCGTCCGACGCTCGACTTCGTCATCCAAATGGCGGCTGAACGCGGCTGGAGTGAGTTCACGCTCCCTATCCTGCGAAGCTGGGCCAGACCCAATCGATTGGTGGCTGATCCTGACCGACCCGAACGCGAAGCACTGCGACGGCTGCACGGCAGCGGTTCCGAAACCGCGATCCTCCTGGACATCCTCGTCAACGCGGACAATCGCGCAGCCCTGTCCCATCAGATCGATGCGTGGGATCTGCTTAACCGCATCGCGGATGGACCAGGCCTGCTCCTGTCGCACGCACCCTGGCCGACTGGGAGCCTGCCCAACCGACTCCTCGAAGCACAACGGCAGGTCGGCATCATGCCCACGACGGGGGAGGAGCTGCGCTGGTTGTTGTATCTGCTGTCCGAAGAGCAATCGTCACAGTGGAACGACATGGTCCGGGCGGTGCAGCGTCTGCCTGAAGCGCATCGACGGGAGCTGGCTCTGCGGCATCTGCCGATCCTGGCGCTCCTGACCGGGGATGATCCGGCATGGACGATGAGCTTCGACGCGTTGCTCGCTCAGGTGAGGCAGACGTTGGCCAGTGCGGAACGTTATCGGGCGGAACTCGTCGATGGCTCGCTTGAGCCGCAGGATTGGGCGCAGCACCTGTGCTTTGCTGACCTGCTGGTGCTTCGCGAGCTGACGGGGGCGCTGCGGGAGCCGCAGGTGGTCGAGTCGCTCTTCCGGCAGGCGGATGCCGATCGCAAGGACACATCCACCGAGTTTGGCGGGGTATTGACCCGCGACGAGGCGGGCCACTGGCGGGCCTGGATGCACCGTCCTCTCACCCGCCGGGGCGATCACGTGTTCATCCCGCCACCCGGCATGATCCGCGACCTCTACACTGGCTGTTTCCACTACCATTTCCACGTTCAGGAATACGACAATCAGTACCACGCCGCCCCCGGGCCGGGCGATCGCCGTCTGGCGGAACGGCTCAACTTCAACTTCATCGTGCTGACCTTCGTCGACCGTGACCGCCTGAACGTCGACTATTACCAGAAGGGTGGCGTGGTGATCGATCTGGGTGTGATCCACCGCCCGTTGCAGTGAGGGAATCATCGCCTGGCGATTTCGCATCGGCTGCAACGCGGTACCATACCGCTTATGCGCATCGTCGGACACGGTATCGACCTGGTGGAAACCGCCCGCATCGCCCGCATGTTGGAGGAGCATGGCGATCGCTTCCTGCATCGCTGCTTCACCGAGACGGAGCGAGCCTACTGTGGGCAGGGCGTGCGGGGGATTGAATCGCTGGCCGGGCGGTTTGCCGTCAAGGAGGCGGTGTTCAAGGCGCTGGGCACCGGCTGGCGGGGCGGGATCGCCTGGACTGATGCGGAAGTGATTCGCAAGCCCTCAGGCGAGCCGATGCTCATGCTCCACGGCAAATGCCGTGATCTGGCAGCCGAGCGGGGAATTGACCAGTGGTGGATCAGTATCAGCCATGTGAAGACACACGCCATGGCCAGCGCGATCGCCGTCGCGTTTGAGTCGCGTGAGCTGTGACTGAAAGGTTCGGATGCCCGTCCGAACCGATCGACGGGTGATGCAGTAGAATGGAGGGCTGAATCACCTGATGGTCTGACCGTTCCTTGCGGGAAAATCGATGCCGCGTCGCCGTAACAGTCCGCCGCCGTTTGAGATCATGTCGGCGTTGCCCGCGCCGTCGGCGAAGGTGCACGCGCCGTCCATCGACCGCATCGATCGGACGGCCGGCTGGTGGGAGCGTGCCCGTTACCCGGTGGTGCTGCGGGTGCCACGGGGGTATGTCGCCCTGGCGGGGCTGTTCATGGTGGGGCTGCTGGTGCTGGCGTATATGGTGGGCCAGTCGCGGGGCCGGGCAGAGGGCATTGCCCAGGCGCGGGCGGAATACGAGCTGCGCTTTGAGAACGCGCCGGTCGGTGTGGTGCCTATCCAGACGGTGGATCGGACGAGCGGAACCCCTGCCGGAGCGAATTCTGGCGATTCCAGGGTAGACCCGCGGGAAGAAGGCCTCAATTATTTCGTTCTGGCTCACGATGATGAGCAGGGTGCTCGTCGGCTGCTGCAGTTCCTGGCGAGTCGGGGCGTGGATGCGGCTGCCTTCGAGACCTCCAGGGGGCTGTACAAGGTCGTCGCCCTGCGGGGATTCCCGGGCAAGGAACGCAGCAGTCCGGCCATTCAGGAATACGAGCGAAAGCTGCAGCGGCTGGGGGTCGAATGGGGCAACATGCCCGGCGGTCGATCGTTCACCAATCAGGGCATGTACCCCGAGCGTTACAAAGGCGGAGAAGTTGGTAAGATACTCCGCCCCGCGGCGCAATAGCCCGCGGTGAGGGTAGACCGGGCGTCGGTCGCCACCGGCCGAATTGGCACGGGCTGGGGGCCATCGACGGCCGGAATCCCACGTTTTGGAGAGAAAATCATGAGTCTGGACTCTAGCCTCAAGACTGGTGGCGGTCTGTCTCGTCACCGCAATGTGCTGACCCGCGCCGAGCGGATCGAGCGGCTGGCTGCCCGGGGCCAGTTCGACAAGACCAGTGGCAGCCCTCTGGGGCTGCCCAAGGTGGCCAACCGCAAGGTCGCCACGGGCGGCAGCTCCAAGGGCCCCAAGAAGGCTGAACAGGCGGCTCCTGCGGCCAAGGGCAAGAAGTAATGCCTCACGGCGCGGCCCGGCCGGGCGGTAGCGTTCCGCCCACGCTGGTTGCGCTGCAGTTGTTTGGCCCGCGGCGTTCCGCTCCCGTACACGCCTCATCACTCGGGTGGCTCCATGTTTGACCCCCAGCGCTTCATCAGCGACAGGGCCCGCGCGATTGATGCGTCGGGCATTCGTCGTGTCTTTGATCTGGGCGCGACGCTGCGCGATCCGATCAACCTCTCGATCGGTCAGCCGCACTTTGATGTGCCCGAGCCGATCAAGGCGGCTGCGATCGAGGCGATTCAGCAGGGGGCCAACCGATATACCGTGACGCAGGGCATCGAGGCGTTACGTGCGAAGGTGGCGCAGCAGCTCAGCCGTGACTGCCCGCTCTGGAAAGACGGACTGGAATCTGGCGACCTGCGCGTGCTCATCACCTCGGGCGTGTCCGGCGGGCTGTTGCTCGCCATGCTGGCGTGTGTCGGGCCGGGCGATGAGGTGCTGGTGCCTGACCCCTACTTCGTCATGTACCGCCACCTGATCACGCTGGCGGGAGCGAAGGCTGTTTACGTCGACACCTACCCCGACTTTCAACTCACCGCTGAGCGCATCGAGCGGCACATCACGCCACGGACGAAGATGCTGCTTTTCAACAGCCCGTCCAATCCCACCGGCGTGGTCGCTACCGAGTCCACCTGCCGCGAGGTGGTGGAACTGGCGCAGCGCCACAACATCCTGCTGCTCAGCGACGAAATCTACGACGAGTTCTGCTACGAAAAGGTCGACCGCAACGGTGTCGCACGTTGCCCCTCGCCCGCGGTCTACAGCACCGACATGCTGCTGATGAAGGGTTTTTCAAAGACCTACGGCATGACCGGATGGCGGCTGGGCTGGGTGGCCGGGCCTCGCCCGATCATCGAACAGCTCACCAAGCTGCAGCAGTATTCGTTTGTGTGTGCTCCTTCAATGGTGCAGCAGGCAGGGGTTGTGGCCCTGGACCTCGACATGAGCGGCTATGTCGAGCAGTACCGCCGCAAACGCGATCGCGTCGTGGAACGGCTGGGCGCGTTGTATCCGCTGACCACGCCCGGTGGCGCGTTCTACGCCTTCCCGCAGGTGCCCGAACGCCTTGGCCTGACCGCCACGCAGTTCGTGGAACAGGCGATCTCCCGCAGCGTGCTGATCATCCCCGGCTCCGTCTTCAGCAACCGCGACACCCACTTCCGCCTCAGCTACGCCTGCGACGAAGCCATGCTCGAACGCGGGCTGGACGTGCTGGTCGAGATGGCGGGGGGATAACATAACAAGGCAGGTTGAACAGAAGATCGCAGAGGGAACGGTGGAGGAACAGAAGGTGAGAGGAGAAAGTGAAGGAATGTGGGGGCTGCGCATTTTAATAGCACGTCACACTCACAAGGCTTATGCCTGCTTTCTTTCCCCTCTGCATTCTCTGCGTCCTTCTGTTAATCAATTCTGTTAACTGATCGGCTCTCCTCGTGCATTCAGTTGGAACGGGTGCCCGCATTCGGGGCAGTGGCGGCGGTTACCCAGGTGGTGAAGGTCGTAACCGCAGCGGCGGCAGTGGCCCACCCAGATCGTCGCCCGGTTGGCACACATCACCAGCCAGGTCGTCAGCACGATCGGCACGAATGTAAACGACACGAAGATCAGCAGTATCAACCACTCCACCATGCCAGATCGTAAGCGCCGACATGGCTCCGGTCGGATCGGGGCGATGCCGCGCCTGAATGCGATGGCGTTCCCGATGGGGCCCTGCGAAGCGCCGATCAGGATGCTGTTACACGGTGCTGGTGGTGGCGGCGGGCAGATGGACGATCGTGCCTGATTCGGTACGAAGAATCAACCCTTCGTGCGGGTCCAGGTCGATCACTTCGCCGCGGATGGTACGACCGTCGTTACGAAGGGTTACGATCTCGCCGCGCGTCACACAGCGCTGCCGCCATTCATCAAGCAATCGATCATCCGGCTCGTGCAACGCCTCCTCCAGTGCCGCCAGCACATGAACCAGCACCCGCAGTCGATCGACGTGAACGCCCGCCATGGCAAGGCTGGCGACATGATCGCGAACGTCGTGCAGTTCCGATGGAATCTGTTCCTCTCGCAGCCCGACGTTCATGCCGATACCCGTGATGGCCGCGTGATACGGCTGGCGGTCAATCATCGCCGCGTGCGACTCGACGAGGATGCCCGCCAGCTTGCGCCCGTTCAGCAGCAGATCGTTGGGCCATTTGATTGCGACGCGCACCGCATGACGGCATGCGGACTCGATCCCCCGTGCAGCACCGACCGCTGTGATGAGCGTCAGATGATTGATGCGATGTGTGGACTGGTTCGGATCCGCATCACGAGGTACGAGTGAGGCCATGCTGAACAGCAGGGCGGTGCCGGCCGGAGCGTGCCAGCGTCGGCCCAGTCGACCGCGACCGCCGGTCTGTTCATCCGCGATGGCGATCGCGCCCTGTGCTGCCCGACCGCGCGCCGCGATAATCCGCCGTACCACGTCCTGTGTGCTGGCGGTCTGGCGATACACCTCAACCACGCGGCCCGGCCAGCGGTGCGTCAGCAGATCAGACCAGACGCTCAATCCTGTCTGACGCAGTGTCACACCATGCTGCGGATGCACATCGATCACACAGCCCGCCGCTCGCAGTTGCTCTATCGCTGCCTGCACGTGTGCCGGTTCACGCCGCTCGTCTGAGGAAAGCTTTGACAGCGGCACCGGGCCGTCGGCTTCAAGCAATCGCATCAAAAGTTGACAGTCGATATCCAATGTCGGCTTCCGAAGCGTGTTTACGCTTCTTCGATATCAAGCCCCAGGTCAAGCGCGGGCGCGGAATGCGTCAGCGCGCCGATGGCGATGCGGTCGACGCCGGTTTCCGCGATTGCACGCACTGTTTCCAGCGTCACGCCGCCGCTCGATTCCAGTTTCACTTTCGGAGCGAGTCGGTTTCGCATCGCGACTGCCTCACGCAACTGCGGAACATCCATGTTGTCCAGCAGAACGATGTCGGGGCTGCATGGTAAAACCCGTTCGAGCTGATCGAGCCGGTCGACCTCGATCTCGATGAAGTTCGGCGCGGGATTGCGACGGCGAGCGTCTTCGATAAGTCGCGTTACCACATCCGCAAGTTGTTCAAGTGGAATGTCCGCGATGTGGTTGTCCTTGACGAGCACCGCATCGTACAGCCCCATGCGGTGCGAATGCCCACCGCCACACACCACGGCATACTTGGCAAGGCCACGAAACCCTGGAATTGTCTTGCGGGTGTCGTAGATGCCAGCCGCAGTACCCTCGACCGCGGCCACATACCGGGCGGTCAGCGTCGCGATACCCGACAGGTGCGTCACAAAGTTCAGCGCCACGCGTTCCATCGCCAGGATCGAACGCAGTGGCCCGGTGAAGGTGGTGACGACATCGCCTCGTTCGAGATTTGCCCCGTCGGTTTTCAGCGTTTGTACCGTAATGGCAGGGTCGTACGCAGCAGCGATCTGCCCAAGCAATGCTGCCCCGGCAAGTCGGCCGCCACGACGCGCCCGCATCCGCGCGGTTGCCCTCGCATCGGCGGGCACGAGCAGTTCACTCGTGATGTCCAGCCGATCCGGGCCCATGTCTTCGCGCATCGCCCAGGCAATGAGGTCACGTACGAGATTCGGATCGACGAACGCGTTGAGATCGGGAGCCGTCATGGCCGGGATTATAGGGTTTCACCGCAACCAGTCGGTAGCAGCGAGGCCCTTCCTGAATGAAGCGGACGATGTCACCCACATCCAGTCGGGCCGTGTCGTACACACCGCGCCAGCCACGCCACCGCACCATGCCGTTGCTGACGATGTCGCTGTAAATCACCCGGCCATCGGGCAGAACAAATTGCACCGCCTCGCCCGCCTGCTCCGCCGTCAGCCCGCCGTAAC
>Ga0207864_1002969_pt1 | contig 15002 bp, 11 predicted proteins | sample HigsolmetaAR202D_FD_184834 | JGI IMG/M metagenome (GOLD analysis project Ga0207864, IMG submission 184834) | Ionic liquid and high solid enriched microbial communities from the Joint BioEnergy Institute, USA - AR20-2-D (SPAdes) (version 2) ...
CAGGATGCACTGCGCCTTGGCAGCAACATTGTTACGTACGTGCTGGCGGAGTATCAGTACGCCCGGTTCTTCCATCACCAGAAGGTCTACCACCAGGCGGATGACGCGACGCGCGATCAGCTCGTGCTCGGCCAGATCGTCCACAACGGCGACTGGGATGCCACGCCGCACGGCTTGCCGAATCTGCTCAAGCACATCGATCAGGGCACGACGCTGAACGTGCAGTTCAAGCGCGTTGCCGTCGATCCCGCGACAGCCGACATCTACAGCTTCCCGATCCTGTTCATGAGCGGCCAGCGCGATTTCGCCTTCAGCGATGAAACGCGCCGCCGGCTGCGGGAATACCTCGATCACGGCGGCGTGCTGCTGGTCGACTGTGTCATCGGCAACAGCGAGTTCGACGCCGCTTTCCGTCGCGAGATCGCAAAGCTCTATCCCGATCGCGAGCTGAAGCTCCTGCCAGCCGACCATCCGATCTACAGCTTCGTGTACGACACGCGTCGCGTGCAGCTTGCGCCGCTCGGCCATCAGCTATTCCCGCAGATCGACACGCCGCAGCTCCACGCCATCGAGGTCGACGGTATGCTGCCGGTCATCTACTCGCGCCTGAGCCTGAGCGCCGGCTGGGAGCAGCTCCCGCGTGCCTACAACGTCGGCTACGCCGACGCCGACGCACTCAAGCTCGGTGTGAATATTCTGATGTACGCGATCACGCACTGACAGGGGAGGCAGATCGGCCTGCGCATGCGTTACACGCCGCATGCGCGATCGCGTCACTTGTGTTTCCCGCGAAGATGCTGCATGCCGCGGTAGATGGCGAGGATGGCTCCGGACAGGATGAGCCCTGCCACGAGGCCGCCAATGGCGCCGAGGGCAAGCAGTGCCCGGTCGTTGGAAGCGAAGTAGGCGATCAACGCCCCAGCCAGTGCGCACACGATGACGACTGCCAGTTGGAAGAGATTGTCGCGCAGGCGGATGTTGACGCCGGTGACCGTGTCGGTGACGACGTTGTACACCTCGCGCGCGTCCATCTCTTGAGCGGTCTGCGGCGACTGATACTCCACCGGCTGGGGCTTCTGCGGCGGAAGCGGCGGCGGTTCCTGATGTGATGTGGACATGATACCTCCCTCTGTCTCGGGATATCTTCGTCCAATGTGAAGCGCACCGCAAATTAACGGGGGATCTGCGTCAGTCTCCTGTGCGCGCAGAAAGAGCCCGTCTGCCGCTGCAGACGGGCTCCAGGAGGGGGGATCGGGGTCGAGGCTACTGCACCACCAGATCGGCCGTCAGCCGAATCGGATTGGCGATGTTGTAGCGGTTGGGGCTGGTGGCCATCACCGTCTCGTGGATCTTGCGGAACTGCTCCGCGGTTCCGTTCCCTTTGATGCGCACGGTATAGTGGAGGCTGTCGTAGCCGGGCTTGACGGTCGAGTCCAGGCCGAAGAAGCCCCGCAGGTCGATCTCGCCTTCCGACTCAATCTCCACGCTCTCCAGCTCCACGCCCATCAGCGACGCGACGGCTACATAGCCGACCATCATGCAGGCGTTCATCGCCGCCATCAGGTACTGCTGGGGGTTGGGGTGCGTGTTCGTTCCGCACAGCTCAAACGGCTCGTCGACGGTGAGGGTAAAGTTCTGCGGGATACGGCGGCCGCCGATCTCAAAGCCGTTCACGTGCGTCCGCGAAACGGTCCCGCCCGCCCAGCGGGTTGTGACGTTCCACCGCGTCAGGCCGGCTTGGACGTCAGCCGCGACAGCGTCGATTGACTGCTCAGCGCTGGTGGGGGTAACGCAGCGGTTGCTGAGGGAATCGCAGAGGACGCGGAGTGTGCCGGGAGTTCAGCGACAGGTGCGTCCCGCACGCGCAAGACAACAAACTCAAGTCAGCATGGGCGAGGCGCCCATGCCACGAACTGGAAATCCAATCTCGCGGGCAGGTAGCCCGTGCCACTGAAACCGCTGGCTCAGTCTCCCCTCACATCTTCTGCCTTCCCGCGATCGCATCGGCGAGGATGTTTCGATTTGCGTATTCGATGCTGCTGCCAGCCGGAAGGCCGCGGGCCAGGCGCGTGACCTGTACGTTGGGATAGCTCGCCAGCAGCGCCTGCAGATGCAGGGCTGTGCCGTCGCCCTCCATGTTGGGGTTGAGGCCCATGATGACTTCGCGCACCGTGCCGCTGGCGACGCGGCGCATGAGCGGCTCGACGGTGAGGTCGGCGGGTTCGATGCCCTCCAGCGGGCTGATGCGCCCGAGCAGGACGTGATACACGCCCTTGTAGAGGCCGGTGGCTTCGAGGGCGAGCAGATCCTTCGGCTGCTCGACGACGCAGACGAGACCCTGGTCCCGGCTGGGGTCGGAGCAGATGTGGCAGGGATCCTGCTCGGTGAGGTTGTAGCAGACGCTGCAGTGGCGGATGCGCGTCTTCACGTCGCGGATGGCGTCGGCCAGTTTCAGGGCTTCTTCAGGCTTTTGCTTCAGGAGGTGAAAGGCGATGCGCTCAGCCGACCGCATGCCGATCCCAGGCAGGCGGGCCAGTTCGTTCATCAGATTCTGGATGCTCTGGGCATAGTTGGACATAGATGATCGATTATACGGGCTATGCGCGGCGAAGCGATGGAGCGATCAAGAGAGGGGGAGAGCGACGAAGCGACGGCGCGACGGAGTGGGGGGAGCGACGAAGGGGGACAGGTGCTGGCAACTGGCAACTAACAACTGACAACTAGCCAGCCCGCGATGTCGCGGCCAGTCTGGCAGCCGCCCTGACCAGGTCGGAGGGGTCGATTGGCTTGGACAGATGCGCGTCGAAGCCGGCGGCGAGGGAGGCCTGGCGATCCTGTTCGGCTGTGTAGGCGCTGAGCGCGATGGCAGGGCAGCGCGTGCCGTTGGCGGATTCGTGCGCGCGGATCCGCCGCATCAGGGAGTAGCCGTCCTCATGCGGCATGGCCAGATCGCTGATCAGCAGATCCGGCGGCTGGGCGATGAAAGCTTCGAAAGCCGGCGCCGCCGAGTCGAAAGCCGTCACCTCCGCCCCATGCAGGCGCAGCGTCCGTGAAAAAACAGACCGGCTGTCGCGCTCGTCATCGACCACGAAGATGTGCAGACCTTCGAGCCGCTGGGTGTCGACTTCGACATCGGATCGCTCATCGGGCTCAGCCTCGGCGACCTGCTCGGCGATTGGCAGATAGACGCGGAACGTCGCGCCATGGCCGATCCCCTGGCTGGCGGCTTCGATCGTGCCGCCGTGCAGTTCGACCAGATGCCGCACGATGGCCAGGCCCAGCCCCAAGCCGGTCTGGCGGCGGGTGGTCGAGCTGTCCGCCTGGCGGAATCGCTCGAAAATCAGCGGCAGGAAGCGCGGATCGATGCCCTGGCCGGTGTCGCTGACGGTGATGACGGCCTGCTCGCCGTCGCGATGCAGCTCCACCTCGATTCTGCCGCCTTCGGGCGTGAACTTCACCGCATTGCTCAGCAGATTCCACACGATCTGCTGAAGTCGCATCGGGTCGCCATCGAGCGCGCCGATCTGCGCATCGATGCGCCGAACCAGGTGCAGCTTCTTTTCTGTGAGCATCGGCCGCACGGAGGCGATGGCCGCTTCAACCACCTGCGGCAGGAGGACGCGCTTGCGGCGCAGGTGGATCTTGCCGGAGATGATCCGCGACATATCCAGCAGATCGTCGATGAGCTGGGCCTGGGACTTGCTGTTACGCTCGATGGCGTCGACGGCTTCGCGGCGCGTCTCCTCGTCGAGATCGGGCATGCGCAGCAGTTGTGTCCAGCCGAGGATGGCATTCAGCGGCGTGCGCAGCTCGTGGGAGAGCGTAGCGAGGAACTGATCCTTGGCTGTGTTGGCGGCTTCCGCCTGCTCGCGGGCGGCTTGGGCGCGAACCAGCTCGATACGCTGTTCCTCAGCACGGCGCTGCTGGATGCTGTAGCGGATGCTGCGTTCCAGCAGCGGGGCGGTGATCTGCGACTTGCTCAGATAATCGGCAGCGCCGGCACGCATCGCCGCCAGGTCGACGTCGCGTCCACCCTGGCCGGTGAGAATGATGATCGGCAGCCGGCAGCCGGCTGCGACGGCTTCGCGGATGAACTCGATGCCGTCATGCGCCCCCAGGCGATAGTCGACCAGACAGACGTCGAAGCCATCGTTGGAGATCGCGCGCAGACCCTGGTGGTAATCAGGAATCCACTCGATTTCGAATCGCGCGGATTCGATGCCGTTGAGCAGATCGCGCGTGAGAACAAAGTCATCCTCGTCGTCTTCGACGAAGAGCACGCGGATGACCTCGGGCGGCTGGGTTGTTTGCGGGGCGTTGATCACTTGTTGCCGTTGGGGAGCTCAACAATCTCAAACCAGTAGCGCCCGAGGACTTTCATCACCTGCACCAGCCCTTCGAAAGTGACGGGCTTGGTGATGAAGGAGTTCACTCCCAGATCATAGGTGCGATAGATGTCTTCTTCCGCCTTGGAGGTCGTGAGCACGACGATGGGGATGCAGCGGAGGCTGGGATCGGCCTTGATTTCTCGGAGGGCTTCACGCCCGTCCTTTCGGGGCATATTGAGATCCAGCAGGATCAAGCCCGGGCGTGGGGCAGCAGCTTCGTCCTGGAAGCGGCCGCGGCGGTGGAGGTAGTCCATCAGTTCTTCGCCGTCCTCGACGATCCGCAGGTCGTTGGCCAGGCGGCTCTCGGCGAGGGCCTCCTGAGCCAGGAGGCGGTCATCGGCGTCGTCATCCGCCAGCAGAATCGTGATCGGTTTGGGCGTGGGCATGATGCTGCACCTCCGGTTGGCTTCGTGGAAGGATGACCACGAAGGTTGTCCCCTCGTCAGGGCGGCTGCGCGCGGTCAACTGACCGCCATGCCGTTGGACTATCTTACGGCAGGCGGCCAACCCTACACCAGTCCCCTCGTACTGATTCCGGCCGTGCAGACGCTGAAAAATGTTGAAGATGCGGTCGGCATACTTCTGGTCAAAACCGATGCCGTTGTCTTTCACGTGAATCTCGACCATGTTGGGATTGTCGTTGGGCACGGTCGTGATGTGCACAACGGGGTCGACATCGGGCTTTCGGAACTTGAGGGCATTGCTGAGCAGGTTCTGGAAGAGCTGGCGGATCTGGGTGGGGTCGGCGTCGATGGTGGGCATGGGGCCGACTTCGATTTTGCCGTGGGATTCTTCGATCCGCGTTTCGAGGTCGGAGATCACCTCCTGGATGATGTGGCCGACGTCGACGCGCTGGAACGGCTGGGCACGGCTGGTGACCCGTGAAAATGCCAGCAGATCATTGATGAGCACCTGCATGCGGCCTGCGGCGTTGTGCATGCGGGAGAGATAGTCGGTGCCCTGGGCATCGAGGCGGTCGCCCTGCGTGACCTTGAGGCGATCGCCAAATGCCTGAATCTTGCGGAGCGGCTCCTGCAGGTCGTGGGAGGCGACGGAGGCAAAGTCCTGCAGCTCGCGGTTGCTGCGGCGGAGCTCGGTGATGGCGGCGTTGAGACGCTGGCGGGCCTCGTAGGCGTCGGTGACGTCATGCAGGCTGATGACGGCGCCGCTTTGGCGTCCGCCCTCATCGAGGATGACGCGTCCGCTGACGGTGACGATCCGCCGGCTGCCATCGGGGCGGAGGAGGATCAGCTCGCGTTCCTCGATTCTGCCGTCGCGGAGGACCTGGCGGAGGGGCCAGTCGTCGGCCTCGACGGGTTGGTTGGTTTCCGGATCAAGGAAGCGGACTTTGGTTTGCCAGTCTTCGGGGGCGGGCTTGGGATCGGTCAGGCCGCACATCGTGCGGGCGGCGTCGTTGTAGCGGACGACGTTGCCGTCGGAGTCGGTCGCGATGATGCCCTCCTGCAGGCTGTCGAGCAGAGCGGTCAGGGCGTTGCGCTCGACGAACAGAGCGCCCTCCGCCAGCGTGCGCTCGTGGACTTCGTTCATGAGCTGGTAATTGGCGCTGGCGAGCTGGGCGGTGCGTTCCTCGACACGGCTTTCCAGTTGCTCGCGCGTGGTGGTGGCTTCGAGGACGCTGCGGTGGTAGACCTCCGACAGGCCGGCGATGATCAGGCCATGGATGATGAACAGCAGGTGCGACAGCAGTAAGGAGTCATCCGCTAGGGCGAGGCTGAAATACGGCTCGAGGAACAGGAAATCGATGATCAGGACCGACAGGGCCGTCGCCAGGATGGCTGGCCACATTCCCCCGACGATGCCGGCGATCAGCACCGGCAGGGCGAACAGGAGGAAGGGCGAGCGGACCTCGGTGTCGCGGATTTCGAGCGCCAGACGGATCCCGGTCACCACCGCGACAGCGGCGACGGCGGTGAAGTAGCTGCTGATCGGGGGGCGGCGGCTGAACATCGACTGTGGTACAAGTATCTGATGTATCTGAGTTTCTGACAACGTCCACTTCAGGACGCTGGCGCGGTGAAATTTTGCATCCGGCCAGTTCAATTACATAATCGCGCCTGCATGAGTATTGTTCTGATTGGCTATCGCGGCAGCGGGAAATCAACGATTGGCAAGAAATTGGCAGACCGCCTGTGGCAGCCGTTCGTGGATACGGATGAGCTGATCGTCCGCCGGGCCGGGATGAGCATCCGGGAGATCTTCGAGAAAAAGGGGGAGCCGTATTTTCGCGATCTCGAAACCGAGATCGTCAAGGAGGCCCTCCTGCTCGAGGACCATGTCGTCGCCTTGGGCGGCGGGGCGATCCTGCGGGAAGAAAATCGCCAGGCCATCAAGGCGTCCAATCAGCGGGTGATCTACCTGAAGTGCGATCCAGCCGTGCTGGCGGAGCGCATCGCCGCTGACCCCTCAACCGCCGCCAGCCGGCCGCCCCTCACGCCCGGGCGCAGCAGCGCCGACGAGGTCGCCCAGGTCCTCACCGAGCGCGAGCCGCTGTACCGCCAGATCATGCATGCCGAACTGGACGTTACCCGCCTTTCCCCCGAAGATGCCGTGGTTTACATCGTGCGGCTGCTGTGATGCCGCCTCAGCCCATCGCCCTCGCCTGACGTGACTGTCGAAATGCCCCATGCGGTCTACATCATCTTTCTGTTCGCCCTGGGCGCGTGCGTGGGCAGCTTTCTGAATGTCGTCGTCTACCGCCTGCCGAAGGCGAACAACTGGTGGGAGGGGATCAAGTCGCTGATCCATCCCCCGTCGCACTGCCCCAAGTGCAACAAGCCGCTGGCGTGGTATGACAACATCCCCGTCTTCGGATGGATCTTCCTCGGTGGCAAGTGCCGGTCCTGCAAGCTGCCGATCTCGCCGCGATATCCGATCGTCGAAGCCATCTGCGGCGGGCTGTTTGTCTTCTACTACGTGATGTTCTTCATCTACGACATCGGCCCGTGCCTGCCGGTGTCAGATCAGACGTGGGGCGTGGTGGTCGCCAATGACCTGGTGATCGAGCGCCACTGGCCGATCTATGCCCTCTACATCTTCACGATCGCAGCACTGCTGGCAGCCAGCCTGATCGATGCGGAGCTGTTCATCATCCCGCTGGAGATTCCGTGGCTGGTCGCGATCGTCGGTTTGATCGCGCATGCGTTCATCGCACCGACGGGCATGCCCGGAAATCTCGCGGCTGGGCCGATTGCATCAGCCGTCGGAGCCGGCGGGACGGTGGGGCTGATCCTCAGTATGCTCGCCCTGCGCTTCGGCTGGCTGAAACGCAGCTTTCCGCAGGGCGAGCCGGTGCTCGATGTCGATCGCGAGGCCATCCAGCAGGAGATCGAGCAACTTCGCAAGGAAGGCAAGCCGGTTCCTGAGTTGCCGCCACCTTACACATCCGGCCAGATCCGCGCGGAGATGGGGTGGGAGATGCTGTTCCTGCTGCCGCCGATGCTGCTGGCAGGGGTGATGGTGTATCTCGTGCGCGAGGGCGGGCCGCTGGCGGCGTGGTGGCAGGGGATCATCGAAACCAAGTGGCTTGCGGGCGCGCTGGGGGCGCTGTGCGGCGGGCTGGTAGGGGGATTTGTCGTGTGGTTGACGCGGATCCTCGGTACGCTGGCGTTTGGGCGCGTCGCGATGGGGTTGGGCGACGTGCATCTGATGTTTGGTGTAGGAGCCGTGATCGGCGGCGGGGCGGCGACGGTGGCGTTTTTCATCGCACCGTTCTTCGGCCTGGTGCTGGCGGTGTGGATGCTGCTGACCGGCAAGCGGCGGGAACTGCCCTACGGTCCATATCTGAGTTTGGGCACGGCTGCCGTCATGTTATTGTATTGCCCGATAGAACGATATCTGCGGGATGGGATTGACGGGTTGATGTATTTGGTTGGTGGCGGGAGTTGAGGGGGTGTCTGAAGTTTCAAGTCCGAGATTTGAGATCTCAAGTATCAGATCAGAGATCTCAGCTTTGGAGCTTCAGGTCTCCTCGCCGCTCAGCTTTCCCTCCCCATCCAGGGGGAGACCTGTGGGCTTTAGCCCACGCAACACGGGACGGAGGACATGAACACGATCTGGCTCAAGATCAAGGTCTGGACCAAAGGCATCATCGCCGGGCTGCTGCTGATTTACATCCTGTTTTTCATCCTGAACAACAGCCGCCAGGAGGTGACGTTCTGGTGGTTCTTCGGACAGGAGCCGAAGACGCCGCTGCTGGTGTTCACGTTCTTCACGTTCGTGTTCGGCGTGGTGATCACGCTGCTGGTGCGCGCAGCCATCACGACGATGCGGCAGGTGCGCGAAATCCGCGAGCGCAACCGCACGGCACGCCTGGAGCGCGAAGTCACCGAAATGCGCAGCAAAGCCGCCCGTCTGAAGACGCGCGACGCGGCCGAACCACCCTCAGCCGTGGAATAGGGTCGAACGCAGCCGCGGCTGGGGTGTAGTTTCTGACATGACAGCCGTCTTCGAACCACCTCCCGAGATCCGCCCCGCTGACGGTACGCCCGAGGCAGCCGAGGCGCCTGCGCCGCGGCGTCGCGCCGCGATCTGGCTGGAACGCCTGGCGGCTGTGGCGTTCAGTTTCCTGCTGGCCGCCGTCTGCCTGGTGCTGTTCACGCGGCACAACGATTTCACCTTTCGCTACCACCCCGATGAACTGAGCAAGATCCGGCAGATCCAGTCAGGCGGCGAAGAACGCAATCTCAACCATCCGCTGCTGCTGCTGGAAGCCTCGCAATGGGCGGTGCAATGGCTGGGCACGCCGAACAACGACCAGGCGATCGTCGAGGTCGGCCGGCTGGTGTCCGCCGCGTTGGCCGTCGGCGCAGTGGTGGCGCTGGCGTGGGTCGGCTATGCCGTCGCCGGGCTGGTGGGGATGGTGCTGGTGGGGGCGACGGTCGGGCTGTGCCCGCAACTGCTGACCTATGCGCACTACATGAAGGAGGACACCGCGTTGATCTTCGGGATCGCGGTGACGCTGCTGGGCACGCGCATGACGTGGGATGCGCGGCGGTGGTGGTCTCGCATCATCGCGGTGACGGTGCTGGGGATGGGCGTGGGGCTGGCCGCATCGGGCAAGTATCCGGGCGCGATCACGCTGGCGCTGGCTGTGCCGGTGGCGGTGGTGGCGCCGCGGACGTGGCTGATCACGCGGCTGCTCGCGCCGCTGTGGGTGATTGCCATGGCGCTGGTAACGGCGATGGCGATCAATTTCCGTGCGATCAACCCGCCGGCGGTCATCATCGACAGCCTGCCAGCGGTCACCGAATCCGGGTTGAGCTGGGCCCAGCGCGGCGACGCAACGGTGCGGGCGTTTTTCAGGCCGTCGATCATCGCGGCCTTCGAGCGTGAGCTGGAACACAGCACCGAAGGCCACGGCGGGCTGACGATGGATCGGCCCAACTCGTTTTTCCTGGGCCTGTTTGGCGTCGAGACGATGGCGCACGTCCGCTGGCTGGCGGGGGTATACGGGGTGTCGGTGCTGGGGACGCTGATCTGGAAGCGGCGCCGCTGGTGGGATCTGTGGATGATCGCTTTTGCGGCGGGTTATCTGGTGATGCTGTCGTACTCGGTCATCATGTTTCACCGGTATTTCCTGCCGGTGGCCGTGATGACGTACCTGTTTGGCGGGCTGGGGCTGGTGGCGCTGGTGAATCTGTTGAGCGAGACGTGGCGATGGCGCGTGGCCGCGGCGCTGGTGGGGGTGACGGCGATCACGGCAGTGCAGGGGATGCGCTGCGTCGACTATCTGCACCAGTTTGCCGACGACAGCCGCTATCGCCTGCGCGCCTGGCTGGCGGAGAACGTTCCAGCCGGGACACGCGTCGTGGCGGAGAACTATGCCGGGCTGAACGGGCCTGGCGACCATCGCGATGGCCAGCGGGCTGACGTGACGGTGCGCGTGTATCCCTTCTTCAGCGCGCCGCAAGCCGGCTCTATCGATCAGTTGCGGCGGCGGGGGATCGAGTACGTGATTATCTGCGACATTGCCTATGCGCGGTTTTTCGCGCCTCAGTCGCGAGATGTCGACCGCGAGCGAGATCGTGGGCGCGTCGAGCGCCACCGCGAATGGTACACCGAGCTGGAAACCAACCACGAGCTGGTCTGGTCGGCTGAGCCGAAGCACAACATGAACGCGTTCACGAATCCGGTGATTAAGGTGTATCGGTTGGTGGATAGTCGGCAGTAGGCAGCAGGAGGAGTCGGTCTGCGGTCGGCAGTCTGCGGCCTGCAGTCTGCAGTCTGCAGTCTGCAAGGTGAGCGCGCGTGGGGCACGCTCTTGCGTGCGGGAATCGGTCGCGCCGCGTGCGGCAGGCAATAGCCTGCCCTACACACCTAGAGTTGGCAGTAGACGTCCTGCGTCAAGCGCGTAGGGCACGCTATTGCGTGCCGGAATCGGTCGCGCCGCGTGCGGCAGGCAATAGCCTGCCCTACACACCTAGAGTTGGCAGTAGACATCCTGCGTCAAGCGCGTGGGGCACGCTATTGCGTGCCGGAATCGGTCACGCCACGTGCGGCAGGCAATAGCCTGCCCTACACACCTAGAGTTGGCAGTAGACATCCTGCGTCAAGCGCGTGGGGCACGCTATTGCGTGCCGGAATCGGTCACGCCACGTGCGGCAGGCAATAGCCTGCGCTACACATTTAGAGTGGGTCGTCGACGTCCTGGGTCAAGTTGTGGCGAGGGACAAGTGACCAGTGACCGATGACAACACGTCATCTGCGCCTATCTGTGTTCATCCGTGGTTCCAAATCCAAAATCCGCAATCCGAGATCCAAAACGGATCAATCCATCGGAATCGGCGTGATCTTCAGCCGCGGATTGGTGGGCGTGTAGCCGCTGCGGTCGACGATGAAAGCCCGCCGCTGCTGGCTGACGCGCGTGGCGTTGGGCGTGCCGGCATCGCGCCAGCCTTCCAGCACGATGTAGACCGTGAACGAATCCGATCGTGTCGTGATCAGATTGCTCAGGCGCGTGAGCGGCAGGTAGTGCTGCTCGAAATCGTCGAGCACGCCATCGCCGGGCGTGATGTCGCCATGCGCCAGTTCGAAATCGGCTGAGGTCGGATCTCCAAGCGACTCACGGAACGCCGGAATCCGCATCAGATCGAATGGCGACTCAAACGGTCCCGTCAGCTCCGGGAAGGTGGGATTCGGGACGCGGTTGACTGCGATCTCTCTAGCCAGCGCCTCATTCGCGTCCGGATCGCCCGGAACCAGCGGCAGCATGTTGAGCACGGCGACAGGGGCGGTGTTGATGTTGATCCGCCCATGGATGCCCACGCTCATCTCATTGCCATCGTTGGCGTTCACCGGGGTGGAAACGGGCCCGTTGGCCACCTTCTGGGGCACCTTTCGATGGTCACTGACGCTCGCCGGATTCAGGCCGCGACGCGCCGCGTACTCATCGACGTTCACATTGGGCAGATAGTCCTGATCCGGAACGGACAGGGCCGTGACGTGATCGAACAGATCCGCAGCCCAGTCGTATTCGGTGAACCGTGCGCCGGTGCCATCGGTCAAGCCGGCGCCAAAGCGACCCAGTGCACGGCCGTCATCGGCGACGCCGTCGGCTTCGGCATAGGCGGCATCGGTCGTGACGGCGTTGAGCTCGACGATTGTGGAGCCGCTCACGATGCGATAAGCGCCGATGAACGGCACCATCAGGATGTCGCCATCCCGCGCAAAGCCGCCAAACGGGAATCGCGCCGGCGAACTGCTATCTGCTGGGATCGGATTCGGTCCGGGCCAGCCGAAGTCGTTGAGCGGAACCTGGAAGGTCGGGGAATAGCTGGCCTCGGGATTGGCTGCGCCAAGCGTCGCGCCCGAAGGCCCCATCGGGAGATCATCGCCGTCCGCGACGAAGCCCGGCGGCGTGCCGGTCGGCGGTCCGGGGTAGACGCAGCGCCACGCGGCCTGGGCGTCGCCCGGGATGGCCTGCCGCTGATACAGATACCGCGATGGGTCGACAGGATCGACCTCGAAACCCCGCAGGTCGAGGATATCGACCGGCACCATCTGGTCGATGGGATCGCTGCCACCGACCATCCGCGGTCGCAGCAGCACCAGCTCATGGCCGATGGCGTCAGTCAGATTGCTGACCTCTTCCATGTCGCCAGGTTCGCCACCCAGGACGAGCTCGGCATCGGCGACAGACGACACCAGGGCCAGGAACTCTCCCTGCGCGATCTCCGTGCCGGCTGGGAACGTGTGCAGCGTGTGCAGCGCGCCGGTGCCGCGGTCAAACCATGCCAACTGCCAGCCGCTGATGTCGATCGGGCCGGCAGTGGGCAGCGGGTAGGGGTTGTACAGCTCGATGCCGATCCAGTCATCGCCCGCATCGGAATCCTGAAGGTAGACGACGGCTTCGGTGATGAACGGCTGCTTCTCGGTGCCGTAGACCGTGACAATGTAATTGCCGATCTGCACGTCGCGCCAGGTCACGTGGTCGTCAGCGTCGCGCAGATCGATCGTGTTGACGGCGGCGATGGCTGCGCGAAGCACGAGTTGCTCATAGGGCGTCCAGTCGCCCGGCGCCGGAGAGCCGCGCATCGCGGGCCGGAACATGCGGGTCGCAGCTTCGGTGGGGACCGGCGCGCCGCCGGCGTTGCGCATGACGTTCCAGTAGGCCCGCCACAGTTCTTCGAAGGAGGCCGTATTCACGTTGGCCTTCGGAACTGGCTGGCCGGTATACGGGGCCATTCCAGCCGGGACAGCGACCGTTCCCGACATCGCAACCGGCGGGGCGAGCGTGGAGACCGGGTTGTGCGTCACCAGCAGCGTGCGGACGGGACGGCTATCACTGTTACCGGGGACCTGATTGTCGAAATCAAAGTTGTCGCCGAACCATGCCAGCACGGGATCGGCCACCGTCGCGTAGTAGCCGACGTCACGGATGTTGGGATGGTCGTACACCGAGGCTGAAATCCCCCAGTGCCCAAGCGAGGTGGGCGCTTCGAGCGTGCTCGGAGGCACTTTGGGGTTGCGCATGCAGAACCGATAGGCCAGGGCGACCATGTCGGAGATGGTGTACGCGCGGAACCGCGCGTTGGCTTCCGGCTTGCCCTCATCAGCAAAGCGATGTCCCGGGTTGTCGATGTCGATGCGCCGCCCCAGTTGATGCCAGAGCGCGTCGCCTAGCGAGTAGAACTCCATGAGTTCCTGTGGCGCGGGTCGGAGCACCCCCGCATTCCAATCCCAGTCCTGCATCGGCGCGATATCCGGCAGGAAGACCCCGGCCGTGAACCCGAAACGGTACTGGTTGATGCGGCCCATTTGCCTGGCCGCACTGTTGACCCCCGAGCCGGGATAGAGCAACTGCCCCAGGCCGATGCTCGACGGGAAGAAGCCCAGATTCTCGATCGGGTTCCCGGTACCGATCGCGTAATCGGCCTCGCGATCCCATGCGGTGTTGACATTGATGGCTGCCGTATTGTCGATGATGCGGGCGGCCATGTAGTAGGTCACGCCGTCGATGGGAGCGATGGGCAGGCGGAAATAGGGGGAATCGGGGATATCGTCGCCATCGGCATCGGCAGCCGGCCAGGCGTTGTGAGGATTGCCATCGTCGTCGATGAAGCTCAGGTAGCCCCCGGGGCCGACAAGCCGGAACAGGGGCGCCCCGTTGTCGATGACTGGCTCAAGTGCGACGGCACTCCGCATCGTCTGCCCGGTACGGGCAGAGACTGCGTGGATCGGGCTGTCCAGACGGTAGGCGTCGGCTGTTTGAGCGAGGTTTGTGACATACAGCCATGCGGGCCGATTCACGATGTCCACCCACACGGGCACGCGATCGGCCAGCCATTTGTCCGTCTCGGGGTGGTCCCACCGCTGAGTGCTCTGCAGATCATCGATAAGCTTCTGCTCAACCAGGGCCTGCGCGCTGTCCAGAAGCATCTGCTCCTGATGGATGTCGGAGCTGATGGCTGTGCTGATGCGGTCGGTGCGGACGGTCGCCAGGTAGGCGGTGCCGGCCAGCGCCATCAGCACAAGGAGCGTCACCACGAGGATGAGCACGCTGCCGCGGCGGCGGTGTCCAGCAGGCAACCGGCGGCAGGCAGCGGACAGCTCGGCTGGCCGTGTACACCGATGAACACCGGACACTTGAACGGCGGGATTGGTATTGGGGTGTGTCATGGTGAGCGGATGATCACTTCAGATTAAAGACGTACTCGGCGATGCGCTCGTCGGCATTGGGGCTCGTGGGAACCGTGCCGACGATGAAGCGGATCATCGTCGGCCGACCCAAGCCGATCGAATGCTCGCCCCACGCGGCCACGTAGGTAGTATTCGGGTCGAGGTCTGCCAGTTTGCTCGGAAGCGGGGGATCGATGGCTTCAAACCACGGATCGGGCAGAGCGAAGGCGCCGCTGGCGCTGGCGCTGGCGCTGGCGACCAAAGCGACCGGCAGGACGTCGAGCAGGTCGAATGCGCCGTCGTTATTGGAGTCGCGCGGCAGGCCGTACCAGCGGATGATGCGATCGCCGGCTGCGTTCTGGATGAAGTCGGTCGTCCCGTCGGGACCGAAATCGACGATGTCGCCGGCACTGTTTTGCGTGAAGAAGTCGCCCGCGAACTCGACGATGAACTGGCTGGCCCCGCGCAGGAGGGCGG
>Ga0207864_1002971_pt1 | contig 14989 bp, 12 predicted proteins | sample HigsolmetaAR202D_FD_184834 | JGI IMG/M metagenome (GOLD analysis project Ga0207864, IMG submission 184834) | Ionic liquid and high solid enriched microbial communities from the Joint BioEnergy Institute, USA - AR20-2-D (SPAdes) (version 2) ...
GCGGCAGCCACGCGGGCGACCGCGTCCAGCCGCCGCTGGTCGGCGAGCACCTCGCGCCAGCCGTCGGGGCGGCGCCCGGCCAGGGAGCGGAAGCAGGCGAAGGCGGTGTCCGCGTCGGCGCAGCCCGACAGGGCGCGGACGAGGCGGCGCGCCTCCGGCGACTGCCCCTCGTCGGCCGGCAGGCCGAGGACCTCCAGCACCTCGCCCGCCATCGCGGTCGACAGCCCCGCCTTGGCGAGGTCCGCGGCGAAGGTGTGGAGTCGGGCCCCTGCGTCGCTCACGACGGGCCCTCCCGGCCGCTACAGCGTCGGCAGGTACTTGCGCAGCTCGTAGGGCGTGACCTGCGAGCGGTACTCGTCCCACTCGACGCGCTTGTTGCGCAGGAAGAACTCGAAGACGTGCTCGCCGAGCGCCTCGGCCACGAGCTCCGACTCCTCCATCAGCGACAGCGCCTCGTCGAGGTTGCGGGGCAGGCTGCCGATCCCCGCCGCGCGCCGCTCCTGATCGGTCATCTCGTAGATGTTGTCCTCGGCCTCCGGCGGCAGCTCGTAGTCCTTCTCGATGCCGCGGAGCCCGGCCGCGAGGATCACGGCGAAGGCGAGGTACGGGTTGCAGGCCGGGTCGGGCGCGCGGTACTCGATCCGCGCCGACGACGGCTTGTTCGGCTTGTACATGGGCACGCGGATCAGCGACGAGCGGTTGTGGCGCCCCCAGGAGATGTACACGGGCGCCTCGAAGCCGGGGATCAGCCGCTTGTAGGAGTTCACCCACTGGCAGCACACCGCGGTGATCTCCGGCGAGTGGGCCAGCAGCCCGGCCATGAACTTCTTGGCGGTGGCCGACAGGTGGTAGGGGTCGGAGGCGTCGTAGAAGGCGTTGGTGTCCCCGTCGAACAGCGACACGTGCGTGTGCATCGCCGAGCCCCAGTGGTCCTCGAGGGGCTTGGGCATGAAGGTCGCGTACACGCCGTGCTGCATCGCGACCTCCTTCACGACGTGCCGGTAGGTCATGACGTTGTCGGCCATCGTGAGCGCGTCGGCGTAGCGGAGGTCGATCTCGTGCTGGCTCGGCGCGACCTCGTGGTGGGAGTACTCCACCGAGATGCCCATCGCCTCCAGCGTCGTGATGACGTGGCGGCGGAAGTCCTGCTGCACATCGTCGGGGGTGAGGTCGAAGTAGCCGCCGCTGTCGAGCGGCGTGGGGTCGTCGGGCCCGGCGAACAGGAAGAACTCGATCTCGGGGTGCACGTAGAAGCTGAAGCCCATGTCCGCCGCGCGCGCCAGGTTGCGGCGCAGCACGTGGCGCGGGTCGGCGGCGAAGGGCTCGCCCTCCGGGGTGCGGATGTCGCAGAACATGCGGGCGACGCCGGCCTGGTCGCCGCGGTCCCCGCGCCAGGGCAGCACCTGGAACGAGGAGGCGTCGGGCACCGCCAGCATGTCGGACTCCTGCACGCGGGCGAACCCGTCCACAGCGGAGCCGTCGAAGCCGATGCCCTCGGTGAAGGCGCCCTCGAGCTCCGAGGACGTGACCGCGACCGACTTCAAGGTCCCGAGGACGTCGGTGAACCACAGCCGCACGAAGCGGATGTCGCGCTCTTCGACGGTGCGGAGGACGTACTCCTGCTGCTTGTCCACGACGGGCTCCTAGGAGGGTGGCCGACCGGCGCGGATGGTAGCGCGTCACGCGCGAAGGGCCTCCCGCAGGAGGCCCTTCGTCGGGGTGTGGTCGCTGGCCGCGGTCAGCCGGTGGGGACGGCCGACCGGGGTCGCTCGCTGGGGTCGATGCTGTGGCCGATCCGCGGGGCGGTGAGCGGACCCGCCGGGTAGGCGTCGCCGCCGAGCGCCAGCTCGGGGTAGGCGTACATGCCGTGCTCGTGGATGTCGAGGCCCTCGATCTCCTCCTCCTCGCTGACCCGCAGGCCGATGGTGGCCTTGAGGATCGAGAACAGGATGAAGGAGGCGAGCGCGACGTAGGCCGCGGCGGCCAGCACGCCGACCGCCTGGACGCCGAGCAGGCGGGCGCCACCGCCGTAGAAGAGGCCGTCGCTGGTGTGGGCCAGCCCCACCCACAGCGTGCCGAGCACACCGCACACGCCGTGGACGGCGATCGCGCCGACCGGGTCGTCGAGCTTGCGGCGGTCGAGGAACGGCACCGCCACCGCCACCAGGACACCGGCGATCAGGCCCACCGCGAGGGCGCCGAAGTCGCTCACGACGTCAGCGCCGGCGGTGATGCCGACGAGCCCGGCGAGGATGCCGTTGCCGGTCATGCCGACGTCGAACTTGCCGTAGCGCAGACGGGTGTAGAAGGCCGCGCCGACGCCGCCGGCCGCGCCGGCCAGCGCGGTGGTGAGCAGGACCGCCGCGATCGCCGGACCGTCCAGGGCCAGCACCGAGCCGCCGTTGAACCCGAACCAGCCGAAGAACAGCAGCAGGACGCCGAGGATGCCCAGCGGCATCGAGTGGCCGGGGATGACGCGCGGCGTGCCGTCGGGCGCGTACTTGCCCAGGCGCGGGCCGAGCATGGCGACGCCCACGAGCGCCGCGACGCCGCCGACCATGTGCACCAGCGTCGAGCCGGCGAAGTCCAGGAAGCCGAGCTGGTCGAGCCAGCCGCCGCCCCACTTCCAGGCGCCCACGACCGGGTAGATCAGCGACGTCATCACGGCCACGGTGACGAGGTAGGCCGACAGCTTCATGCGCTCCGCCATCGCCCCCGACACGATCGTGGCCGCCGTCGCCGCGAACATGCCCTGGAACAGGAAGTCGATGGCGATGATCCCGCCGAGGGGCTCGTACTCGCTGAAGCCCGTCAGGAAGAACCCATCGGTGCCGAACAGGCCCGCGACCTGCGAGCCGTACATGATCGCGAAGCCGACCGCGAAGTAGACGACGAACCCGAGGCACAGGGTCATCAGGTTCTTCATGATGATGTTCGCGGCGTTCTTGGCGCGGGTGAACCCGCTCTCCACCAGCGAGAAGCCGGCGTGCATGATGAACACCAGCACGCTCGCGACCATGATGTAGAGCACCAGCGCGGCGCTCTCGAGGCTCTCGAGGGTCAGCTCCTGCGCGTGAGCGGGAGCCGCGAACACCAGCAGTGTGGCGAGCAGCGTGCCCGCGAACGTGACCGTCTTCCGCACCTGTACCTCCCGGTCGGTCGGTTCCCACCCCGTTCCGGGCGTGTTCCCGGCTCGGTACCGTGGGGACGGTAGGCACGTGTGCTTTCCGTGCGGTTGCCCGCCTGTTTCCGTCGTGTAAAACGCCACGGCCGCGAGGCCGTGTTGTGGGGGTTCAAGGAGTTCCGATGCGTCTTGCGCTCGTCCAGCTCAACCCGGTGGTGGGCGACGTGCGCGGCAACGCCGAGCGCATCGCGACGGCCTACCGCGACGCCGCCGCGGACGGCGCCGACCTGGTCGCCGTCGGCGAGCTCGCGCTGACCGGCTACCCGCCGGAGGACCTCGTGCTGCGCCCGGCGTTCCTGGACGCCATCGGCGACGCGCTGCGGTCGCTGGCGGCCGCCACGGGGGATGCCGCGCTCGTGGTCGGCTTCGTCGAGCACCTCCCCGGAGACGCGGGCGCGGGCGAGGCGTGGCGCGCGGTCGCCAGCGAGGCGACCCTGTACCCGCCGCTGGCCAACAGCGCCGCGGTGCTGCGCCGCGGTCGCGTCGACGCGGTGTACCGCAAGCAGCGGCTGCCCAACTACGGGGTCTTCGACGAGGCCCGCTACTTCCGCGCCGGGACGCGGCCGCTGGTGGTCGACGTGGCCGGCGTGCGCGTCGGCATCACGGTGTGCGAGGACCTGTGGGGCGAGGGCGGCCCGGTGCCGCAGGCCGCCGCCGCCGGCGCCCAGGTGGTCCTCAACGTCGACGCGAGCCCCTACCACCGCGGCAAGCGCGCCGAGCGGGAGCGCTGGGCCCGCCACCACGCCGCCGAGTCGCGGGTGTGGCTGCCGTGGCTCAACCTGGTCGGAGGCCAGGACGAGGTCGTGTTCGACGGCGACTCGTTCGTCGTCGACCCCCGCGGCGAGGTCGTCGCGCGCGCCGCGCAGTTCCGCGACGACGTCCTCGTCGTCGACGTCGACGTGGACGCCGGCACCGCCGTGCAGATCGCCGGCGACGCCGGCGAGCGGCTCGACCCGATCGCCGAGGTGTACGCCGCGCTCGTTCTCGGCGTGCGCGACTACGCGCGCAAGAACGGCTTCTCCCGCGCGGCGGTGGGGCTGTCGGGCGGCATCGACTCGGCGCTGGTCGCCGTGGTCGCCGCCGACGCGCTCGGCGCCGACGCGCTGACCTGCGTGAGCATGCCGTCGCCGTACTCGTCGCCGGGGTCGGTGACCGACGCCCAGCAGCTGGCCGCCAACCTCGGCGCCCGCTGGCTCGAGCTGCCGATCGGCGACGTCATGAAGGCCTACGAGGAGGTCCTCGCCGAGCCCTTCGCCGGCGTCGAGCCGGACGTCACCGAGGAGAACCTGCAGGCGCGCATCCGCGGCAACCTGCTCATGGCCCTGTCCAACAAGTTCGGCGACCTCGTGCTCGCCACCGGCAACAAGAGCGAGTCGGCGGTCGGCTACGCGACCCTCTACGGCGACATGGCCGGCGGCTTCGCGCCGATCAAGGACGTCGGCAAGCTGCTCGTCTACGAGCTGTGCCGCTACGTCAACCGCGAGCGCGAGGTGGTGCCGCAGGCGATCATCGACAAGCCGCCGTCGGCGGAGCTGCGCCCCGGCCAGCTCGACACCGACGCGCTGCCGCCCTACGAGGTCCTCGACCCGATCCTGGAGGGCTACGTCGAGCAGGACCGCTCGCTGGAGGACCTCGTCGCCGCCGGCTTCGACCGCGACACGGTCGCCAAGGTCGTCCGGCTCGTCGACCGCGCCGAGTACAAGCGCCGCCAGGCCGCCCCGGGCATCAAGATCACGCCCAAGGCGTTCGGCAAGGACCGGCGCATGCCGATCACCCAGCGCTGGTCGGGCTAGCCGCCGCGCCGAGCCGCCTCACCCCGACTCGCGCCGCAGCGTCAGCGTGACCGGCCCGTCGGCGGTCATGTCGATGACCATGTGCGCCCCGAACACGCCGCGCGCGACGGGCACGTCGAGGGCCTCGCAGTAAGCCTCGTAGAGGCGCTCGCCGACCTCGGGCGGGGCGGCGTCGACGAACGAGGGGCGCCGGCCCTTCGAGGCGTCGCCGTAGAGGGTGAACTGGCTGATCGCCAGGACGCTGCCGCCGACGTCGTGCAGCGACCGGTTCATGCGGCCGGCGTCGTCGGCGAAGACCCGCAGACCGGTCGTCTTGGCGGCCAGCCAGGCGGCGTCGGCAGCGGTGGAGCGGTGGCCCACGCCGACCAGGGCGACGAGGCCGAGGCCGATCTCGCCGACGACGCGGCCCTCGACGCGCACGGCGGCGCGGGTGACGCGCTGGAGGACGATCTGCATGGCAGCGGTGCTCCGACGGTGAGGCTGACGGACACCGGACGGTACACTCCCGCCACAGCCGCTGGACCCTGAGACAGGCTGCCCTCAGACGGGTGGTCGGGCCGGCAGGCGAGGAGTGATCCCCATGAGCCAGCACACGCTCGGCGACCGCCCTGTGTCGATCCACGACCTGGCGGCCGCGAAGCGGGCGGGTGAGCGCTTCGTGATGCTCACCGCCTACGACTACCTCACCGCCCAGATCCTCGACGAGGCCGGCGTGCCCGTGCTCCTGGTCGGGGACTCCCTCGGCATGGTGGTCCTAGGCCTCGACTCCACGGTCCCCGTCACCGTCGACGACATCATCCACCACACCCGTGCGGTGCGGCGCGGCGCGACCCGCGCCCTGGTGGTGGCCGACATGCCGTTCGGCAGCTACCAGGCGTCGGTCGAGGAGGGGCTGCGCAACGCCAGCCGTCTGCTCAAGGAGGGCGGCGCCAACGCCGTCAAGGTCGAGGGCGGCGCCCAGGTCGTCGACCTCACGTCGCGGCTGGTGGCCGCCGGCATCCCGGTGATGGGCCACCTCGGGCTGACCCCGCAGAGCGTCAACCAGTTCGGCGGCTTCAAGGTGCAGGGCCGCGCCGACGACGACGCCGAGCGGATCGTGGCCGACGCCATCGCGCTCGCCGAGGCCGGCGCCTTCGCGCTCGTGCTGGAGTGCGTGCCGGCCGAGCTCGGCAAGCGCGTCACCGAGGCGGTCCCGATCCCCACCATCGGGATCGGCGCCGGCCCCGACACCGACGGCCAGGTGCTCGTCATCTCCGACCTGCTGGGGATGACCACCGGGCGGCTGCCGCGCTTCGTCAAGGCCTACGCCGACCTGCGCGGCACCATCACCGACGCGGTCAAGGCCTTCACCGCCGAGGTGGCCCACGGCGAGTACCCCGGGCCCGAGCACCGCTACTAGCATCCCGTCGGTCGCGCTCGGCTCACCCCGCGCTCGCGACCAGCTCGGCCGCGAGCGCGGAGAAGGTGCGCAGCGCCTCGGCGGTGCGCGCCCCGTGCCAGGTGAGCAGCGCCCCGTCGACGAACCGCTGCGCGACGTCGTCGCCGACGAGGTCGGCGACGGCGTCCCTGTCGTCGGGCCCGAACGCGTACGGCTCGCTGGGCAGCAGGACGACGTCGGCGCCGAGCAGCAGCCCGGGCTCCAGGCGCGGGTAGCGGTCGTCCCAGCCCGCCAGGGCGTTGGCGAAGCCGCACTGCCACAGCAGGTCGTCGACGTAGGTGTCGGGGCCCACCGCGCGCCACGGGCGCCGCCACACCAGCGTGACCGCCACCACCCGCGGCTGCGGGACCCGTCGCGCCGCCTCTTCGCGCGCGACGGCGAGGTCGGCGACGAGCGGCTCGGCCGCGACAGGGTCGCCGGCGACGGCGGCGAGGTCGCGCAGCAGCGGTTCGACGTCGGCCACGGTGCGCGGGTAGGTCTCGTGCACCGTCACGCCCGCGGCGCGCAGCGCGTCGAGGTCCTCGGGCCGGTTCTCCTCGGTGTTGGCCACGACCACGTCGGGGTGCAGGGCCGCCACGGCGTCGAGGTCGGGGTTCTTGGTGCCGCCCACCCGCGCGGCCGCGGGGGGCGCCCCGTCGCGGCAGTAGTCGGTGACGCCGACGACGAGGTCGGCGGCGCCGAGCGCGGCGAGGGTCTGCGTGACGCTCGGGACCAGGGAGACGATGCGGCGCGTCACCGTTGGCGGCTGGGGACGTAGCGGCCGCCCTCGACGCTGCGCGCGAGCACGAACAGGTAGTCCGACAGGCGGTTGAGGTAGCGCAGCGGCGTGTCGTCGGGCAGCAGACCGGCGCGGCGCATGGCGACGACCTGGCGCTCCGCGCGGCGCACCACGGTGCGGGCGAGGTCGAGCGCGGCCCCCGCCGCTGAGCCGCCGGGCACGACGAACTCGCCGGGCAGCGGGTGGCGCTCGGTGAGGTCGTCGATGGCCACCTCCAGGCGCTCCACCATCGCGGGGGTCACCCGCGACACGCCGTCGCTCAGCCGCGGCCAGTGGTCGACGCGCGTCGCCAGCTGGGCGCCGACGACGAACAGCTCCCGCTGGACGGCGAGGACGGCGTCGTGCCACTCGCGGTCCTCGGGGCCGCTGAGAGCCGCCCGCGCCAGCCCCAGCGCCGACACCGCCTCGTCGGTGCTGCCGTACGCCTCGGTGCGCAGGTCGTCCTTGTCGACGCGGCCGCCGTAGAGCAGCCCGGTGGTGCCGTCGTCGCCGCGCTTGGTGTAGACCTTCACGTCGGCTCTCCCGTCGGTGCTGGCGACCCGCGGAGTCTAGCCGCTCGGCGCGGCGCACCCGCCGGCCCGCCCGCGTCACGTTGCGTCATCAGCCGCCGCTCAGGTACCGTCAAACGCGAAGAGGACGGCCGCCTGGCGGCCCCAGTCCGCCGGGCGTGATGACGCGTTGCCGCCCGCCCTCCTCCCCGACCCCGAGGCTTGACCGCAGTGAGCAACGACTCAGCCAGACGCAGCTTCCGCGTGTTGACCCGGACGCGCGGCGGCTACAACGGATCGACCATGTACGACGTGCAGCTGCAGTCGATCGCGTCGGGCAACCTGCTGTGGGCCCAGACCTTCACGGACCCGGAGCAGGCGGCCTCCTTCGAGTCGACGCTGGACACCGACCTCGACGACCTCGACGACGCGTCGTTCCGGCGCAAGTACGGGGTCCCCTCGGGAGCCTGAGCACGCCCACGACCGACGCCTGGGCCAGCGTGCGAGCCGAGCGGCTCGCCGCGCCCGTCGATCCGCTCGCCGTCGCCGCGCTGCCCGGCCTGCGCCGCCCGGCAGTGGTGACCGTCGCCGGGTGGCGGGTCGTGGTCGCCGACCCCGCCGGTGCCGTGACCGACGCGCGCGACCTGGCCGCGCTCGGCGACGCCTGCGGCTGGCGCGACGACACCGACCCCGACCTGCCGCCGTTCGTCGGCGGAGCCGTCGGCTTCCTGACCGACGACCTGTCCCGCCGCTGGCTGGCGCTCGACCCGCACGACCCGCGACCCCGGCCCGCTCCCCTGCCGGCGTTGTGGTTCGGGCGCTACGACAGCGCCCTGTGCTGCCCGCCCGACGGCGGGCCCGCGGTGGTCGTCGGCCGCGACGCCGAGGACCGCGAGCGCTGGCGGCGGCGGGCGGCCGCGGTGACGCCGCTGCCGGCACCCGTGTCCCCGACGACCGGCCCGCCGCGGCTGTCGCTCGGCCGCCGGCAGCACGCGGCGGCGGTCGAGCGCGTGCGCGGCTGGATCGCCGCCGGCGACCTCTACCAGCTCAACCTCACCCTGCAGGTCGCCGCCCCCTGGGCGCAGGGCGGGCTGGCGCTGGCCCGGCGCCTGGAGGCGGCCACGCCGGGTGCGGCGCACGCCGCCTATCTGGCCGCGCCCGGCGCCGAGATCGTGTCGGTGTCGCCGGAGACGTTCCTGCACAGCGACGGCGACCTGGTGCGCACCCGCCCCATCAAGGGCACCCGCCCGCGCGGGGCCACCGCCGCCGACGACGAGCGCCAGGCGGCGGCGCTGCGCGCGAGCGCCAAGGACGCCGCCGAGCACGTCATGATCGTCGACCTCGAGCGCAACGACCTGGGGCGGGTCAGCCGCCCCGGCAGCGTGCGCGTGCCGGCGCTGGCCGCGCTCGAGGCCCACCCCACCGTGTGGCACCTGACCTCCACGGTGACCGCGCGGCTGCGCGACGACGTCGACCTGGGCGACCTGCTGGCGGCCACCTTCCCGTCCGGGTCCGTGACGGGGGCGCCCAAGCGCATGGCGGTGGCCCGGACCGCGCTGGTGGAGCCGGTGCGCCGCGGCGTGTACTGCGGCGCGATCGGCGTCGTCACCCGCGGGCGCGTCGACCTCTCGGTGGCCATCCGCACCGCCGTCGTCGCCGAGGGCGTCGCCAGCTACGGCACCGGCGGCGGCATCGTCGCCGACTCCGACCCCGACGCGGAGTTCGAGGAGGCGATGGACAAGGCGCAGGCGTTCTTCCGCGCCAGCGGCGCCGCCCGCCCGCGCCGGGCTTGACCGCCGCGAGCACCCGCTACGCTGCTGGCTCTGCAGCGACGGTGAGGAGCACCATGAAGTTCGCGTGGTTGTGCAGTCACGAGTCCTTCCACCCCGAGGTGCTGGTCGAGCAGGCGATCGCCGCCGAGCGCGCCGGCTTCGACATGGTCACCGGGGCCGACCACTTCCACCCGTGGGTCGACGACAGATCGGCGGCGAGCTTCGTGTGGACCTGGTTCGGGGCCGTGGCGCGAGCCACCGAGCGCGTGGAGCTGGCCACCAGCGTCACCTGCCCGCTGTTCCACTACCATCCGGGCCTGATCGCGCAGGCGGCCGCCACCGTCGACCGCCTCTCGGGCGGGCGCTTCCGGCTCGGCGTCGGCACCGGCGAGGCGATCAACGAGATCCCGCTGGGCTACGAGTTCCCCGGCTACGCCGAGCGCATCGAGCGCATGGGCGAGGCGCTGGAGATCCTGCGGCGCCTGCTCGGCGGCGAGAAGCTCGACTTCGACGGCACGCACTACACGACCCGCGCGGCCAAGCTCTACAGCCCACCGCTGGGCACGGTGCCGATCTGGATGGCTGCGGGCGGGCCGAAGTCGGCGACCTTCGCCGGCCGGCACGCTGACGGGCTCATCACCAGCGTCAAGGACCCCGCCGAGACGCTCGAGCGGGTCATCGGCCCCTACCGCGAGGCCGCCGCCGCACGGGGCGCCGCGACCACGATCCTGGCGACCCGCTGGTGCGTGCTCGCCGCCGACGACGACGAGGCGTGGGAGGCGCTGGCGCCGATGCGCGGGCTGCGCGCCCCGGGGCGGCTGGAGGTCGCCGACCCGATGATCCTGCGCCAGCGCGCCGACGAGATGGACCGCGCGGAGATCCTCGGCAAGTACACGGTCGTCCGCGATCTCGACGCGCTCGCCGAGGCGTACCGGCCGCTGGTCACCGACGTCGGCGCGGACTACGTGGCGATCCAGGTGGCCAGCGTCGACCCCGAGCGCACCATCGCCGGGATCGGCGCCGAGGTGCTGCCGCGCCTGCGCGACTGGGCGGGGCAGGCGTGAGCGGGCGCGCGGCCGCATCCCGCGCCGGGGCGGGCTTCGCGCTCGTCGCCTGCGCCGCGGCGCTGTGGGGCACCGACGCCCTGTTCCGCCAGGGCCTCGCCGACGACCTCCCCGCCAGCGCGGTCGTCTTCGGCGAGCACGTGCTGCTGGTCCTGCTCGTCGCGCCGCTGTGGGCGCGGGCGGTGCGGTCGCTGCGCGGCTTCGGCGTCGGCGAGTGGGTGTCGCTGCTGCTGATCGGCGCCGGCGCCTCGGCGGTGGCCACCGCGCTGTTCACCGCCTCCTTCCGCTACGGCGACCCGACCACGCCGCTGCTGCTGCAGAAGCTGCAGCCGCTCGTGGCCGTGCTCGGCGCCCGCCTGCTGCTGGCCGAGCGCCTGCTGCCCCGCTACGGGGTGTACTTCGTGTGCGCGCTGTGCGGCGCCTACCTGATCAGCTTCCCCGACCCGACCGAGGTGTCGGTGCAGCGGCTGGCACCCGCGCTGCTGGCGCTGGGCGCCGCCGGGCTGTGGGGCATGGGCACCGTCCTCGGGCGCAGCCTCAGCCGCAGCGTCGACCCGCTGCCGCTGACCGCGCTGCGCTTCCTCGTCGGCCTGCCGGCCAGCGCCGTCGTCCTGCTGGTGCTGGAGGGCGGCCCCGGCTTCACCGTCTACGGCAGCGGGTCGCTGCCGTCGCTGCTCCTGCTCGCGCTGATCCCCGGGCTGCTGTCGCTGCTCATCTACTACCGCGGGCTGGCGCGCACGCCGGCGGCGGCCGCCACCCTCGCCGAGCTGGCCTTCCCCCTGACCGCCCTGCTGATCGGCTACCTCGTGTTCGGCCAGACGCTGACGGTCACCCAGTGGCTGGGCGTGGCGCTGCTCAGCGCCACCATCACGCTCATGGGCCTGGCCGGCCAGCGCGCCACCGAGCGCATGGGCGTCGCGGTGCCGGCCGAGCCGGTCCCGTCGGGCTCCTAGCGGCTGCCCCGCGGCGCGACGCCGCGGCGTGCCGCGGGCGCTGCGTCAGCCGACGCGCGCCTCGCCCGACGGCTCGTGCACGTGCGCGTCGACGGTGGCGGGCAGGTCGGCGACCATCGCGCGTCCGCGCAGCAGCCGCTGCTGCTCCGGCGTCAGCGCCCGCCGCACCGCCTCGAGCGCCTCCTCGCCGGTCAGCGACTCGCGCTCCACCAGCAGCGCGGCCATCGCGTCGAGGCCGGCGCGCAGCTCGGTGAACCTGGCGACGACCTCGTCGAGGGCGGTCGACAGGATCCGCTGGACCTCGGCGTCGATGATCTCGGCGGTCTTCTCCGAGTACTCGTGGCCGCGCACCAGCTCCTCGCCGAGGAAGACCTGCTGCTGGTCGCCGTAGCCGATCGGCCCGAGCCTCTCGGACATCCCGAACTCGCGGACCATGGCACGGGCCAGCTTGGTGGCCTGCACCAGGTCGTGCTGTCCGCCGGTGGTCGGCTGGCCCAGCACCACCATCTCCGCGGCGCGGCCGCCGAGCATGACCTTGAGCTTGGCCTCGAGGTAGCTGCGCAGGTACAGGTGGCGCTCGTCGATCGGCAGCTGCGTGGTCACGCCGAGCGCCATGCCGACCGGCAGGACCGTCACCTTGTAGACCGGGTCCGCCTCCTCCTCGAGGAACGCCGCGAGCGCGTGGCCGCCCTCGTGGTAGGCGACGGCGCGCTTCTCGGCCTCGTCGAGGCGCAGGCTGGAGCGCTCCCGACCGATCGTGTGGCGCTCCCGCGCCGCCTCGAGGTCGCGCATGCGGATCTGGTCGGAGCCCTCGCGCACGGCGATGAGCGCGGCCTCGTTGACGAGGTTCTTCAGGTCCGCCCCGCTCATCCCCGGGGTGCCGCGCGCCAGGACCGCCAGGTCCACGTCGGGGGCGATGGGCTTGCCCTTGGTGTGGACCTTGAGGATCTCCTCCCGCTCCTCCAGCGTCGGCAGCGGCACCACGATCTGGCGGTCGAAGCGGCCGGGGCGCTGCAGCGCCGGGTCGAGCACGTCCGGCCGGTTGGTGGCGCCCATGAGCACGACGCCCTCGGAGCCGGAGAACCCGTCGATCTCGCCGAGCAGCTGGTTGAGGGTCTGCTCGCGCTCGTCGTGGCCGCCGCCGAGGCCTGCACCGCGCTTGCGGCCGATCGAGTCGAGCTCGTCGATGAAGACGATGCAGGGGGCGTTGGCGCGGGCGGTCTTGAACAGGTCGCGCACGCGGCTGGCGCCGACGCCGACGAACATCTCCATGAAGTCGGAGCCGGTGACGGAGATGAACGGCACCCCCGCCTCGCCGGCGACGGCGCGGGCCAGCAGCGTCTTGCCGGTGCCGGGCGGGCCGACCAGGAGCATGCCCTTGGGCACCTCGGCGCCGGCGGCGCGGAAGCGGTCCGGCTCGCGCAGGAACGCGACGATCTCCTGGACCTCCTCCTTCACCTCCTTGTAGCCGGCGACGTCGTCGAAGCGCGTGGTGGGCTCGTGCGGCTTGTGCAGCTTGGCGGTGGACTTGCCGATCTGGGTGATGCCGCCCATCTGGCCGCGCGCCTGGCGGTTCATCCACACGAAGAAGGCGATGAACAGCCCGGCGGGCAGCAGGTACAGCAGCAGCAGGCCGAGGGTCCCGTCGCTCGGCGGCTGCGCGGCGATCGTGACGCCGTTCTCCCGCAGGAACGGCTCGATGCCATCCGGGCCGATGTAGCCCTCCGGCGGCAGGGTCGTCGAGAACACCTCGCCGCTGTCGAGCTCACCGGTGACCTGCTGGCCGGTGATGGTGACCTCCGCGACCTCGCCCGCCTCGACGCGCTCGCGGAACTCGCTGTAGGTCATGCCCGCGTCGTCGGTCGGCCGGAACAGCGTGAACGCCAGCAGTCCGAGCAGCAGCACGCCGATGAGGACTCGGGCACGGTTCGGGTTCACGTCGCCAGCCTCGATCCTAGGAGCGGGTCCTGCACGCCGTCGCAGATCGCCGGTGCGGCCAAACCTACCCGTGCGCGCTGGCGCCTACCGAGCAGACGACCTGTGCGGTCGGGCGTCGTCGGGGTCGCGGGCGCGGTTTGCGGCCCCGGCGCGGCGACCGCGAGGATGGGGGGTCGGCGGCGCGGACCGGGAGGACGCACGGGTGACGACATGGCCGCCCGTCCTGCGGGCGGGTGACGAGGTGGACGTGGACGTGCTCGTGGTCGGCGCCGGCGTGGCCGGCCTCGTCACCGCGCTCGAGGTGGTCGAGCGCGCGCCCGGCGCCCGCGTCGCGGTCGTCGACAAGGGCGCGATCGGCACGTCGGGCTCGACCCCCCTGGCGCAGGGCGGCCTGGCGGCGGCGGTGGGCCCGGACGACTCGCCGGAGCGCCACGCGGCCGACACCCTGCGCGCCGGCGACGGGCTCTGCGACGCCCTGGCGGTGCGGGTGATGGCGGCCGCCGGGCCGGAGCGCGTCGCCGACCTGGTGCGCCGCGGCGCCCGCTTCGACCGCGCCCCCGGCGGCGGCTTCGCGCTGGCGCGGGAGGGCGGCCAGAGCGTGGCGCGCAGCGTCCGTGCCGCCGACGCCACCGGCGCGGAGATCTTCCGCGTGCTGCGTCGCGGGCTCGTCAGCGCCCGCGCCGGCGGGGCGTCCGTCGAGCGGCTGCAGGGCCGCGCCTGCGCGCTGGCGCAGACCGCCTCCGGCGCCGTGGTCGGCGCCTGGGTGCTGGCCGACGGCGTGGCCGCGTCCGCGCTCGGGCCCGAGCAGGAGGAAGGGCTGGTGCTCGTGCGGGCGCGGCGCACCGTCCTGGCCACGGGCGGCTGCGGCGGGCTGTACGCCACCACCACCAACCGCAGCGCCGCCACCGGCGACGGCGTCGCCCTGGCCTACGCGGCCGGGGCCACCGTGGCCGACATGGAGTTCATCCAGTTCCACCCCACGGCGCTGGCCGACGGCGCCGGCGGCGACGGCTGCCTGCTGCTCACCGAGGCGCTGCGCGGCGCCGGCGCGACGCTGGTCGACCGCGACGGCCGCCGCTTCCTGCCCGAGGTGCACCCCGACGCGGAGCTGGCCCCGCGCCACGTGGTGACCAAGGCGATCCTCGACCAGCCCGGCGGCGTGTGGCTCGACGCGACCGCGCTGCCGCCGCAGGTGCTGGCCGAGGAGTTCCCCACGGTCGTGGCCGGGGCGCGCCGGCACGGCTACGACCTCGCGCGCGAGCCGGTGCCGGTGCGTCCCGCCGAGCACTACATGATCGGCGGCGTGGCCACCGACCTGGACGGCCGCACGTCGCTGCCGCGGCTGTTCGCCGTCGGCGAGGTCGCCTGCACCGGCGTGCACGGCGCCAACCGCATGGCGGGCAACTCGCTGCTGCAGTCGTGCGTGTTCGGGGCGCGCGCGGCGGCCGCCGTCGCCGGGGACCTGGCCGTCGACGAGGACCCGCTCGGCGACCCCGACCCGCCGCCCGTCCGCGGCGGCACCGCCCCCTCCGGGGACCTCGACGGGCTGCGCCGGACGCTGCGGGCGGCCATGGACGACGG
>Ga0207864_1002972_pt1 | contig 14983 bp, 17 predicted proteins | sample HigsolmetaAR202D_FD_184834 | JGI IMG/M metagenome (GOLD analysis project Ga0207864, IMG submission 184834) | Ionic liquid and high solid enriched microbial communities from the Joint BioEnergy Institute, USA - AR20-2-D (SPAdes) (version 2) ...
GATCGGCCGTGCCGCCGCGCGCCTTGCGCTGCTGGTTCGCGGCATTGATGTAGGTGTTGGCCGTAATTGGGAAGTACACAGCACACCTCAGCCGGAGTAATACATCGAGCCCCCGGACCCCGCGCCAGGTGGCGTGGTGGTCTCGGGGAGGGTGGGGGTGGCGGCGCCGCCGCCGGCCGCTGACGTGTCCGGGATGAACGGCTCACCCCGGAAGTTGAGCCAGTTGTTGTAGCGGTTCTTGCAGGTGTCGGGCTGCTTGTCACACCCGGGGTAGAGCCGGGCCGTGTCACCAACCTGGATGGCTGAGCTGGTGGGCAGGAACAGGGTCACCGACTTGTCGGCCTGGCGGGAGGTCCTGATCTCCAGTGGTTGGCCCACGTTGGCGCCGCTCGTCCAGACGCACACCCCAAGCTGCCAGTAATTGTCCTCCTCCGTGAGCTCGTCGGCCGTGAACGTGAGGCCCGCCTCGGGCACTCCGGTCACGATCACGTCCAGCGCCAGCGCCTCTATGTCAACCTTGCAGCGACTGTCCCCGAGGTCTGCCCTGCAGGAAGGGCTGTAGGTCTCAATGAAGATCTGGGAGTCATCGCTGAAGAGGCCGTCGAGCTCAAACCGGCAGTAACCCTTGTCCGTGATCTGGATGTCGAAGATGCGACCGTTGAACTCGGTGACCAGACCGTTGGCCGGGGTGCGCCAGTCGGCGGTGTAGATAGTCACCAAAGAGTCATCAAACTGGCCGGTGCGCAGCTGTTCCTCGGTCAGGCCCTCCTGGGCGAGGTCCGCGAGCAGGATCTCAAGAGTGACCGTCGACAAGCCAGCGGAGAGACTATTCATGATCGCTGAGCGCGTGAAGCCGCGCGTGGCAACGTAGGTATTGCCCCCGATGACTACATCCTCATCGTGGTCAGTGAATCTGTACACGTAGCCGTCCCGCCGGCTGAGCTCAACCAAGCCGCAGAGATAAGTGACCTCCTGATCGATTGCCGCCTTGAAGCCGGGCGAGGCGTTCTTCATTCGCGCACCTCCACCACGGCGATCTCCGGGATGGAGCCGACCTGCTCCCAGATCACCTCGATGGGAAGCGTGTCCACATCGAAGCGAACTGGGACGTCAAACTCAAAGTCAGCAGTCACATCCTGCCCGGCCGGCGGGATCGCGGACGGCTGAAAGCGCACAATTCCAAGCGGCAGGAGAGTGTAGTCAGCCGGCGGCACTACCACGCCATTGACGTACACCTGGAGCGTATTGGCTACGGGCCGCGTGATGCGCCGGTCGTAGGTCACCAGGCTCGTGTAGCGCTTGCGCAGAGCGAAGTCCGTCTGGACGCCGTCCCCCGTCCCGAGCAGCTGTCCAACGGCCTGGAAGTCTGACCAATCCTTGAAGCGGAAACCTCGCGCGCGACCTTGTCGCGCGTAGAAGAATTCAAGAACGTCGTTGTAGTCTTCCTTGGTCTCCACCCCGTAGGAGATGTCCCAGCGACCGCGCGTGCGGGCCCAGTCAACGTTGCGCTGCTCAAAGCCCGAGGACAGCTGGATGACAGTCGTCTTGAAGCCGGGTCCTCCTCGGGCCCCCTGCTCGATATCCTCGGGCAGTCGCACATCGTCAAACATCACACACCCATACGGTATTGGACGGCCATCAGACGGCTCTGGAGCTCAGTGGCCAGCTGCGACTGCGAGCGCCGGAAGCTCTCGGCGTCCTTGGTTACCACCGTCATCTGGATCTGGATATTGGTGTCACCCCGGCCGCCGCCCTCCCGCTCGCGCTCGCGCTGCTGGCGCGGCGTCTCGATGGTCACACGCTCGTTGGGCGAGGCCATGAACTGCACCAGCTGGCTGTCGGTGCCGCCGATGCCGCCCACCTGGAAGGAGCCGCCATTGGCGAAGCCGGGCAGATGGCCCTTCTTCTGGGCGTTCTTGATGACCTGGGCAACCCCCTGCGCGTAACTGCGGCTGGAGTCAGACACAGCGTTGATGATGCTGTTGTCGCCCCCGAGGAAGCGACCCAGCACCTGCCGGTAGGCCGTTGCCGCCCACAGGAGCTCGTTCGACCAGCTCAAGCCCAGCTTGCCCAGCTCGTCGTTGAGGTAGCTGATCAGAACCTGCCGGTAGCCCTCCGGGTTCTGCCGACGCCAGCCCATGTAGTTGTTCCAGCTGGTGCCCGGCTCGTAGGGGTCGAAGTCAACTCTGATGGGGCCGGTAATCTGCCCGAGGCCGATGGAGGAGCCGCCGCCCCCGCCTCCCCGGCCGCCGCCGGAGCCCGAGGAGCCGCCCCCGCCGCCTCCACCACCCCCTCCCCCAGACGAGGCCGAGGAGGCAGCCGCCGCTGCCCGCTGCGCAGCGGCGGTGATCTGATTCATCGCTGCGACGACCTGCGACGCCGCCGCCGTCGCCGACGACGCGAAGCTGGACATGGCCGACTGGAGCTGGTTGAGGGCGCTCATCGCGGTCTGGACGCCGCGCTGTACCTCGCGCCCGATATTATCGCCCACGCCCCTGAAGTCATTCTTCATGGTGTTGGACGTGTCCTGGCTCTTGACCTTCAGATTGTTCAGAGCCTGCTGGGCGGTCCTGGCGCCAGGCGTGATCTTCTCGACGTTCTTGGCCAGCTCGGTCGCGGCCTGAGACGCCGAGCGGAAGTTGGTCGCTGAGCCCCCGGCTGCCTTGCTCAGACCAGAGACTGCGCTCTCAGAGGCGGACGCGGCGCTGGGGAGGAGGCCCAGCACGTCGAGCAGCCACGCGACGGCGCCGGCCAGCGTCTGGGCAGCCAGCGCGGCGGCGTCCATGACCGGGCCCCAGCCGTCGAACAGCGTGATGAGCGTCGCCACGGCGCCGATGACCGCCGCCGCCCCGAGGAACAGAGGATTGGCGAGCATCGCGGCGGTGAGGCCGGCGATGGACACGGTGAGCTGACCAACGGTCACGATCATCTGGACGAAGCCAGCCACGATCTGGTACGCCTGCACCGCGAGGAAGGCGGCGCCCAGCGCAACAACTGCCGGGACGAGGATGTTCACGTTGTTGGCGAGGAACAGGATCGTCTGGCTGAGCAACTGGGCCGCGCCCGTCGCCTGGTTCGCCTCGCCGATGAACGCGATGGTGTTGTTGCGCAGCACCGTGAACGACTGGCCGATGGTCATCGGCATGGTGCTAAAGACGCGATCCATCTCCGCGCCAAGGTTGTTGATAACCTTGAGCACGCGGTCCATGGACAGCAGGCCATCGGCGCCCATCTGAACCAGCTCCTTGCCGGCCGCGCCGAACTCAACCTGGAGCGCCTTGGCCAGGACTGCGTTGTTTTCCAGGACAGACCGGAGCTCATCGCCGTTGAGGCGCCCAGCGCCCAGCGCCTGCGAGAACTGCATCATGCTGTTCTTCGCCTCAACGGTGGTCGCGCCCGAAACCACGAGGGTCTTGTTGAGGATATCAACCACGCGGATCAAGTCGTCATGAGTCAGCCCAAGCCGGTCGGCCTGGAGGGCGAGGCGGGTGTACATCTTGCCCGTCGCCTCCAGATCAGAGCGCGAGCGGTTGGCCACATCCAGGAGGTCCCGGAAGACGTTGGCGGCGTTCTCGCCGGGCAGCAGCGTGGCCTTGATGCGGTTCTCCAGGTTCTGGAAGGCATCCGACATCGTGATGAGCTGCCGGGCCCCCAGCGTAGAGGCGATCAGCCCGAGGGCGCGCGTCAGGGCATCAATCTGCTGGCGCGAGCGGTCGGCCGCCACGCCGATGTTGGAGAGGTCCCGCTGGACCTGCAGCGCGCCGTCCTGCCTGACAGAGATGATGATGCTCTCATTGATCGCCATCAGAACACCTTCGCCGCGCGGACCCGCGTGACGCCTGCGACCAGAGCCTGCTGGACAAAGCCGCTCGGCGCCTGAGACGACTTGCCATACTCCAGTTCGATAATATACGGCGCATTGTTGACGATGTAAACCACGTCAGTCAGCCGGGCGCTCATGATGGTCGGTAGACCGGCGCGGATGGTCGCCTCCGCATTGAGGCTCTTTGTGGACCCCCTGACGCCGGGAATGTAGGGCTCACGGTAGGCCGACGACGGGGAGCCCAGCGTCACCGTCCAGTTGGAGATGGCGCGGCTCGTGTCCGCCGGGGTGCCGTGCGCAACGCTCTCCAGGACACCGCGCGACGCCTCCTGGATCGCCTTCTCAACACCTCGCGCGACGCGCTGGGAGAGGTTCTGGAAGCGCGCTGTGTAGCTAACCGATCTGGCCACGGAGGCGCCTCCCCATCCTGTTCTGACGGCCCGGCCGCTCGCGGGTCTTTGACGCCTGCTGGCGCTTCCGGTTGAACCAGCCCAGGTAGGTCTTGTCCAGCTCGCCGACCAGGAAGATCGCCATGTCCGTGCCCTCCTCGTCGATGCCGTTCCACTGACACCAACGGATGACATCGAACATAGAGATAGCCTCAGCGCCCTCAGAGGTAAAGCGGCGCTGGCGGTGGAGGTCGTTGAAGAGTATCATCCAGAGCGCCAGCCCGGTTCCGAGAACCGGTGGATTGGCGAACTTCGGCGGGATCGGAGCACCGCTGCGGCGGCACTCCTCCAGCACCTGACGCTCAACCGGAGCCTGCTCCAGCTCGTAGAGCAGGCACTCAGTCAGTTTTTTGCGGCGGCCTCCAGATTGGCCTGGAGGAACAGCGCGGCACGCTGGGCCTGGGCCTGGATGTCCAGGAACAGGTCGGGGAGGTCCAGAAGCAGCTGCACCACGTTGTCGAACGTGTAGGGAAGCGGCTCCCCGTCGCGGCCAATGACGTCTTCCCAGCCGAGGATGACCGTCTCAGCGAACACCTCGGCCATCACGCGCTCGATGACCTTCGGGTCGATGGTGCCGTTGTCCAGCGCCCGGCGATAGGGACGTGTCTTGCGCTCCAGCACGGTCGCGAAGCGGCGGTTGGCGCCTCCGGCCCGGGCAATCTTGATGCGGCCGGCGTCGCCGTAGTCGAGCCAGATGCCGTTGACCTCCAGGTCCTCAGAGGTGCCGAACTGCTTGTAGAAGCTCATGGTTCTCTCCTCGTTTGGCAGGGGGCGGGGGGCCGCTCACCCCGCCCTCTCTCGTCAAGTGTCGGCGCGGTTGGGCAGGTAGTCGTAGAAGACCCAGAGCATGGTGTGGTCCATGTTCGGATCGTACTTGGCGCCAGTCGCCGCCTGCAGCTCCAGCGGCAGCGTGACAGCCTCGTCCTGCTCCACGTTGGCGAGGCCGTCGCCCAGGGACAGCATCGGGAAGTCGATGCTGATGCCAGCGTTCGCCTTGACCAGATGCAAATCAAAGGTCACGTCGGCGTTGTCCTGGACAGCCTGGATCGCCTCAACATTGGTGAAGTAGGCCGTGAGCTCACCGCTCACCTCGAAGGTGCCCGCCGTGACATCGAACGCGCCCAGCACCGACACAGCCTTGTTGTAGCTGAGGTTGTTATTGATGCTGATCGAGCCCTCCTGGATGTACGCGAACAGGTTGGAGGGCGTCGAGGTCGTCGGATCGATCACGCTGAGGTTGATCCGCGCCACGTCATTCGCCGCGTTGAAGGCGTCCGCCTCGGCGATCTGCGGCCGGGTGCCGGCCTTGAGGCCCTGGGCGGCCGTGCGCGTCTCATGCTGGCCGGCGAGAAACGACATTTCAGTGGTCAGGATTTCACCCGTCTGCATGTTCAGCGTGAACTCGCTGGCGATGCAGTTGGTGATGTACTCAGCCTGGAGGTCGCCGGGGTTGGCGTCGTCGGGAGCCCCGAGGGTCCGCTCAAACTGATAGGTCCGGCGCTTGATCAGGGAGCCCGTCTCGTTCTTGAGCACGCGGCCGAAGAAGATCTTGATGGTCTTCGATCCGCCGGCCTCGTCAGCCATGGTCCCCTGGGACTTGTCGAAGACAATCTCATTCTGGCTCACGGACTTGACGCGAACGAAGCCGTTGTTGCCAGGAGTGTTAAACGACTCAACGGCGAGGTCGCCGCCGATGTAGATCCATTCCCCGGGAATGAGACCGAAGTCCTCACAATCCTTCACCGTGGTCGTCAGGCGCGGGAGGACGCCGCCGCCCGGGGCGCTGATCTCCGCGTCGCCGGCGTCGAACTGGAAGCCCACGCGCACCACGGTGCCGTTCTGGCCGCTGCTGGCCACCAGTGTCTCGGTGACCGGGATGGTGGTGGCCGAGCCGCCGCTGTCGACGTGCTTGAGACCGTTGTTGGTGGGCTCGTCGAAGCCCTTGGCGAACAGCAGATCGCCAGCCACGTAGCCGTCGCCTCCGCTGGCCACGGTGTAGGCCGAGGTGGTGGTGTCGGTGGACGGCAGCTCGTTCTTGCGCCGCATGTCGGCGAACATGAAGCCCTGGAGCAAGTCCTGCAGGTTCTCCTGCGTCAGGTCCTGCTCAAAGCCGGCGGTCGCCTCCAGGTCCACCACCACGCCCTTCTTGCGCTGGCGAGAGGGATTGATGGGGTTACGGGCGACCGTGGTCACCTCACCGCCGAAGTCGTCATAGCTGTTCGGCTCCAGAGGGATCCAAACGGGCGTCGGAGGCAGCACGCCGGGACTAGCTTCCTCCGCGTAGCGAAGGCCGGTGAAGTTGGAGTCAATCTTCTTGACCTGAGCCATAACGGCCTCCTGTCACGCGATCTCTGTGCGCTCAAAATCGGCCATGACGTTGATCTGGTAGAACAGACCGTCTCGACCAATCTCAGTGTAGCGCACGTTCCTGAACCATACATCCCTTATAGCTCGTCCCTGGAAAGCAGACAAGGCGACCTGCGCGAGACGCTGGGCCACGAGGCTGTTCCGGCCGGCGCTCATCGGGGTGAGGGTCTGGACGATGACCACGCCGTAGTGGTTGAAGCGTCGGCCGCCGGGCTCGCTGAGCGAGCGCTGCTGGCCGTTGACGTGGCGGATGATGAACCGGGCAAACGCCTTGTTCGGGGTCGGTGGCGCGGGCGGTGGTCCCGGCGGCCCCGCCGCCCCGTTGTACAGGTCCATCTGGGCGCTCTCCCAGATGACCTCAGGGACATAGCCGATGATGGACGGCGTGTCGGCCTTCCATCTGTCGAAGAAGATCTTGGAGATGAGGTCCGTGGCCTCGACAATGTCGCTCATCGCTGCGCCGTCCTCCGCAGGATGTCGCGCAGGATCACGGTGTTCGGCAGCTGCGTCTTCTCGCGCAGCTGGAGCTCATACATGATGCGCTGCTCGTTGGGCATGAGCACCGGCGCGTTCTGGATCGCCCAGAAATGATCGCCGTCCATGATGATATCGTCCACCTGGGGCTCAATAGGCAGCCCATCGGCGGCGAGGTAGCCCTGCAGGTCAGTGCGCAGGATCTGGGTCCCGTCTATTCTCGTCGCTGGGAAGCTCAGAAACACGACGTAGACTGGCCACGCCTGCGCCGTCGCGTCGCCCGGGCGCCACGGCATGTCGGGGTCCGGCGGCGGCCCGTTCTCGACCCGCACGAGCTGCACCAACCGTCCGTTCTTCTGTATGAGCCGGGCGGCGAGGGCAATCGCGCTGTCGAAGCGTCCCATCAGGTCCTCACGCTGTTGCGAACGTTGGAGCTACGGGCGAGGCCCGAGGCGAGGACCAGACGGTCAGCCAGGGGATAGATGGGCATCGTGTAGGCGTTCGTGGCCGAGTAGGATGTTTCCTCCTCGATGGGCCCCACCTTCTCACGCTTGGACGTGACGAGCCTCTGGCTGGCGTCGCTGGGCGGAGCGGGCATCAGATCAGAGGTCAGGGCCAGCAGGGCGTACTCAGCCGTGGCCCGCTTGATGACGTAGGGGATACCCTGGACAAGCTGCTGGCTCGCATCGATGGCGTCGAGGCGCGGCCACTCAGTCGTCTGGATGCGGTAGCTGTTCTGGCGCTCGCCGACATAGATGAAGCGCGCGTCCACGTAGTCGGTCGCCTTGACAATCGCCTGCTGCTTCTGGGTCTCGGTGAACCCAGAAGTGTCAACCCCCCGGTCGGCGTGGTAGTTGTCGAAGAAGCCGACATCGATGTAGGCGTTGGCCCCATGGGCCGTCCCGCTGTCATTCTGGACAACAAAGGCCATCTGGACCTCCCGAGGGGAAGAAGGCCCCCAGGTGGGGGCCTCCGGGTCACTTCTTCACTTGTTCTTGGGCGCCCTTCGATCCACCCCCGGACTTGGGCGCGCTCCCCCCAGCCTTGGGGTTGCCACCTGTGCCCCCGTCATTTGGGGCTGGTGACCCTGCGGGCGCCGGGTCCCCGTTACCACCATCCGGCCGGGCCCCACCAGATGCCCCTTGAGCCAGAACGCCATCGCTGGTTTCCTTCTTCTGGTAGCTCACGCCCCCGGCCTGCATCTCCTTCTCGGTGAGCTCCCTCATAGTGGCCTGGTAGCTCACCTCAAAGTAGCGGCCGAGGTTGCGAGCCTGCTGTTCGGAGCCGGCGAAGACCAGCTTGCCGTCCACGAAGTCTCGGTTGTTCAGACGCCCGGTGAAGTCCTTGTGTGGCCCACCAAGCTGGATCAGGTACATACCGCCCATTGCTTCTCCTCCTCACCCAAGTCAGCGAGTGCGCAGGGCCGCTACCACGTTGGAAAGCGTCGTGCCAGACGCCGGGAGGACCACCGTCAACGGGTCTTCGGCATCGCCGCCGTCGGTGATGGTGCCGATGAAGCCGTCAATGGGGGTCTGGCCCCAGGCCGGGGTGAGCTCGACAAGCACGAGATGATCGCCCAGTTCGTCGTCAGCACCCGCGATGGTGAGCGTGCTGGTGCCGGCGTCGTAGGACGCATTGGCGATGGGGCCGGTGTTATTGAGAGCCGCGACCGCAGCCGCCGCCAGAAGGTCGATGTCGTCGCCCTCCTCGCCAACCACTGTCACGTCCACGTCCGTGCCGTAGACCTTGATGCGCAGAGCCCAGCCGGCATAGTCGGCCGTGGCCTTGATCTCGGTGACCGTCGCGGCGTCCCACATGGCGGCGCTATCGCCGTCAAAGAGGGCCTTGGCGGCCGACCGGGCCCCGGTGGCATCGGCGGCGAAGACCACCAGGACGTTGGATCCGCCCTTGAGAGACTGGCCGCCCTCAAAGGGCGCCTGGACCAGATAAGCAGGCATCGTCTTATCTCCCGCTAGAGGTGGGAGAGGGGGCCAGCGGCCCCCTCCACTCAGTTGCGGATGCCATCCGCCGCCGCGATGCCCAGCTCAGAGAACAGGGCCAGGGCGCAGTACCACTTCACACGGGTGATGTTGTTGTCCTTGGTCTCGGACTCACCGATGGGCACCACGTTGATGCCGGCCATGCGCTCGGCGGTGAGGCCGGCGATGCCGTAGCTACGGGAGCCGTCATCGAACGTACCCGCCCAGATGGTCGTGGTGTTGGACGAGGTGCCCTTGGACTGGTTCACCGGGATGTAGTCATTGCGGAAGATCGGAACGCCCCGGTACATCGGGACCTGACGACCGCTCGGCAGCGTCATCGTCTCGTTGATGCCCGCCCCGCCCAGAGAGCGCAGCAGCGAGAAATAGCTGCGGATGGTGCGCGAGGGCATCATGAAGTAGTCCACCTGGCCGTCCTTGTCGATGACAAGGTCGATCAGGTTGTCCAGGATCTCAAAGGAGAGGTCGGAGCCGTTCGGGCCCGTGTCAACCTTCTGGCTGTTCGGGGTCAGGACCAGGAGACCGGCGAACTCGTCATTGGTGCCGGTACCATTGATGAGCATGTCCTGGTACTTGCGCGCAACGCTCTTGGCCTTGGACGCGACCTGGATGGCTCGCTGGTCGTTGATGTTCGAGCGGGTGGCCTGGATGAGGCCGTTGACCTCAGCGTCGCCGATGATCGTGGTGAGCGAGACGGTCACCTGATCGAACGTCGCCGGGTTCTTGGCGGTGATGGTGTCGTCGACACCCGCCACCTGGACATCGCCCAGCACCAGCTCGCGGTTGTAGGCGAGCGCGTTACCCTCGATGCCGTCGAACGGCAGCAGCTCGAAGATCGGGTTGACGCTGACGATGCTCTCGATGACGCCAGCGACAAGCTCGTCCTGGCTGAGCTTGGCCGACTCAGAAAGGGTCACAGAAGCCATTTAAGTCGCTCCATGAGATAGCAGTTGTATCTACCACCCCTGGGCAGATCACCTGCGCTCCATGGGCCGACCGGATCACCCTGCAGCCCCTCGGGGTTGTATATGCATAACCGATTGGGTCGGCGCCGTCAAGCGCCGACCCAATAACGTTCAGCGGCCCAGACGGTCGAGGCCGCGAGCGATCTTGCTCACGGCAGAGCCCGGGGGCTGCGGCTGCGGGATGGTGCCATTGGCGCGCTGGGCGCCCGGGGCCGCACCGCCTCCACTGGGCGCGTCGCTCTCGAACAGGCGGCCGTACACCTCGTTGCTCTTGAGCTCCTTGACGAGGTCGTGCGGCGTGAGCGGCTGGCCCGTGGTCGGGCTCACCCGCACATCGCCGTCCCGGTCGACAACCACAACCTGGTAGCCGTCATCCTTCTTGACCGCGCGCAGCGAGCCCACCACGAAGGGCTTGACCAGATCGGGGATGCCCTTCTCGGCAACGATGGCCTGGACGGCCTGGGCCTCGACAATGTAACGGTCCACGGCCCGCAGGGCCTCGTCGCGCTCGCGCTGGGCGGCCTCCAGTTCCTTCTGGAAGGCGGCCTTGGCCTCGCTGCGAACCTTGTCAATCTCCACCTTCTGGCCCTTGAGGGACTCATATTCCGCGAGGCGGGCCGCCACCGTTTCGGCGATGGCCTGCGGAGTGTCGCCGTATTCCTTGAGCGGGCTCAGATCAAGCGACGCCTTGACGTCCTTGACCTCCTTCCGCAGCGCCGCGTTGGCGGTATTGAGGCCGTCGATGGCCTTCGTGACACTCGCAAGCTCGGGATTGAGCTTGTAGCGATCACCGTCCTGCACGTAGAGCGGCCGGAAGTCTTCCGGGACGATGGAGAGGTCGTCAACCTCGGGATTTGCCGCAAGTTTCCACATGGAATCACTCCAAAGTTGTGGGGATCACCCCCGTCTGCGCCGTCGCGTCACGCCGACGGCTGCTCCGGCGGTCGCCCGCCGTTGCCTGCGCCCCCTGCGGGCGCCTGCCCTGTTGCCTTCCGTGGCTCCGGGAGGGTTTCGCGCTCGCGGCGCATCTGATCGATGTCCGCGTCAGCGTCGTAGTCGCTGGAGAGGAGCCCGCGCCGCTGCATCTCCTTGATCCACTGCTGCCGAGAGATGTCGCCCCGGTTGCGGGCGTTGGCAAGCTCAGCCAGATCGGCGCTCTCAAAGCCCTGCGGCCCGAAGTCCTCGTTGATCCACACGCTGCCGCCAGCGTCGTCGCCAAGCCCGAGCCAACGAGCGGTGTACTGCAGGGCCGTCTCCATGGCGTCGCGGAAGGAGATGGTCATGACCTGCAGGGGAGACAGCATCGAGCGCCGCGCGTTGACGGCCGGAGTGGCGACGTAGGTGGCGACACCCGGGCGCAGATACTCGGCGCCATACATCGCCATCTGCTCAAGCAGCGTCTGGAGGTCCTTGGCGCCCTCGCCGATGGCGGCGCCGGTTGACTCCACATAGTAGAAGCGGCCCTGCGGGTCGCTGGCCCAGAGGACCTTATTGGGACCCACCTGGATGTCGGTGCCGCCGCCCGTTCCCTCGCTGTCGGCGCCGGAGACAGCCAGCATCGGGAAGCGCGACACGCTCAGGATGTTGCGCTGATCGGTGTAGCTCTGCCAGTGGCACACGTTCATGAACGCGAGGTCAAGCAGCGGCGGCTTCGCCAGCATAAAGGACTGGCGGTCGGTGTAGAAGGTGACCAGCGGCACCTCCTTCAGCGTCGTCTCGCCCTCCTCGGCCAGCACCCACTTGTCATCGCCCGGCCGCGCGTTCTCGTCGGGCACCCACACCTGCCAGCGGCCGGGCTCGCGGACCTGGATGCGGCGCACGATCCGCTCACCGAAGCCCACCCGCTCCACCAGCGTCTCATAGAAGCGCAGGTGGGTGATGACCTCGCGCCCGTTGATCACCTCAGCGTAGGCCGCAATCACGTCCTCCGGCTGGATGAGCAGCCAGTAGGGACGCAGCCTCTGGGCCCGGTCGTCAGCAAGGGTGCGCGGACGGTTGCCGACGCGCGGGAACTCCACCAGGACGTGGGCAAAACCCTTGGCCAGACCCTCCCGAAACCACTTCCGGGCGAACACGTCGATGTGCGTTCCGCACAGATCGATGTCCTCGGCCAGCGTCCTGATCTCCTCGGGCACGTCCGGCTCCAGCCGGATCGGCTGGGCGAACGGGAAGCCCACGAGCGTATCCAGGGTCATCTCAAGCGCGTTGACGAGGACACCCTGGTTGCGGCGCCTCTCCCAGTTGTCATGCGTCTCGGCGGCATGCTTGGGCAGGTAGATCTCACCCGCCGCGCGCATTGTCTCGGTGCCGCCAAGCACCGCGTTGATGAGGTCCCAGCGAGGCGCCATCACAGCATACTGCATGAAGCGGTGGCTGGGCTGAACCTCGTCCGTCTGGCCCGAGGGCGCGCGCGGGGTCACGCCCGCCGGCTGGGAAGTGTACGAGGTCTCAAGTTTCGCCATCAGAAACCTCTCTGACCAGCACTGCGCCGCATCCGGCGCACCCTGTATCTCAGCTCGTCCCCGATGTGGTCCTCAGCGTCCGTGTGGACGTCATCGGGGTTCTTGTCGTCTCGGGGCAGCACGGGCACTGTCTCGATGAACTGAAGACAGTCCTCCGTGACCCAGAGGCCCGGCCGATCCGGGGCCCCGACCTTGACGGCCTGCAGGCGCTCACGGATCATCTGCCAGCCCTGGCTCCGGCTGCCCGGGTCCTTCGCCGCGCGCTCCCACCGGACGCCCTGGCTGCGCATCGCCTCAGCGATGTTTGGCGAGCCAGGACGCGGGTCAAAGATAGACGTGTCCGCCGGCCCCGGCAAGACGCGCCCAACTATTCCCATACGGCGCTCACGCAGGATGATGCCCTGAGCAATGTCCGTCGGGGGCATGTTCAGGCCCTCGTTGCGCTTGCCGGTGAAGCCGTACCACTCCGCGAAGCGCACCAGGTCACCACGCACATGCCCAATCACACGGCCGTCCGGCAGCGTCATGGGCTCGCCATTGCTCTCGGCATACCATCCCACACTGAACGGGCGGCTCTGGCCGTAGTCGAAGGCCCGATCAATGCGCCAGCCCGACGGGATATTCCGGGGGTCGATCCGTGGGATGACGTGCAACTGCCCATCCCACAGATCATCGAACATGCCGCCCGACGTGATGTCCCAGCTGCCCTCCAGCCAGGCGCGCAGCTCGTTCGGATTGCGCGCCGACATGCGTAGGCGGTTGATGTAGTCCGGGTCCGCGTCGAGCAGCACCCGGTTCTCCATCAGGTGGCCGTGGATGGCGACGCGCGGCGGCTCGGGCGAGCCATCCGGCCCAACGGCATCGACGATGACGCGCGAGCGCCCGTGGGGCAGCCGGAAGCGCGCCTTGACCCAATTGTGGCCGACGCCATACGGGTTGGTGGTGGCCCGATACTTCCTCGGGATGCCGGGCACCGTCGAGCGGCAGCACGACATCATCATCCGGTAGCCCTCGTCAGTCGGCCAGGTCGTCAGCTCCTCCCACCCAATGAATGGATAGGCGTGGCCGTGATAGTTCCAGTAGTCGCTGGGCCGGTCGAACTGCCGGAACAGCAGCTGCTCACCGTCCGGGAACGTCCACGTGGACTTAGCCTGGTTGTACTGAGCCGCATCGCCCCAAATCAGGCGAAACCACTTCTGGGACTTGGCGATAAGGTCCGCCAGCTGTGGATAGGACTGGCGGAAGATGACGCCGCGCCACTCCGGCCCGAAGCCCTGGCCGACGTGCTGGGCGAAGTCCATGAGCAACGCGTCCGTCTTGCCCGGGCCGCGCGTGCCCTCGTACAGTACCTCAAAGACGGGGCAGCTCAGGAACGCCGTCTGCGAGCCGGGCTGCGGCACCCACACGGGTTTCCCTGCAGGCTTTGAAGCCCCAACCCAACCCGGCGGCACGTTCTCGTGGTGTCGCGGCGAGCCGCCCATCATGATCTCTTCTCCCCTCGGCCGCTGTCGGACTGTCATGTCCGCTCAACTCCAGGTCAACCTCGCACCTCCAGGTCAGTTGCGCGGGAGCATAGCGCTGGTTGGGTGAGCAGTCTAGTCGCCCATCAGTTCATCCTCAACGCCGCCTCGGCCAGCTCCTCGCTGGTGCGTCGGTCGTCAGGATAGATGCGAAGGCACAGCGGACAATGCTCCGGCTCGCCCTTGCAGGCCAGCTCCTCATTGTCGTCGGGCGTCGTACGCAGCAGGATGTCCACGGAGCCCAGGTCGTCGCCCACCCAGCCCGCCGGATTGCGGCAGACGAACACAACTCCGTCCTCCTCGGCCTCCTCGCGCGCAATCGAGATTGCAGTCACCAGGTCATCATAGTGCATCATCTCGTGCTCCAGCGGCTGATTAGTAGCTGATTCTGCCTGGGGAGAGAACCAAAAGGCCCAAGAACTTCCGTCCTTGGGCCCTCTGGGTCACTTCGTCCGTGTCTTGTCCCGCCCCAGCTTGGTCGCCATGGCAGCCTCCTGCTGTGTTGGCGGCTGGAATCATAGCTCAACCCAACTCCGGGAGTCAATCCTGTGTGTGGTGTGCGGGCCGAATTGAAGGGCCGGGGTGTCCGAAAGGTGTGTGGTGTGTCCCGGTTGTGTGTTTTGTGTGCCCGGGCTGTGTGTCTGATGGATCCGGGCTGGCGGGTCCTGTGTCCTGGCTGTGTGATTCCTGTGTCCTGTCTGGTATGTCCTGTGCCGTCGGAGGAGGGGAGATGGATTTGGGGGTTGAAACTGTTGGCGCGCTTGCGGTGGAGGTTCACTCACCACGTGGGTTGTTTGATTGTCACAGGGGGGCCAGGTGGGGTGGTTGGTTATCTTCGACCATCTTACAAGTATTATAGTAGAGGAAGGGAGATAAGTCAAGAGGGAATATCGCCACTCAGACAAATTTTTTCTACAGACAGA
>Ga0207864_1002975_pt1 | contig 14956 bp, 13 predicted proteins | sample HigsolmetaAR202D_FD_184834 | JGI IMG/M metagenome (GOLD analysis project Ga0207864, IMG submission 184834) | Ionic liquid and high solid enriched microbial communities from the Joint BioEnergy Institute, USA - AR20-2-D (SPAdes) (version 2) ...
TTCTTTTGTCTTCCCGGAAGCCCGCTCCGCACGATTCAGCCGTTTGGCCGAGGCGGAACCCTTGGGGTTCAGCACGCGCGGCGCCAGAAATCCAGAGGATAACGCAAATTCGGTCAGCGGCCGGCCCGAGGGCATACGCCAACGGCCCAGGTTCCACACACGAACTTCGTCTCTTTGAGAAGGCCTTTCCTCCTGCGCGCGTTCAGCCGCAACATCCAGTAGACCCTCTGTGCTCTCCTTCATCCAGCTACTCCTCCTCATATTCTTTCCGCAAAATCAGCGGTTTTCATTCGCTCGATCCGGACCTTTACCCACACCTTGTTTTCGCTGGGAGCCGGACAGGGGCGATGAGCGCAAAGAAAGTCACACGGCGGACGCCGGACAACGCCGCATACGCCGAAGAGATGATCCGCAGAGAAGGCGTGATTCGAGGTTGTCATCGTACGAAAGCGGCGGAATCAACCCCGCACTTCTATGCCGTCTCCTGCATGGGCGAGTTGCCTGGCAGCAGCCTCGACCTCGGCTTCCTGCCGGTCTCCAAGCAGCCACCTCGCGTTCAGCGCCAGGCTAAAGCGGTCCTCGGCCCCTGTCTTTTCGAAGATGTGCATCAGGTGAACCTTGACGGTTCCCGGAGTGATTGAGAGCCGATCGGCAATCTCGCGATTCTTCAGGCCCTGGGAAACCAGCCCGATGATATCGCGTTCTCTTGGCGTCAAGCGCGCCCCTGACCGGGCGGCGTTGCGGGTCGTCACCTCCCTTGTTTGTGGGTCTCCGATCCACACCTTTCCGGAAGCGACGGCTCGAAAGCATGCCAGGAGGTCGGAAACCGGAGCATCACGCCGGATCAGGCCCCGAGCCCCCGCCTGAAGCAGGCGGAACGCTTCGAGGTGGGTCATTTCGTTGACCCAGAGAACGCAGCTTGCGGCAGGCAGTTCGGCCTGAAGAGTCGACACAAACGCGATCACGTGTTTGAGGCCCGGCGCCTGGTCAACAACGACGATGTCCGGATGACATTCCCGAGCCTTCGATAAAGCTTCCGCTGTCGTTGGCGCGTGCCCCAGCCATTGCAAGTCCGAACAGGACTCCAGGACTCGCTGAAGTCCTTCTACAGCAATGGGTTGAGACTCACAGGCAAAAACGGTGTGCGTCTTCACAATAATTCTTATAGAAGATATCGACAGGCTAGACCCTGGAATCTAGGGCGGAAATGCCACTAACCGGACCTTGGATAAGACACTAGAAAACAGCTTCGGGAGCGGGGCCAGGAGGATTTTGAGAGCGACCGACAGAGGGAATCGGGCGCCGGGGGTCTACCGGCAGCCCGATCGGTCCTTTACGCCTTAATCTGATCCCGGTCGAAGTCCCAGGCGACCAGCCGCTGTTGCTTCGCCGACAAGTTGATCATGTGAGCGCAAGCTGCCGCGTGGTGACCTGCGACGGCGTCCTGCCAGTAGGGCTTGCGGGACCGGATGGACGCGAGGAAATGCCCGATGTGAAGGACTGTCGCTTCCGGTCCCTCCTGCCGGAACTCCTGCGCCCCCTCAAAGACTCGCGCGGGACGCGTCTCGGGCAGTTCCGTCCGGCGTACCTTGGGATCCTTGTAGTACTCCTCCTGAAGCCTCCGGGGCCAGCTCTCGACAATCCAGCGGTTGTCTTCGACCACGTGCTCCGGATAGAACCTAAGGCCGTTTCCGATCGTCAGAGTACCTTCCGTGCCAAGGACTTGGAAGCTCGCGTCGGCTGAGAACTGATTGTTGAAAGTGGAACTGAGGTTGACAGCAAATCCCTCCGGGTACTCGAGCACGGCGTTGATCGTATCCGGGACTTCCCGGCTCTCCTTCCACCGGTACAACTGCCCGAGCGCGACCGCCTTTGAAGGCATCTTGGCATCCATCAGGTAGTGGATGGTCGTGCACAGGTGGACAAAGAGGTCGGTGGCAATGCCGCCCGAGTAATCCTCGTAGCAGCGCCAGCGGAAGAATCGCTCCAGGCTGAACGGCCGTTTGGGCGCGGGCCCCAGGAACATGTCGAAATCGACAGTGGACGGTGAAGCATCAGGCGGAATCGGGTAGATCCAGGCGCCGGAAGCCGTGTTGCGGTTGTAAGCGGCACGAATCATCGTGACCTTGCCCAGCTTGCCTGACCGAATGATCTCCCGCGCCTTCTGCTGGATCTCGGAGCTCATGCCCTGGCTGCCGACCTGCAGGATCCGTTTCGTTTCGTTCACGGTGCGGATGATCTCCGGGCCTTCCGTATCCCGGTAGGTCAGCGGCTTCTCGCAATAAACATCCTTCCCTGCCCGCATCGCCTCGACAACCATGGTCTTGTGCCAGTGGTCCGGAGTGGCGATGACAACCGCGTCGATCGACTTGTCTTCCAGAACAGCGCGGTAGTTGGGGTAGGCTTTCGCCCGTCCATTCAGCCTTGAGAGCGCCCTTTCGACTCGCCCCTTATATGCATCCACCACCGCAACGATCTCTGCCTGGGGATGCACAAGCATTGCTTGCAGCAATTCATGCGCACGGGCGCCGCATCCGATAAAACCTACCTGGATGCGGTCGTTGGCTGAAACCTGCAAGGGGGCAGCGCTGGAGAGCGCGATTCCAGCCTGCATCAATTCCCGCCGAGTGACTTTCATGGATTTTCTTCCAACCCTACCGCGATTATAAGATACCGGCCGGCGCGGCAAACCCTCCGACCGCGTCCTCGAGCGCGGCGCCGACTTTCAGCAGCAGCGCCTCGGAAAAGGGAGGACCAAGAATCTGGAGCCCGAGAGGAAGATTTTCCTGGTTGAGCCCCGCCGGGATCGAAAGCGCTGGCAGTCCCAATATATTCACTGCCCGGACAAAACGCGTCGTTGCCAGACGCACATCCTCAACCACCCCATCTAGTTCCACCGAAGTTTGCCCGATCAGCGGCGCCGCGGTCGGTGTGGTCGGCGTCAGCAAACAATCAACGCTTCGCCAGATCTTGTGGAACTGGTCCCGGTACAGGCGCCGGAGGCGCTGGGCGTTCACGTAATCTGTTGCCGAAAGCAACCGGCCCTGGTCGAGCAGCGCCAGCACATCGGCGCCAAACTGATCCCTTCTGTGCAGATGGTTTTCAAACAGTGCGGAAGCCTCTGAGAGGAGGATGACGCGGCCGACCGCATTCATCGCCTCGATGTCCGGCACGCGTACAGACACAATTCGAGCCCCCAAACTCTCGGCAATTGAAGCCATCCGGCGCACGGCCGCCGCCACTTCCGGATCCGTCCGATCCAGGTAGAAGTTTTCGGGGAGTCCAATCCGCAATCCTTCAATCAAAGCAGGCCGCCCGGGGAGGTAGTCCGGAACGGGCTGATTACTGGAGGAGTCGTCCCGATCGTCACGCCCCGCCAATACCTGCAGGACAACGGCCGCGTCCCGTACGGAGCGCGTAAGGGGGCCCATATGATCCAGACTGAAATCCAGAGGCAGCACGCCGTACCGGCTGACTCGGCCGAAAGTCGGCTTCAGCCCGACGACGCCGCAGAAGGATGCGGGAATCCGAATGGATCCTCCCGTGTCGCTGCCCATTGCCATGAAAGCCATGCCGGCGGCGACCGCCGTGCCCGAACCGCCGCTCGAACCACCCGGAATGCGTGCCGGATCCCACGGATTGCGGACAGGACCGAAATGCGGATTATTTGAAGTGATGCCGTAGGCCAGCTCGTGCATGTTGGTCTTGCCGAGCATGACCGCGCCCGCAGCCCTCAGCTTTTCGGTAACGGCGCTGTCGTAATCTGGCACGTACTTCTCGAAAAGCTTTGAACCACAGGTTGTCCGGATGCCTTTTGTGACGAACACGTCCTTCAGGGCGACGGGGATGCCGTGCAAAGGTCCGCGATGAACTCCGGAAGCCATTTCCTCATCCGCCTTCCGGGCTTGCTCGCAGGCCACATCTTCCACAACGGTGATGAAAGCGTTGAGGTGCGCATTGCGGGAGATGCGGGTAAGACAATCCTGGACAAGTTCAAGCGACGAAACTTTTCGTGCGCGCAGGGCGGAGCAGGCATCGACGAGGGTCACTTTGCCTCCTCGGGAATGGGAGAGAAGATTACTGCGGGCTCCACAGAGTGAGGGAGATCCCGCACAAGGGGCCGGAAAACGGCTTCCAGCCGGTCAAGAGCCGCGGCGGCTCGGGTTAGATCCTCTTCAGGAATACCGAGTTGCTGGGCCTGGGCGATCGCTTTCCAGTTCTTCATTGCTATGCCATTGTAGCCCGCGCCAGACTCGCAAGAGCAGACTAAAATCGCGGACCCTCGATCCGTATGACCGGCATGTTTTTTCGCGCAGCGAATTCGCGGCGGAAGTAGATTGTATGCCCGAAGCCGGAATCGAAAACCGGAACGTAGCGTTCCATGATTTCACCCACTTGTTTCCACCTTTCCGGCCGGGCCATCCTGTACATGCGATAGAGATCTCCGTAGAGGGAATCGACGATGATCAGGACCTCGGCGCTCCTGCCGGTCGTCGCTCCCAGCATGGGGTCATCGATCAGCCGCTTGTCGAAATCGAGCGCAAATAGCATGGCGGATGATCCGATAATCGTTTCCGCGTCGTGCGCATGCTTCGCAAGGAACGTTCCGATCTGCCGCTCCGGCTCGCGATGAGAGCGCGTGAGGGCTAAGCCTGCAACTCCGCCGGCATTGAGAAGCACGTACCCGGCAAGAGCCAGGTAGACAAAGCGCCGCATACCTCCGATCCATCCTGACAGCTGGCCCGGCAGCTGGAGGGCCACCTGGGCGACGAGAGCCGCGTAGATCGGCAGGATGTGAACCAGGTAATAGCTGAGCTTCTGGTTGAACACGCACTGCATGGAGAAGTATGCCAGCCACAGCGCCAATAGCAGCCTGGTTCCTTCCTTGTCCCTCACCGCCCGAGCGAACGCGGCAACAAGGAGGGAGGATGCGAACACCAGGAGAGCCGCTCCTTTCAAACGCGGGATCAGGTCAGGCGAAAGGATGCTGTAAGCGGCAACGTACCGGTCTTTGATCTCCAGCCACAGGATCGTCAACGGATTCCAGGACCTGGGAGCTCGCCCATAGGAATTCGCCAGTAACTGGGACCGCCAGGCTTCCGGATCCTGCATCGCGTACAAGCCGTAAAGACTCACGACGATTCCGAAACCCGCCAGACCCGCCCCGAGTATGGACCAGCTCAGCCTTCTCCGATCCAAGGCCAGCGCCAGCACGCCCAGACCGAAGGCATGCAGGACCGCATTTGGATGAATGAGCCCGGAAATCGCCAGCAGGAAGCCGGAGAGCGCGGCGGCGGCATGAAGGCGCTTCTCCCGCAGAGCTACATAACATGCGAGCGCGCCGAGTCCGAAGGCAAGGCACATGAGGTCCGGGCGCACGTATGCCGCTGTGCTCAGGATCTGGTAGTCGAAGGCGAGCAACAGCGCGGCGAGCAGTCCTGCTTTCGGACTGCGTGTCACCCTCGACACCAGGACGTAGCAGGCAAGGACGGCCGGGGCAATCCACAGGATGGAGAAAAGTCGCATGGAGAACAGCGTGGCCGGAGCGGCGATTAACCACGCAGCTTCGCCAAGAAGAAAACCCGGCATCACCCAGTAGGTGCGCTGATCGATCCGTTTCAAGTTATAGACCGCGGGATCGATGTGGGTGCTGCCGAAGGAACCGTGTCGCGCAAGATTGTAGGCAGGATCGGCAAACCATCCCTCATCGCTCCAGGCGGGACGGTGAAATGCGGCGAGCGCCGCCAGGAGCATTGCCGCGAGCGCGATCAACAGGATGAGTCTGAGAGGACGCTGCAACTCCTTATTCTAGTTCCTGAAAATTCGCCACCATCTCAACCCGCCCGGCATGATTCCCTCTTGACTTAAAGTTCACTTTAACTTGTAGTCTGGAGTCAGATCGAAAACCTCTGCAAAGGGAGAACGTGCAATGACTGATCATGCCCGTCTGCGTCACCCCGGCACCGATAACCCTCTCGCCGGCGCTCGCGTCGCGATCACCGGCGGAACGTCAGGGCTGGGGCTGGCGCTCGTCCGGGAACTTCTGAACCGGTGGGCTCGCGTCGCTTTCGTCGCGCGAACCCGCCAGAATGTGGAGCGCGTCTCGAGCACGCATGCGGATGCCCATGGAATCGTTGGAGACGTGTCAAAGAAGGAGGACATCCACCCGATTGCAATTCAGATTCTCGGGTCTCTCGGGGGAGTCGATGTACTCATCAATAACGCTTCAGCCTTAGGCCCGGTTCCGCTGGCCCTCCTGGCCGACACCGATTGCGAAGATTTTGAGCGAGTCCTTGCGACAAACGTGCTCGGTCCGTTCCGGCTGACGAAGGCGCTGCTTGGAGCGCTTGCATCTTCAGCCAGGGAAGGGCGAGGCGCCGTGGTAGTCAACATCTCGAGCGATGCCGCCATCAATCCCTATCCCCGCTGGGGCGCTTATGGCGCGAGCAAGGCGGCGCTTCATCATCTGACCCGGATCTGGAATGAGGAGCTCTCCGGTCAGGGCATCCAATTCCTGCCGATCGATCCCGGCGACATGGACACGCCGATGCATGCAGCGGCAATACCTGACGCGGATCGCTCTCAGCTCAAGCGCCCGGAGATTGCAGCCGCAGAGATCGCGGATGCGATTGCCGTTGCGTTGCTCCACGCAAATCGACCGTTGCAGACGGTGGTGGAGGAGGTAGCACAGTGATTGCGGCAAGCGTGCCAGTCCAGCGGCCGGGAAACGCGAAGCTGCTGGTATCCGAAGACGGCCGCATCCGGCACGTCCCGCGCTCCGAGTTTCCGAATCTGTTGCGGCCGGGCGATCTCGTCATCGCCAACGATGCCGCCACCCTGCCGGCAAGCCTTTTCGGCCGGCACGCGCCTACTGGGGAGCCTATCGAGGTGCGGCTCGCTGGACGCGATTCGCTTGCCATGGATGAAATCAGGCGTTTCTCGGCCATCGTCTTCGGACCTGGCGACTTCCGCACTCGCACGGAGGAGCGTCCTTCGCCGCCGGAGCTCGCACCGGGCGATCAACTGATCCTGGGACCTCTGCGCGCAACGGTTATGCGGCTAATGAATCACCCGCGTTTCATCTCGCTCGAATTTCAGGGCTCGGCGGCGCAGATTTGGGAGGGGCTGGCAAGCTGGGGCCGCCCCATCCAGTACTCGCATATCCCGACACCGCTTGCCCTTTGGGACACCTGGACTCCGATAGCGGGTCTGCCGGTCGCATACGAGCCTCCCTCCGCCGGATTCGTCCTTGACTGGAACGGGTTGAAGCGGCTGATCGCACGAGGAGTCCGATTCTGCACCATCACGCACGCCGCTGGAATTTCGTCAACGGGCGATCCGCAACTGGATGCTCTTCTTCCCTTCGACGAGCCATATCGCATCCCTCCTTCCACAGCCCGGGCGATCGAAGAAACGAAAGCGAGACACGGCCGAATTATTGCGATCGGCACCACTGTCGTCCGGGCTCTCGAACATTCGGCAGCAATGTTCGGCGGAGCCGTGCGCCCTGGCGAACGGGTAGCCACCCAGAGAATCGGAGCCGGGAGCAGACTCCGCATAGTGGATGCGATCCTCTCCGGCACGCATGAGCCGGGCACCAGTCATTACGAGCTGCTCAAAGCGTTCGCAGACGCCGGGACGCTGAGCCGCATCGACCAGGAACTGGAGGCGCATGGCTATCGAACGCACGAGTTCGGCGATTCGGTCTTCATCGTGAAATCTGCTGATCAAAATGGCTGGCAGTCAGACTCTGCCGTAGCGGCTGGGCGAGACGATCGAGGTGGGTGTACAGCTTCGTCAGCATCAGGTGTGAGGGGAAGTAGACAACAGCGGGCCATACGGCCATTTCGATAGCCAGATACAACAGCGGCGGCACCTTTCTTTGCGGGCTGGCGCCTGGTCCCCAAACCAGGTTAATGTTCCTCTCCGGGCTGGTGAAGCGATACGCGATCAGCAAGACAGCCCAGGCCAGAAGCGTCTGCGCGATCCAAGCTCGGCGCTCGTATCCCACCCGGTAGGCTAACCACAGCAGCAGGAATGGCAGAACCAGATGGTAGAGCGAGAGCGCACGGATAAAGCGCGGGATCTTGCGATCGAGCATATAGGCAGTGATGCCCGTTGGGGAATGGCGGAGCATCTGAGCGAATGCGAAATCCAGGATCCAGATGAATTCCGAAAAGGACAGCGACACAGCCTGGCTACTCGCCAGCCACCGGCTCCCTGACCAGACTCCGGCCAGCCCTCCCAAGAGGCCAATGTTGGAAAACCATAAGAAGTTCGCCGCTCCATAGCGACGGGCGTAGACGGGAGCCAGAAACGCTACGAACGCCGTATAGGCGATCTTTAGCAGGAAAGGAATCCCGCCCGAGACACGAGCCATGGGTAGGTCGGATGGGACAGAGTTCGACGCCTTTGGCTTTCCGGCCGGGGCAACGGCCCGCGCGACGATTGCAAGTGCTGTCCCGATCATACGCGCCGCGCGAATCAGGTTCATGTCAGCGGCGGATCCAGCGCCGGGCCTTCGCTTCGAATCGCGGCAGCGAACCGGGAGGGACGCAGGAAACCGAAGCGCGGAGAGCGAATGCCCGCTGAAGGGCGGCCGCGACCCGGTCGGCAATCGCCGTGCCCGGCTCCTCGCCTGGAACCGGCTCGATCTGGACGCTGAGTTCCGCCAGAGCGCGCTCGGTTGAAACTTCCACCTGAAACTCGGCGATTCCGCCGACCGAACGGATCACCTCTTCAACTGCGCTCGGATAGAGATTGACGCCGCGCACAACGACCATGTCATCCGTGCGCGCCAGGATCCCTCCTTCGAGCGCCAGCTCACAGCTCCCGCATGCGCAGCGGAGGCCGGCGGCGCGCTTCACGAGGTCTCCTGTCCGGTAACGCAGCAGCGGTGATCCAACCCGGTTCAGGTTCGTCAGCACCAGCTCCCCCGTCTCTCCGGGAGGCACGGGTTTCAGAGTCTGACGGTCGATGACTTCCGGGAAGTAAGCGGCTTCGATGATATGCAGCACGCCCGGACGCTGCGGGCATTCGTAGCTGACGGGTCCCATCTCCGTCATCCCGTGGTGATCCACGACGCGCGCTCCCGGCCAGAGTCTCTCAATCAGCGACCGCGTTGCCGGAATGCTGCCGCCCGGCTCCCCGGCCACAATGATCGATCGCACTTTGCTGGCGCTCAGATCCAGCTTCTCCTCTGCCGCGACCTCGGCAAGGCGGACGGCGTAGGTTGGCGTGCTGCAAAGCACCGTCACCTCATTGTCGAGGATCGTTTGCAAGCGCGCACTGCTTCGCATGCCGCCCCCGGGTATGACAAGACAGCCCATTCGCGTAGCCGCCTCAAAGGCAACCCAAAAGCCAAGGAACGGACCGAAAGAGAACGGGAAGAAGACACGGTCGGCCGAGCAGACACCCGCCGACTCGAAGACGCGGACCCAGCAGTCGAGCATCGCCTCCCAGCTCTCCGGCGTATCCAGCCAGCGCATCGGCCTGCCCGTGGTGCCGCTCGTCTGGTTGAAGCGCGTGTAGCGGTGTAACGGATAGGTCAGGTTCGAGCCGTAAGGCGGATGTTTCAACTGGTCGGCAACCAGCTCCGTCTTGAACGTGAATGGCACACACGACGAGAACTCATCGAGCGTGAGGGAGCTCCTGTGGATGCTAGCCGCGCGCAGCTTCGCGCCGTAAAAGGCATTGCTGTCGAGCAGCGCCTTCAGCATCTTCTGAATCTTTTGCGTCTGATGCGCGACGATCGCTGTACGATCGAACGCGACCATAGCAGCGGATCTCATGGGCAAAGCAACTCCGGCGGCGCCGCTTCAATCTTTGCGGCGATCGCCGCGGGGATCGGAACTGCAACCAGCCTGCCCGTGCTGGCATCGCGCTTCGTACATGCCACAGCCATCACGCCACGGGCAACCTCTCTCTCCGGCTGCTCGTTCAGCTTCCGGAAAATGAACAAGTAGATAATGCTCCGCTCTCTCTTCTCTTTGACGAGGAGGCGCACCTCCACCGTATCCTCGAACCGGAGCGGATATCGGAAGTCGCACTCGGCGTGGACGCGCGGCCAGCCAACAGGCTCCGGGTCCGTCGTACAGATGGAGAAGCCGAGAGAGCGGAAGAAGGCGTGCTCGGCCGCCTCCATGTACCGGAAGTAGTTCGAGAAGTGCATAATGCCGGCCATGTCCGTTTCAGAGAACTCGACCTGCCGGACGATTCTGTATTCGTAAGCCAACTTGCGCTATTTCGCCGCGATCAGCGGCGCTCCGTGTGTCAGCGGCTGCGGCACTTTCGCGAAGTCTGCGACGGCTTTGAATAACGGGTCGAAGTCGATGAAGAGGTTGCCGATGAGGCAGTCCGTCATATCGCCAATGAGATTTGGATATGTTCTCACGAAGGTCCGGAAGCTGAACGCGTGATCGTAAAACGCGTAGACCAGCCGGCGCATCGCCTCAATCCCCTGGCACACCGTCTTTCCATATTCGACAAATCTCGCGGCCGAATAATCTCCGTCGGTCAATGCGGCGTCGATTGCATCTGCTGCAAGTTCTCCGCTCCGCAGAGCCAGGAAGACCCCCGAGGAGAAAACGGGGTCCAGGAACGCAAAGGCGTCGCCGACCAGGACAAGCCCGTCCGCCGCGCAGTGCCGCGAACGATACGAGTACTCTCCGGTCACGCGATATGGACCAAACTGCTCACCGACGGCCAGGTGCTCCTCGACCCAGCGATTCTTCTTCACTTCGCGGTGAAAGATCTCCGCCAGATCCTTCGTGCCCTGGAACAGGTAATCTTTCTCGGCAACGATACCGACGCTTACGACGTCGCCGGCCAGCGGGATGTACCAGAACCAGCCTTTCTCGGGAACATAGGCCACCGTGGTGGCTCCTTCATCGATGCCGGGATCGCGGAGCGCGCCTTTGTAATACGTCCAAATCGCCACCTTGTTCAGATAGGGGTCGCGGACTTTCCAGCCGTTCCGGGTGATTGCCAAAGCATCCCGTCCGCTGGCATCCGCAGTCAAAGGAGCGCAAAACTCGCGAGTCTCGCCGGTTTTGGTCACTGCCCTTACGCCGGTGACGTACCCGTTTTCCTGGATGAACTCGCGTACTGTGATCTCTTCGATCACCTCGGCGCCCTTCTCACGGGCGTTGTCCATCAGCATCTGGTCGAATTCACTTCGCAGCACCTGCCAGGTGCACGCAGCCTCGTGCTGCAGATGCTTGAAGAAATAGAACGGGTGGGAGAGACGCCCATCCTGCGTCACAAACTGCACGCTGTACTTCTTTGTGAAGTGCGATGCCTTCATCTTCTCCACCATCCCGATTCGCTTGAGAGGGAAGTAAGTGAAGGGAATGAGAGATTCCCCGATGTGATATCGAGGAAATTTTTCCCTTTCCAGCACGACGACCCGGCGCCCCTTGCCTGCCAGCACAGCGGCGACCGTGGCGCCTGCCGGGCCGCACCCAATGACAATGACATCGTATTCCTGTCTCACGGTGTCTCCATAGTTGAAAATTGCGCTACCGGAGGAAGGATCTCGGCCACTTCAGCCAAAGCCACACCTCCGGAATTCCAAATCGTGTTCTGGCGCCCGTACAAAACCCTCGCGCCATTAATTTCAAGAGCGTCGGACAGCATAGTATCAGGCGTTACCTGAAAAAAGGCGACGGGGCGGCTGTAGTGCCTGATCTCCAGCTTCTGCAGGATTGCTCCAAACGGCAGCCGCCGCTCCAGAACGAACTGCTTTGCCTCACCCGGCAACGGATCGAGGAAGATACGAATCGCTCCGACAGAAACCGTTTTCGGCTCGTCGGCGAACCGCAACACCACAAGCCGGTCCATGATTTGATCGGTCGTCTGATATCGAAGAACACGCAGGCACAAGGACCGCCCGTATTCTGCCTGGAGCGTTGGAGTCATGTCGTTCTCATGAACCAGCAGGCGGCGATAGGGCTCCGGAACATCTTCGGGACGGAGTTGCTGGATCCGTGGCAGCGGCAGCCGCAACTGCTCATAGAACTCGCTCAATGGGTAGCAGATCGACTTGGGCATTGTGCGGGTCCGGGCGTTAAGAATACCGGGCGTCACGGTGCTGAGGTAAGAAGAACTCATGGAGCAGCCTGTCTACCTGGAGCAGGCCTTCCCGGCTGAGCCGTAAGCTCCCCGAATCCAGCTTGATATAGCCCTCATCCTTCAGACGCTTGATTGGGTCCGCAAACCGGCCCTGAACGTCCACCCCAAACTTGGTCTGGAAGTATTGGGTCCGCACATGCCCAAGCTTCATCTGGAGGATGAACTCGCGAATCATCCGCTCTTCTTGGGTCGGCGTGAGGGCACGATAAATCGGCAGACGTCCTTGCTCGACCTTCTCGATGTAAGGATCCCAGTCCGGCTCGTTCTGGAAGTGCGTGCCGTTGACGTGAGAGAAGGAAGCAACGCCCAAGCCGACCATATCGGCCCCGGTCCACAGTAAATCACGATAAAGAAACCTTGTCCGTTCGGGATCGCGGACTGCAGTATAGGCACTCGTAATGGTATAGCCGGAACGTTCCAACTCCGAGAACGCGTAATCGACCCACGCGCGCTTGGTCGGCCAGCTTGCGACTGGGGCAACTTCCTGGCCGAGAATTCGCATCTCCTTAAAGATCGTCGTGTTATGCGGCACTTCCATCTGATAGATGGTCACGCTGTCCGGAGCGAGCGCGATTGTCTTTTGGACGCATTCCCTCCAGTTCAACTCCGTCTCGCCGATCATGCCTGCGATGAGATCGATGTTAATTTGCGGGAACCCGACGGAGCGTGCAAAGGCGTACGCTCGATCAATTTCCTTCGCGCCGTGAGCGCGTCCGTTCGCCTGAAGGACCTGATCGCTGAAATTCTCGACTCCCAAGCTAAGCCGCGTAACGCCCATCTCACGGAGAATCTTCAGCTTCCCTTCCGTGATCGTGCCGGGTTCGCACTCAAAGGCAATCTCCTCCGCCTGATCCCAGGCGAGGCATCGCTGCATCGCCTCCACCACGCGGCCGAGCTGACGAGTGCTGATGTAGGAAGGGGTGCCTCCGCCGAAGTAGATGAAACTGGGCCGGCGGCCGCCGATGAAGGCTTTATCGGAGTAGAGAGTTAACTCGCGAATTACCGCGTCGAGGTAACGATCAACCTCTGAGGAATCCTTCCCCGTATAAACCTTGAAGTAGCAGAAATGGCAGCGCTTGCGGCAGAACGGAATGTGGACGTAGATGCCCAGCGGAGCGTCGGGCCGCGGCGGCCGTTCGAGAGCGGCATAAGCTTGCGGCACTTGTGCCCGGTTCCAGAAGGAGTATGGCGGATAGTTCGAGATGAAATAGCTGCCTGCAGTTGTCTCTTGTGCCAGGCCCGGCTTTGCCCCATCGCTCATCGTGAACCTCTCATCGCTCCCGTCACGATTTGGCGCCTGCCCCCCTTCGCCCAGCGCCTGACGCAGACCTTGTCCGCAATTTGTCAAAGTATATCACTCAGGAATGAGGGCTCCGCTCAAGACTTCCTCCCTCCGGCGGCGTCGCGTTATCATGAGGGGCCGGTAGGGTACGGCCTCAATGAGAAACGACACGCGCAGCATTCTGACATTCTTCCTGGCATCCGTCTGCGCCTTCGCCGCGGACTCCGATTTCAACGGGCGATGGCTCATTCGTGGAGACAACGAGCCTCGGATCCGGGCCTGGTGGCTTGAAGTGAAGGGAGCAGGGACGCCGTCTCCAAACGGCTCCTTCGTCAGCGCCTACGGCGGCGACCGCAACATCATCCACAATATGACGATCAAAGACGGCGAGCTGCGGTTCAGCTTTGAACGCCCGCGGCGTGACGGCGGGAAGCTGATCCTTTCGTACCGGGCACGGCTGAAAGGCGACAAGCTGGAGGGAGTCTTCGAGCCAAATGATTCGAGGCCGCCCATGAGATGGATTGGCTGGCGCGCTCCGGTCATTAAAGACAAGGACGACGGCTCCTGGAAGGAGGGCAAGCCTATCGCCCTGTTCGATGGGAAGGGCATGGACGCCTTCGAACCCAACGATGGTTGGAGTGTTCAGGACGGCATTCTCCGCAACTCGCCGCGTGCCAGGGATCTGATGACCAAGGATTCGTTCTGGAACTTCCGCCTTCAGGTTGAATATCGCGTTGCGGAAAAGAGCAACAGCGGCATTGGCCTGCGTGGCCGCTATGAGATCCAGATCCTCGAAGACTACGGGCGGCCGCCGGACAGCCACGGCAACGGGGCACTCTACAGCCGCATCGTTCCGAAAGTGAACGCCAGCAAGCCTGCAGGCGAATGGCAGACGTACGACATCCGCGTCGTAGGGCGTGACCTTACCGTCATTCTGAACGGCCAGAAAATTATCGACCGGCAGCAAATTGAAGGCCTCACCGCCATCGCTTCCAACCCGTATGAAGATCAGCCCGGACCGCTCGTTCTGCAAGGCGACCACGGACCTGTCGAGTTCCGGAAGATCGTCCTTACTCCGCTGGTGAAGAAGTGAGCATGGCAGCATCGAGCACCGGAAAAAGCAGGCCGACGCGACGAGCCTTTGCCACGGCACTGGGAGCCGCGGCCCTCGGCAGGTCCACAGAGGCGGCAAGGCCGAACATTCTGTGGATCACCTGCGAGGACATCGGACCCCAGATCGGCGCATACGGTGACAAGTACGCGACGACTCCAAACCTCGATCAGTTCGCGAAGAAGGCCACGATCTACCTCAACGCATGGTCCAATGCGCCGGTATGCGCGCCTGCGCGTACGACCATCATCTCCGGGCTCTATCCGCCGTCGACCGGCTCGGAACACATGCGCAGCATGACCAGCCTTCCCGAGCCCATGAAGATGTACCCCTGCTACCTGCGGGAGTTGGGTTACTACGTCACCAACAACGCAAAGGAAGACTACAATCTGAAACACACCGGAAAGGTGTGGGATGAGTCGAGCAACAAA
>Ga0207864_1002982_pt1 | contig 14926 bp, 13 predicted proteins | sample HigsolmetaAR202D_FD_184834 | JGI IMG/M metagenome (GOLD analysis project Ga0207864, IMG submission 184834) | Ionic liquid and high solid enriched microbial communities from the Joint BioEnergy Institute, USA - AR20-2-D (SPAdes) (version 2) ...
GGCGGGCCGCCGTCGGCCGACGGGGTCTGGTACACGCGCCACGCCGACGCCGGGCACGGTGGCCGCACCGCCGGCTGGCTGGGGCGGGGCGGCGGCCAGGTCGCCGCCTCCTGCTCGACGGCGGCGACGCGCTCCGGCAGCGCGTGGCGCAGCACGCTGGCCAGCGGCGCGCAGTAGCGGTCCGCGACCCAGCGCCACAGCGGCAGGTCCTCGGCGTCGAACCAGGTGCGCTCGCCCTGCAGCAGCGCCAGGGGTCGCACCCGGCCCGGGTCCGTGGAGGGCGTGTCGCTGAGCCCGACGACCCAGCCGGTGCGGCGGCGGCCGGCGAAGACGACGCGCACGCGCTGGCCGACAGCGACGTGCGCGCCGTCGGGCACGCGGTAGTCGAAGGGCCGGTCGAGGTGGTCGGGCGCCACCTCGACGACGACCTGCGCGTAGCACGGGGCGGCGGCCGCGTCGCCGTCCACCCCGCCTCCTCCCGTGGAGGCTCGGTTACGCCCCCGCGGCGGCGCGCAGGGCCTCGGCGCGGTCGGTGCGCTCCCAGGTGAAGCCGGCGCCCTCGCGGCCGAAGTGGCCGTAGGCGGCGGTCGCCTTGAAGACCGGGCGGCGCAGCTCGAGGTCGCGGATGATCGCCGCCGGGCGCAGGTCGAAGACCTCGCGGATGCCCCGCAGGATCTTGTCGGGGTCGTGGGTCTCCGTGCCGAAGGTCTCCAGCATGATCGACACGGGGTGGGCGACGCCGATGGCGTACGCCAGCTGCAGCTCGGCGCGCTCCGCCAGCCCCGCGGCGACGACGTGCTTGGCCACCCAGCGGGCCGCGTAGGCGGCCGAGCGGTCGACCTTGGTGGAGTCCTTGCCGCTGAACGCCCCGCCGCCGTGGCGGGACATGCCGCCGTAGGTGTCGACGATGATCTTGCGGCCGGTGAGGCCGGCGTCGGCCTGCGGGCCGCCGAGCTCGAACTTGCCGCTGGGGTTGACCAGCACGTCGGCGGCGTCCCAGGCCAGGTGGTCGGGGATGACCGGCTCGATGACGTGCTCGATGAGGTCGGGGCGGAGCAGGGTCTCCGTGTCGATGTCGGGCTGGTGCTGCGTCGAGATCAGGATCCGCTCGACGCGCACGGGCTTGAGGCCCTCGTAGCCGATCGTCACCTGCGTCTTGCCGTCGGGGCGCAGGTACGGCACGACGCCGCTCTTGCGGACCGCGGCGAGGCGCTCGGCGAGCCGGTGCGCGAGGTGGATCGGCAGCGGCATGAGCACGTCGGTCTCGTTGCAGGCGAAGCCGAACATCATGCCCTGGTCGCCGGCACCGAGCGCGTCGAGGGAGTCGCCGGTGCCCTGGCGCGCCTCCAGGGACTTGTCGACGCCGCCGGCGATGTCCGGCGACTGCTCGTCGATGGCGACCAGCACGCCGCAGGTGTTGCCGTCGAAGCCGGCCGACGCCCGGTCGTAGCCGATGCCGATGATGGTCTCGCGGGCCACCCGGGCGATGTCGACGTAGGTCTGCGTGGAGATCTCGCCGGTCACCGCGACCATGCCGGTGGTCACCAGCGTCTCGCAGGCGACGCGGCACGCGTCAGGGTTCGGGTCGTTGGCCAGGACCTCGTCGAGCACCGCGTCCGAGATCTGGTCGGCGACCTTGTCGGGATGACCCTCGGTCACCGACTCGGACGTGAACAGCCAGCTTCGTGCCATGGCAGGTGCAATCCTTTCCGGGTGGGCGTGCTCAGCTCGCGCGCGCGTCGCCTCGCGGCGGCAGCAGCCGCTCTACATGGTCGCAGATCACTGCGGCGAGCTCGGACTTGGTTGACAGTGGGATCTCCGTGCGGGTGCCGTCGGCGCCGAGGAGCACCGCCTCGTTGGTGTCGACGGCGAATCCCGCGTCCGCCCTGTCGACCCGGTTGATGACGATGAGGTCCAGGCGCTTGCGCTCCAGCTTGGCCCGGCCGTGCTCCTCTGGGAGATCGGTCTCCGCGGCGAAGCCCACCAGGATCCTCCCCCGCTTGTCCGCTCCCAGCTCTGCCAAGATATCCGGGTTGCGGACGAGCGGTACCGCCGTCGGGGCGTCGGGGCCCTCCTTCTTGAGCTTGGAGGCCGACACGGCGGCGGGTCGGAAGTCGGCGACCGCCGCGGCCTTGATGACGACCTCGGCGTCGGCGGCGGCGGCCAGGACGGCGTCGCGCATCTCCAGGGCGGTCTCGACCTCGACGACACGAACGCCGACGGGCGCCGGCAGCGTCGCGTTGGCGCTCACCAGGGTCACGTCGGCGCCGCGCCCCGCAGCCTCGGCGGCGATGGCGTACCCCATCTTCCCGCTGGAGCGGTTGCCGAGGAACCGCACCGGGTCGATCGGCTCGCGGGTGCCGCCGGCGGTCACGACCACGCGGCGGCCCGCCAGCGGCGACGCCGGACGCTCGGCGGCCGTGACCGCGTCGATGACGGCGGCGAGGATGTCCTCGGGCTCGGCGAGGCGGCCGGGGCCGATGTCGCCGCCGGCCAGCTCCCCCTCCTCCGGGCCGACGATGATCGCGCCGCGGGAGGCGAGCGTGGCGACGTTGGCCCGGGTGGCGGGGTGCAGCCACATCTCGGTGTGCATCGCCGGTGCGATGACCACCGGGCAGCGCAGCATGAGGAACGTCGAGGTCACCACGTCGTCGGCCAGGCCCGCGGCGAGCTTGGCGAGCAGGTTCGCCGTCGCCGGGGCGAACACGGCGACGTCGGCCTCGCGTCCGAAGCGGACGTGCGGCACGGCGGCGGCGTCGCTCCACAGCTCGGTGGGGGCGGGCTTGCCGGTGAGGCCCTCGAAGGTCGCCGGTCCCACGAAGCGCGCCGCCGACGCGGTGAGCACCGTCTGCACCTCGGCGCCCTCCTGCAGGAGGGCACGGGCCAGCACCGCCGCCTTGTAGGCGGCGATGCCGCCGGACACGCCGAGCAGGACGCGGCGTCCTGCCAGCCGGCGGGTGGTCATCCGCGGTCGGCTAGGCGTCGTCGCCGCTCGCGTCGTCCTCAGCGTCGGCGTCGACGTCGAGGTCGGCCTCGGCGGTGGCGTCACCCTCGTCCTCGTCGCCGGCCTCGTCGGCCGCGGCGCTGTGGGCGGCGTCCTCGTCGGCGCCGGTCAGGTCTGCGTCCTCACCGACGCCCGCCAGCGGCACGACGTCCGCGTCGTCGCCGAGGGGGCTGCCGAGGAACCGCTCCGCGTCCGCGCGGGCGTCGCCGTACTGGGGGACGATCTTGTCGGCCGCGATCTCCTCGAGCGCGATCGACAGGGGCTTGTTGGAGTCCACCTGGTCGACCAGCGGACGCACGTACTGGCCGAGACCCTCGCCCAGCGAGTGGTAGTAGGCGTTGATCTCGCGCGCGCGACGGGCGGCGAGGTGCACGAGGGTGTACTTGCTGTCGACCTTCGACAGCAGCTCGTCGATGGTGGCGATGGTGGATCAGCTCCCAACGGACAGGCGGACGACGCCGGGTCACCCCGGCGTGTCGTCCAGTATACGGACGATGGCGTCGACCGCCTCGTCCAGCCGGTCGTTGACGAGCACGTGGTCGAAGCTGTCGGCGGCCGCCATCTCCTCGCGGGCGATGGCCAGGCGCTCGGCGATCCGCTCGGGGTCGTCGGCGCCGCGTCCCGCCATCCGCCGCGCCAGGGCCTCCAGGTCGGGGGGCTGCAGGAAGATCAGCACCGCGTCGGGGAAGCGCGCGCGCACCTGCCGTGCCCCCTGCACGTCGATCTCCAGCAGCACCGTCGCGCCGGCGGCGAGGGCGTCGTGCACCGACGACCACGGCGTCCCGTAGCGCGCACCGGCGAACTCGGCCCACTCCAGGAAGCTGTTGCTGGCGATGAGCGCGTCGAACTCGTCGTCGGACAGGAAGTGGTAGTGGACGCCGTCGACCTCGCCAGGTCGCCGCGCGCGGGTGGTGGCCGACACGGACACGACCAGGTCCGGCCGCCGCTTGGCGAGCTCGGCGACGACGGTGCCCTTCCCCACGCCGCCGGGGCCGCTGATGACGACCAGCCGGCCGGATCGCGGCGGATCCGCAGGGCGGTCGGCGCTGCTCAGGACCGGTCGCCCTCGAACTCTGCCAGCAGCTTGCTGCGCTGGTTGGCGCCCAGCCCCCGCAGCCGGCGCGACGGGGAGATGTCGAGGCGCTCCATCAGCTTGCGAGCCCTGACCTTGCCCACCTTGGGCAGCGACTCCAGGACCGCCGACACCTTGGTCTTGCCGATGATCTCGTCCTCGTCGGCGCGCCGCAGGACCTCCGCGAACCCGATCTCGCCGGCCTTGAGCTGCTGCTTCAGCTCGGCGCGAGCCTTCCGGGCCTCGGCCGCCTTCTGGAGGGCTTGTCGCCGGGATTCGTCGTCGAGCTCGGGAAGCGGCATCGGTCCTCCGTGGGCGCCAGGCACGTTCAGCCGGTTCGGGTCAGGGCATCCTATCGGCAGCGCCGCAGGGGTCAATCCGAGGACGCGCCTCCGACCCCGACGGCCGCGGCGGCCGCGTGCAGCTGCGACATCGTGAACAGCGCGGTGAGGGCGAGGCCGTGGGCCGCCAGCCGCTCGGCGCCGCCCGCCTCCCGGTCGATGACGCAGAGGACGTGCTCGACGATCGCGCCGCGCTCCCGCAGGTCCTGGCAGGAGGCGATGACCTGGCCGCCGGAGGTCACGACGTCCTCGACGACCAGCAGGCGCAGGCCGGCGATCTCGCCGCCCTCGGCCAGCTGCGCGGTGCCGTAGGTCTTCGGCTCCTTGCGCACGAACCTCGCCGGCAGCCCGGTCTCGCGGGACAGGGCCACCGCCAGGGGCACCCCGCCGAGCTCGAGGCCGGCCAGCGCCTCGGTGCCGGGGGGCACGAGCGGGGCCATGGCCGCGGCGATCTCCGCCAGCAGCTCGGGGTCGGCTTCGAAGCGGTACTTGTCGAAGTACTCGGTCGACACCGCGCCCGAGCGCAGGGTGAAGCGCCCCGTGAGGTGGGAGCGGGCGAAGACGCGGGCGGCCAGGTCGGTGGGGTCGGGGGTGCTCACGACAGCTCCTGCAGGATCGCGCGGGCAGCAGCAGCGGGGTCGGCGGCGGCGGTGACGGGGCGGCCGACGACGAGGTGGTCGGCGCCGGCGGCCACGGCCGCGGCGGGCGTGGCGATCCGCGCCTGGTCGTCGGGTGCCGACCCGGCGGGGCGGATGCCGGGGGTGACGACCACCGGCTCGCGACCGATGGCGGCGCGCACGGCGGCCAGGTCGGTGGGGGCGCACACGACGCCGTCGGCGCCGGCCTCCACCGCCAGGGCAGCCAGACGCGGGACCTGCTCGGCGGCGGGCGGCTGGCCGACGGCGCGCAGGGCCGCGTCGTCGAGGCTGGTCAGGACCGTCACCGCCAGCACGGTCACGTCGGGGGCGGCCTTGGCCGCGGCCGCGATCATGGCCGGGCCGCCGGCGGCGTGGACGGTCAGCATCGCGACGCCGAGGTCGGCCACAGCGGCGGCCGCCCCGGCGACGGTGTTGGGGATGTCGTGCAGCTTGAGGTCGCAGAACACCGGCGCGTGGGCGGCGGCGGCGCGCACCGCCTCCGGCCCGTGGGCGGCGAAGGCCTGCAGGCCCACCTTGAGGTGGCCGACGGTCGGGCCCACGGCAGCGGCCAGCGCGGACAGGTGCGCCAGGTCGTCGGTGTCGAGCGCCACGATCAGCGGGTTCACGCGGTGTGCGCCTCCGCGGAGGGTCACGAGGCGGCCTCGTCGTCCTCGCCGGGCGGCTCGGGCGGCAGCCGCACCGCGCCGCGCAGCTCGGCGATGCTGCGGTGGCCGCGCGCGGCCAGCCAGCGCGGCAGCTCCTCGAGGAGCTCGAGGGTGACCATCGGGTTGGCGAAGGTGGCGGTGCCGATGGCGACGGCGCTGGCGCCCGCCAGCACGAACTCGACGACGTCCTCGACGGTGCGGGCGCCGCCCATGCCGATGATCGGCAGGTCCGGCAGCGCGCGGGCGATCTGGTGCACGGCGCGGATCGCGACCGGCTTGATGGCCGGGCCCGACAGCCCGCCGGTGATGCCGCCCAGGCGCGGCAGGCCCGTCTCCACGTCGATCGCCATGCCGAGCAGCGTGTTGATGACGCTGACGCCGGTGGCGCCCGCGTCCCTGGCGGCGCGGGCGATCGCGACGATGTCGGTGACGTCGGGGGTCAGCTTGGCGAAGACCGGCACGGTCGCGACGCGCGTGACCTGCTGGATCGCCTCCTTGGTGGCCTCCTCGCGGCAGGCGAACACCATGCCGCGGTCCTCGACGTTGGGGCAGGAGATGTTCGCCTCGATGGCGAGGACCCCCTCCACCCCGCGCAGGCGCTCGGCGAGCACGCGGTACTCGCTGGCGGTCTTGCCGGCGATGCTGACGATCGTGCGCACGCCGTGCTCGACCAGCCACGGCAGATCGCGCGCCAGCCACGCGTCGATGCCCGGGTTCTGCAGGCCGATCGCGTTGAGCATGCCGCTGTCGGTCTCGGCCATGCGCGGCGTGGGCAGCCCCGCGCGCGGCTCCAGCGTCAGCGACTTGACGACGACCGCGCCGAGGACGGAGACGTCGAAGAAGCGGTGGATCTCCTGGCCGCTGCCGAAGCAGCCGCTGGCGGTCACGATCGGGTTGGGCAGCCGCAGGGGGCCGAGGCTGACGGAGAGGTCGACCTCGTCCGGGCGCAGCGCCGCGTCGTCGCGCTGCTCCTCGACGGTGCTCACGGGATGAACTCCTCGTCCTGGCTGGCGCTGGCGAGGTCACCGGGGCGGCGGCCGATCAGGTCCCACTGCACCCGCGCGCCGTTGAACACCGGGCCGTCGATGCAGGCGCGCAGGTTGACGACCTCGTCGCGGCGGCGGTACGGCAGCACGCAGGTCATGCACACGCCGACCCCGCAGGCCATCTGCTCCTCGACGGCGACCTGGCAGGGCAGGTTCTTGGCGCGTGCCACCTCTGACACGGCCGCCAGCATCGGCATCGGGCCGCAGGCGTAGATGACGCCGGTCCCGGCCGTCTCGATGACGCGGTCCATCACGTCGGTCACCGCGCCCTGCACGCCGAAGGAGCCGTCGTCGGTGGTGAAGGTGGCGCTGGCGGCGATCCGCTTGGCCTCGATGGCGTTGAACACCCGCGACTGCGTGCGGGCGCCGAGGATCATGTCCACGCGGAAGCCGCGCCGCTGCAGGATCTGCGCCAGGAACAGCAGCGGTGCGGCACCGTAGCCGCCGCCGACGAGCAGGCACGCCACCGGCTGCTGCGGCATCGGGAAGGGCCGCCCGAGGGGGCCGACGACGTCGACCACGTCGTGCTTCTCGCGCTCGGCCAGCCACGCGGTGCCGGGCCCCACCACGTCGAAGACGATCTCCAGCGTCCCCGCCCAGGGGCCGTGCTGGCTGACCGAGTACACCGAGAAGGGGCGCCGCAGCAGGGTGCCGCCGCCCTCCACGCCGACGGTGACGAACTGGCCCGGCGACGTGCGCTCGGCCATGTCGGGCGCGACGAACGTCAGCGAGTGGTAGGCGCCGATCTTGTTGTGCGCCAGCACCTCGCACATCGCGCGCAGCGGGCCGGTCTCACGGCCCTGGACCGATGGGGTGCTCCCCCGGCTGACGATGCTGCTCACGGTTCGACGCTCCTTGCGGCCGCCTGCGGTCGCGTCGCCTCGGCTGGCACTCTAGCGGCCGCGTCGGGGGCGCCGGTGGTCGCCGCGCCCAGGGCGCGCTGCCAGTCCTGCAGGCTGCGCACGCCGATGTCCCCCGCGCGGAGCGCCTCGATGCCCTGGATCGCCGCGAGGATCCCCGACAGGGTCGTGATGCACGGGACCCCGTGGCTGACCGCGGCGGTGCGGATCTCGTAGCCGTCGGCGCGCGGGCCGGCGCCCATCGGGGTGTTGAGGACGAGGTCGACGTCGCCGGCGACGATCCGCTCGACCACGTCGGGCGGCCCGCCGGGCTGGCGCTCGCCGACCTTGGGGACGACCTCGGCGTCGACACCGGCGCGCCGCAGCGTCGCGGCGGTGCCCTCGGTGGCCAGGACGGTGAAGCCGAGCTCGGCCAGGCGCTTGATCGGGAAGATCATCGCGCGCTTGTCGCGGTTGGCGATGGACGCGAACACCGTGCCCTTCGACGGCAGCACCATCGCCCCGGTGCCGGCCTGGCTCTTGGCGAAGGCGACGCCGAAGTCGGCGTCGATGCCCATGACCTCGCCGGTGGAGCGCATCTCCGGGCCCAGCCGCGTGTCGACGCCGGGGAAGCGGTTGAAGGGCAGCACCGCCTCCTTGACGGCCACGTGCGCCGGCGGCGGGCCGCTGACCGCGTCGTGGGGCGGCAGCAGGCCCTCGGCGCGCAGCTCGGCGAGCGTCGCGCCGACCATGACGCGGGCGGCGACCTTGGCCAGCGGCACCCCGGTCGCCTTCGACACGAACGGCACGGTCCGCGACGCGCGCGGGTTGGCCTCCAGCACCGAGATGACGTCGTCGCGGATGGCGTACTGGATGTTGATGAGCCCGCGCGTGCCGAGCGCCGCGGCGATCGCGCGGGTGTAGTCGCGCAGCGTCGCCAGCTGCGCGCGGCCCAGCGTGTACGGCGGGATGACGCAGGCTGAGTCGCCGGAGTGGACCCCGGCCTCCTCGATGTGCTCCATGACGCCGCCGAGGTGCAGCTCGGCGCCGTCGTAGACGGCGTCGACGTCGACCTCGACCGCCCCCTCCAGGAAGCGGTCGACGAGGACCGCGCCCTCGCCGGCGTTGGCCTGCAGCCACGCCCGCAGGTCCTCGGGGCTGTAGACGATCGCCATGGCCCGGCCGCCGAGCACGTAGCTGGGGCGGACCAGGACCGGGAAGCCGATCCGCCGCGCGATCTCGAGCGCCTCGTCGGGGTCGCGGGCCACCGCTCCCTCGGGCTGCGGGATCCCCAGCTCGGCGCAGATCGCGCCGAAGCGGCCGCGGTCCTCGGCGCGGTCGATCGCCTCCGGCGGGGTGCCGAGGATCCGCACCCCGGCTTCCTCGAGGGCGTGGGCCAGCCTCAGCGGCGTCTGCCCGCCCAGCTGCACGAGCACGCCGACCTTGCTCGCGTCGCCGCCCACCGCGGCGACCTCGGCGTCGTGGACGGCGAGCACGTCCTCCAGCGTGAGCGGCTCGAAGTACAGCCGGTCGGCGGTGTCGTAGTCGGTGGAGACGGTCTCGGGGTTGCAGTTGACCATGACCGTCTCGTAGCCGGCGTCGTGCAGCGCGAAGGTCGCGTGCACGCAGCAGTAGTCGAACTCGATGCCCTGGCCGATGCGGTTGGGGCCCGACCCGAGGATCAGCACGCGCGGCTTGTCGCTGGGGGCGACCTCGGTCTCGTCCTCGTAGGTCGAGTAGTGGTACGGCGTGCGGGCCTCGAACTCGGCGGCGCAGGTGTCGACGGTCTTGAACACCGGCGTGATGCCGAGCGCCAGCCGCCGGGCGCGCACGTCGCCCTCGCGGCAGCCCAGCAGCCGCGCGATGAGCGCGTCGGACAGGCCGGTCCGCTTGGCGCGGCGCAGCAGCCGCGCGTCGACCGCGTCGAGCCGGCCGCAGCGGGCCAGCTCGCGGCGCACCTCGCCGATCTTGGCCAGCTGGTCGACGAACCACGGGTCGTAGCCGGTCAGCGCGGCCACCCGGGCGGGGTCCCAGCCGCGGTCGAGGGCGGCGTCGGCGTCGTGCAGGCGGTGGTCGGAGGGCACCCGCAGCGCCTCCTCCAGCTCGGCGTCGCTGCGCGTGCCGTCGTCGCCGCCGAGGCCGTCGACGCCGGTCTCCAGCGACCGCAGCGCCTTGCCGAGCGACTCGGTGAAGGTGCGGCCGATCGCCATGACCTCCCCGACGGACTTCATCCGCGTGGTGAGGCGGTGGTCGGCGTCGGGGAACTTCTCGAAGGCGAAGCGCGGGATCTTCGTGACGACGTAGTCGATGGTCGGCTCGAAGGCGGCGAGCGTCTCGCCGGTGATGTCGTTGGGGATCTCGTCGAGCGTGTAGCCGACCGCCAGCAACGCGGCGATCTTGGCGATCGGGAACCCGGTGGCCTTCGACGCCAGCGCCGACGAGCGCGACACGCGCGGGTTCATCTCGATGACGGTCATGCGCCCGTCGCGCGGGTTGACGGCGAACTGCACGTTGCTGCCGCCGGTGGCGACCCCGACCTTGCGCATGACCGCGAAGGCGGCGTCGCGCATGCGCTGGTACTCGACGTCGCTCAGCGTCTGCGCGGGGGCGACGGTGATCGAGTCGCCGGTGTGGACGCCCATCGGGTCGAGGTTCTCGATGGTGCACACGACGACGCAGTTGTCCGCGCCGTCGCGCATGACCTCCAGCTCGTACTCCTTCCAGCCGAGCAGGGACTCGTCGATCTGCACCTCCCCGATGGGGCTGGCGGCGAGGCCCTCGCGGACGAGGAGCTCGAACTCGGCGGCGTCGGAGGCCATGCCCGAGCCCGCCCCGCCCAGCGTGTAGGAGGCGCGCACGAGCAGCGGGAAGCCGTGGTCGGCGGCGAAGGCGCGGGCCTCCTCGAGGCTGGTGGCGCGGGCGGAGGCGGCCACGTCCAGGCCGATCTCGCCCATCGCGTCGGTGAAGCGGCGGCGGTCCTCGGCCAGGGCGATCGCGTCGAGGCCGGCGCCGATCAGCTCCACCCCGTGGCGCTCCAGCACCCCCGACTCGGCCAGGGCGACCGCCACGTTGAGCCCGGTCTGGCCGCCGAGCGTCGGCAGCAGCGCGTCCGGCTGCTCCTCCTCGATGACGCGCGCCACCACCTCGGGGGTGAGCGGCTCGACGTAGGTCGCGTCGGCGAACTCCGGGTCGGTCATGATCGTCGCCGGGTTGGAGTTGACGAGCACGACCCGGTAGCCCTCGCGGCGCAGGACCTTGCAGGCTTGCGTCCCGGAGTAGTCGAACTCGCAGGCCTGCCCGATGACGATCGGCCCCGATCCGAGCAGCAGGATCGTGGCGATGTCGTGGCGCTTGGGCATCGGCTCAGCCCTTCTCGGCGTCCATGAGGGCGCAGAAGTCGTCGAACAGGTAGCGCGAGTCGTGCGGGCCGGGCGCCGACTCGGGGTGGTACTGCACGCTGAAGGCCGGCACGGCCATGCCGCGGATGCCCGCGTTGGTGCCGTCGTTGAGGTTCACGTGGGTCTCGACGAAGCGGCCGAAGCGGCCGTCGTCGCCGGGCAGGGTGGCCGCGTCGATCGCGAAGCCGTGGTTGTGGCTGGCGATCTCGACCGCGCCGGTGGCGAGGTTGCGCACCGGCTGGTTGGTGCCGTGGTGGCCGAACGGCAGCTTGTAGGTCTTGGCGCCGGCGGCAAGGCCCAGCAGCTGGTGGCCGAGGCAGATCCCGAACGTCGGCATCCGCGCCGCCAGCAGCGCCTCGACCGCGGCGACGCCGCTGCGCACGGCAGCGGGGTCGCCGGGCCCGTTGGACAGGAACACCCCGTCGGGGTGGAGGGCGAGGACGTCCGCGGCGGGGGTGTGTGCGGGCACCACCGTGAGCGTGCACCCGCGGGCGCGCAGCAGCCGCAGCTGGTTGCGCTTGAGCCCGAAGTCGTAGACGACGACGCGGTGGCGCTCGGGCCCTTCGGCGGGGACCTCGTAGGGGGCGCTGGCGGTGACGGCGCTGGCCAGCTCGGCGCCCTCCATCGGCGGCGCCTGCCGCACCAGCTCCAGCAGCGCGTCGACGTCGTCGACCTCGCTGGAGATCGCCCCCCGCATCGCCCCGGCGGCGCGGATGCGGCGGGTCAGGCGGCGCGTGTCGACCTCGCTGATGCCGACCACCCCGGCGCGCTCGAGCGTCTCGGGCAGGGTGGCGCGCGCCCGCCAGCTGGAGGCGAGGCGGCTGGCCTCCCGCACGATGAAGCCGGCGACCTGGATGCCGTCGGCCTCGTCGTCCTCGGGTGTCAGGCCGTAGTTGCCCTGGTGCGGGTAGGTCATCGCGACCAGCTGGCGGTGGTAGCTGGGGTCGGTGAGGACCTCCTGGTAGCCGGTCAGGGCGGTGTTGAACACGACCTCGCCGACGGCGGTGCCGATCGCGCCGAAGGCCTCGCCGCGGAAGGTGCTGCCGTCCTCCAGGACGAGCAGGGCCCCCGGTGGTCGGCTCACTCGTCGTCCTCCTCGCAGGCGTCGCCGGTCAGCTGGCCGTCGCGCACGGTGAAGCGTCCCCGCAGGATGGTGCTCACCACCCTGCCGTACAGCCTGCGGCCGGCGAAGGGGGTGTTGCGGCTGCGCGAGTGCAGCGCCGCCGGGTCCACCTCCCAGGTCGCCTCGGGGTCGAACAGCACGAGGTTGGCGGGCGCGCCCGGCACGATCGGGCCGCCGTGGCCGCTGATGCCGCGGCTGCGGGCGGGTTTGGTCGACAGCGCCGCGATCGCCTCCAGCATCGTCAGCACCCCGGGGCGCACCAGCTCGGTGATGGTCACCGCCAGGGCGGTCTCCAAGCCGAGCATCCCGAAGGGCGCCTGCGCCCACTCCTGGTCCTTCTGCTCCGGCGGGTGCGGGGCGTGGTCGGTGGCGATCGCGTCGATGGTGCCGTCGACCAGGCCCTGGCGGACCGCCTCCACGTCCTCCTTGCTGCGCAGGGGCGGGTTGACCTTGAAGACCGGGTCGAAGCTGCGGACCTCGTCCTCGGTGAGGCTGAAGTGGTGCGGCGTCGCCTCCGCTGTGACGCGGGTGCCGCGCGCCTTGGCCTGGCGGATCAGCTCGACGGTGCCGGCGGTCGACACGTGCGGCACGTGCAGCCGCGCCCCGACCGCGTGGGCGAGCAGCAGGTCGCGGGCGACCATGATCTCCTCGGCCTCCGACGGCCAGCCGGCCAGGCCGAGGAGGGTGGCGAGGTCGCCCTCGTTCATCTGCGCGCCGTCGTCGCGGTCGAGGCCGGTCAGCTCGGCCTCCTCGGCGTGGTTGCAGATGATCGCGTCCCACGTGCGGGCGTACTCCAGCGCGCGGCGCATCACGTACGCCGAGCGCACCGGCAGGCCGTCGTCGGAGAAGCAGCGCACGCCGACGCGGGTCATGCTGCCCATCTCGGCCAGCTCGCGCCCGGCCAGCCCGCGCGTGATCGCGCCCACCGGGTAGACGTCGCAGCGACCCGACTCGGCGGCCAGGCGCGTGACCTGCTCGACGATGCCGGCGTGGTCGCACACCGGGTCGGTGTTGGCCATGGGGCACACCGCGGTGTAGCCGCCGGCAGCGGCGGCCGCTGTGCCGGACGCGATCGTCTCGGCGTCCTCGCGGCCGGGCTCGCGCAGGTGCGTGTGGAGGTCGACCAGGCCCGGGGCCAGGACGAGCCCCTCGACCTCGATGCGCGCCCCGGCGGTCTCGCTGCCGACGTGGGCGATCGTGGAGCCCTCCACGATCACGTTGGCGCGCTCGTCGCGGCCCGAGGCGGGGTCGACGACGCGGGCGCCGGCGAAGGTGTAGGTCGTCATCGCAGCCCCTCCCGCTCGGCGCCCCGGCCGGCGGCCGCGGCGACGGGTGGTGTCTCTGCGGCTGTCGTGGCTGCGTCGTCCGCGTCGCGGGCGTCCTCGCCGCCGAGCAGCAGGTACAGGCAGCTCATCCGCACCGCGATGCCGTTGGTGACCTGCTCGGTGATGACCGCGTTGGGGGCGTCGGCGACGTCGGCGGTCACCTCGACGCCGCGGTTCATCGGTCCCGGGTGCATCACCAGGGCGCCCTCGGGGAGCTTGTCGAGCCGCTCGCGGTCGATGCCCCACAGGCGCGCGAACTCGCGGCTGGAGGGGAAGAACTGCGTGGCCATCCGCTCGCGCTGGACGCGCAGCAGGTACAGCACGTCGGTCTTGGGAAGGACCGCGTCGACGTCGCTGGTGGTCGTCACCAGCCCGGGGCCGTCGGCGATCCGCTCGATCCCCGGCGGCAGCAGGGTCGGCGGGGCGACCAGCGTGACCTCGGCGCCCATGGTCGTGAAGCCCTGCACCACGCTGCGCGCGACGCGGCTGTGGAAGATGTCGCCGACCACGGCGACGCGCAGGCCGGCGAGCCGACCGAGCCGCTCGCGCACGGTGAACAGGTCCAGCAGCGCCTGGGTGGGGTGCTGGTGCCAGCCGTCGCCGGCGTTGATGACCTTCGCGTCGACCCAGCGGGTCAGCTGCTGCGGGGCGCCGGAGGCCGAGTGGCGGATGACGATCGCGTCGACGCCCATGGCCTGCAGCGTCAGGGCGGTGTCCTTGAGCGACTCGCCCTTGGACACGCTCGAGCCCTTGGCGCTGAAGTTGATGACGTCGGCCGACAGGCGCTTCTCGGCCAGCTCGAAGCTGATCCGGGTGCGGGTGGAGTCCTCGTAGAAGAGGTTGCAGACGGTCCGCCCGCGCAGGGTCGGGACCTTCTTGATGGGCCGCAGCGCGATGTCCTTGAGCCCCGCCGCGGTGTCGAGGATCTGCGTGATGTCGTCGGCGGTCAGGTCTCGCATGCTGAGCAGGTGGGGGGTCACCGGGCGCCTCCTGCGTCACGGGCGGCTGTGGGGGCGGCGGGGCCGCCCACGACGACCTCGTCCACGCCGTCGGTCTCGACCAGGCGGACGCGGACCTCCTCGTCGGGGGCGGTGGGCAGGTTCTTGCCGACGACGTCGGCGCGGATCGGCAGCTCGCGGTGGCCGCGGTCGACGAGCACCGCGAGGTGGATGGCCTTGGGCCGGCCGAAGTCCATGACCGCGTCCATGGCCGCGCGGACGGTGCGCCCCGTGTAGAGCACGTCGTCGACGAGCACGACCACCTTGCCGTCGACGTCGGGCATGTCGGTGCGCCCCAGCGGCTTGGGCCCGGTGCGCGCGTAGTCGTCGCGGTACAGCGTCACGTCGAGGCTGCCGGCGCGCACCGGGGTGCCCTCGATCTCGCTGAGCGCGGCCGCGAGCCGCTCGGCCAGCGGCACCCCGCGCGTGCGGATGCCGACCAGCACGAACGCGTCGGCGCGGGAGTGGCGCTCCAGC
>Ga0207864_1002986_pt1 | contig 14916 bp, 11 predicted proteins | sample HigsolmetaAR202D_FD_184834 | JGI IMG/M metagenome (GOLD analysis project Ga0207864, IMG submission 184834) | Ionic liquid and high solid enriched microbial communities from the Joint BioEnergy Institute, USA - AR20-2-D (SPAdes) (version 2) ...
GAAGGGATCGTCACGGATAACACCGGAGCCTCGATCGCGGAAGCCAAGGTAGAGATCGTACGGACAGAGACGAACGATGTCATTATTCTTCGGACGAATGAATTCGGCCGCTTCTACGCTCCGAACCTGCCACTGGGCACCTATCAGGTGACCGTCGAGAAAGAGGGTTTTCGGTCCGGGCGCATGGCGAACATCATTCTGCAGTCGCAAACGAGCGCTCGCGCCGATTTTCAACTGTCGGTCGGCGCGGTCACTGAGACTGTGGAGGTGAGCGCGCAAGCTCCGATCATCGACGCTTCCACGGCCACCATCACACAGCAGTTAACCACCAAACAGATCCAGGACCTGCCGATGATCCAGGTCGGCCGCAAGAGGGATATCACGGCCTATCTGCAATATCTTCCCGGTGTTGACAAAGCGTCTACCTGGGGTGCACGTGTCAACGGATCCGTTCCCGGCAACTCGGAAGTCTTCCTCGATGGCGCTCCTGCCAGTCAAGGAAACGTTCGCGGCGGCATCCAGGAGAACGGACCGGCCGTTGAACAGATTGGCGAATTCAGTGTCGTCACCAATGCTTTCAACGCGGAGTACGGCCGAACCGGGAGCTGGTTTACGAACATCGTCATTCGCTCCGGCACGAACGAGCTTCACGGCAGCGCATATGACTACTTCGCAAACGACGCACTGAACGCACGTTCGTTCTTTCAGGCGCGGCGGAACTACGTGAGGCAGCATGAAGGCGGCTTTACGCTCGGCGGACCGGTTTATCTTCCTAAGATCTACGACGGCCGCAACAAGACGTTCTTCTTCTTTGGACAGCAGCTCGTCTTCAACCGCCAGGCGGGCAGTGGATCCCTTTTCACTACGCCGCGAGAAGACTTCCGTAACGGTGACTTTAGCCAGTTTCTTGATGGTTCCGGAGCCGTTATCCCTATTTACGACCCATTAACGACAAGACCCGACGGAGCCGGCGGCTTCGTTCGTGATCAGTTTCCCGGCAATCGTATCCCTGCGAGCCGCATCAGTCCGGTTTCACAGCGCATCGTCGATCTGATTCCGCTGCCTGATATTCCCGGCGCGCAGCAGAACAATTTCCGGAACAGGACCGGCGGGGGCAGCTACGACAACTACGTCTCGACCATGAAGTTTGACCACAACTTCAACGAGAAACACAAATTGTCGGTCACGTATAGCTATCAATACAATCCGCGTGTCATCGCCGGGCAAGGATGGGGGGCGGACAGCCCGCTGGAAGGATCGCAATCGCCCAAGTTCATCCGCAACCACACCGGGCGCATCAATCACGATTGGATCATCAGCTCGAATCTGCTCAACCACTTCACCATCGGAATCGACCGCTACTACAACTCGACGCAGCAGGTATCGCAGTTCCAGGGCTGGAACGATCGGCTCGGAATTCGCGGCGTCACCTGGGATCAGGGCGCCTTTCCGGTTGTGAATTTCAGCGGAGGCACTGCCAGCCCGCAGGGCCTGGGCGGAGGCGACTTCTCCACCAACGCGAACGGGCGCTATACGTTCACGGAGAACCTTACCTGGATTAAGGGCCGCCACAGCATGAAATTTGGCGGCGCCTACTGGCCGGAATATGCAAATGCGCGTGAGGGCTTTCAGAGCAGTGGCGCCTTTACGTTCAGCAATCTGACAACAAGCCTGCCGAATTCGCCTCGCTACACTGCTCTCGGCAGCTCGTTCGCCAGTTTCCTGCTAGGCGATCTTTCCTCCGCATTTGTGCGGGAGCCCTATTCGCGCGGGGCACGCTACCGGTCTGGTGCGCTCTTTGCGCAGGATGAATGGCGCGCTACCCCGAAGCTCACCTTGTCGTATGGACTCCGATGGGAATGGAACGCGGCCCCCTTCGAGCCGAATGGCACCGCCAGCGGTTTCGACCCAACAATACCGAACCCAGGAGCATCAGGGCGGCTTGGCGCACTGGTGTTTGCGGGCAAAGGACCGGGCCGTACGGGGTCGAGAGCCCTCTCCGACGGCTGGTACAAGGGATTTGCACCCCGTCTCGGCATCGCTTACCAGTTGACGCCTAAGACGGTGGTCCGGGCGTCGGGCGGAGTCTATTATGCGCCGGCCTTCCGCACGCGGTTGATTGCGTACGGCTTCAACAACTCATCCAACATCAACTCCCCCACGGGCTACTCTCCTGTTTACAACTGGACGGTGAGCGAGTTCCCGCAGGACTTCCCCCGGGCGCCGTTCATCGACCCAGCGTTCCAGAATGACCAAAGCGTGAGCTCGATCCTCCCGGGTACGTCGCGCATGCCTCAGATCGTGAGCTGGACTTTCAGCGTGCAGCGCGAGCTGACCAGTACTCTGGCGGTCGAAGCGAGCTACATCGGCAGCAAGTCGACGCATCTGGTTCTGTCGGGCTCTCAGTCCAACATGAATGTGCTGGATATCAGCTATCTCTCGTTGGGGAATCTGCTGTTCCAGGACATCAATTCTGCGGCAGCTCGCGATGCAGGTATCCTGCCCCCGTATCCGGAGTTCGCGAGCCAAAGGAACAGGACAGTGGGACAGGCGCTCCGGCCTTATCCGCAGTACTTGAACGTGACAGAAGAATGGGGTCCGCATGGCGTCGCACGCTATCACTCCCTGCAGCTCAAGATGAACAAGCGCTACGCCTCCGGTTTGACCGTGCTTGCGTTCTACACGTGGTCCAAGAACTTGACTAACGTTGAGGGCGGGCCTATTGACCTCGGCCCCGGTGACGGTGCCATTCAGTACCCCAGGAATCGCGCAGGCGAGGTTTCGGTCAGCACGGATACCTCACCGCATGTCTTTGTGACCAGCGCGACTTACGAGCTTCCGTTCGGCCCAGGCAAGCGATTCTTGAGCCGAGGCGGTGCACTCGGCCGGATCGTGGGCGACTGGCAGCTGACTGGCTATGTTCGTTACGCCAGCGGAGCGCCCCTTGCCATCACCGCTACCAACGCGCTCGGGTCGCTCGGCTACCCGTCCATGCGCGCGAACTATGTCGGCGGAGATCCGTTCCTCGTCACCAATCCGCGTGACTTCGACCCGGCTCGGGACCGCTACCTGAACCGTGCTGCCTTTGCTGCACCCTCTACGTTCGAGCTTGGCAACACGGCGAGGGCTCTGGACTGGGTCCGCGGGTTCACGCAGAAGAGCGAGGCGATTTCAGTTGCAAAACGCATCCCAATCACCGAGAGGGTTCGTGCCGTTCTCCGTATGGACGCGCAGAATCCTTTCAACTTCGTGCGCTGGAATAACCCGAATACCGACATCACCAGCGCGAACTTCGGCCGCGTCACGGGTGCTGCCGCCGGCCGAGCCTTGCAGCTAAACGCCACTGTGCAGTTCTAGTTCTACCTTTGAACGCCACGGGGTTTGCTGGCACGCGGTGCGGCAAGCCCCGGGGTACTTTCGGTGACAGAAAATCTCTGAACATTCCTCCGTAGCAAAATTCCTGGAAGGTAGAAATGAACCGACGAGAGTTCACGAAGCGGCTTGGTCTTGGTTCCCTGGTTCTTAGCAGTGGGATTGCCGAAGCACAGAGCGACACCCCAACTCTTTACTACGTTGACGGGTACCACGGAGGCGTAAAGGGCCACATGCCGGCCGGATCGTGGCGCGACATTCTGAACGCGCTCCGCGAGTTCCCGCAATGGAAGCTCTGCCTCGACATCGAGCCCGCGTCTTGGGGCGTCCTGAAGCGGGAAGATCCGCAAGCCTATTTCGAACTCAAGGCGTACCTGGACGAGCAGCCGGTGGACGCCCGCATCGAGATGGTGAACGGGACGTTCGCACAACCTTACGGATGGGCAAATGGAGGCGAGAGCAACATCCGTCAGATTGTGCGGGGTCTGGAGATCATCCGCGCCCATTTTCCCGCTGCGGTTGTAGAAACCTATGCGGTTCAGGAGCCCTGCTGGGCAAGCTGTCTTCCACAGATCCTGCTATCTCTCGGCTTTCGTGGAGCTGTCCTGAAGAATCCAAGCACCGCCTGGGGAGGTTACACCGCCGGGTTCGATGCGGAGGTCGTCAATTGGGTAGGACCTGACGGCAGTAGTATTCCGGCAGTTCCGCGTTACGCGGTGGAAGAACTGCTCAAGACTTGGGAGACCGAATCCGTTACAGGATCGCCTGAGTTCAGCCGCAAATGCGTGGCCGCCGGTATCCAGCGCCCTGCAGGTATGTGCTTCCAGGATCTGGGATGGGCGGCGAAGCCGCGCGTCAAGGGAGACCACATCCGGTTCGTCACGTGGCGGGAGTACATGCAGCGAGTGGCCGGGAAGCCAGTGAAGGACTGGCGATTCACCGCCGAGGACATCCTCGTGACTTTACCGTGGGGAGAGATGACGCTGCAGACTGCGGCCCAGCAGGTGCGGTCTGCAGAGGTTCGGCTCCTGGCTGCAGAAAAGCTGTGCGCCATGGCATGGATGGAGCGCAGCCGTCCCTGGCCAGCCGCCGACCTGGAGCGCGCCTGGGACGATCTGCTGTGGGCTCAGCATCACGACTCCTGGATCACCGTCACCACCCGGTCGGGCCGGCGTGCCTGGGCTTTCCAGGTCGGCGCCGGAACCATGAACGCCGAAGAAACGGCAAACCGCCTCATCGCGGAATCGGCTGAGGCGCTGTGCACCGGCTCTGCCAGCGGGCCTCAAGTTCCTTTAGGGCCGCAATGGGTTCGAGCCTTCAACACACTGGGATGGGAGCGGACGGATCTTGCCGAACTGACGCTCCCCGTGGATCGTGGCACACAACATATTCGCGTGAAAGACACAGATGGTGTTGAATTGCCGTCGCAGGTGATCAGCACGCGGACCTATATGCCTCGCGAGGGCCAACAGGCGGGCAAAAGCATCAACACGGCGGTTGTACTGTTCCGTCCGCGCGTGCCTTCGCTGGGATACGCCACGTACAAGGTCGAACCCGTCTATAACCGGACCGATTCTGCGCCGGCCAGAAGCACACGGGCACAGACGGAGAGAGACGGCACGGTTACTCTCGAGAACGATTTCTACAGGATCAAGATCGACCCCGCCCGCGGCGGCGTGATTTCGAGCCTTTATGCAAAGGCGATGAATCGAGAGTTCTGCGATCCGTCCGCCAGGCACGCGTTCAATGAGTACCGTGGATACTTCATCGAACAGAAGGCGTGGCGAAGCAGTTCTGAGCAGCCTGCGCACGTTACGGTCGTAGAAAACGGACCGTTGCGTGCTCGTGTGCGTATCGCAGGAACCATTGGTGGATGTCCATGGCAGACGATGGTGACGCTCGTGGAGGGGCAGCGGCGGATTGACTTCCAGGTGCGCTTCGTATATCAGCAGGACACCTGGATTGGCGATCCTTGGGATATCAAGCCGGAGGATCGGCGCACGGAACGCCGCCGGTCACACCATGATGGGCGCTGGAAACTTCAGGCCCTGTTCCCGACAAACTTGAAGAATCAGGCGATCTACAAGGATGCCGCCTACGACGTTTGCAAGAGCCGCAACCGCGATACGTTCTTCCAGAGGTGGAACGAGATCAAGCACAACATCATCCACCAATGGGTCGACGTCCTGGATGAACAGGCGAACGTTGGTCTTGCCCTGTTTTCCGATCACACCACCGCCTACACGCACGGACCAGACCATCCGCTGTCGCTTGTGCTCGGCTGGGGTTGGGAAGGAGGCTTCTGGTGGGGAAAACGGCCGCTTCGAGGCGTTCAGCAGATCGAGTACTCGCTGCTGCCGCACTCCGGCCGGTGGGATCAGGCACAGCTCTGGCAGGAAAGCTGCCGGCGCAACGAGCCGATTGCGGTGCAGATCTTGCCCGGGCAGCCGGAGAAGGCATCGGAAGCTCGGTCGCTGATTGCGGTGAGTGGCAGCGGCATCGAGGTCCCTACGGTCCTCGTGAAGGATAACAATCTGTTCGTCCGGCTGTTCAATGCGGAAGGCGATGAGGCGGAGCGCAACGTTTCATTCCATCTCAAGCCCGCGCGCGTCGAGCTTGTCGAACTGGACGGCCGAGTCATTCGGGAATTGAGCGTGACTCCCGCTGGCAACGGCCGGCACGAGGTCAGGCTGGCACTGCCGCGCTTTGCAATTCGGACCCTGCGCGTGCAGTTGGAAACTTCGAAGGCATAGGCTCGACGCCTCGTCGGTGGGAGCGTGGGCGCCACAAGGCGGTGTTCACGTTGACCTGTGCGAATCGTTCTCGAACGTTAAGAACAAACGCCGGTCAACTTCGCCTGTCGTTGCAACATCAGGTAATAGTTGAACATCTCGTAGAAGTACTGGCGGTAGAACTTCAGGTAGCGGCACAAGAGCACTGCGCTCATGAGAAAGGCGGCCAGACCGTACCACACCAGCTCCGGCGATGGCGCGTAGCAATCTCTGGCGAGCATCATCGCTCCTATAACGAACAGCGTGAACAACAGGTTGCGATGCAGTCCAGACTGGTTTCGAAAGCCGTCGAGCCTCGTGAGGACGTTCTCGTCGCAATTGATTTCCAGGGAGAAGCGTATGTATCAATACAGTTCCTCGCCGGCCGCTTGAGAGCTCTTATCCCCGAGCTCACTCCGAACCGGAGGCAGGACTGGATTGTAGTATCCGGGGAACAACCTTCGCAGCGTCCGATTCGGCTTACAAAAGAGATTCGCGATCGGGCTCTTGAGAGCCCGATCTACAAGGCCAGCTTCAAGGACAAACTTCGCCAGGTGTGCGAGGACGTGTCCGATGACATAAATGGCGAGCACCAGGAACAGACCGTCGATGACGGTGATCTGCTGGCCGAGCACCTTCGGGAAACCGAAGGCTGCCTGGCAGGCAGCGGCAAACAAGAAGCCGGGCGCAAGGTACATAAAGATCGTAGGGTGAAAAGCGCAGGTTATCCATCGCTTCGTCTTCTTACCTTCGGCTATTGAAGATAAGGTCTCAACTGCTCGAATCGATCAAGTGAAGTCTCGCGATAACCGACAGATCAAGGTGGATTCCATGAACGGCAACCCTGAAGAGATGATTGAGGTCATGACACGTTCCGCAACGCCGACACTCCGTTCGTGAAGTATCGCTACCGTTATAAGGGGCAGTGAATGAGGTCGCTAGCGTAATGGAACTCACGAGTGAAATCGTGGACGAATGCGCTGCTGAAAAGAGCAAGCCGATCATTGGGCTGACGTTGTCGTGACTACTGACAGGTGTGCCACCATTTCTCTGAGACAGGTGGCGAGGCTGAAGGAGAAGATAACTGTCTCGAATGTAAATTGCCGCGGTGATTCCGCCTTCGGAGGAAGCTTCCTGTGTTCTTCGGCGCCCGCTGATTGGGTGCGGCAGAAATGCCAGTGACCGATCACGACCTGCCGCAACCAATACCCTGCCTTGATAGAGATATCAAAACCCGCAGACGGGCGTTCTTGCCGGCGTCCCCGAACCCCTCGCAGACCGTGAGAATACAGCTACTAACAGAAACTGCTCGCGCAGCCTCTCGGTGGTATCTGTGACGCGATAGCTATTGAGTAGGTCTGTGGAGAGGTGGAAGACAGTGGCTTTACTCGTTGGAAGACCCGCGACTGATGGTGTGATGCGCCCGGCCTGTATTACCAAGACTATCGAAGTGGTTGTGACGATTGCGCGAATTGCAGGTAACGGGAGCGTTGTGCTAATCAAGAGCATCGGAACCAAATGTGCGGTAGTGTGCTAAGCCGAGTGTTACGCGAGCTGTCTTAGTACTTCTATTCCTATGTGTTCGGGGCTCTGGCCGTACGCCCTAGTTAAGGCGTGGGATAATCTGCTTGATCTATGCAACATTTGGGTAAGAAGGTGTACTTAGCCGTAGCGCAACAGCCTTTTGAGTATGTCGGGGACGCCGGTATTGCAAATACGTTTGCGACGCTGGTGCCGTTGGTAGCTGCGGATGGAGAGGTGCTGCACCCATCCGATTTTGGAGAATTTGGAATGGTCTTTTGGATGGTCCGACAGCATGCCTTGAAGTTTGCAAATCCCGGTAGGCTTATCGCAGGTACGCTCGAGGGCGCCGTGAGCCCCGGGCGCTTAGAATACCAACTGGCACCGTACTCCGCCGATGTCGTCTCGCCATCAGATTTAGTTGAAGTTCTTCAGGTCGAACACGAGGATGTTAGGGAACTACGAGACCTCTTCAATGTAGACTCCGTGATCCTTCTTGACCATCCGCCGACCTCGCTCGTACTGGTGCACTGGCGAGACCACGTCTATGGGCCATTCCGTGCTGAAAGCCGTCCCGCCCAAGCTGGGCGTACACCGTGGTCAGTCACTTTACGTGCGTACAAACCGGATGTAACGGTTTATAACATTCCCGCTTCGGACCTATGTGCACCCGATAAGTTTGGACCATATTACCGTTCCCACATCTCAGCGCGAATTACGTATGAATCGAGGTACGAGTATTGGGAACGCACGTCGAGTACGCCAACCCATATTTGTCATTACTCGCTTCTGCTCGGCGCGGGCTTCAAGAAGTTGCCCAGTATGGGCTATCCAACCGTAAGCGTTGAAACGGACCGAGAACTCGTAATCAGGTATGCTAAGGCCTTTTTAAGCCGCAAGCAAGTTCAGCAGCTAAGAGAACTGCTGCCTGTCGTCGATCCTGTCCTCGACGCACGTTGGGATACCGCAGGTAACGCGGGGAAACAGGTGGTTGAAGCTATACGCTGTCGCGCAGACCAACTCGACGATGAGCTGACGGCCCTGGCTCGCTCTCTAGTCGTCTCTGGTCTGATTGATGACTACGTGGCAGGTGCCGTTGAGCAGAAGGTGCAGGAGCATATCAACCAGCAAGCAGCCACGATATTGGCCGAAATCGCGGCAAAGGTGTCTTCACTGAGGAACGAACTCGACACCTTGGAACGCAAAAAAGAGGCGCTTGAAAGTGAGCTCGAATTCAGGCATCGTCAGAGCCAACGCGAAATCGAGCAGATGCGTGAAGAGTTTGAAAAGTACAAGCGTGCTGAGGAAGCCAGCCTTCAGAATGCCCGGCGGGATCTCGATCAACAGCGGGCAACGCTTAGCAGGCATTTTGAGGCGGTAATCGAGAGATATAAAACTGCCGGGACGAAACAATCAACCACTTTGTGCTCCTTGCACCGTTTTTTCAGCGGGCAGGTCTATCGATAGGTGGAGATTCAACGGCGGCAGAATCCGGCTCGGTAAGCACGAATGAAGGAGTGTTGGCTTTTCCTGCATTTGTGACGGGAGAAGCAGAAGACGGAGAGCAAGTACCGGTAACAGAAATCGAGTTCTTCGAGCGCTTTGAGCAGCATGTCAAGAACTGTGGCTACAGCTACCGACGGCTCGATCTTGCGAGCTTTCATATAAGTGTCAAATGCTCTGACATCACGATTCTCGGTGGGTTGTCTGGAACGGGCAAATCGACTTTGCCACGACTTTACGCTGAAGCACTGGCAGGCGAGTCGTCGCCGCCCGGTCGTTATCTTCATGTGGGGGTTAGCCCAGCGTGGTTGGACATGCGCGATCTGCTCGGCCATGTGAACAGTCTCGACCGGAGGTTCGAGCCCTCGGAGTCCGGGCTGTTTCGGCATTTAATCTACGCACACGAGGAATGGCATCGGAAGCAGCAAGAATGCGGGATATACCTAGTGACACTGGATGAAATGAACCTGTCGCACGTTGAACACTACTTCAGTGGGTTTCTGCAGGCGCTGGAGCACAAGCGTGAAATAAGCCCTTTGATCCTGACAGCGTAAGTGCCGGAAGTACTTTCGCGAACTATTCAAAACTGATCGTTCCACGGTCTGTGCGCTTTGTTGGGACCGTAAACTTCGATGAAACGACGAAGCAACTCAGTCTTCGGCTACTAGACCGTGCGAATTTAATTAGACTTCGGCCAATGGAGCAGACAGCGATCCTTCCAGCCGTAACGGACCAGCGCCCTGCGGTGGCAGGTGCACCGATCTGCCTGCGTCACTTTCGAGAATGGCGTCGCAACGCTCCACTTGACCGGGAAATCGCTGCGCTGTGGGATCGAATTCACAGGTGTCTGGCGGATTTGGGTGCTCCGATTACGCCCCGCCGCGGCCGGGCGATTCAGGAGTTCATTGCGAGTGCTCCGCCGGAGATTCTCACGCCGATTCAGGCGTTTGATCTTCAGATTGCACAGCGACTGTTAACGCAGGTCCGCGGCCTGTACAGATCGTGAGCGCAAGATGCACTTGATGAGCTAGAACGGACCCTTACTCAGCACAACTATGGTTTTCCGGAAGCCCTATTAGCTATACGGGAGTTGCGGCAAGCGGAGCAGGTCGATCTGCCTATCGCTGAGGTTCCGGGCTTCTGATGAGGGACGGTAAGTCCAAGGCTAGATTTAGCCTTCAGGTGCGGAGGACACCGGTGCTTTCCATTGCGTTGGACGCTCCGGCTATTCCGTCGACGATCCCGACGGTTTCGGAGGTAGACGTATGTGGATTTTCCCTTTCTTGTCCTGAATGTGATACCGAATATCAAGTCCGGATTGGCGATGAGGTGCCGGATGATGCTACAGGACGGGATTTCGGCCTGATAGTGCTCTGGAGCGAAGGGGTCTACTTTGAGAGCGCACGAGGCCGTGTGCCGGTACAGTTGCGGAGTAGGGAGCAAGGGAGCGCTCGGGAATGGCGAGTAAGAGCTCAATTCTTTGTAAATGTCCTTCCATCAAAGCTCGGGGAAGAGCGTTACCAAGCTATGTTCGAGGATCTAAGGGCGGTGTCAACAGGCCTCGTCTTCGACCTTTTGTCGAAGAGCCGCCTCAACCTCGGCCTCTCCAAAAAAGGTTCGCTCTCGTCCCGACCTGCTAATGCGGAGCTCTCCGTCCTCGAACGCCTTTGGGCTTCTGTGTCGTATGCACTCCAGCAGATCGCTACTCAACCAATGGCAGGTTGCGCCAGGTTCGTGAGCGCCGCCTTTCCTGGGGTAGCGAGCGACTCAGCGCGGCCGGACTTCGTCAGTTAGCTGCCACCGGAGTCGATCCTCGAAAACCGGACGCGCCACGTCCGTTTTATGCCATTCGCGACCGTCTATGCGAGACGTTTGACATCCCTGAGCATCGGACAATCCTCGGTTTTCTCAAGCTCCTGCGACATAGGGTAACGGACTGTGCGAGAAGAGCTGAAGAGCACGTCCGCGTCATCGAACGTGAAAGGCAATTTAGGGATATTGATCAGGCCGACGGTTCGAATCTGTTCCGAGATTTCGACGTTCCGCGGATGCAATTCCTGCAGCTCGCTAGTGACCGGGCGAAAGATTTAGCTGAGCGTATTCGGGAGGCGGCGCAGCTCAATTTTCTCCGTGGGTTAACGAGCGAACTTCGGATGCCCTACAGCCCAATTTTCTCCAATGTGCTGCCGTACCGCCGTCCACGTGACGAGATGTTGCGGTATCTCAGTGCTTCGTTGGTGATAGTTGACGAGGGAGTCGACGAGCGAGCGAAATCGACGGGGCGGATATACGAGCAGTGGATCTTTCTCCAAGTGGTTGCGGCGCTACGGTTATGTGGTCTAGCACCCGTGAGCCAGGAGGGCTTTTTGAGGAAATCAGAGCGACACCGTTTCACGATCGACATAGAACGCGACACACGTGTCTGTTTCCGGTGTCCAGACGGGCGCAGCGTAAGGGTCCGCTACGAGCCTTGGATTCATCCCGCCGCCTTGGCGCGGCGGAGGCGAGATACTGTGTACCGCGGAAAAAGTGGAGAAAACTCCTGGTGTCCTGACATCTTGATCGAGGTGCTAACAGACTCGGGTGACTCATCGAAACCGGCACACCTCGACTATGCGATCGTGATCGATGCCAAGTACACGTCCCGGATTAGGGAGCGGCATCGGGACAGCGTGCGGAAATACAACGAGATCAGGAGCACCGAGGATGATCGTCCCGCAGTCATGCAGGTGTGGCTAGCGCACCCAAGCGAAGATGGCATCACCCTGTGGGATGAGGCTGTTGAGTGGACGATCCTGGGGCCGAGTCGGCCACGCGACGAAATCGTTAACGGGACACTAGGGGTGATGCCACCGGCTGGACCTCGCGAAGGTGAGGGTGAGTCTCACGTTAATGAAGTTCTACTTGACTTCGCAAAAGGGACGTTGGCTTATCTCAATATCATAAGGGCAGACGAGGTGGCTCGGTACCCTTGTTAGTAGGAAGGACACGGGCTCCAGTGGGCTGAATTGTATCTTGGCTTTTGAGACGTGCTCAGAATCAAATACGTTAACTCGGTCAGGTCGTTCTCGAAGTCGATAATCCATGACTAAACTCTTTCTGGAAGCACGACCACCGCATACTGGTCTGTGAACTTAAAGTCTTCACGGGGCAGCTTCGCCTTGCCCAGAGGGCAGGTCATCACTTCTCCGGTGTTGCAGGCGATTACAGATTCAAACAGCGGCTCTGTGATCTGCTGCTCTACAGGTCTCGGACCAAGAGGCAATGCCGGAGGCTGCTGCCACGGTTGCTTCGTTGTGTCGAGGAGTTGCTGGATGCCAGGCTCGCACAGTTGGTGCAGCTAGGTGAGACGCCCAAGGCCTGGACGCAGGAGATCGCGGCAATGTGGCGGTTCACCCGCAACAACGCGATCACCGAGGGATTTCACAACAAGATGGAGATGATCAACCGACACGCCTTCGGGTTTCGGAATTTTGACAATTACAGACTCAGAGTCAAGGTGTTGTCTGGTTAAACTGGTTTGGAATTCCGGAACTGCCCCCCGTTTTTGGCGTAGAGTCGAACTGCCCCCGCTTTTGGCGTAGAGCCAGAGCCCGCCCGATTGATTGAGTGGTGCGCCCGGCGCGATTCGAACACGCGACCTTCTGGTTCGTAGCCAGACGCTCTATCCAGCTGAGCTACGGGCGCAACAGAGGTGCAAACACCACTCTAGCGAAACCGCGAGCAGTGTGTCAAACAGCGGCGGGAGGAGAGGGTCCTTCCACCTGCCTTCTCAAGCTGTCCAGCGACAGACCCAGGTAGTCGTACACGGCAGCTTCCCGGTCGGACGGCTCCATTGGAGCCCAGCACCGCTCTGCGAGACTCGGTTCAAAGCCGACCGACACCGTCACTTCCGACAATGCGTCGGTCGTGTCGCCCTGCCGTACGGCGAGCCAACCGCGGTGGTGATTCCCTACGTTCCACTCGATGCGATGACGCTCGCGGTCTACTCTTAGCTGAACCATCGTATCCAGAGAATACCCTGCGATTATCCCTTTCAAGCGGAAACGGTCAGCGGACTGCGGGTATACTTCCTGCGCCCCGGGAAGCCAGCCTGGAAGATTCTCGATGTTGGCGAGGTAGTCGAAAACATCGCCGGCGGGAGCGTTGATGTCGACCACTCGTTCGTATTCGTCCATGCACCGATTCCCGCTTGTTGGACCGAGGCTGGCACAAAGGCGTTTCCATTCAACCAAACGATCTCGAATGCCAGATGCGAGCGTGCTTAGAGCAACGAGACATCGCTGACACCCATCTATTCGATTTGGGACGCTCTATGGAAGCTCATTCCAATCCTATACGCCTTGTTTCGCGCCGTGCGATGATTCCAACTTCGGCCGCTTTGCTTGTCGTTCCCCGCCACGTGCTCGGAGGAAAGGGAGAAAAGGCGCCGAGCGATACGCTCAATCTGGCGGCCGTGGGGGTTGGGGGAGCAGGTGAGGCTTATCTCGCCGGATGCGCCAGCGAGAACATTGTCGCTCTCTGTGACGTCGACTTCACCTACGCCGCCAAGACCTTCGCGAAGTATCCGAAAGCAAAAATCTATCGCGACTTCCGGCGGATGTTGGACCAGGAGAAACACATCGACGGCGTCATCATCGCTACTCCCGACCATACCCATGCTGTCGTCGCAATGGCGGCAATCAGCCTCGGCAAGCATGTCTATTGCGCAAAGCCTCTCGCACGAACGATTCAAGAGGTGCGAGTGGTTGCACAGGCGGCGCGGGACAAGCGGATCGCCACTCAGATGAGCGTCCAGTCGAGCATGACGGACGGCGCGTGTTCGACCGTGGAATGGATTCAGGCGGGCGCAGTTGGAACAGTCCGGGAGGTGCATGCATGGTCGGATCGCCCCGTCTGGCCGCAAGGCGTCACCTGTCCGACCCTTGAAGAGAGAACGCCGGACGGGCTGGACTGGGACCTATGGCTAGGACCTGCCGCGGCGCGTCCCTACAATCCTGTCTACCACCCCTTCAACTGGCGGGGCTGGTATGACTTCGGAACGGGGGCGGTCGGCGATATGGCATGCCACACGCTCCACATCGTGTTTCGCGCGCTCAGACTTGGCCCGCCTATCGCTGTGAGCGCCGCCAATAGCTTCATTATGATTCCGGCGCTGAAGGGCGACGGCGATGAACCGTGGATGCGGGCTAAGAGGGTGAAGACGGCTGAAACATTTCCAAGCGCTTCGGTGGTCACCTTCGACTTCGCCCCTGATGCGAACGGCCGGACGGTAAGGCTGTATTGGTATGACGGCGGATTGAAGCCTCCGCGGCCCGCTGAGCTGCCCCCGGATAAGACGCTTCCTTCCGCGGGCCTCATGTTCGTCGGAGATCGGGGCATCCTACTCAACGGCTTCAGCGACGGGCCGCAGCTGCTGATCGGACCGAAGGGATTCACGCCTCCTCCGAGAACGATACCTCGCACGGAAGGCCATTATGCTGAGTGGATCAATGCTGCGAAGGGTGGTCCTCCGGCGACCTGCGAATTCGACTTCGCCGCTCTCCTCACTGAGACCGCGCTGCTCGGGACACTCGCCCAGCGAACAGGACGGTATCTGCAGTGGGATTCCAAACAAGGCAAGATCACGAATGACCCCGAGGCGAATGCCCTGATCGCTCAGCCCTACCGGAAGGGGTGGTCGCTTTGACGAGCGGCTACTTGAAACGCTTCCGGAACTGAAAATCGATACCGAACAAGCCGTTCTCAT
>Ga0207864_1002994_pt1 | contig 14873 bp, 28 predicted proteins | sample HigsolmetaAR202D_FD_184834 | JGI IMG/M metagenome (GOLD analysis project Ga0207864, IMG submission 184834) | Ionic liquid and high solid enriched microbial communities from the Joint BioEnergy Institute, USA - AR20-2-D (SPAdes) (version 2) ...
GCTTGGACTTGTCACCAATGGTATATCACTTTCACAGGTGGAGGCGGCCATCGCGGCTATAGAAGACCCTCAGGACAAGGCTGTTGCGGAGATTGAATGGGAGTATGCCTCTCAATTTCTGCGCACACATCCGCTCATCGAGCAGATTGGCGCGGCGCTTGGACTGACGCCGGAGCAGATCGACGCCATGTGGGAAGCCGCCTCTGGGCTGTAAGGGACACCTAGAAAATCGAGAAGGGCAAGGCCATGGGCATGAAACCTGTGACACATATCGTTGTCCATTATTCTGCGACTTACGAGGATCAGAACATCACGGCTGCGGACATCGACCAGATGCACAAGAAACGTGGCTGGAAGGGCATCGGCTATCATTACTTCATCCGGCGCGATGGCACTCTGGAGCGGGGACGCCCGGAAAATGAGATCGGTGCTCATGTCGGTGGGCAGAACAGTGGCAAGATCGGCATCTGCTGGGCGGGTGGTCTCAATCGAAAGACCGGCCCGAATGTTGGTGTCGATAACCGCACGGATGCTCAAAACGAAACCCTCATCAAGCTTATTCGCGATCTTCTGAAGCGCTATCCTGGCGCTCAGGTGGTCGGGCATCGGGATCTAGCTGCCACGCAATGCCCCGGCTTCGATGTTCGCTCCTGGTGGGCAAGCGTCCAGAAGCAGAAGGCTCCGACACCTACACCAGTGAAGCCTAATTCGCCTGTCGTCACGCCGGGTGTCCGTGATGGCGACTCACTTCTGTCCATCATCATCCAGTTCCTGAAACGACTGTTTGGAGGTTGATATGCTAGGACCAATCGCTCGAATACTCTTGCGCGTCATTGTGGGTGCTCTCATCGCCAGGGCGTGGATTGATCCGCAAATAGGGCAATCCCTCGTCGGTGATCCAGACTTTGCCACGCTCATAGAAATGTCGCTGGCAGGCATTGTATGGGGCGCGACAGAGCTTTGGTACGTGATCGCAAAGCGCATGGGGTGGGCGACGTGAGCGCTCTCATCGCTTGGGCTTGGCCGTACCTCATTGCGGTGGGTGCGGCACTTCTTGGCGCCTGGAAAGTATGGGCAACAGGCAAAAGAGCAGGCCGGAATGAGGAAAGGATTCGACATGCTCAAGAGCGTGAAGAGAACCTCAATCGTATTAAGCGTGCTGCCAATGCTCGGCCTTCTGGGGGCGTGCAAGACGACCCCTACAACCGGGACCGATGACGTCTGCCTAATCTGGCAGCCCATCACCTATTCGGCCTCAGGAGATACGCCCAGGACAGTGGATGAGATCAGAGCACTCAATGCGCGTCGTGACGCCTACTGCAAATAGCACACAAGGGCCGGGGGATCGATGAAGGAACCGCAGATGAACGCACCGACATGGAAATGGGAATGGAACTTGAACACCCTTGTGGTGTTGGTCGGCTTCGCTGGCGGCCTTGTCGCGTGGGGCTATACCCTGGCCGACCTAAGGCAAGGCCGAGCCATCAACGAGACGAATATCGCCAATCTCACGGCGCGTGTCTCGGCAAATGAAATCGCCATTCGCCGTCTCGACAATCACGAGCTGCGGATCGCAACGATGGAAAGGGCCGCGAACGATGCGGCCGAAACTATGAAATCGCTCAATGAGACGCTCAATAATCTTGCGTCTGACATGAAAGTGACGAAAGAGATATTGCAGCGCCTCGAAGCAGCACAGAAAGCACAATTCCGCCCTTGACCAACAAAAGTGCTCGCAGATTAGTCATCACTCTGGCCTTCCTGTGCTTCAAGGGCGCGGAGGGCGGCGCACCTGTCAACCCATCTGCGATGCAGGAACCAGAAGGGTTGGGCGCACCAGCCGCATAGAGTTTCACACCAATCAGCAATCGTTCGGATCACCAATCCTGCGCCTTCTAGTGGTATCGCGGGAATAATAATCAGCAGCGCAACGAAATGTTGAAACCGCGTCAGCCTACGCATCACCACCTCCTGCTGTGGGTGAGGTGGGGACGCATGCTCCGGTTCCGTCGCAGTCAGGACATTCCGCATCAGGAGCTATTTCGCCGCCACCGCCGCAAGTCGGGCATTCGTAGCGGTTTCGTTCCCGCCCGCTCGGCACCTGCTCCGGCTTGCCTGCCGTGAGGGCAGAGAGTATTCGGCGCTCGTAATCGGCTTGCGCGGCGGCTCTCCCACCTTTGCCCATATGATTGGGGACAAGATACCAATCGTCACCATTTGCATGGACGCGGTATAACCCAAGGCCAGCCGCAATAGCTTGTTGGCCTCCTGCGGGGTGTTCATCCCACTTGAGTGGCTTGACCCCCACTGTCCCTCTCGGCACTGCCTGCTCCGGCTTGCCTGCCGTGAGAGCGTCGGCCAGCACACGCGGGTGAGCGCCACGCTGATGCAGCATCATGCAGAGGTTGGCAATGTCCTCGAAGTTACCTTCGTTGCCCTTCGCCAGATGCTCGATAAGGAGCTTCGCGAGATATTCTTCGCTGCACACTTCCGGGTCGTTCCAGCCGTAGCGGCCTCTTTCTTCCCGCTCCCATTTCAACTTTGCCTTCATGGCCGTTGCGAAGCGGTCGACGGCTTCGTCGTCCGGGTGCTGCTCCGGCTTGCCTGCCGTGAGGGCGGAGAGGATGCGGCGATCATAATCGGCTTGTGCGGTAAATAAAGCGGTGTCGAGTGTGCCGAACTTCCCCAAGCGCTGCCCGTTGTAGTACAGCCAATAGCGATCCTTTGACCAGTTTTTACCTTGGTCCTCAATGGCATAGAGATCAGCGGTCCATCTGTACTCCCAGTCGTCACTTGCGACCCACTCCAGTGGCTTCACCTTCACGCTCGGCTGCGGGGTGGAGTGGACAGCCATACGAGGCAGCTCTCCAGCAGCAGCTTCCTCTCGCACACGGGCGGCTGCTTCAAGGGCACGGCGCATGCCTTCCATCGGGCTTTTATTGTCATCGTATTGACCGATGACATCCGACCAGTATTCCCGCCACGCCTCACGGGCTGCCTCAACTTCCTTCTCACTCACCATTTCCATTCTCCTTCCTGCCACACAGGTATCAGTCAAGCATACCCGCGTTATCCAGCATCTGGTAGCAGGCGGATGAGACCTCGTGCATAAACTGGGTCGCCTGTCGACGCTTCCCTTCTTCCGACATCATCGTGGGAAGGTTATAAGCATCCATGACCAGTGCCCGCATGAGGCGACGGACATCCTTGTTTTCAGATGACTTTCCCGCGAGATCCATGACCACAGACATTGGCATCCCCTCATTCTTAGCTTCGAGGATCGCCAATGCCGTCGCCTCTAAAGACATGCACGGGTCATTATTTGCTTCTGCTGGAAGGACAATTCCAAGGGCCAAGGCCACACCGATAAGCAGCTTTTTCATGTAAGTCTCCTTTCTAAGGTCACATCACTTTCCATTCACATCTTGACTTGCAAGCCTCAGGCCGGGTTGGTTGAAGCGACCGGCTGGGCATTGCCATTGCCTCCGCATTCGGGGCATGTCGCGGAATGGCCAGGGCAGTCGCTCTCAATCACCCCATCGGTGCAATGGCAGCGCGGCCAATGCCGGCACACGAATACCCTTCCCGATCCGGCGCAGTGCTCGCAGCGCGGAGCGGCACGGCGGACGTTCACCAGTCGCCGAAGATCGCCGGCAGAAACGCCAATTACGATTGTGTCGTCTGCGTCACCGACACACAAGACTGATGCCAATCGTGAAAATGGCCCTACCGCCTCCCTTAGCTCCGCTATCTCCTTGTCCTTCTCGGCAAGCCGCGCCTTAAGGGCGGCGAGTTCAGCTTCGAGCATTGCAGATCGTCGCGTTAGCCGCTCGTTCTCGTCTATGAGGCCATCGACAGCATCGGTCAGCGCCTTGGCATCCCGCGCCGAGATAAGTTCATGGTTGGTCATCTTGCGGACGAATGCGTAGATGTCACCCATGGTCAGCACCTCCTTCCAGTGCGCGTCGGGCGGCGGACCAACGGCGAGCCTGCTCATCCTGATCACACCAATCTACTCCACGGTTCATGCGGTCGAGCGCGGCCAACAACTTCCTTGTCTCTGCATGGGCAGCGCGCTCGGAAGCAAGGGCAGAGGCGGCTTCTTCGAGCAGTTCCGCCATCGCAATGTCAGGCTCAGGCCGGTGGACCATGCGCCCTCCATCTTCCGCGATGACACAATCAATCGGCGGCGTACGCTGGTTCTTCGCCTCGGTGCGAAGGATCGTGACAATGTCACGTGGGATTTCACGCATCTTCATACACCTCCCTGGTGTGAGGGCCGCCAGAGCGGCGTTTCCGATATGTGTCATCATCTGAATTTCGCCTTTCTAAGTGCCATTGAGATTTTTTGCTGACGCGCCCGGATCATCTCAATAGCCAACCGATAGACGACGCCATGCGACCCGTCGCCATGGGTCTCGTCCATGGCAGCAGCGAACTCATCTATCGTCCCGTCAAAGCATCCGTGTGTGACGCGGATATTGCTGTCCCTTTCGACAAAGGCGGTCAGGTATCCATTTTCGGGACCAATGGGACCGACGACAATGTGGCACGCATCGCTGTAGACCAATGCATTCCCGGAGATCCATGCGTCGCCTGAGACCTGTGCCGTTCCGAAGATGTGCGCATTCCCACAGACCAATGCATTCCCACAGACCAATGCGCCGCCGGAGACCATTGCATCGCCATAAACCTGTGCATTGCCAGAGACCCGCGCATCTCCGAAGACCCGCGCATTGTTGGTGACCTGCGCATTGCCGAAGACCCGCGCTCTGCCGAAGACATGCGCATTGTTGGAGATCCACACATTACCAAAGATCCACGCATTTCCGGAGACTTGCGCATTTCCGGAGACCTGCGCATTGCCAGAGACCAATGCGTCGTCGTAGACATGCGCATCTCCGAAGACCTGCGCATTCCCAGAAACCTGAGCATTGTGGGAGACCCGCGCATTGCCGGAGACCTGTGCATTGCCAGAGACATATGCATTGCCGGAGATCCACGCATTCCCGGAGACTTGCGCATTCTCGGCGACCCACGCATTGCCGGAGACATCAAGGTTCTTTTCGCCCTCGATCCAGCCGCCCAGTGTCCCGGCTGCGATATTGCCGATGGCTACCTTGGCGCGGATACGGTGCAGGGTGATGCCGAAAACGGTTTTGGTCTCACCTGTGGACTCGTACTTTTCGTTTGAAATGACTGTCCTGGCTAACATCTCTTATCTCCCTCTGCCTGTCGCATGATATGCTGACGCTGGCACTCATGCGGCCTCCACACAGATGAAGTTGCCGCGCCCATGATTCTTGCCACCACAAGAGCATTCGCACTTCATGCCGGTGGCATTCAAGCAGCGAGCATCGCACTCGTGCTTGGAAGGGTTGGACTTATACTCGACCACACGCGTGGCGCGGATGAAGCCTGTCCAGCCTTTGCCTGGCACGAAAACTGGGTCAGAACCGGCAGGGATACCCTCAAACGACGAGGCTTTCGTGCTGGGGCTGCCGTCATGGCGCACCCTGGTCAGCTCGACCACCTGCCCGTTTATGTCTGCGAAGTACCTGAACTGTGCCATCTCTTATCTCCCTCTGCACCGCTAGGCGCGTCTTCGTGATGATCTAACTATGCCTGATTTCGACAGAAAAGAAAAGCCCTTTTTCAGATTATTTCAAAATTTTTTTGTCATCTCATAAATCGCCTTCCGGCCTCGCCCTTGGGGCTTGTTCTTATTCTGGATGATCCATCCAGAAGGAGCCACCTTGGCCGCCAGATATTTCATGCGCACAGTCACTGCCTGCCGGGTCACACCAAGCATGGCAGTCAATTCATCCATCGTCAAGCATCCCTTCTTGAGGGCATTGAAAATCTTCTCTTCATTCTCATTCAGGTTCATGTCATTTCATCCATTATTTTCCTGAGGTCCTCGAGTGCTAGGTCGCTGATATTCTTCTTCTGCTTCAGGTTGCGCAATATCCCTCTGTCTGCTGATCCTCTGCCAATCAAGTCGAAATAGCTGGCAGTGCCATGCCCGCCGATCCTGTCTGTCCTGTCCTCACTCTGCCACCGGTCAATGGCATTGAATGAGTTGGAATAATAAATTGCGTCTGAGCAGACCATTTGCAGCCCGTCAACACCCTTCCCGGCTGCGCCTGGAGTGGCTATCAGCTCGCTGACATCTCCCCGGATGAATGCCTCCTTGGCTGCTGCACGGTCAGCAGGGCTTGTCTCTCCGTAATAGGTAGCGGCGCTCGCTCCGAACTCCTGCTTGATCAGTTCAACATCCACCTTGAACCTACACCAGATGACGACCGGTCCGGAAATGTCCTTGCGCAGCTGCTTGAGTGCCTCGAGGCGCGGATTGTCGATGAACCGGATTGGCCCTTCATCCACAGACACGAAGCCGTTGGATATCTGCTGGATGCGCAGAAGGGCAACCGCTCCGTTGCTGACGGATGAGGTCTCGCCACTCTCAAGTGCGGCATAAAAACCTTCTCTGATCTCTCTGATCAGCCGTTTTTGCTCTTCTGTCAAGTCGAACACCACCTCGTCATAGACTTTGGGTGGCAGATTCAAATCCTCCTTGGTCGCCCGGAATATGTAGGGGGCAGTGAGCCTCTTGAATTGCTCAACGTTCTTGTGCCCCACCACAACACGATTCTCGAATCCGCCCATGATGCAATATTGCGCCCGGAAGCTTGTCAAGTATTTGTGGCCGATAATGTTCGGATCGAGAAAATAGAATTGTGCGAACTCATCCGTCAGGTCCTTGGCTATCGGGGTGCCAGACATGATGGCTCGCTGACGCGTCACCTCAGCCAACTTGCGCAACTTCTTGGACCGGACTGAATTCAGGTTCTTTATTGAGTCAGACTCATCGACAATGATCAAGAGCTTTTCCCTGTGCTGGCGTGCGAACTGCTCCAGCAGGACGTGGCCTTTCCCCTTCAGCATGTCGATGTTGCCGGAAATGATCTGGAGCTTATTAGAGGGCTTCCCGAACCACAGAGGCGGCTTCTTCCCTTCCCAGATCATGGCCTGGGCCTCAATTCCCTCCCACAGGTGCTTGGGCATCTGCTCATTGATCCACTGGGCATGGACCCCTTTCGGGTTGCTCAAGATAATTACCCCGGTCACAGTGCCCTTCAGATAACGGTGGCAGATGATGTCGAAAGCCACCTTTGTCTTGCCGCTGCCTTGGACCGAGAATATTGCCCAGACCGGCTTGTCCTTGAAACGCTCAAAGTTCTCTCGCTGGAAGTCGAAAGGCTCGAGCCTGAACCTGGGAACAGGGGAGCCCAGGGGAGCACTCTCCCCCAAATCGAATAGTTCTGCCTCGTCAGGGCACGAACGCTTGTCCTCGACCACTCCTGTGGGCAAGAGGGACATTACGAGATCTATGTTGGCCTTGGAAGTCTCAAAACGCAGCTGGTTGGGTGCCAACCATGTTTTCCGCCCCTCGAGTCCCAGGGCGAGACGCGCTGCGACAGGAGCGAGGTTGCCCTTCAGGGTGGAGGTTTTCTTGTCTATTAAGAGTTGTGTCTTCATGAAGAGGATTATCTCCCTTCCGAACTGAAAAGAAAAGTCTTTAGTGACCTCCAGCGGAATATTTCGTTTTTCGGATCTACACGCAATTCCTAAAACTCCCCCCTCTTATTAACCCCCCCTATATCATCTATCTAGTTTTAGGAATCGCATGAAATTCCGAAAAACGAAATTCCGCCTCACCACTTGTTTCTTGGGTCTCTAGCGAATGACACCGCATGATAACCCTTTGGAATGCATGAAGAATAAAGTTCCACAGTAGCTTCCCAGCCCAGAAATCTCTCCGTTTTCCGTTCCACTGTGATCCAATGGCCCTTCGCGTCCGGCTCTGCGTCCGGAACGATCTTGATGTGCATTTCACATGCCTCAGTCATGGGTTTTCCTTCCATACCAGCTGGTTTTCTCTGAAAGGTAAATTTCTGCGACGTCCTCGGGCACCCCTTCCTCTGCTGCCTTGCGGAGATACTTCTTGCACAGATCAGAGAATTCGAGCCAAAACTCATTACCGAGTTTAACCAGAGTCTCGTGCTGTTCCTCAGTCATCACTTCACCTCCACCCATTTCCGGTCAAGGTCCCACTGCAGGTCACGCGCCCTGCCTCCCTTGGCGACATATTCCTCGTAGGGAACGCCCTCGTCCTTGCCGAGGATGATCTCATAGGAGCACCACCCCTTGCTCCCGACCCGGCGCGGGTTCTTGCGGCACTTGGGGTAGATGGTCTTGCCCGCAAACTTTCCAGTCCCGAGGGGACGACCCACTTTCTTGCCCTGTGCATTCAGATATTCTTCGCAGGCGGCCCAAAGGCGCTTTGCAGCCACCTTCTTGTCGGGGAACCGGGTCAGAGGCTTCCCTGTGATCTCGGCATAAAGGATAGCCATCTCGCTGTTCTTGACCGGTGACTCAGCCAGTGCCTTTTCTGAGCCATAGACCGGGTGGTCGCTGCCAGCAGACTTCTTGGTACGGTGAAGTGTGAGCTTGCGCTCTGCATCATGACGAATGAACATTGTCGTGTTTCCTTTCTGTTGGGTGGAGCGGCGCTTATGCATCCGCCAATTGGAATTTCTTCTCGTATTGTCTGACAGAGAAGTTTCCCCGTACGGTCAGGCATTCCGCATAGCGGCGCTCGAATTCTGCGAAGCTGATGCCGTCAAGGTCCAACCCCGAGATAATCGCCTTGGCCGCCTCGGCGTTACGCTCAGCGCGGGAGATCGTGTGAGGGCCAGCGCGGAAGCCATGCTTCCACTTGATGCCACCGGTCTCGTCAGCGCATAGATAGACGCCATCCGCCTTTGACCATTCCGAGCGGTGATCCACAAAGCGTCCATCAAGATAATAGCGAACGTCCCCGTCGCGTTCCCACCGCTTGATTTTGAGGTTGTATTCTGACATGGCGCTTCCTCCTTCGGCGGCGGCGCTTGGCGCGCCGCCAGTCTGATTAGCCCCAATAGATGCCCGCCTTGGCGCGGCGGAGAGCGGTCTGCTTCGTGAAAGCCGGGACCCCTTCGCTGGCAAGGGCCGGCAAAGACCGCCCCCAAACGCAGGTCGTGGGGCGATTAACCGGGGTCTTGGTGAAGTATTCGTAGCGGCCATCGCGCGGGTTCCAGCGGGCGACATGCCACTTGCTTTTCCCCTCGAGGCGAAAGGCGACCATGTCGTGCATACCAGCCTTGATGTCGATCTGTTCGGCAACTGTGCTCATGGTGGTTCTCCTTCATTTCTCTTTCGTTTCGCCCATCAGTCGCAGACTTTACACAGCTCCGAGGCCAGCTGCAGCAGCAGGCGAGCGTTTTCCTTCTGGCTCTTGACCTGCTGGTCGTCCGATGCATTGGCAAGCATGCTTCCGACAAGGTCCTCAATCTTGCGGCTCAGTTTGTTGTACTGGGTGGCCTTGGAGTTCTTCATGGTCGTGGTCCCTTGTTGGTGTTAATCTCAATAAGGGTATTATGCCTCATTTTGCCAGAAAAGAAAAGCCCTTTTTTCACAAAATGTGAAATTATTTTCAATCTCAGAAAGGGGAACCGCCACGCGAATTGCGTAGACCAACGTGCTCTGCAAAGGCGCGAGCGTTCGCGATGAACTCGCTGGGGTAGGTTCCCTTGGCCCCCTCAAACTGCCAGCCGGTCTTGATGTCGTAGTAGACCTTGAGATTGCGGCACCCGGCGAAGGAGCGATCATACCCGAAGAAATTGACATAGACGCGGCGATCTTTCCAGATGTTGGCGCTGTAAACGCCATCGAAAGCTTCGGCTTCGGCCTTGATTTCAGCGAGAGTCTTCATTTCCGTGTCTCCTCTGTTTCAACTTTTGGGGTGTTGCGGGGCATTTATTCCTACACCTGATGGAACCTGACCTGATCGTCGAAGAGCGCTTCAGCCTGTGCCAGCTCAAGGCTAGGACAAACGCACCATACCCAAGTTCCGTGACAGTTGAGCTCGACAACGCCCTTGCCGTTCTTGATGCGACGCAGGCGGAGTTTGCCGTCGGGTGAGGTCTTGAGGATCATTTTCGTTTTCTCCTTCGTTTCAATAAGGGTATTATGCCCGATATTTTCAGAAAAGAAAAGCCCTTTTTTCACAAAAATTGAAATTTTTTCACCCTAGCAGGCGGGCCATCGCTTGGAATAGGAGCGGCGCTTAAAGCGCCGCTTCCCTTGATAAGATTCTGTATTGGTTTTCTGCCCAGTCGTGCAGGCGCTTCATTTCATCATCATATTCAGCCTGCGTTAAGCGTCCTGACATGAGCAGGGAATCGAGCAGGTCAACTCGCATCTCAACGCGCCGTTCAATCTGTTCCTCGGTCATGTTTGCATCTCCGTGTGTCAAGCAGTCAAAACAATTTCACCATTTTCAGGGTTGACGACTTCAACTTCTTTCCCAGGCCCAGAGCGCTGCTCAGCCCATTCACGAACCAGGGCAAAATCCCAGGAAGGCAGGGACACATCATCAAGGCGCGAGGAACCATTTTCGGTGACGATGAGGTAGAAGCGCGGGTTGTTTTGCATTTCATTTCTCCTTCGTTTCAATGATCCTATTATGCCTCTTTTTGCCAGAAAAGAAAAGCCCTTTTTTCACAAAAATTGAAATTTTTTCAGCTCAGCAGGCGGGCCATTGCTTGAAATAGGAGCGGCGCGCTAAGCGCCGCTGCCCCCCCCTTACTGGTTGATCAGAAGGAAAGGTGGGATCCGCCGGTGTCGCCCATGGCGCGCAACTCTTTGATGCAGGCCATGACTTCGGAAACTTCCCGAGCCATCCGAACCGCGTCTTCATATTTCCAGATCGACCCGGACGTCGCCATCTGCCAGCCTTCATTCGAGTTGAATTCGAGGCGAGCGATCCGGTCCCAGTGATCAGCGATGCCTCCTTTGAGTCTATAGCCAAACTGCGTCTCCTCGATTTCGACACCGTACTTAGCGAGGATAGCCTTGCGCTGCTCCGAACGGGCATTCCAATTGGCGCGATGTTCATTGAGGGCGGAAAAAAGAGCGGAAACGGACATTTCATTTCTCCTTCGTTTCAATAAGGGTATTATGCCTCATCTTGACAAAAAAGAAAAGCCCTTTTTTCACAAAAATTGAAATTTTTTCAGAAAATTTTCGGCCCAACAAAAAATACAGCTTTTCTTTTCAGTTCGGATGAGGCATCAATAGGAGCGTCGCAAAAGTGGATTGGCATTGGGCCACCCAAGACGACAGGAGAAACTGATGACTAAAGAATTAGCCAAGGCCGAACCGGCCAAAAACCTTCCAGCAGCCAGCGCTGACTTTTCTGCTTTTGACGGTCTTCCGTCTGGGTATGAGAATGTCACTGCGCGTGACCTGCTCATCCCTCGCCTCACGATCCTTCAGGGCCTCTCGCCTCAGGTGACAAGAGGCCAGCCGGAATACGACGAGGAGGCAAAGGTCGGCGACATTTACGACGTTGGACTACAGCAGCGCTTCCCTGATGGGATCATTTTTATCCCGGTCTATTACCAGAAGCAGTGGCTCGAATGGGCACCCCGCTCCTCGGGCAAGGGCCTTCAGGGCATTCACGACACTGACGCCATCCTGGCCGAATGCGAGAAGGATGAAAAGGGGAAGGATGTTCTCCCCAACGGAAATTACATCTCGGAAACGGCTCAGCTCTATGGACTGAATGCCTCGGCGGACTTCCGCAAGAGCTTCATACCGATGGCCTCGACCCAGCTCAAGAAGGCTCGCCGCCTGCTGACTTTGGCCACCAGCGAGAAGCTGACCCGCGACGATGGCTCACAGTTCACACCGCCACTTTTTTACCGCTCGTACGTCATGACTTCGGTGCCCGAGTCAAATAATGAGGGCAACTGGATGGGGTGGAAAATTGAGCGCGGCGCTCCCTTGACCGAGTTCGCCAACTGGAAGCAGTTGCTGAATGACATCAAGGAATTCCGTGAATCCCTCGCCGAGGGCACCGTCAAGGGCGACATCGCCTCGATGGAGCGAGAAGCGGGCACGATCATCGATCACGATGTGATGTAGCCCCAAGGAGGTTGGCGCAGCTGGGAATTTGCGGTGTTGGTATCCTCCCCTCCTCCCCTGCCATAGCCGCAAGGTCGATGCAGCTGCGCCAACACCCGTTTCTGCCAGGGCAGCTGGCAATGAATTAACACGTAAGTGAGCGAGACAAATCAATGACTGACTTTTCCGTATTTGACGATGGCGCTCCAGTTGCGTCTGATTCTGCGATAGCAGACCTGCTGGCCAAGGCCAATGACCTCATTGAGACTGAGCGCCAGATCGCCGAGGTCGAGGCACTGCTCAAGACCCTTTCCAGCCATGCCAATGAGCTGAAGACCAAGATCATCCCAGACAAGATGGCTGAGGTGGGGTTGAGTGAATTCGCTACCCCGGAAGGCTACAAGCTCAAGATTGAAGAATTTGTCGCTGGCTCAATGCCCAAGGACCCTGAGCGCAGAGAGCAGGCCATCAAGCGCCTTGAGGAATGGGGCGCGGATGGGGTGATCAAGAACGAGATCCACCTGTCTTTCGACAAGTCCCAGCACAATGAGGCCATGGCACTGGCCGACGATCTGAGGCAGCGTGGCTTTCACTGCGAGGTGAAGTCCGGCGTTCACCCCCAGACCTATCTGGCTATCATCCGTGAGCGACTGGCCAATGGCGGCGAGATCGACCTGGATGAAATGGGCGTGTTTTCTGGCCGCCGGACAAAGGTCACCCCTCCGAAGAAGGGGAAGTGAGATGAAAAAATTGCAACCAATAGAGACCTGCCCCAAGGATGGCTCTTATTTCATTGCTTGGGGGCCCAGTGGGTACACCACAACGCCCTTAAGGTGCGCAGTTTGCAGGTGGGATGCAAGCTTTCGACCACTCAATCCCATCACCACCTACTCCGGTGATGCCTTCACAGAAGGTGGCGCACCTGCAACACACTGGTCTGAGCTGCCTGAGGGTTTGGAGGAACTCCAATGACAAAATTCATGGTCGTCGGTGCTGGCATGTCCGGCCTTCTGGCTGCTGCCATTCTGCGAGAGGATTGCCTGAAGGTGGTCGAGGCGCAGCCTGAACTGCCCAACAACCATTCCGCCTTGCTCCGGTTCCGTTCGTCAATCGTCGGGGACACTCTGAATATACCATTTAAGCCTGTTCAGGTGATCAAGGCGGTCGCCACCTTGGGCAATCCAGTGGCTGATGCCATTAGCTATTCACTGAAAACCAATGGCACAGCCCGGCTGCGCTCAATAATCACTGCGCAAGGGGCCACAGAACAACGCTGGATCGCACCTCCGGATTACATCTCAGCAGTAGCGCGGAAGGTGACTGCACCAATCCATTTCGGCGAGAAATGGGATGGGAAGGCAGACAGTTGGGTTCCAGTCATTTCTACACTCCCGATGCCAACACTCATGAAGATGCTCAATTATCACCATGAGCAAGAGTTCCGGTCCATTGAGGGGTGGACATGCACTGCCAGGCTCAGGGACACCGATCTGTGTGCCACGATCTATATCCCTGACAGGAACGAGCTGGCATACCGCGCCTCGATCACTGGCGATCAGTTGATTGTGGAATATGCCTTCCCCGGCCTTTCTGAAGCCGAGGCCAGGGAGCGTATGGGGCACCTGACAGACTACCCCAAAAACGCTCGCGATCACCTTCACTGGGTGCTCAGCCTATTTGGGATGACCTCAGGCGCAATCATCGGCAAGCCAGAGTTCAAGCGCCAGCGCTATGCCAAAATCCTTCCAGTGGACGACAATGTGCGCAAACGCTTCATCCTGTGGGCGACGGAGCACCACAACATTTATTCGTTCGGCCGTTTTGCCACTTGGCGACCGGGGTTGCTGCAGGATGATCTGATCAATGATCTGCGGGTGATCCAGAGGCTGGCCAATGGTGGCACCAGCTATGATGCGAGGAGGGCATGATGCACCTCAATCATGCCATCAACCTCTCTTTGAGATAACACAGAAAGAAAAGGAACACGTCAATGCCTGAAGTCAAACTGATCAGCTACACCGGCCATGGCCATCCGGACCCGCTCTATGCGGCCAAGCTGCTGGCCTTCACAAAGAACACCCGCCTGAACATGGATCCGGGTGGCTTCGAGAATTTTATGCAGAAGGGCGAGGATGAAATCCTCGATGAGCTGCAATATATGGTCACGACGATACCCAGCGCTTGGGAATTTCTGGACCTGACATTCCTGATCACAAAGGTCAGCCGTGCCACAGCCCAGCAGATCACCCGGACCCGCACAGCGTCATTCCAGATGCAGAGCCAACGGGTCACCGACATGAGCAATGTCTCATGGGACAAGATGGGCGAGGACCCGGCCGAGCGCGAAATGCACGACATCCGGATGGAGGCTGCGATCGACTCCTACAAGGCTGCCCTGGCATCCGGCATGAGCCTTGAGGATGCACGCGACCTTCTGCCCATTGGAGTGCATTGCAATCTCGTGGCTAAATACAATTTCCGCACTGTTGTGGAGACTGTCATTGCGCGTGAGTCGATAAGGGTGCAAGGGCCATATCGCGAGGTTGTGCGCCAGATGAAGGCTGAGACATTGCGGGTGTGGCCTTGGGCTGAGATCTTCTTCCAACCTCGCAATTCTCATGCTGTGAGATTGCTGCAGGAAGTCGCAGAGGAACTGGCTGGCAAGGGCGCAGTCTACAAGGGTGCTGCCGGAAAGGTGGCTAAGGCCATAGATTTGATCAAAAAAGGCTGAGATCATGAAAAGGGTTAAAGCCAAAGGACCGAGCAAATCTGACCTACAGCGCAAGGTCATGGAATTGACCGGGCAGTTGGCAAGCACGTATCACTTCGCAGATGCCAACTTGTACAAGGCAGGCCAAGAC
>Ga0207864_1003003_pt1 | contig 14834 bp, 19 predicted proteins | sample HigsolmetaAR202D_FD_184834 | JGI IMG/M metagenome (GOLD analysis project Ga0207864, IMG submission 184834) | Ionic liquid and high solid enriched microbial communities from the Joint BioEnergy Institute, USA - AR20-2-D (SPAdes) (version 2) ...
TCCCGCCCCGCCCCGCCCCGATCCCGCCCGCCGCGGCCCGGCGACCTGTCCCCAAAACGGCGCCGGTCAGCCCGTAGGCTGACCGGCGCCGGGCCTAGGCCGTGCCGTCAGAGGTACGGCCAATATTCTTGGAGCGGCCGCGGTAGGCAAATCACGTCATCGCCGTCGACCTCTCGGTAGTACTTGGCAATGGCATACGCGGCGCCGTCATCGCCCGCATAGACCGCCTCGATAAGGCACCGTTCACCAACAGTCAAGTGCTCTCCGTAAGGCTGAAGGTAACGCAGCGCGTCCTCAATCGCGTCATCGCTGGTGCCGATGTTCAGGCGCAAGGCGGCCTCGACCAGAAAATCGATAGCGCTCCACACGCCCTCCTTGGTGAGTGAATAGCCCTCGATGCACAGCCCGCAACCGGCGCAATAAGGGATATAGTCGATGCTCTCACCATGGAAAACCGCGGCCTTTTCGTTGCCCTCGGGGTCCACGTCGGGCAGGTCTGCGCCGCAATCCGGGCAGTACAAGTCAGCGTGGTAGGCGTAAGCGATAGCCTTCATGGTCCTCTCCTCTCTGCCGCGCGGTAAGTGCACGGCTCGTATGTACTATAGCACGGCGGCGTTGACCGGTCCAGCGGCGATCCCGGCGATCGGCGGCCCTTACCACAATTGCGCCCAAATGTCAATGGGGGACCAAGCTTGAGGCGACACAGCCCGGGCGAGGCGGGGCGTGGGGGATGTTGTCCCACACAGTTCTCATGCTCCCCGTTCCGCGATTCCCAACCGTTTCAGGCCCCCACACAGTTCTCATGTTCCCCGTTTCGCGATTTTCAACTGCTCCAGGACCAGGAGTCCCCACATGCTCCTCGTTACGCGGTTCCCAACCGTTCCACGACCAGGAACGACCCCCCCTTCCGCGAACGGCCCCCGGTCGAAAGGGACCCCCCTCTAAGTGGTCATGCGTTCCCAGGCTCGGCGCTCATGGTATGCTCATCTCACAACCAGGTAGGACAGGGTGATGGGATGTACAGGAAGGCGATGCGTAGGTGGCCCCGAGGTCCACGAGCATCGCCTTCCTGCTTCACTGGTTCCGGCGACCATGTCACCCCCCTCGCGCTTCCGGGCCGATACCTCGTTCCCGCTCACAACCGTGACCGTATACAGCCATGACCGTTTACAACTACGGCTACCCCCACCCCTTCTGAAACAGGCCCCCATCGAATAGGTCCCCAGTCTAAGTGGTCGCTTCCTGATCTCAGCAGATGTGCTACACTCTCATCAATCGTGGGCGCATCGAGGGCACCGCGTCACTAAGGCGTAGCTGGGGGAGCACCTGCAATGCCTGCGGGCAGCAGGACGACATCCAGCAGGTGAGCGACCTGGACGCCCACGATCATTTTCTTGGGGGCAGGGTTTACTTATTTCAGCAGATGCGCTACCCTGTTGGTACTCGGACCAGGGTTAGCCCTGGTCCCTGTCATTTCTTGGGGGCTACCTGGCTTAGACGGGCTCCTCAAGCTCGGACGCGGTTCGATCCCGCAGCCTCCACCATGAGAACCCCAAGCCGGGTTTTCGATATTCATGACAGAAGCCCCGGCTAGGGGGGGGCCGGGGCTTCTGCGTTGGGGGAATGGCCTCTTGCGGGGCCGAGGGCAGTGTATCAGACCGCGTGCTCCATGTAGACGGCCCTGTCGCTCGTCACCACTACCTCCACGACCCTGAGGCCGCGCTTCTTCGCTTCGGCGATCATGTTCTTGCTACCACGCGAGCCGCCGTCCCATATCACCACGGCAGCGTCGGCGTTCTCGGCCATCAAGCGGTTGCGGATGGGGCCTGCCGCCCTGCCGTGGGCGTCCCAATCGGCGGGGTAGCGCTCGACGGCGACGCCGTTGGCCTCCGCCCACCTCTCCCCCGCTTGATCTATGCCCCTCGCTGCGCCTGATACCACCACGTCGGGCTTGATGCCTAAGCGGTTCATGGCGGCGGCGACCAGGCGGTCGGCGAGGTTCGGTGGGAAGTTGCGACCGCCGGCGATGATGAGCCTCACGGCTTTTGACCCGTCATACCCACGGTGTTATCGCACACGTCCCGCTCCTCAACGGAACGGCGGTGTCGTGACCATTTCGGGTACTTGGCGACCCTCGTTAGCGGCTTGTTGGTCCAGCACGAATCGCAGCACGGCGTTCACCCAGCCGACCGCGTCTACGGGGATCGAGATTCGCCCCCCGTCCTCCAGGTTCAGCGTCACACCGCCCGTTGCGTGTAACTCGGCGTCCTCGAAGCGAGCGCCGAGCTGCATGAGAAGCTCGACCAGCGTGTAGCGTTCGTCCTCCTGGGATACCTTCACCATTGCCTCCTCATGAACTCGGTCTGATCGACGACCTCGAACGTGCCGTCACGACCCAATCCCGCGGCGCGCCGGACCCCGAGCCGTGCTGACGACGACCGGCAGGCGGCCTTCCCGCATCGCCGCCTCGCCCATCGACGGGAAGGCGAAACGCAGCACGGTGGTTCTCGCCCGTGAACCTGACGGCGCTCATGCGTCGTTCCGCGGGGCGCAGCGTGCCCACGCTTCGTAGCCGTCGGCCGAGCAGGTGACGGTCACCTCGGCTTCCGCGTTGAGCCTGGCGACGGCGTAACGCACCCGCACCGCCCGGCTGTAGGCTGAGTCGTAGTTGGGGGCCGCCCCTTTGATGCGCGCCCATTCGCCAGGGCGAGCCACGAGCGCCCTGGCGATGTCCATGTACCTGCTGACCTTGTACTCGCGGTTCTTGAACTGTTTACCCTTGGGCGGGTCGTGCCATACCAACTTCGGCAGCTTCGCCTTGAAGTCGAGCTTGGGGCCGTCGATCCACCTGGCCCACACAGCTTTCTTCCGGCCCTTCCCGTCCACGCTGCGGCAGGTGACCTCCACCTCGCACCTGTTCAACCCGGCGACTAAGTTGAGGCGCTTACGCACCGCCTCCATCTGCCCGAACGTTCCTTGTCCGAGCCTGGCCCACCGCTGTGGGTGCTCAGACAGGGCTTGGAGTACGAGCAGGTACTTCGTCGGCTTCTTGCAAGCGTTCTTCGGGGGCTTCCCCCACTCCATCGTCGGCTTGGCTCGGATCATCCCTACTCGCCGTCCCAACACACGGTCAGTACGGTGATGCGGGGGTTGCTGGCGCGGCTGACGTGGTAGCCGAGCGACTCTAGGTAGCGCTGGAGCGCTATGGCCCGCTCCTCGCCGCGGCGGACATCCACGGTGACGCGGTGATGGCCCTTGTCTATGGCGCGTTCGATCTTCGCGCCGATTCGGCGCAGGGTGCGCCTGCCGCGTCGGGTGCTGGTCAGCGCCTCACCCTCCTTGGCGATGCGCTGTTCGCGCCGCTCCCGCTCGGCTCTCCACTCGGCTGCCCGCTCGCGTAAGTGCCGCTCGAGGTTGGCGTCCGAGCGTCGCTTGGCTGATTCCGCTGTTACTATCATCCAGTCCTCCCGGTGTCGAGGTTCGCGCGGATGATGGCGCGGGCGTCGTCGGCGTTCACGCGGCGTCCTCGAGTTCCTCGGCCGCGAGCGCCGCCGCGACCCTGTGGCCCAACCACTCGGCCACGTTGACCGTGACAGCGTTGCCACAAAGGCGGTAGCGGTGTGTGTCGGCGATCTTGCGGATGATTACGTCCGATTCCTTGGGGGTCGGACGCCTTCGCTCCTTGGCATTCCAGAGCCGGTCGCGGTCCGTGGCCTGCTCAACGTAATGACCGAGTTCTGTCCACCCGTCAGGCATCCCCTGTAAGCGCTCTGTCTCCACGGGCATGAGCCGGCGCACCGCATAGCGGGTCGCCACCATGTCCCGCGTGGAGCCGCCCGACGAGCCGCGCAGGGCGCTCACCCGCTCGCCACTGGCCTCCGGCACGTTCCCCTCGGCCCTGCCGCGCATGGCGAAGGCCACCACCGGCTGCCCCTGTCCCGGCTTGCCACCGCCGGTCGATAGAGCGCCCGTCCGCTGCCCGTCGCCGCCTTCTAGCCGCACCTCGGAGCGGGTGTTCTCCGCGAAGGCGAGCGCGACACACGGGTCGGAGAACCCGCTGGCTGTCAGGGGGTTGGCTGGCGCTCCGAACTCGACCTTGTTGCGGTTGTGGGGGCTGGTGATCTGGGCTAGGTCGAACGGCGCGACGGCCACCATCGGCTTGGACCCGCCGCCAGTCGGTGAGTCGCGCTTGAGGGTGCCGATCAACTCCGCTTCCGCGTCCAACTCCTGACTGATGCCGAGCACCGGCACGACGAACCCCGCTTGGGCGCGGTTGTCGTCTACGTTTCCCGCGCTGCTGCTACTAGCGCCTCCCGTAAGGGCTCCGGTAATGCCCTGCCCCGGCGCTCGGCCCTTCGGAGGATGCCCCGGCACGCCTTCGCACTCAAAAAGTACTTCTGCGGCGCGTTGGCCTCCAAGATCTGTGACAACGAACACGCGACGGCGTCGTTGGGCGACTCCGAAATGTTGGCTGTCGAGGACGCGCCAGGCCACCTCGCGCCCGTTCCCTCTGACCACTCCGGCGTTGGCCCACTTGCCAGATCGAGGCATTGGAACCTCGGCCTCGAGGAACGCTTCGAGAACTGCTCGGAAGTCACGACCGGCATTGGACGAGAAGGCTCCCGGTACGTTCTCCCAGACGGAGAAGCGGGGGTACTGGTTGTTAGTGGCATGTCGCAACTCCCTGATGAACCTGATGCCCTCGGTGAACAGGCCCGAGCGCTCGTCCTCGAGGCCAGCCCTGCGGCCAGCCAGAGACAGGCCTTGGCATGGGCTTCCCCACACCACGACCTCGGCGGGGCCGAAAGCGTCGCCCTTGAGGGTCGTGATGTCACCGTGCAGCGGCACGGTCGGCCAGTGGCGCTTGAGGACGGCCTGCGCGTGCGGGTCGATCTCGCATTGGCCGACGGTGGTGAACCCGGCTCTCTCGAAGCCTAGCTCGAACGCGCCGGTGCCCGAGAACAGGCTGATGACCCTCACGCCCCGAACTCCCGGTCGAAAATCTGGTCACTGATCGCCCTCTGCACGGTCTCGGAGAAGCGGAAGTCGTCGTAGCGCCGCCATAGCTCCTCGTCGCGCCTCACGGCGGCGGTGAGCGCCTCGGCGAGCGGCAGCACACCGTCGAGGACGCCGCGCCGGTACTCGATCTCCTCGTTGAACCACTCGATGAGCTCGTTCCTGAGATGCGTCTTGTAGCGGCCACTGTCGAGCACCTTGCCTATCGCCCTCTGCGTGCGCCTGGAGCGGGCACAAAGGGCTGCGGCGTCGCGGCACAGCCGGTCGGCTACGGCGTGCGTGACGCCGCCCAGGTGAGCGCCGCCGTGATGCACCAGCGCCCACAGGAGGTCGGCGGGCCAGGGGATCGTGCGGGTCACGCGGCCCTCGCCAGCAGCGCGGCTTCGCTCGCCTCGATGACCTCGCGACACAGCTCCTCGGGCAGCTTGGCCCTGGCGAGCGCCCCCTTGATGCCTTGCGTGCCGGTCCTCGCGCCCCTCGGGGCGGCCTCGTGGCACGGGTCGCCGCGCTTGCACATCGGCCGACCCCGCCAGAGCGTGTTCGTCCAGATGTCCGTCGGTTTCTGTCTGCGCTCCCCGTACTGGCACATGGTGATGGTCTCGCGGTGGTAGCCCTGCACCACGCGCATCTTCCTGGCCATGCCGCGCGGGTTCTCCACGAACCATGCCGTCGGCCGCAGCTGCTCGATGAGGTGGAACGTGCGCTCGAGAAGGGCCAGGGAGAGCTCGGCCGTCTTTGACTTCGGGATGTAGACGCCCGGCTCGGGGTGGTGCCACGACTTGCCGACCGCTGCGATGGAGAAGCCGGTGCAGATGGGTGAGGCCCACAGCATGTCGATGTGGTCCCACCCGGTCGCGTCGAGCAGGTCGCCTGCGGTGAGGTCGAGCACGTCGGCCTGGAGGTCCGCCGGCTCGTAGAGGTCCACCGTGAACGTCGCGTGCCCCCTCTCTCGAGCTACGCGGGAGAGGGTCGCGGTGCCGCTGAAAAGCTCGAGAACGCGCACGTCAGCCCCGGATGTGGAAGAAGTAGACGTAGCCCCAGAACAGGGACGTGAAGAACGCGGTCAGCGCGATGTCACGAAGTCGTGTCCTCATCGCTCACCTCCCTCCGCCAGCGACTCGAAGGCGCGGCGGCGCTCGGCGAGGCGGCGTTTGGCGCGGGCGTGGGCGCGAACCTCCTTGACGCGGCCCACACGCTCGAGGGTGTAGCCGTTCCCGCCTGCGACCTCCCGCGCCACGAAGTGCGCCCGGTGCGGCTTGGCTTGGATGAAGGTGGTGTTGCCGTCGTGCTCGACCGCGTAGACCATCGCCCTGTCCTCCTGGTTGTGGTCTAGCACCCTTGATGTTAGCGGGTGAGGTTGGCGCCCTGGCCTCACGCTCCCCGTCTTACGGGTTGTGGGCTTCTAACCGAGGGAATCTAGTCGGTCCAGAACCGCTCGCTCTCACGGGGCTTCTGGGCCTCCCGCTCGCATACGGCCATCGCGAGGGGTATCACGGCCTTGAGGTGGATGCGGTCGAGCAGGTCGGGCCTGAACAGCTTGACGGCGGGTCTCACCGACGACCAGTAGGCGGCGCGGTACAGGCAGCCCACCGCCTCCGACGCCTTACCCACTACCTCGCAGTCGATAGCCAGTCTCACGCACGGCACCAGCGCGTCCAGGTGGTGCGGCATGAGGTCCGGTTGCACGGCGAGTAGCGCGTCGCGGATGTCGCTGTCGGCGAGCGTCTCGGACGGGCGGCTCACGCGCCTACCTCAGCAAGCAAGCAAGTCAGCAAGGCGCCGCGCGAACCGGCGCCTTGCCCCACGTCCACCATCTCCTGGCTGTGCTCGTGGAAGAACCCAATCCTCATCGTCCTGTCCTCCCGGTTGTTAGGCCCGAAGATAACATCCTCCTCTCACCATGTCCACCCCCGACTCTGCTACCGCCCCTCGCCGAGGCCACTTTCGGGCGCGGAGGGGCCTACATCCTGTAAGAGGGCGTGTATGCGGTCACTTCTCAACGACCTCGACGCGCACGAGCGTTACAACCCGCCTTCGCCCGAGGACAACGTTTTCGACCAGAAACCACCCAAGCGAGAGAGTGACTACTACTGCTTAGCGCGACGCAAGTGGAAGCCGCCGAGCCCCTTCGCGGGCAAATGGGGCTACTGCTACAAGCGGGCCGGGGCTGGCACCAACCACAAGGGCTACGGCCGGTGCCACCTGCATGGCGGCGCGACGCCGCATGCCGAGATGCGCTACGCCGCGATGACCAACCCATCGATCGCCGAGAAGATAGCCAAGCACCTCAGCGACCCCAACCCGCTCAACCTGCGCCCCGAGCTCGCCGCCGCCCGCGCCCTGTTCGAGCACTTTCTCGAGGAGTACGAGGCGAACGTTGCGGCGATCAGGGCGTGGCACGCCTCGTTCGATAAGAAGCGGCGCGGCCTGCACGACCACCCCCTCTACAACATCCTCGCCGTGAAAGAGGCCATCAAAGCGCTGGGCGAGCGCGCCCCCGACGCCGATATGGACGAGCTTCACGCCGCGCTCGAGATGGGCGTCGAGAGGGTGCGCGAAGAGCGCATGAAGCAGGGCAAGGGCGAGCTCGTCGACGATCTCAAAGTCGAGAAGCCCGTGAAGGTCAAGGACATCTCCTACGGCGTGACCATCCTCAAGGTCGTCAGCGACCTCACCGACGCGATCATCAAGCACGAGCGCGAGGCGTTCCTGTCGGTGTTCGCCGTCGAGACGCTCATCCAGACCTACGCCAAGGAGACGCGCAAGCAGCTCGTTCGCCACCTCAAGCGAATGGGGGTGACAGATGACGAAGCGGTCGAACGCATCCTCGCAGACGTTAGTAAGGCCTGGGAGCGTGCACCAGTTGTCGAAACTAGCGTCCCTCGCCTTGCTGCGGAACAGCGACAGCGAGACAAATGGGCGGAACTCAACTGAGCGCAGGAAGTACGCCCGCGACCCATGGGGCTACTTCCACGACATCCTCGGCATCGAGAGGCTCACCGAAGACCAGAACAGGCTCTTAGAGGCGGTCGTCAACGGCTCCCGCGTGCTGGCGAAGGCCGCCAACGCCGTCGGGAAGTGCCCGGAGTCACAATCTCTGATTCCGCTGGCTGATGGCCGCCGCGTAAAGGCTGCCGATCTCGTCGGTCAGGAGTTCCAGCTCCTCACCATCGACGAGCGTGGCTGCATCGTCGCCGCTGATGCGAAGGCGGATTGGAACCGCATCGAGGACGTGTACGAGGTCACGACCGAGAGCGGTCGCCGGGTGACTGTCAACGCGCAGCACCCGCTCTACGCCGCCGATTACTTCGGCTACCACGGCAACCCGAACGCCGTGCCCATCGGGGAGGCGGGCTGGCGAGCGGTGCGCGATCTGCGCGAAGGTGACGTCGTAGCCGTGCCGACCGAACTTCCCGCGTTCGGCGACGAGCGACAAGACCCCGCCTTCGTCAAGGTCGTTGCTTACTTGCTTGCTGAAGGCAGCTTCCCCAAGAGTCACGTCCAGTTTCACCAGAACCCCGGACCCGTGATGGACGAGTTCACCGCTTGCCTCGACTCCCTAGGCGTCGAGTGGCGCGAGATGCGATGGCAAGACCGCGTTCCCTGTGTCTCGTTCAAATGGTCCTCTCCCCTCGGGCGACAACTCAAGGAGATGGGGCTTTACGGAGCCAACTCTCATACGGTGCGCTTCCCTGACTTCGTGTGGCGGCTGCCCAAGGACCAGCTCGTGATGTTCGTGAATCGCTTGTGGGCTGGTGACGGCGGCTTCCACCTTCGCAAGCCAACAGCCAAATCCAAGGGCTGCGGCATCGCCGAGTACACCAGCGTCAGCGAGGACATGGTGCGCGACATGCAGCACGCCCTCCTGCGCTTGGGTGTGAGCGCCAGGATCGGCAAACGCAAGACCGGCTACAACCGGCCCGACGGTACGCGCTGGACCGGCGAGGCGTGGCGCGTCTACGTCGTGGACGCCGAGAACCTCGTGCGGTTCGACACGACCGTTGGCCTCGTGTTCGGGAAGGAGGAGGCGCAGGTCGAGTGCGTCGCGACAGCCCAAGCCACGCTAGACCGCCGCGCCGAGCAGAGGCGAAGGAGGCCCAACAGCAACTACACCCACTGGCGAGAGTACGGCTTGCCGCCGACGCTCAGGTGGGAGAAGGTCGCCTCTATCGAGCCGAAGGGCCAGAAGATGACCGTGGCCATCGAGGTGCCGGGCTACCACACCTACCTGACCGATCTCTACGAGCACAACACCTATGTTCTCGCCGCGCTGGGCGTGTGGTTCATGGACGCTGTCGGGGCGCAGCTCGACGACGAGGGCCGTGAACAGGGCGCGAGGTGGATCATGACCGCGCCCGACGCCTCGACGGTGGAATCGACCGTGTGGGCGCAGGCGCTCGAGCTCATAGGCCGCGCCGAGCGCAACGGTTACCCGATGCCGGGCGAGTACAGCGAGAAGTCGGTGCTGTGGCGCGTGCGGCCCGACTGGTTCGTCGAGAAGCTCTCCCCACCCAAGCGCGTCGGGCAGGAGCAGCAGCACGGCGCGGCCGGTCGTCACGCCACCAACCTGCTCATCACCATCGACGAGGGTCCGGGTGTGGACGCGGCCCGCTACCGCGCGGCCGAGGGCATGGCGTCAGGTGCGACGAACAAGATCGTCGTCGCCGGGAACCCGACCGAGCCCATCGGTCCCTACGCCGACCGCGCCACGAACGGCGAGTACACGGTGGTGCGCATCTCGTCGTTCAACCACCCGAACGTCATCGAGCGTCGCGAGGTCATCCCCGGCGGAGCCATCTCGCACATCACCATCGACCGCGCCATCAAGAGCCAGTGCCTCGACCGTGGCGAGTTCGAGCCGGGCAGGAACGAACCCGACCCGGCGTTCTTCGACTTCCTCTACCGCCTGCATCCGCTCGTCGGCACCGACCAACAGGACAACATCAAGGACCCGAAGCCGGTCTTGAACGAGTGGGTGGAGGTCGGCGGCCAGCGCTACCGCGTGTTAGGCCACGCCGACGCGCCGCTGCACGTCTTCCGGCCCGACAGCCGCTTCCTCTCCTCGCGCATGGGCCACTTCCCGCTCGAGTCGCAGACGGGCCTCTTCCCGAGCCCGTTCATCGACCGCATGTTCGAGCGCTGGCTGGAGATGAACAAGAACGGCGAGATCCGCGAGCTGGAGCGAGAACGCCGGGGCTACGACCGCGTGGGGCTCGACCCGGCCGAGGAGGGTGGCGACGTGCCGCTCGCCTACCCCATGTGGCGGATGGGCAACCTCAACGTGTTCGACTTCCCTAGGGACCTGCGGCGCGGCTTGGACCGTGAGATAGCCGCCCAGGTGTACCAACTGTTCGGCAAGAAGCCCGAGTACATCGTCGACGTGATCGGTGTCGGCTCCGGCGTCGGCACCCGCCTCGACGACTATGGCTGCCGTGTGGAGCGCTTCAAGGCCTCCGAGTCGGCTTGGAACGACGAGGAGGACGGCGAGCCCGAGTTCTACAACAAGCGAGCCGCCGCGTTCTGGCGGGCCAGCATCCTCGTCAAGCAGGGCAAGGTCGCCTGCCCGCCTGACGCCGAGCTGAAGGCCGAGCTCATGGCGCACCGTACCGAGTACCGAAACGGCAAGCTGCTCGTCACGCCGAAGAAGAAGCTCCGCGAGATACTCGGGCGCTCGCCGAACAAGGCCGACGCCTTCGTGCAGGCGCTATGGGACGAGCGCGAGAGGGACGAGGGTGGGGCGCTCTACATCCCCACCGGGGGGCGCAGGGCCGGGCCACCGAAGGACTATTCCATGTACAGCAAGAGGGAGGTGGCTTGATGCCACTGTCCGACAAGCAGGTCATCGAGGAGCTCAAGCGCTACGGCGGTACGCACGCTCACTCTGACGCTACCCGCGAGAAGTGGGACGAGATCGACAAGTTCTACAGGGGGGAGAACGAGATCAAGCTGCCCGAGGCGGTCGAGGGCGAGCTCGGTGACGCCGCCAGCTTGCAGCGCCTCAAGGTCCACACCAACTTCTGCAAGACCATCGTGCACAGCACGGTGACGATGGCGATGGCCTCGGGCGTGAAGGCGGTGAGGCAAGCCGAGGACGGCGGAGGCGGTGAGCTGGACGACGAGGAAGCCGCCAAGGTGTTCGCGCAGACCGACATCCGCCGCCTCATCCGTTACGCCTCGCGTTACGGCGCGGCCTGGCTTCAGATCATCGAGGCCGACCGCGAGAAGCGCTACCGGGTGCACAAGCCGCACGTCGCCAGGCGCATCATGATGGACGAGGACCCCGAGAAGGAACGCGCCGTGTTGGTGTTGCAGGGGTTCGAGCGCCAGGAGGGCGCGGAGAAGAAGAAGTACTACGTCGCTCGCTTCTACGAATGGGACGACGAGCGCGCGCGTGTCAGCAGGCGCGACTTCGTGAGCGAGGACGGCAGCGACTGGAAGCGGCGCGCCCTGCCGAAGAACCAGAGCGGCCCGTTCCGCTACATGCCGTGGATCTACGTGCCCAACCGCGAGGAAGACACGATACCCGAGCAGTCGGACGTGCTCGACGGCCTCGAGGTGTTCAAGCAGTACGACGCGCTGAGGGTGAAGTTCCTCAAGGCGCTCGAGGACGAGTCGTTCCGGCAGATATTCCTCGCCAACGTCGGCGACGACGTCGCGAACCGCATCAAGGCGAGCGGCGGGCTCAACGTGTGGAACGCGAAGAACCGCGCCGGTGAGCATGCGCCGGAGATGCAGTCGGTATCCCCCGCCGACCATCGTCAGTTCCTCGACGGCCTCTCCGACCTCGTCGACACGGTGGCGACGGTAACGCGCACGAGCCCCTTGGAGCTCAACGAGCGGCCGGTGCAGGACATCCCCGCGCAGACGCTCCGCGTGCTCTACGGCCCGCAGATAGAGAGGGTCAGGGAGACGACCGAGCACGTCAACCCCGCCCTCTCGCGGGCGGCGTCGCTCATCCTCAAGCGCCCGGTGCGGATCACGCTCACGCCGAGGCTGCCGATCAGCGAGGACAAGGAGCACCAGAACAAGAAGGGGCTGTTGGACTCCAACGCTTACAGCATCCGGCAGCTGCTGATGGACTCGGGCTTCACCAGGGCGCAGGCCGAGGAGATCTTCGAGATGCGCCTGGACGAGCTTCGCCGCATCAACGCGGTCGAGGTCGAGAAGGAGGAGGAGCTCATCGACGCTGAGGGTGAGAAGGCGGTCGAGATCGCCAGGGCGCGGCCCGCGCCGAGGCCGGCGGCGTGAACGTCCTCGGGCGGCTCCTCGCGTGGCTACGCGACCTCTTTCGACTCGCCAAACCCCGTGGTGCTATGCCACAAACTGAGGAGGACGGGAGGATTCTCGACCAGGACGGCGAAACCGCCCGAACCGAGTGACTTTCCCGCGAAGCGCACCTGCATACTCATACGCTTCATGCATCGGCCTCAAGCGAGGCGAGGCGCGGCCAGGAGCCGCGTCAGGAGAGAGGAGCGATGCTGGAACACCTCAAGCCCTACCTGCAAGAGCAGGCCGACGACCCCCAGGGCGGGGCCGGCGGTGGTGGTGAACCCGTCAGCCGTAAACAGTACGTCGAGGCGCAACTCGAGAAGCGCTACGTGTCCCGCGAGGCCCGCGAGGTCCTCGCCCGCTACCACAACGACGCCAACGTAGCCCTCGAGAACAGCCTCAGGGAGAGCGACGAGATCATCCGTCGCCTGATGAAGCGCCAAGCCGAGCTCGAATACGACCTACAGGCCGCCCAATCCGAGGTCAAGAGCAGCGCCGAGCGCATCAAACAGGTCGAACAGGAGCGCGACCAGCTCAGCGCGATCCTCGCCGAGCGCACCGCCAAGGAGCGCGAGGCCGCGATCAGCGCCAAGCTCAAGGAGCGCTTCGGGGACGACACCATCGTTCGTCGCCACCAGGCGTACCTTCACTACGACGGTTACACCATCGAGCTCGAAGGTGACCGGCTCATGCTTCGCAAGGGCGATAAGCGTTACAACTTCGACACCATCGTCAACGACGCCTGGTACGAGCGCTACGACGACGCCCGCCCTTCCAGCGACACCCCTCTCCCGCAAGGCACCACCCAGGACCGAGGCGGCAGCAGGTTCGACCCCAAGGCCGCCTCCGACGCCTACAGGGACGCGGTGCAACAGCGCCGCCAACGCATCCACATCCCAGGAGTGACGAATGGCTAACGAAGTGACCCACATCATCGGGCCTGGACCACGCGAGACGCACTCGTTCGGTCCTAGTCCGGTCAACATCACCTTCGGCAACGACCAGGTGAGCCTCGAAAGCGGGGGCGTGCTCGTCGCGCAGAAGGCCAGCGACAACAGCACCATCGCCGCCTCGAACGGCCACATCTACCTCCGCGCCGGCACCGTCATCGTCAAGAAGACCGGCGCTGACGTATGGCAGGTCGCTGACGACCCCGCCGACGCCGACGCCGACGGCTTAGCCGACCTCATCGTCAACGCTCAGGCCGTCGGCATCCTCAAGGCCACCGTGGACCTCGTGAACGGCTCGGCCCCGGTCGGCATCTGGATCGCCGGGGGCTTCATCGCCGCCCGCCTGCCGAAGGTCGCTGATAACGCCCAGATCGGCCTCGAGGCCGAGGTCGTCGCCGCGCTCAAGCAGCGTGGCTTCCGCTTCGCTGAGGACTACCACTGATGGCTGGCTACAACTTCGCTCAGTTCGACGGCCTGCGCCCCGAGGACATCAGCGCCTTCGCGCAGTTCCGCTTCCGCGACGAGATCGAGAACCCGACCCGCCTCGGCGAGCGCATCCTGCCGTTCGTCACGCAGGAGGACTGGCGCGTCAGCACCGGCCGGATGAAGTTCCGCCCGGTCGCGTCCGGCATCATCGCCCCCGACTCGCCGCTGCCCACCGGCCCGCTCGGCACCTTCGACGAGCGCGACTACGGGCTGCTCAAGGGCGGTATGAAGTACCGCCTCATCGAGTCCGAGATCCGCAAGCTCATCGAGATCTTCCGCAACGGTCGCCGCGCCACCGCCGAGGAGATCATGCGGAGCCGCCCCTACCAGCTCGCCAACGCGCTCGTCACCGGCTACCTCGACCGCGCCGAGGCGATGCGCTGGGAGGTGCTCACCACGGGCGAGTACGTCATCCCGAACTCCGGCGGCACCGTCAAGATCGACTACGGCTTCGAGGCCAGCCAGAAGATCGCGCTCACCCTCGGCGACAGGTGGGACCAGGCCTCGACCGCCGACGGCCTCGACGACCTGCTGGCGTGGGACGACCTCATCTACCAGAACATCGGCGTCCACTCCTCGTTCACGGTCATCAGCCGCCGGGCGCTCACGAACCTGCTGGCGCAGGACAAGACGAAGACGCGCCTCGCCAACGCCGGTTACGCCGGTATCGGCGGGCAGGTCGCGCCGAGCACCAACCAGCTTGGCATCCCGTTCTTCATCGACTCGGTGAACGCCTACCTCAACCGCTACGGCGTCGGCCAGCTGGTGCTCTACGACCGCATGTACAACTCCAGCGACCACTACGGCGACACGGGTCAGCCGACCCTCACGCGCTTCATGGCGGAGAACGCCTTCGTGATGGTCGCGCCGACCGCCATCGACGGCGGCCTCGGCTTCGACGGCGGCACCGCCACCGGCCTCCAGGCTGACGGCCCCGTGGTCGAGAACGGCATGACCCCCGGCCTCTACGTCTGGCTGACCGAGCAGGACGAGCCTTACGAGGTGCAGGTCAAGTCGGTGTTCTGGACGGTCCCGGTCATCCACGACCCCCGCACCATCGTCAGCGGCACCCTCTGGTGACCCTAACGGGGGAGGCGAAAGCCTCCCCCGCCC
>Ga0207864_1003006_pt1 | contig 14823 bp, 13 predicted proteins | sample HigsolmetaAR202D_FD_184834 | JGI IMG/M metagenome (GOLD analysis project Ga0207864, IMG submission 184834) | Ionic liquid and high solid enriched microbial communities from the Joint BioEnergy Institute, USA - AR20-2-D (SPAdes) (version 2) ...
CGGGATCGGGGGCGCCGCCGTTTGGTGCCGTCGCTCGGCCCCGGGTCGGCCGACCGGCGTCCCTGCCAGATCCTGCTCCGGGCCGGAATCCTATTTCACGCCCCGCCCTTCCCGAGCAGGACCTCCTCGAAGAAGTCGATCGCCCGCGGGTCGTCGGACTGGCCGAGCCAGAAGATCGCGGTGCGGCGCAGCTCGTGGTCGGGGCTCGTGCGCGCGATGCGGATCAGCGCGGGCACGCCTTCATCGGCCGGGCGCCGGGACAGCGCGAAGATCGCGGCCTTGCGGACCTCGAGGTCGTCGGAGCCCTCGGTGGCGATGCCTTCCAACTCGGCGGCGACGGCCCGCGCGGCCTCCTGGCCGAGCCAGAACACGGCGGTCTTGCGCACGTCGCGCGGGCGGGCGCGGTTCCGGGAGATCTCGAGGAGCCCTGGCCAGGTGACGGCGCTGTCGGCGACGACGGCGGCCAGGATCGCGTCCTTCGCGGCGCGGCCGTCGAGCATCGCGGCGAGGCCGAGGAGGTAGTCGGCCGCGGCGGGTGCGGAGACGGCGCCCAGGTCGGCCGTGCCCGCCTCGGCCCGCTCGCGGCGGCCGATTCGGGTGGAGACGCCGACGGTACGCCCGTCGCGGCGGGTGAGCTTCACGTTCACGGCGTTGCCGTCGCAGGCGCAGTCGCCGCGCGCTACATCGTATCGATCGACGATCGTGACGCCGCCGGTCGAGTTGCCGCAGACGCCCGGGCGCGCGGCGAAGCTCAGGAGGACGGTCCCGTCGCGCACGCTCTCGACGCGCTCGGCCAGCGACTGGGCATGCGCCGGCGCTGCGGCAAGGCCGAGGAGCGCCGCGACGAGGGGCGTCGCGACGAGGGGCGGAAAGAGACGTCGCCTAGCCATTCGTGATCACCTCCAGCAGGAACTCCGCGGCGCGGGGGTCCTTCGACTGGCCGATCCAGAAGATCGCCTTCTCCCGCAGCTGGCGGTCGGGGTCCTTGCGCGCGATCTCGATCAGCTTGTCGAGCGCGGCGCTATCCCTTCGCTGCGAGAACACGAAGATGAGCTGCTCCTTCAGCTCCCGGTCGGGCACGCGGTCGTAGAGCGCGGCGAGCGCATCGAACGGCACGCCGGCCTGGCCGGCCCAGAAGATCGCGCTCTTGCGGAGGTCGATGGAGAGCGATGTGTCCAGCGCGACCTCGAGCAGCCAGCGGTCGTTGCCCTGACCGCGCATCTGCGAGAGGGAGAAGAGGATCTTCTCCTTCAACCGGGGGTCCGCGGTGCGGGCGAACAGCTCGCGCAGGAAGCGGGCGTTCTCCGAGGACTGCGACTGTCCGATCCAGAAGATCGCCTGCTCGCGGAGCCGGGCCGGCGCGTCCTCGCGTATCACGTATTCCCGCAGGAGAGCCGCGGCGCGCGTACTGCGATGCTGGGAGAGGGCGAAGATCGCCTTCTCCTGGATCGCCGGGTCGTTGCTGGTGCGGAGGATGTGCGCGAGCGCGTCGACGGCCTTTTCGGACCGGACCTGCGACAGCCAGAACACGGCCTGCTCGCGGACCTCGGGGTCGGGATCGTTCTGGGCGAGGTCGAGCAGCATGTCCGCAGTCTGGGGCGTAACCTTCTGGGACAGGAGGAACACCGCCTTGCGACGCAGCGGCGCGAAGCACTCGTCGCGTCGGGCGAGCACCTGCTCGAGGATCGGGACGGCGCGTTCCGCGTCCATCTGGAGCAGTGCGTTGAGGGCCGCGGCGCGTACCGCGTCCTCTTCGGCGTTGCACGACGTGGTCGACGCCGTGGCGGCCTTGGTCAGCGACTCGGCCGCGCGCGCGTCGCCGAGGCGGGCGAGCTGGCCGCGGATACGGGTCGCGAGCGCTTCGTTCTCGGCGATCGTCGCCGCCTTGGGGTGCAACGACTTCTGCCGCTCGAGGATCTCGAGCGCCGCGCGGAGGTCTTCGGCGCCGCCCTTACGGTAGAGGGCGAAGGCCTGCCAGTAATACGCGTCCGGCGCGTACTGGGACTGCGGGAATCGGCGAACGATCTCGGCGAACAGGCTGGCCGCGCGGTCGTAGTTGTTGCGGTTGAGCGCCTCCCGGGCCGCGCGGTACAACGAGTCCGCGGGGTCTTGCGGCGCCCATGCCTCCGGCACCAATCCGGTGGGCATCCGGAGTTCGCCTTCGGCGGCGGGCGCGGGGCGGGTCGGCGGGACCGGGTGCGCGGCCGTCCGTGCGTTGGGCGCGGGGGCCGGGTGCGGGGTCGGGGCCGGGTGCGGCGCAGGGGCCGACCACGCGGCGACTGCCGGGTGCGGGGTAGCGACCGAGTGCGGGGCGGCGGCCGGCGTCGTCCCGAAAGCGATTCCGCCGTGCGGCTTGGTCGGCGGAGTCTGGCCCGCCAGCGGGGTGGCCGCGATCGCGGCGCCGAACGTGAATGCGAAGAGTGCGGTCCTCATGGTGCGTCTCCAGTGTACGAAATCAGGTCCCGGTCACCGGCGGGCCGGCCGGCACGACCGCGCGGATCCGGGTCAGCGTGCCTTGCCGTTCCAGCGCCTCATCGATCATCGCCGCTTCGCCGTCGGGGTCGCCGGTCGACGAGAGGCGAGCGATCTGGGCGAGGATCAGCTCGAGATCGAGAAGGAGCTGCGCGAGCCGCGGGTCCTCCGCGACCGGCGAATCGAGGAGCAGTCGTGTGCCGGTGAGCAGCTCGGCGGCCCACGCCGAGAGTTCGGGCGCGACGTCGCCCGTCCGCACCTCGCTCCGGTAGGAGGTCAGGAACGCCTCCGTTCTGCTGAGGTGCTGCGTCGCCGCGAGGCGGAAGGGGAGCGCGAGCGAAGTGTCGTGGGCGCCCGCGTCCGCGGCGTAGGGCTGCGGCTCCGGGCCCGCCGGCCTCACGGGCGCGAGGCGGCCGAGCCCGACCCCGAGGGCGAAGACCGCGGCCATGCCGATCCCCCACCGCCAGTACCGCGAAAGTCCCGTGCGGGGCGCGGACGCGTCGTGCCGCGGGTCGCCGGTGGGCGCAGCGGTCCGCGGGTCCCCGGTGGGCGCAACGGGCAGTGGGTCGCCGGCGCCCAGGCGGGTCGCCGGGTCGCCGTCGGATGCGACGTCGCCTCGGCGGCGCCGCGACTGGATCCCGGCCCAGATCTCCTCACGTGGCGTCGGCGGCGGCGAGTTGTACTCGCCGGCGACGTCGCGGAGCAGGGCTTCGAATCGGTCTTCCTTCATCACGCGAACTCCTCGGCGAAGTCCGACAGCGCTTCGCGCAGCCGGGCGCGCGCACGGGCGAGGCGGGCCTTGGACGTCCCGACCGGGACGTTGAGCACGGCGCCGATCTCCTCGTGCGTGTAGCCTTCCGCGTCGTGCATCAGGAACACGGTGCGATAAATCTCCGGCAATGCATCGATCGCGCGTTTGAGTCGGGATTTCAGGTCCGGCTCGATGGAGTCGACCGGGGGCGCGCCCAGGTGCTGCGCGTGGTCCAGCTCCGTCTCGCGGGCGGAGTGCCGCCTGTGGCGGCGCAGGCCGTTCAGCGTGACCGAGACAGCGATCGCGTGCAGCCAGGTCGAAACGGCGGCTTCGTGTCGGAACTCGGCGAGCCGGTCGAACGCACGGATGAAGGTCTCCTGGGTGAACTCGCGGGCGAGCTCGTCGTCGCCGGTCATGCGGTAGGACAGGCGGTAGATCCTGTCCACGTGCATGTCGTAGAACTCGCGTTCCGCGGCCGCATCCCCCTGGAGGATGCGACGGATCAGGAATCGCTCGTCCACCCTGCCTCTCGCGTCGGTTCCGGTACCGATCCCGTGCGTCCGATCATGGGACACGACGAGCGGGGAAAGGGTTGCATCGTCAAACGGGCTCGATGCACTCGGGCAGATCGTTCCTGGGCGAGTTGACGAGCGTGGAGACCGCGTGCGCGCGGAGGTCGTCGCCGGGGTAGGGGCGCAGGAGCCCGAGGAGCGTCTCGGGGTCGGCGTCGGGGTCGAGCCACGTCGCGCGGGCCTCGGGGGGCAGGATCACGGGCATGCGCTCGTGGATGGGGCGGAGCGCGTCGTTCGCCTCGGTCGTGATGATGGCGCACGAGACGATGGGCTCGCCCTCCGGCGGCTGCCAGCGGTCCCAGATCCCGGCGAAGGTGAAGGGGCGGTGCGACTCGCGGTGGATCCACATGGGGACCTTGCGCGAGCCAACGTGCTGCCATTCGTAGAAGCCGTCGGCGACGATCAGGCAGCGTCGGCGGCGGAACGCGTCGCGGAACGCGGGCTTGGAGGCGATCGTGTCCGCCCGCGCGTTGATCATCCGGTTGCCGATGGCGGGGTCCTTGGCCCAGAACGGGATGAGTCCCCAGCGGAGCCAGCCGGCGCGCAGGGAGTCGCCGGCGCGGACGACGGCGAGAACCTCCTGAGTCGGGGCGATGTTGTAGCGAGGGCGGTAATCGTCGGGGAGGTCGAAGAGGTCGAGCTCCTGGCGGATCCACTCCTCGGGGCTTGCCATCGTGTAGCGACCGCACATACGGGGGAAGTACCGGATCGTCCACGATCGCGCAAGGGGCGTGCTTGCGTACACGGATCGCGGCTCCGTATGCTTCCGTTCTCCACACCACGGACTCCACCCCGGATCCCCTTGAAGGAGAGCGAGAGATGAGAACCGACTCCCTCCTGGGACGAAGGCTGGTCCCGACCGCGCTGTTCGCGCTCGCAACGATCGTGGCGCCGGCCGCGGCGCAGGAGGCCGATCCGTTCGGCCGCGAGGGGTACATTTCGCCTCCGGAGGAGATTCGCGAGGCGTTGCTGGCGCCGTGGCACCGGAACGTCCAGCTGGACGACGTCTCGCCCGACGGGAGCTACTTCGTGGTCGCGGTGCGCGATCGACGGATGCCGCCGCTCGCGGCGTTCGCGAAGCGGCATCACAACCTCGGCGGCCTGGAGGTGGACGCGGCGGCGAACCGGGCACGGGCGCTGACGCTGAACGCGGCGGACGGCCTGCGATTGGTGTCGGCGATGGACGGGCGTGTCGTGGAGGTGCGGGCTCCGGACGGGGCGCAGGTGGGCGGCGCGTGGTGGTCGCCGGACGGGCGGTCGCTGGCGTTCCTGGCGCACTACGAGGATGCGACGCACGTGTACGTTGCGGACGCGCAGACCGGCAGGACGCGGCGGCTCACCCGCACGCCGTTGCTGGCGACGCTGGTCACGTCGGTCGCCTGGTCGGGCGACGGGCGGTACATCTTCGCCGTGCTGCTGCCGCGGAACCGAGGCCGTGAGCCGGCGCCGCCGGCGGTCGAGACGACGCCGCGGATCTGGGTGGCGAAGGAGGGGGAGAACCGGCTGCGGACGTACCCGAGCCTGCTGGAGACGCCGTACGAGTTCGCGCTGCTCGAGCACTACACGATCGGGCAACTCGCGCGGATCGAGGTTTCGAACGGCCGGGTGCGCGAGATCGGCGCGCCGGCGATGATCGATCGGATCGACCCGTCGCCCGACGGCGAGTACGTGCGCGTGCGCACGATCCGCAAGCCGTACTCGGACATCGTGCCGGTCTCGCAGTTCGCGCGGGTCGAGGAGATCTGGGACGCGAACGGCCGGGTGCTGGTCGAGCTGTCGAGCCAGCCGGTACGCGACGGGGGCGACGACGACAACGACGGCGGGCAGGACAGCGGGCGGCGCGCCGTCGCCTGGCGGCCGGACGGGCAGGGGCTGAGCTTCCTCCAGCGCTCGCCGCGGCCGGCGGGCCGGGACTCCGCGGCGGCGGGGTCGGAGACGTCGCCGCAGCGGACCGACCGGGTGATGCAGTGGCTGCCGCCGTTCGACAGCGCGAGCTTGCGCGTCGTCTACGAGTCCAAGAATCAGATCCGGGATCTGCGGTACTCGGAGGACGCGTCGCTCCTCTTCATCACGGAGCGGGAACGGCAGACGGAGAAGGTCTACGCGGTGTCGCCGGATTCGCCCGACGTGCGGCGGACGGTATACGAGTGGAAGACGGACGACTTCTACGGCAACCCGGGCACGCTGCTGATGAAGCCGGGGCGGCTGGGGCTGCCGGTCGTGCGGATGTCGTCGGACGGCGGCTCCGTCTACCTGTCGGGCGTCCGCTACCACGAGGATCCGCTGGAGAAGGCGCCGCAGCCGTTCCTGGACCGGGTCGCGATCGAGACGGGCGAGAAGACGCGGATCTTCGAGAGCGCGGAGGATCGCTACGAGAGCGTGGTCGCCGTGCTGGACGACGACGCGCGCGGCGTCGTCCTCTCGCGCGAGTCGCCGACGGAGGTGCCGAACTTCTTCCATCGCGACCTGGCGACGGGCGCGGAGCGGCGCCTCACGGAGAACCGGGACTACACGCCCGACCTGACGCGGGCGCGGCGCGAGGTGATCGAGGTCACGCGCGCGGACGGCGTGAAGTTCTGGGTGCGTGTCACGCTCCCCGAGGGGTTCACACCCGGGCAGCGGCTCCCGGCGATGTTCTGGCACTACCCGCGGGAGTACACGTCGGAGAAGGAGTACCAGGAGTCGAACCGGCGGCACAACAAGAACAGGTTCCCGATGCTCGGGCCGCGCTCGATGGATCTGCTGGTCCGGCGCGGGTGGGCCGTGGTCGAGCCGGACATTCCGATCATCGGGCCTCGGGACCGCTGGAACGACCTGTACGTGCTGCACCTGCGCAACTCGCTCGCCGCGGCGATCGATGAACTCGACAGGCTGGGTTACATCGATCGCACGCGGTTGGCCGTCGGCGGGCACAGCTACGGCGGGTTCGGGACGATCAACGCGATGATCCACACGCCGTTCTTCAAGGCGGGGATCGCGGGCGCGCCGAACACGAACCGCACGTTCACGCCTTCGGGGTTCCAGCGGGAGTCGCGGCTGCTGTGGGAGGCCCGGGAGACGTACATCCGCATGTCGCCGATCTTCTGGCTGAACGAGATCAGCGGCGCGCTGCTGATGTACCACGGGATGGAGGACCAGAACGTGGGGACGTTCCCGGACAACTCGTGGCGGGCGTTCCACGCGCTGGACGTGCTCGGCAAGACGGCGGCGCTCTACTGGTACCCATACGAGGCGCACGGCCAGCGCGCCGAGGAGACGCTCCTCGACATGTGGGCGCGCTGGATCGCGTGGCTGGACGCGCACGTGCTGGGGAAGGGGGCGGCGGACGTGGCCGCGACGGGCGCGGCGGCGGTCGGTGGGGAGCGGTAGGCGACGCGGCTCGGAAGGTGGGCGGGGCGTCGCTTCACGCGGCGCCTCGAGACGATCCATAGGCAACCAACGGAGGTCCAGGATGTCGTCGACACGCATCTCGACCGTGATCCTCGCGCTGTGCGCGCTGGCCGGGCCGGCGCAGGCCCGGCAGGCGGGAGCGCCGCCGAGCGCCGATCCTCGCCTGTACGAGATCGCCGGCGCGGCGCAGGCGGAACGGATCGAGAAGGACATTCGGAAGCTCGTGGGCTTCGGCACACGGCACACGCTGTCGGACACCCTGTCGGATACGCGGGGGATCGGCGCCGCGCGGCGGTGGATCAAGGCGGAGTTCGACCGGATCTCCGCCGAATGCGGCGGGTGCCTCGAGGTCTTCTACCAGCGGTACCTGGTGAAGGGGCAGGAGCGGAGCCGCATCCCGCAGGATACCTGGGTCGTCAACGTGGTCGCGATCCAGCGCGGGACGACGCACCCGAACCACTACGTCATCATGACCGGCGACATCGACTCGCGCGTCTCGGACGTGCTGAACGCGACGAGCGATGCCCCGGGCGCCAACGACAACGCGAGCGGCGTCGCCGGGGTGCTCGAGGCGGCGCGGGTGCTGTCGAAGTACCGGTTCGGCAAGTCGATCGTCTACGCGGCGCTGTCGGGCGAGGAGCAGGGGTTGTACGGCGGGCAGTACATGGCCCAGGTCGCCCGCGACGAGGGGTGGGTCATCGAGGCGGTCCTCAACAACGACATGATCGGCAACATCGAGGGTGTGGACGGGGTCATCAACAACACCCAGTTCCGCATCTTCAGCGAGCCGACGCCGGTGACCGAGACCGAGCGCGAGCGCAATGCACGGCGCTTCACGGGCGGCGAGGTCGACGGGCCGTCGCGGCAGCTGGCGCGCTACATCGCGCGAGTCACGGAGCAGTACATGCCGACGGTCGAGCCGATGATGATCTACCGCCTCGACCGCTACGGCCGCGGCGGGCATCACCGCCCGTTCAACGACCTGGGCTTCCCGGGCGTGCGCATCATGGAAGCGCACGAGAACTATTACCGCCAGCACCAGGACCTGCGCACCGAGACGATCATGGTAAAGGCGGCCGACGGGACGGAGCGGCCGATGGAGGTCGAGTACGGCGACGTGATCGAGGGCGTCGACTTCGACTACGCGGCGAAGCTGACCGGCGTGAACATGATCACGCTGGCGTCGCTGGCGTGGGCGCCGCCGGCCCCGGACTCGGTGCGGATCACGGGCGCGGTGCGCCCGGCGGCCACGCTGCGCTGGAAGAAGGTGGATTCGCCCAACGTCGCCGGATACAAGGTCTACTGGCGCCTCACGACCGAGCCGCAGTGGACGCACTGGCGCTGGGTCGGCGACGTCGACGAGTTCACGACCGAGGGGCTGATCATCGATAACTACTACTTCGGCGTGGCGGCGGTGGGGAAGGACGGGAATGAGAGCGTGGTGGTGTTTCCGAGGTAGGGCTCGGGGCCTAGGGCTTGGGGCCTAGGGCCTAGGGCTTAGGGCTTAGGGCCTAGGGCTTAGGGCTTAGGGCCTAGGGCTTAGGGCTTAGGGCTTAGGGCCTAGGGCTTAGGGGGTGGGGCTCGGGGGGTGGGGCGGCTGGTGCGGGCCGCCCCAGCTCTTGACACCCGTGGTTTGCAATGCAAACTTGTTTGCATCGGGTCGGAGGTGAGGCGGTGAGGATGGGGCGCGGGAATCCATGACGGTGAGAGGGGCCGTGGTCGCGGATCTGGATCGGTTGAGCGAGCTGACGCGTCATTACGCGAGGTACTCGCGGAGCGCCGCCGGGCTCGGGAGCGTGCTGGGCGGCGTGTGCGGGCTCGTGTCGTACTTCGTGGGAGCGCTGGTCCCGCTGACGTTGTGGTCGCGGCTGGTGCTGGCGGCGCTTCCGCTCGTGTGGATCGTGGCGAAGGAGCTGCTCCAGCGCCGCTACTACCAGCGGTACGGGCGTGTGGAGGAGCTGGAGGGCGCCGGCGAGCGGCGACTGCGCGTGTTCCTGACCGGGTTCGTCGCGGTGGTGAGCGCGGTGGTGGTGGGGTTCGTCCTGCTGCGTGGGTCGAGCGCCGTCGCGTGGTGGGAGGCGGCCGGGTACGTGGCGTTCGTCGCGGCGACGCCATTCCTGACGTGGTGGTTCCTGAGGACGCCGTTGGAGTTCATCGTGGGCGTGTTCCTGCTGGCGCAGGCGGCGGTGGTGCTCGGGGGTGGGAGCTACGCGCTGGGCGAGCAACTGCAGGCGCCGATCGGGTCGGCGGCGCTGGTGCTGGTGGGGCTCAAGGAGCACTGGTCGTACCGGCGGCTGGAGCGGCGGCTGGGGGAGGTGGGGGGTGGCGGCCGGTGACGCGGGCCGGGAGGTCCGGGCGCTGCTCGGGCTGGACCGCGTGGTGCACGAGCCGGCGCGCCTGGCGATCCTGACGGTGCTGGCGGAGGCCGAGTCGGTCGAGTTCCGGTTCCTGGAGCGGGTGACGGGGCTGACGCGGGGGAACCTGTCGAGCCACGCGTCGAAGCTGGAGGAGGCGGAATACATCGAGGTGGAGAAGTCGTTCCGGGGGAAGGTCCCGGTGACGAGTTACCGCATCACGGCGAAAGGGCGTGCGGCGCTGGAGGAGTATCGTCGGCGGATGCGGGTGGGGTTGGTCGGTGGCACGGAGGAATGATATGCGGGCAATCGTGTTGAGCTGGGTGCTGGCGGCGGGTACGGTTCTGGGGCCGACGAATGCGGTGGCGCAGGCGACGTCTCCCGGGGCGCAGGAGGCGGCCCCCGAATCGGGGGTCCCGACCTCCGACGTGATGGAGCTGGGCCGGCGGTACACGACGTGGTTCTACGCGGACAGCGTGGACCGTCTCGTGGCCGTGTTCTCGTCGGACCTGGTCGCGGCGCTGGGCGGGGAGGCCGGCCTCCGGGCTGTCCGTGAGCAGATAGCGATGCAACTCGGCGCGGAGCGTCGGGTGGTGGACGAGCGAACGACGCGCGTCGGGCGTGGGGGATCGTACATCCGGTACGCGGAGTTCGAGAAGTACGACGGGGTGATCGAGGTCGTCTGGGCGATCGGCGATGGCGGCGTCGTGGAAGGGTTCGTGATCCGGCCGCGCCGCGAGCCGGCGCCGAGCGCTTACCTGGACTACGAGACCAAGACGTGGCTTCGGCTCCCGTTCGACGGCGAGTGGACGGTGTTCTGGGGCGGGCGGACGGTGGAGCAGAACTATCACGTCGAGGCGCCTGACCAGCGCTTCGCGTACGACCTGGTGGTGATGCGGGACGGCCGTACGCACGAGGGCGACGGCACGGCCAACGAGCAGTACTACTGTTTCGGGCTGCCGATCCTGGCGCCGGGGGCGGGGGTGGTGGCGGTGGCCCGGGACGGGATCGACGACAACCGTCCGGGCGTCATGAACCCGGCGGAGCCTCCGGGGAACCACGTCGTCATCGACCACGGCAACGGCGAGTACTCGTTCCTGGCGCACCTGCGGAACGGCTCGGTGCGGGTCCGCGTGGGCGACCGGGTATCCGCAGGGGATCCGGTCGGCGAGTGCGGGAACAGCGGCAACTCGAGCGAGCCGCACCTGCACTACCATCTGCAGACGACGCCCGACATCGTCCGGGGCGCGGGTCTGCCGGCGCAATTCCGCGACTACGTGGCGGACGGCGAGCCGGTCGAGCGTGGCGAGCCGGTCCAGGGTCAGCGGATCCGGCCCGCGGGCGGGTGACGGCGCCGATTCGGTCATTGGGCTCGGGGCGGGCTCCGGTCGAGCTCCAGCACGACGGCCAGCACGGTTTCGACCGCGGCCCTGTAGAACTGGGGTTGGATGCCGTCGAACTCGTCGCTGGGTCGGTGGTAATCCGCGTGGTCCTCGACGCCGAAGTACAGGAACGGGATCCCCGCGGCGTGGAATGCGCCGTGGTCGGACGCGCTGGTCCAGTCCTGGCCTTGCGGCAGGTCGGGCGAGTCGTGCCCCGTGAGGAGTCGGACCGGCGCCCGCGCGGCGACCCGCTCGACCGTCGGCTTCAGGAACGGGTAGTGGTACGTCCCGGCGACGTAGAGCTCGCCGGCGTCGTTCCGGCCGACCATGTCCATGTTCACGTTGAGGACGACGGCGTCGAGCGGGATCGGTGGCGTACGCACGAAGGCGCGCGCGCCCTGCAGTCCCATCTCCTCTGCGTCGAGCGCGGCGAAGACGATCGAATGCGCGGGCCGGTGCTCGCGGAAGTACCGGGCGAGCGCGAGGAGCGCGGCGGAGCCCGAAGCGTTGTCGTCGGCGCCGTTGTAGATGGAGTCCCCCGCTTCGTCCGGCCGGCCGATCCCGACGTGGTCGTAATGGGCGGTCAGGACGATGTAGCGCTCGGGGTGCTCGGCCCCGCGGATCATGCCGACGACGTTCACGCCGCGGTACTCGACGTTGTCGCGTCGTCCGACGAAGGTGAACTCGTGCGTGAAGCTCTCGCCCACGGGCTCGAGGCTGATCTCGCGGAACGCGGCGAGGATGTGCTCGCGGGCGCGGGCGTTGCCTTCGCTCCCCACGCGGCGCCCGGCGAGGGCGTCGGAGGAGAGGAAGCGGATGTCGTCGATCATGCGCTCGGCGTCGATGCGCGGCCAAGCGGCCGCGGCGTCGGAGCGCGGCTGCTGGCACGCGCCCGGGGCCGGGAGCGCGAGGGCGACGGCGGCGAAGGCGATGGCGATACGTCGCATGGGGTGAACTCTCCTGAATCGTTCGGGCGCGGTTGCGTCGCAAGCGAACGGCGGCACGACTGACGGCGCGGCCCGTGAGGCACGACGCCTCACGGGCCGTCTTCATGCCGTGTCCCGCGGCCGCGGATTCACGCACGCGCCGCGGTCGGATCAACTACTCCGTGGCGGGCCGGTCGTTCCGCCGCGGCTCCCGGCACTGCGGCCACGGCATCTGCTCGCCGGTGCGCGGGTTGGTCGGCATGATGCGCCGGTCGCGCGCGATGAACTCCGGGTCCTCGGAGGCGAGGTAGGCGAGCATCGCGGTCAGGATCGCGTTGTTCTGCACCTCCTCGATCACGATCTTGTCGAACGTGTCGCGGTTCGTGTGCCAGGTGTAGGTGCCGTAGTCCCAGCTCAGCGAGCTGAGGCTGAACGCCGGGGCGCCGTAGCAGACGAACGACGCGTAGTCGCTCCCGCCGCCGCCCGGCGTGCCGGGGATGCGGAGCGTGATGTGGCGCGTGATTTCCTCCGGGAGCTGGGCGAACCAGCGGCCGAAGTGCGCGCCGGCCGAGGTCAGCCCCTGCATCGAGATGTTGACGACGCGGCCCGTGCCGTTGTCCTGGTTGAAGAGCGCCTGGAGCCCCTGCACGATCTCGGGGTGGTCCTCGGCGAACGCGCGCGAGCCGTTCAGCCCCTGCTCCTCGCCGCCCCAGTGCCCGACCACGATGGTCCGCTTCGGGTTGGGGTAGACCGCCTTCAGGATCCGCATCGCCTCCATCATGGTGACGGTGCCGGTGGCGTTGTCCGTCGCGCCGGAGGCGCCGTCCCACGAGTCGAAGTGGGCCGACAGGAGGACGTACTCGTTGGGCTTCTCGCTGCCCGGGATCACCGCGATGGTGTTGTAAACCGGGACTTCGCCGAGGAACTGGGCGTCGGCCTCGAGGCGGAGCTTCGGGCCCTGGTTGTTCTCGGTCAGACGGAAGACCAGGCCGTAGTCCTCGCACGAGAGGTCGAGCGACGGGATGCGGTTGGTCTGCGCGCCGAAGATCTTGTTGACGCCCCAGCCGTTCGACCAGCGGAGCGTGAGGATGCCGCGGGCGCCGGCGGCGGCGAGGGCGTCGGCGAGCTCGGCGGGGCTCACGCCGGTACGGCGGACGCGCTCGTTCCAGGCCTGGCGCGCCTCGTTACGGGCCTTCCGCATCGCTTCGATCGTCTCGGAGAGCCCGTACTCCTCCCAGTTGTCGTCCGTGCGGCAGGTCGGCTCGGGGAAGGAGATCATGACGAACTTCCCCTTCACCGAGGGGAGCCACTTCCTGAACTCGTCTGCGTTCTGCACATCGGGGAGGATGGCGACGCCGCCCTCGACCTTCTTCCCGCCGGTGCCGGGGCTCCAGGCGAGGAGCGTGCCCTCGAGGGTGCGGACGCGGGGCTCGATCAGATCGATGTGCGTGACGCCGCGGCGCCAGCCGGTCCAGGTGCCGTACTGCTCGTTGCGCGCCTCGATCCCCCACTTCTTATACATCGAGACCGCCCAGTTGTGGGCATTGTTGATCCCGGGCGAGCCGGTCAGCCGGGGACCGATCGAGTCGGTCAGGGTCTGCGCGAGCGTGTAGACGTGGGAATTCTCGGTGCCCTCACGCCAGATCTGGCGGAGAACGGGGTCGTCGGTCGGGAAGTTCTGAGCCATCGCCGACGGGGCGGCGGCCAGGATCCCCAGCCCGACGGCGGATGTGGCGATCAAGCGCTTCATCGCGTACCTCCGGAGTGGACTTGGTTGGGGCGCGCCTCCGCGCCTGGGTCGGCGGAGGAGCGGGATTGGGGTGAGGATGGGGAAGGTGGGGGGACATGGCAAGGGCTCGGGGCTCAGGGCTTAGGGCCTAGGGCCTAGGGCCTAGGGCCTAGGGCTCGGGGTAGGGCGTCGGTTGGCTCGTGATTTCAAGGTGGTGTGCAGGGCGCTCAGCATTCGGCCGGTTTCGGCGGTGCGGGCCAGGATGGGCGCTGTGCGCGCAGACTCTACGTAGCCCAGCCGTTGGGCAAGTAGGATATGCGTTTCCAGCTCGGCGAGGGAGCCGCGCGCGATCGACACGAAGCGGGCAAATTCGCGCGTGCCGAAACGGCTCCTGCCTTCGGCTATGTTTGCCGGGATGGAAATCGCGGCGCGCCGCACCTGGAGCGCCAATCCGTACCTCTCGGACTCGGGGAAGCAGTCGACGAGTCGGTGGCAAGCCACGGCCAAATCCATGGCCTCGCGCCAGACGATCAGGTCCCGGTAGCTGCGTACCGACACACGTCCCCCTTCCCCACAGGTGGCGCACACCTCAGTCGTGACGATCGAGTTGACCCACCATTATGCACCGCCACGACCCGCCCCGGAATGTCCACCCCGGCCACGCGAATGGGAATCCCCGCCGCCCCACCGCCCCCCAGGGCTCAGGGGTCAGGTGGCCCCGCCACCCAAGCCCCGGGCCCCAGGCCCCGAGCCCTAAGCCCCAAGCCCTGAGCCCCGAGCCCTGAGCCCCGAGCCCTAAGCCCCGAGCCCTAAGCCCCGAGCCCTAAGCCCCGAGCCCTGAGCCCCGAGCCCCGAGCCCCGAGCCCCGAGCCCCGGTGCGGCCGGGCGGCGGTGCCGCTCAATACGTCGGCGCATCACTCGCCGGGAACGACTCGATCGAGCCCTCCTCGACGGCGCCGTCGCGTGGTACGACGTCCGGCGGAGTCTGGGCGGCGGCGTCGTTGGCGCGGGAGACGGAGGCGGGGCGCTCGCGGCCGTCCAGGAGCTGGCGCAGGACGTAGTGGAGGATCCCGCCGTGGCGGTAGTAGGCGGCCTCCTGCGGCGTGTCGATTCGCACGATGGCGCGGAACTCGAGCGTGCCGCCGTCCTCCTTGCGGGCGCGGACCGTCACCTCCTTCGGGCCCGAGTAGCCCTCGGCGAGCACCGTCGCGAGCCCTTCGACGTCGTAGACCTCGCGGCCCGTGAGC
>Ga0207864_1003019_pt1 | contig 14777 bp, 10 predicted proteins | sample HigsolmetaAR202D_FD_184834 | JGI IMG/M metagenome (GOLD analysis project Ga0207864, IMG submission 184834) | Ionic liquid and high solid enriched microbial communities from the Joint BioEnergy Institute, USA - AR20-2-D (SPAdes) (version 2) ...
GGGGGACGGTCACTCCCCCAGCTTCTCGGCCTCGGCCAGCCAGGCGTCCTCCAGGTCCGCCTTCTCGGCGGTGAGGGCCTTGAGCTCGGCGTCGAGCTCGGCCAGCCGGGTGTAGTCGTCGGCGGCCTCGGCCATGAGCGCGTGGAGCTCGCTCTCGCGCGCGCTGATCCGGTCGATGCGGCGCTCGATGCGCTGCATCTCCTTCTGCGCGGCCCGCCGCTCGGCCGCGGACAGCCCGGGGGCCTCCTTCCGGCTCCCGGCCGCGTCGGCGGCGCCCCGGGGGACCTCGCCGCCGTCGGCGGCCTCGGCGCGCCGCCGCAGGTACTCGTCCACGCCGCCGGGCAGGTGGCGCAGGGTGCGGTCGCCGAGCAGGGCGAAGACCCGGTCGCAGATCCGCTCCAGGAAGTAGCGGTCGTGGCTGACCACCACCAGCGACCCGGGCCAGCCGTCGAGCAGGTCCTCCAGCTCGTTCAGCGTCTCGATGTCCAGGTCGTTGGTGGGCTCGTCCAGGAGCAGGACGTTCGGCTCCGCCATGAGCAGCCGGAGCAGTTGCAGCCGCCGCCGCTCGCCGCCGGAGAGGTCGCCGACCGGGGTCCACTGGCGCTCCCCCCGGAAGCCGAAGCGCTCCAGCATCTGGCTGGCGGAGTACTCCCGCTTGCCGACGGTGACGTGCTGGCGGATCTCACTGACCGCCTGCAACGGCCGCGCCTCGGGGTCCAGCTCCGCGAGGTTCTGCGAGAGGTGAGCGAGGTTGACGGTCTTGCCGTGGCGCACGCTCCCGGCGTCGGGCTCGCGCTCCCCGGCGAGCAGCCGCAGCAGCGTCGTCTTGCCGGAGCCGTTGACCCCCACCAGGCCGACCCGGTCGCCGGGGCCGAGCTGCCAGGTCAGGTGCTCCAGCAGGGTGGTGTCCCCGGCGCGGAGCGTGACGTCCTTGACGTCGATGACCGTCTTGCCCAGCCGGGAGCTGGCGAAGCGGACCAGTTCGACGGTGTCGCGGGGCGGCGGCTCGTCGGCGATGAGCGCGTTGGCGGCCTCGATGCGGAACCGGGGCTTGGAGGTGCGGGCGGGCGGTCCGCGGCGCAGCCAGGCCAGTTCCTTGCGCAGCAGGTTCTGGCGGCGCTCCTCGGCCGCCTGGGCCAGGCGCTGTCGTTCGGCCTTGGCGAGCACGTAGGCGGCGTAGCCGCCCTCGTAGCGCTCCACCCGGCCGTCCACGACCTCCCAGGTGCGGTGGGTGACCGCGTCGAGGAACCAGCGGTCGTGGGTGACGACGGCGACGGCCTCGCGGCGCCGGTTGAGGTGGTCGGCGAGCCAGGCGATGCCCTCGATGTCGAGGTGGTTGGTGGGCTCGTCCAGGATGATCAGGTCGTGGGTGTCGATGAGCATCCTGGCGAGTCCGGCGCGGCGGCGCTCCCCGCCGGACAGGTGGGCCATCCGGGCGCCGAGGTCCCAGCCGGACAGCAGGCCGCGCAGCACGTCGCGGACCCGGGCGTCGCCCGCCCACTCGTGCTCGGCCCGCCCGCCCAGGACGAAGTCGCCGACGGTGGTGTCGGGGAAGCTGTCCTGCTGGTGGAGGAAGCCCACGCGCAGCCCGCGGTTGTGCACGACCCGGCCGGAGTCGGGCTTCAGCCGCCCGGCGAGCACGGACACCAGGGTGGACTTGCCACCGCCGTTGCGGCCCACGATGCCGATCCGGTCCCCCTCGTCGATCCCCAGGGAGACGGAGTCCAGGAGGACCAGGGGGCCGTAGGCGAGTGAGACGTCTTGGAGGTTGACGAGGTTCATCCCCTCCATTGTCGGGGGTGCGGCGGAGTGCCGGGTACGGCCGGGAGCGGACAGTACGTGTCGACCGCGTAACGCCCCGGGAACCTCGGGTTAGGTTGAGGTTGGAGAGGCTACCGAGAGGAGGACTGGGGCATGGCGCACCTTCCGGCCCGGCTCACCATCGGCCAGTTGGCCGAACGCAGTGGCATGTCGCACAGCGCACTGCGGTTCTACGAGGCGAAGGGACTGATCCGTGCCGAGCGGACCGCGGGCAACCAGCGCCGCTACCACCGCAGCACGCTGCGCCGCCTGGCGTTCGTCTCGGCCGCCCAGCGGGTGGGGCTGACGCTCGCCCAGATCCAGGAGGCGCTGGCCACCCTACCCGACGAGCGGACGCCCACGGTCGAGGACTGGGCCCGGCTGTCCCGCAGGTGGCGGGACGAACTGGACACCCGGATCGACGCGTTGCAGCGGCTGCGGGACCGGCTGACGTCGTGCATCGGCTGCGGGTGCCTGTCGCTGCGCTCGTGCGGGCTGCGCAACGGCAACGACGAGCTGGCCGCGCTGGGGCCGGGCTCCCCGCTGCTCCGCCCGGCCCGGGAGGGCGGGGTGTGAGGCCCGCCCGCGGGCGCCTCAGCGCACGACGGCGCCGGGGACGGGGCCGTGGGCGGTGACGGCGTCGGCGCACTCCTTGCAGTCGCGCAGGGCCTCGGCGAGGGCGCGGGCGTGCTCCGCGGACTCGGCGAGGAAGGCGCAGGTGGGCCCGGAGCCGGACACGACGGCGCCCAGCGCTCCGGCGGCGCGGCCGACGTCGAGGACCTCCCCCAGGGCTGGCCGCAGCGACAGGGCGGCCGGCTGTAGGTCGTTGGCGAGCGCCGCGCCGAGGCGGCGGGGGTCCCCGGCGGCGAGCGCGGCGGCGAGCTCGGGGTCCAGGCGGGGTTCGGGGGCGTCCGGGCGCAGCCGGTCGTACTCGGCGAACACCGCGGCGGTGGACAGGCCCCCCTCGGCCAGGGCGAAGACCCAGTGGAACGTGCCCCGCACCGGCAGCGGGGCCAGTCGCTCGCCGCGCCCGGTGCCGACGGCGGTGTGGCCGAGCAGCGGGAAGGGCACGTCGCTGCCGAGGTCCGCGGCGAGTTCGAGGAGCCGCTCGCGGGGCGTGCCGCCGCCCCACAGAGTGTCGCACGCCACAAGAGCGGCGGCGGCGTCGGCGCTGCCCCCGGCCATCCCGCCCGCGACGGGGATGGCCTTGGCCAGGTGGATGTGGACTCCGGTGGCCCCGGGGACGTGCCGGGCCAGCAGGGCCGCCGCGCGGGCGGCGAGGTTGGAGCCGTCGAGGGGGACCCGGGCGACGTGGTCGGCCCGCTCGCCGTCGGCGCTCAGCACGGCCTGCCCCGGCGGCAGGTCGCCGCGGACGGAGACGGTGACCTCGTCGAAGAGGGAGACCGCGTGGAAGACGTTGACCAGGCCGTGGTACCCGTCACCGCGGGCGGGCCCCACCGCGAGCTGGAGGTTCACCTTCGCGGGGACGCGCACGGTGACGGAGGCTGTGGCGTTCACGGGTTCTAGATCGTACGGGAAAGACCGCCTCTGTGAATTCGCTCGGCCGATATGGGATTCTTGGACAGGTCGGCCGCCACGCTCGGGGCGGTCGGCTCACTGACAGCAGCGATCACGTTTCACCGGCGTCGCTTGCGTTGCCACATCGGGCCTTCGGGTCCACGTGGGTGGGTATCGGGGCGGAATCCCCGCTACCGTTGAGGCCGAGACGGAGTTTGGACACCGTCGGGGAGGATCGCTTGCCGTCGGATGGGCTCCCGAAGAACCTGGAACCGCTGGCCGCCGGAGACCCGGCGACCATCGGTCCTTACGTGCTGGTCGGACGTCTGGGCAGCGGAGGCATGGGGACGGTCTACCTGGGCCGCACCCCGGAGAAGGGAACCCATGTAGCGATCAAGGTTATCCGTCCCGAACTGGCTTTCGACGAGGCCACCCGGGCACGGTTCCGCGACGAGATGGAGAACGCCCGGCGGGTCGCCTCCTTCTGCACGGCCAAGGTGCTCGACCACGGCACGTTCGAGAACCGGCCGTACATGGTCACCGAGTACATCGCCGGGACCGCGCTGGCCGAACACATCGCCGAGAACGGCCCGCTCGACTCCGGCACGCTGCACGGCTTCGCGCTGGGCGTGGCCGCGGCGCTGGCCGCCATCCACAAGGCGGGCCTGGTCCACCGCGACCTCAAACCGGCGAACGTGCTGCTGTCGCTGTCGGGGCCGCGGGTGATCGACTTCGGCATCGCGCGGGCGCTGAACACCTCCACCAGCCACACCCAGACCGGGATCGTGATGGGCAGCCCGGGGTGGATGGCCCCGGAGCAGTTGCTGGAGGAGAAGGTCACCACCAAGGCCGACATCTTCGCCTGGGGCTGCCTGGTGGCCTTCGCGGGCAACGGCAGGCATCCGTTCGGCAACGGCGACGCCATGACCCTGGGCAAGCGGATGCTGTTCGCCGAGCCCGACATCGGCAACCTGGACCCGCCGCTGGACCGGCTGGTGGCCCGGGCGCTGGCGAAGAACCCCGACCAGCGTCCCACCGCGCAGGAGCTGCTGCTGGAGCTGGCCGGAGGGGGAGCCAGCAACGACGCCAACGACATGGTGAGCCACGCGCTGCACCAGTCGTGGCGGCCGAACCTGCCCCCGCCGCCGCCGGGATACCCGCCGCCCTCCCACCAGACGCACAGCGGCATGCCCCACCCGCAGGCCCCGCCCCAGGGGCAGACCGCAGTGGCTCCGCAGCCCTATGCCCAGCCGCAGCAGGGCGGCCCCGGGCGGGTGCCGCCGAACCCGGCAGCGGGTCCGCAGGGACCGCCGCCCAACCAGCCGCCGCAGCAGCCGGGACCGCCGCCGCCCCACCACACCGGGCAGTTCCCGGTCGTTCCGCCCAACACCGGCGCTCCTTCTCCCGGAGCGTCGCAGACCGGCCAGATACCGGTCCCCCAGGCACGCCCGTACGTGCCGCCGAACCCGCTCCCCCCGCACCGGCCGATGCGCCCCGGCTCCCGCTCCCGCTGGGTCGTGGTCGGCGTGGTGGCCGGGGTGGTCGTGCTGCTGCTGGTCCTCGGACTGGTCGCGGCTGCGGTGACGCACCGGCTTCCGTTCGGCGGGGGCGGCTCCGACCAGGAACCGCAGTCCACCGCCTCCGCCCAGCCCGGCGGGACGGAGGAGCCGGACAAGTCCGACACCCTTCCGGAGCCGGCTCCCGGAGAGGCGCTCCACTTCGACCTCGACAAGTGGTACTGCGAGTCGAAGGTCCTGAACCGGAGCGTGCTCACCGGCGCCAGGTACTGCGTCGCCGAGATCAAGGCGCACAACTCCTCGGAGCGCCCGGTGAGGTTCTCCTACGAGTTGCAGACCCTGCTCAGCAGCGACAGCCCTCCCGTGACGGCCGAGGTGCCGGTGTACCCGGAGACGAACACGGACCTCTGGTCGGGACCGATCGAACCGGGCAGCACCGCGGAGGGCCCCCTGGTGTTCATCATCGGACCCGCCCAGACTCCCGAGTCCCTGGTCCTGAAGAGCGAGAAGGACAGTCCGGGCCAGAAGATCGACGTACCCCAGTCCGCGGGGCAGCCCGCCTGACCGGCGCCGCGCGGGACGCGCCCCGGCTCAGGGGCGGTGCTCGGCGATCCGGGCGAAGTCGGCGACGTCGAGGGCCTCCCCGCGGGCCCTGGGGTCCACCCCGGCGGCCCGCAGGGCGGCCTCCGCGGCGCTCGCCGAGCCCGCCCAGGCGCTCAGGGCGGCGCGCAGGGTCTTGCGGCGCTGCGCGAAGGCCGCGTCGACGACCGCGAACACCTCCTCCCGGTCGGCCTTGGTCTCGGGGGCGGGGCGGCGGCGCAGCGCGACGAGCCCGGAGTCGACGTTGGGGACCGGCCAGAACACGGTACGGCCGATCGCCCCGGCCCGGCGCACCTCGGCGTACCAGGCGGCCTTGACCGACGGGGCCCCGTAGGAGCGTCCGCCGGGACGGGCGGCCAGCCGGTCGGCGACCTCGGCCTGCACCATGACCAGGCCGCGTTCCAGGGTGGGCAGCAGGTGCAGCAGGTGCAGGACCACGGGCACGGCCACGTTGTAGGGGAGGTTGGCGACCAGCGCGGTGGGCTGCGGGTCGGGGAGTTCCGTGATCCGCAGGGCGTCGGCGGTGACCACCCGCAGGCGGTCGGCGTGGCCGGGGGCGTGCTCGGCGACCGTGCCGGGCAGCGCCTCGGCGAGCCGCGGATCGATCTCCACCGCGGTGACGTGGCGCACGTGCGGCAGCAGCGCCAGGGTGAGCGAGCCGAGTCCGGGGCCGACCTCGACGACCACGTCGTCGGGGCCGACCTGCGCGGTACGGACGATCCGGCGCACCGTCCCGGGGTCGATGACGAAGTTCTGGCCGAGGGTCTTGGTGGGGCGCACCCCCAGCCGTTCGGCGAGCCGCCGCACGTCGGCGGGGGTGAGCAGGCGGACGTCGGCGCTGTCGGATTCGGTCACCCGCCCATTGTGGCAGGCGGGCCGGAGGGGAGCTCACTCCTGCGGGCCGGAGGCCTTCCAGGTGAGCGTCACCTTGAGCGCGGCGTTCGCGGTGGACTGGGCGATGAACACGTCGGCGGTGGTGGTGAACCCGACGCCGAGTTCCACGGCCACCTGGTCGGGCCGCCCGGGAAGGTCGCGGATTCTTTCGGCGACGGTCGCGGCGATCTGCCGGACCTGGCCGAGAACCTGGTCGAGGTGTTTCTGCACCCGCTTGTCCCCGCTTTTGGCCACATTGACGGGGCCGCTGCGCGCCCCGGCGGGCTCGATGAGGATTTCCGTCCCGTTGTCGTCAACGGTGAGACTGACGAGTTCTCCCACCTGCACTCCTCTACCGGGCTCGGGGGAAACAGCAGAACCCCGGGGGTTTTCCGGGATTCTTCAGCTTCCGGGAAGACATGAAGGTTCCTGCCATTGGGGATATACCCCTTTGATTGCCGAATGACAGGATTTTTGCGAGGCAGGGGAGGACCGTGCACCGCACTGGCGCTGCTGCGGATCCGGAATGGCCCCAGGGGACACCGGCAGCGGAAAGTCACACGAGTCCCGGTCGCACCGTGATCACCGAACACACGGACGCCGGATTCCCGCCTGCCCGCGCCGCTGCCCTCCACGGTGCGACCTCCTGGCGGAAATCGAGCTATTCCGATACGGGCAAGGGAACTACGTGCGTCGAGGTGCGGTTTGCCTATTCCCGAAGCATGGAGATCCGCGATTCCGTCCACCCCGGCGGGCCGGTGCTCGCCGTCTCCGCCAGGGCGTGGATCCTCTTCATCCGCCAGGTGAAGCAGAACAGCCTCTGAGCCCGCGCGGCAGCGATTCCGTGCTCCCGTCCCGCGCCCGTCACGGCATGCTGAGGTAGATATCGGCGTTCCCCCGCTGTCTGCGGCGCATCGACGCCGTCGCGGGGTGCTGATCCCCCATGACCTCGGCGTACAGCCGCTCGACCGTGGCGAGCTCCGCGGCGACGTCCTCGCCCGCGGCCTGGCGGCCGAGGGCGAGGTTGCGCCGGGCCAGCAGGGTGAGCGGGTGTCTCTCGGAGAGCACGCTGCGGCAGCGCTCCAGGTTCTCCGTGTCGCGCCGCAGCGCCTCTGCGGTGTCGCCGAGGGCGAAGTGGTCGCTCGCCAGGTTGAGTCGGCAGGAGAGGGTGCTGGTGTGGTCCTCGCCGAGCCGCTCGGCGAGGACCCGCAGCGCCCGTTCGTCGACCTCGCGGGCCTCGGCCGCCCGTCCCAACTGGCGCAGGACCGCTGCCCGGTTGACCTCGGCCGCGGCGACGTGGGGGTGGTCCTCTCCGAAGAGTTCGACGTAGTGGCGGCTCGCCTGCTCCGCGAGGTCCAGGGCCTCGTTGTGGCGGTTGGCGGACCGCAGGGTCGTGGCGTGGTTGGCCGCCGCGACCACCGTGATGGGGCTGTCCTCGCCGAAGCGGTCGCTGGCCTCCCGGTAGACGGTCTCGGAGATCTCGACCGCCCTGGCCAGGTTCCCGGTCCGGCGCAGCACGGCCGCGAGCGTGGCCATGTTGCTCAGCGTGCCCCAGTGGTCGACGCCAAAGAGCTCCCGAATCCGCTCGGTGTTCTCCTCCTGGTAGCGCAGTGCCCTGAAGTAGTCGCCGCTTTCCATCAGCGCCTCGGCGTAGCCGTTGACGGCCGCGAGCGTGGGGGGGTTGTTGGGCCCCAGCATCATCTCGTTGGTCTGGTAGACCTCCCAGAACAGTTCAGCGGCCTTGCGGTGGTCCCCGGCCAGGAGCAGGGCGTAGGCGTAGCTGTGGGAGGCACGGGTGGTGTCGGGGTCGTCCGGTCCCAGCAGTCGCCGGTAGCGGTTGCGGATGTCCCGGGCGAGCTCCCGGGACTCGGCGAACCGCCCCGCGTCCTGCAGGCTGCGCACGAACTCGATGCTGGCCCGCAGCGTCTCCTCCGAGTCCGGTCCGTACTGCTCGGTGAGGACGCGCACCACCCGCTCGCACAGCTCGTAGGCCCGCTGCCGCTCTCCCTGGTCGCGCAGGGTGCGCACCAGGTAGAGCTCGGCGCGCAGGGTCTCTGCGGCGGTGTCCCCCAGCTTCTCCCGCCACACCCGGAGCGCCTCCTCCGCGAGCCGCTGGCTGTCGGCGTGCTCCCCGTTCAGGTCGGCGACGTAGATCTCCTGGAGGACGAGCTCGCGCACCCAGGGGTCGGTGCAGTTCCAGGCCTCGGTGGCCCACACGTGGGGGAAGAGCTGGGCGTAGCGCCTGCGCGCCTCCTGCGAGGAGATGTCACGCGGGTCGTTCTTGGCCAGCAGCAGGTGGGCGCAGTGCCGCAACTGCTCCCGCTCCCGGTCGTCCAGCGGGAAGTGGACGGCCAGTTGGACCAGCCGGTGCAACTGGACGGTACGCGTCCGGTGGTTGAGCAGCGCCAGTCCGTAGCGGCTGACGTCGCTGAAGGCACGGTTCAGCTTGGTGGGGTCCCGCAGCGCGGTCTCCAGCTCCGGGGGCGCCGCCACGTCCTGGACCTGCCGGAACAGGAAGCGGGGGATGGGCGCGGTGGAGTAGAACGCGCAGACCTGGAGCAGTTGCAGCGCCGCGGGATTGGTCACGGCGAGCCGGTCCAGGGAGACGTTCAGCGCGGTGATCACCGTGTCCGGGTAGTCGGGGTCGGCGGGCGCGAACATGGGGAGCAGCTCGGCCCGCTTGGTCCGGTAGGACGCCAGGTACTCGAAGATGGAGGTGGCGCTGTCGTTCATCCACGCCGCGGCCTGCCGCAGCGCGATCGGCATGTGGCCGAGCTCCTCAGCGAGCTCCGCGGCCTCCTGCTCGGTGAAGTCCTCCAGTCCGCACCGGCGCAGCAGCGCGACGCTCTCGCGCAGGCTGAACACGTCGACGGTGATCCCGTTGTAGTAGCCGCCCTCCGGCCAGGAGAGGTTGCGCGTGGTGATGATGATGTGCCCGTTTCCGGCGACCGGCAGGTAGCGCATGATGTCGTCGGGCCGTTGCACGTCGTCGAAGACGAGCAGCCACCGGCTCCTGGGCCTCCCCTGGCGCAGCGCCTCGCGCACGAAGTGGACCATGCTGGTGATCGAGGTGTCGCCGCGGAGCACCCCCAGCTCCTGGGCGAGCAGCAGGTACGCCTCGTGGATCTGGTGCACCTGCCCGGCCCGCACCCACCAGATGAGGTCGTACTCGTCCCGGAAGCGGTACAGGTACTCCGTCGCCAGTTGCGTCTTGCCGATGCCGGGCATGCCCTTGAGCACGGTGGGGGTCATCCGCCCCTGCTCGGTGGCCGAACGCAGTTGGTCCCGCAGCCGGAGGATGAGGTCGTCGCGTCCGGTGAACAGCGCGTTGCGCGGGGGGATGTCCCCGCCCCAGGCGGCGGAGTACGAAACGCCCGGCTCCGGACCGGCCTGCGCCGCTGCGGAGCCACCCGCGAGGTTGTCGGACATCGAAACGGGCCTCTGGGACATCATGCTGCTCTCACCTGTGAATATCGGAGGCGTGTCGGTCGGGTGCGGTGTACGGACGGCAGAGTCGGAGTCCTGTACGGCGTGCCGCCCGCCCCGGACCGGGGCGGGCAGAAGGGCGGAGGGGGTGTCCTGTCGGGCCAGCGTCTGCTCCTTGATCCGGCGCACCAGGCCGTAGTGGAGGTCGGCCACCCCGATGCTCTCCAGGGCCGGAAGGGTGTCCTCGGCGAGCCGCAGGGAGGTCTCGTCGAGTTCCGGCTCCGGGACCGCGCCGTGGTCGTCGAGGAGTCTGCGCAGCACGGAGAACCAGGGGTCCTGGTCCTCGAACTCGGCGGCGACCGCCGCCAGGGTGCGCCGGATCCGGGAGCGCCGTCCGCCCTGGGACAGCAGCGCCTCACGGACGCCCCTGCGGTACTCCCACCGGATCCGCCTGGCCGGAGTGACCACGGCGGAGTCGACCTCGCGCATCAGCCCGCTGAAGAGCACCTCGACGAGCTCGGGGATCTTCGGACTGCCCGCGAGCAGGCGGCAGACCGCGTCGACGGCGGGCTGGGTCAGCGGCACCGCCGCCAGGTCCACCGCCAACTGGAACGCCGTGTCGGAGGAGGTACGCCGGAAGCGCCGCACCATGGCGTCGGGGGTCTCGGGAGCGGTGCGCTGCGGCGCGACCGCATTCGCCGCCGGATCGCCGGGAACCACGCGCAGCGCCCCGGCGTTGAGGACCCGCCGGTCCCGGCCGACGACGAACTCCGCCCAGGCGCGGACCGCGTCGGGCCGCGGCGGCAGCACGGGGAGCACGACAGAGGCCGCCGCCCGTTGGACCTCCTCGTCGGGCAGGGGGATCTCCTCCGGCCACTGGAACGGGCGCGCGGTGTAGCGGAGGTTGGCCGGAGCGCGCCCGGCGGCCGCGGCGACGGCGATCTCCATCGCCTCGGGACGGATCCCGGTCCGGCGCCACTGGCGGGGGTCGAGGAGGTGGAGGACGGCGACGGGGAACTGCCGGGCCAGGTCTGCCAGCCAGCTCTGCACGCGTCCCGTTTCCCACGCCTCGCCGATGCCGTCGCTGAGCACCACCGCCACGTGGATTCCGTCCCTGCCCCAGGTGCCGAGGGGGTCCGTGCCGGTGTCCCGGAGGCGGACGTCCGCCCCGGAGTGGAAGCGGCGCACCCGCACCGAGCGGAACACCCCCGAGGAGCGCAGCAGCCCGACGAGGTCCCTGGCCTTCCGCTGCTGGAAGAGCATGGAGACGCTCTCGTCGACGAGAGCGGTCACGTGCACCGCGGGACGGAGCAGCGGGGCCGTTCTGGGGGTGATCACGGTCTGGCGCCGCCCCCGCACCGGGACCGGAGCGGCCAGCAGGCTGCGGGCGTAGTCGCGTGCCGTCTCCTCCAGGTCGCACCGCTGCTCCCGTGGGTCGGGGAGCCGCAGGTGGAACGGGGCCAGCGCCCGGAGCAGCCGCTGGCGGTCGGGCAGCGCCGGGAACGCCTCTTCCTCCGGAGCACTGTCGGCGTCCGTCTCGGCCGCCGCTGCCTCCCCCTCCTGGGGCGGCAGCCGGGAGTGCGTCCGGAGCCCGGCGGTGTCCTCCAGCGCCCCCGGGGGAGCCTCCTCCAGCGCCGGGAGGGGCGGCGGCGTGGCGGGTTCCGCGTGGGCGGGCCGCGGTGACCGCTTCTCCCCGTCCGTGGCCGTTTCGGGCCGCGGCCGACTGTCGCCGGGCGGAGCAGCCGGTTCCTGCCGTTCGCGGTACGCCTGCCATGCCGCGAGGTAGATCGCGTCGGCCAGTTCCCACCCGGTCAGGGACAGGGGTGCGTCACGGCTCCCCGGCCCCGGAGTGCGGCCGTGGTAGGCGTTCATCCGAGGGGTTCCGCGAGTCGGTGCCACAGCATCGCGGAGAGTTCCTGGAGGAACTCGGGGCCGGGCTCGGCCGCCCCGGGCTCGATGACCGTGGCCATGTGGACGGCGTTGAGCAACTGGTCGATGGCCAGCGGGGAGCCCTCCGCGCTGCGGCGGACGAAGTCGGCGATGACGGAGTGCGCGGCGCCGGGCAGGCTTCCGGAGAAGTGGGCCGCCACGATCCCGGCAAGCTCCTCGGACGAGGGCAGGGCGAGTCGCAGCGGGATGCACCTGCGCAGGAACTCGGGCGGGAAGGGCCGCTCGTCGTTGGCGGTGATGACCACGATCGGGAACTCCGCGCAGCGGACCTCGCCGTCCGCGACCACAGTGGTACGGCCCGGGTCGTCGGTCGGGACGGTGATCCGGGGCGCGGCGGAGCGCAGCCGGTACAGCTCGGGAATGGTGTAGCGGCCGTGCTCCAGCAGGGCGAGCAGGTCTCCGACGAGGTCGTGGTCGGCCTTGTCGAGTTCGTCGACGAGCAGGACTCGAGGCAGCCGGTGGGGCAGGAACGCGGTTCCGAGCGGACCGATACGCAGGTAGTTCCCGATCCGCTGGGCGCTGCTGCGCAGCGCGGCCTCCCCGGGATCGGAGGAGCCGTCAGGGCTCGGGGGTCGCTGGAGGTTCTCCAGGTTCAGGTCGTGGATCTGGGACAGCGGGTCGTAGTCGTAGAGGCCGGAGCGGAGCGTGCTGCGGCTGCTGACGGTCCAGCGGAGCACCCGTCCCAGGTTGAGCTCCCGGGCGATCTGGTCGGCCAGGACGGACTTGCCCACTCCTGGGGGGCCGGTGACCAGCAGGGGGCGGCGCAGGTAGAGTGCCGCGTTGATCTTGGACAGCCGTTCCTGCCTGCTCTGGGTGAGCGGGCTCCACCGCGCGCAGAACTCCGGAGCGGCTCCCAGTACTCTTCCCGCCTCGTCGTCATCGTAGGGAGGAGCGTCCGGAAGGTCGTCCGGGAAGCCGCCGCGGTGGCTGCGCCACGGCGGCGGGGGCGGCAGGACCGCCGCGAGGTCGAGGTGGGGCCGCGGTTTGCCGGTTCCGTGGAAGATCCACCAGCGTGGCGCTTCCGTCTCTTCTCCTGAGGGGGAGAGAGTTCCAGAAGGGGGGATTTGCGACGCGGCCATTTGTTGTGCCCCTTGTCCTGGTCTCCAGGTCTACCTGATGTTGCCGCCGGAGAGTCTCTGTCCCTGCTCCCGAGGTTGCCGCTGGTAGTCGTGGTAGATGACCGACAGGTCGTAACTCTGCCTGGACCTGAGCTTCCTCTCCGGCGTACTTCTGTCCACCCGCGAGAGATAGAGGTTCCTGGTAAGGCTCTTGATACCCTCCTCCAGCGCGTTCATCTCTCGGTCTTCGGTCAGACTATCCTCCTCACCTCGGAGGATGGACCAGAAATGGGCCTTGGGATCGCCGTTTTGCTCCGACCGGCGCCAGGCCACCACGGGAACCCCGCAGACGACGGCGGCATACACCTGCCGACGCCATTCAACACCGGGAAGGGCATAGGCCACAAAAGCTGCGATCGCCTCGTTTCCGAGGTAGTCGGCGGCGTTCTCCCAGCCCTCTTCGAGCACCTCGGACGAGGTCCCCACGCGCCCCTTCCCCTCGTGCAGCTTCTGCCAGCGGCGCAGGCATGCCCGCTGTGCCCTGGGATCGCGCGCGAATTCCTCGCTCCTGATGAGGATCTCGTACTGGGATCCCAGACGCGCAGCCGGGGCGTCCCGGTGCAGTTCAAGCGGCCAATTCTGGACAACAAACCTGAAAAGTAGCGAAAACGGAAATATGAATTCCAGTCGAATCTTTTCATGATTGTCGGCCTGCTGCCCCTCCGCCCAGGCGATCAGCTCGGACACCCTACGGGGCAGCTCCTCCGCGGCGACCTCGGTCAGCGCCTCGGCCTCGCAGACGTCCATCCAGTCGTCCTCGGGGTGCGTGGCCAGCCGGTAGGCGACCCACAGCCGCTCCACGTTGCCCAGGTCGTGCTCCACCTTGATGATGAGCCGCGGCGGGAGGCGCAGCGGAGGCTGCGGTTCCCGCACCTCGGTACGCCGCACCTCTGCTCCGGGGCGCCCCTGCCCGGCGTTCCACTCCGCCACCGCCCGGGCGACCTCCTCCCGGCCCGGCTGAGCGGCGAGGAGGTGCAGGAAGCGCTCCCCCGGCTCCTCCCCCGAGGGTCCCAACGGGATCTCCTTGAGGTCGAGGAACGCCTCCCAGGCAGTACGGGGGACCGGCACCGCGATCTCCTCCGCCGACCGGTGCTCCACAGCGCGGTAGGCCCGGTCCACCCGCTCGTCGTAGGCCACGTCGCGCAGCGTCCTGCGCAGCCGCTCCCACACGGCCCGGTCGCGGCCCGAGCCGCTGATCTCCCACTCCTCCTGCACCAGCAGACCCTCGGCCAGTTCGCACACCTGCACCACGGGCCTGGAGTCGTCCTCCAGCCAGCGCAGCCAGCGCAGCATCACCCCTAGCTGCCCCTGCCTGCAGCACTGGACCACCAGGGAGAACGCGAACCCCTGCGGGTCCATCGACAGCCTGAGCTTGGACCGCACCCCCGTCGGGAGGCAGTGCCAGAACTGCTGGCGGGCGTCCTCCTCGTACACGGACCTGACCTGCCACAGCGCGCTCGCCACCTCGTGGTGGGCGCGCCTGACCTCCGTCACTGCCCCCACAGCGCTTCGGCCGCCTCCCGTACCCGGCGCATCGACAGGCTCCCCTCCTCGAGCATCTCGAGCGTCTCGAGCACCTCCTCCAACTGCTCGTGTTCCAGGGCGAGCCTGACCAGGCGGTCCGCGAAGAACAGCGGCGCCGCATCGGCGTTCAGCCGCTGCCGGAACCTGGCGTCGAGCAGGGCGTAGAACGCTCTGCGGGCCTCCGGCTCGGCGATCGTGGACGTGCGGGCCACCGCGACGGCGAGGCCGTGCACCGCGCGAGGACCGGGATCGCGCCGGGAGGCACCGGACAGCGGCGCGGCCCGGCGGCCCCACACGTCGGGGACGGCCTCGACCGGGATCATCAAGCCGCGCACCCCCAGGCCCGTCTCGTCGTGGTCGGCCTGGCAGACAATGCCGATCAGCGCCCCGCCGGGGTCCTCCCGGACGCCGCTGCCACTGAAGCCGTAGACCACCCGCGCCGCGGTCGAGG
>Ga0207864_1003023_pt1 | contig 14772 bp, 9 predicted proteins | sample HigsolmetaAR202D_FD_184834 | JGI IMG/M metagenome (GOLD analysis project Ga0207864, IMG submission 184834) | Ionic liquid and high solid enriched microbial communities from the Joint BioEnergy Institute, USA - AR20-2-D (SPAdes) (version 2) ...
CCTCCAGCCCGCTTCTTCTCAAACAACTCCTTCCACACCGCCCAGAACCGCTTCCCACCCACCCTCCCCCAACACACCAGCCCCACACCTCGATCAGGTGGGTCAGGATGTGCCAGGGCTATTTCGCTCCAGCCGCCGGCGCACCCGAACTCGCTCGCGCGAGAACGTCACCACACCCGTCGGACCCGCGTTTCGCCGACGCGTCCGCCCCCAACCCGCGGACGGCCGACTCCCTCTCACCGCCCGTAATACGTCGGCGCCTCCGGCCCGACCGGCAGACCCAGACCGAACACCCAGAGGAAGAAGAGCGCCATCCAGCCGACCAGGAAGATCATCGAGTAAGGCAGCATCGTCGCCACGATCGTCCCGATCCCGATGTTCCGATCGTAGCGCGCCGCGAACGCCAGGATCAGACCGAAATAGCTCATCATCGGCGTGATGATGTTCGTGACCGAGTCCCCGATCCGGTACGCGGCCTGGATGACCTCCGGCGAGTACCCGATCAGCATCAGCATCGGCACGAAGATCGGCGCGGTCACCGCCCACTGCGCGGACGCGCTCCCGAGCATCAGGTTCACGAACGCGCACATCAGGATGAACGGCACGAAGACGAGCGGGCCGGTCAGGTTGATCGCCCTGAGCAGATCCGCGCCCGCGACCGCGACCAGCGCACCCAGGTTCGACCAGTTGAAGAACGCCACGAACTGCGCGGCGAAGAAGACGAGCACGATGTAGAGCCCGAGCGAGCTCATGGCGCTGCTCATCCCGTTGATCACGTCCCGATCGCTCCGGATCGAGCCGGTCACCACCCCGTACGTGATCCCTGGCACCAGGAAGAACACGAAGATCAGCGCCACCATCCCCCGCAGGAAGGGCGAGTTCAGCAGGTCGCCGGTCTCCGGATTGCGCAGCACGCCGTTCTCGGGCACCGTCGCGAGGAGGATCAGTCCCGCCACCACGAGTGCCGCGATGGCCGCCGCGCCGAGCCCCTTCCACTCTTCCCTCGAGAGCGGCTCCATGGAGCGGGTGTCCGTCGCGCCCTTCTCCGCGCGGCTGGGGTCATACGGACCGAGCTTCGGCTCCACGATCCGCACCGTGACCCAGGTGCCCAGCGCGGTGATCAGGAAGGTGCTCACGAACATGAAGTACCAGTTCACCGCGGGGTGCACCGTGTACTCCGGGTCGATCAGCCGCGCGGCCTCCTCCGTGATCCCGGCGAGGAGCGGATCCACGGTCCCGATCAGGAGATTCGCGCTGTAGCCGCCGGACACGCCCGCGAACGCGGCCGCGAGCCCCGCCAGCGGATGCCGGCCGAGCGCCAGGAAGATCACGGCAGCGAGCGGGACCAGGATCACGTAGCCCGCCTCGGACGCCGTGTTCGACATGACGCCGGTGAACACGACCGCGGCCGTGATCAACTGCTTCGGCGCCCGCATGACGATCCCGCGGATCGCCGCGCTCAGCAGCCCGGACGCCTCCGCCACGCCCACGCCCAGCAGCGCGACCAGCACTGTGCCGAGCGGCACGAAGTTCACGAAGTTCGAAACCAGGTTCTCGACGATCCGGCGCAGTCCGGCAGCGTTCAACAGACTGACCGCCTGGATCATCCCGGTCGGGCTCCGGCCGGCCGCACCCTCGGGCCGCGGGTCCGGCACGCTCCACCCGAGCCAGCTCGCCAGGGCGCTCACCAGGATCACACTCGTGGCGAACAGCACGAACAGCGTGACCGGATGCGGCAGCAGGTTGCCGAGCCATTCCACGAAATCCAGGAACCGCTGGAACGCGCCGCCCTTCCGTTCGGGGCCGGCCTCCACCGCAGGCGCGACCGTTTCCCCATGGGCGGCGCCGGTTTCCGGGAGCGTCGGATCGTCCATCGTCCTGTCCTCTTCGGATCGTTCTCTGTGTCGGCTGGACGGTGCCGGCCATGGTACTGCCGCGGCCGCGGGACGGGCAATACCGCGAGCGCAGCCGCCGTCCTCGCACGCGCGTACGTCTGCCAGTACGGCCCGGGCGCCGGTTCGTTCCCGGACGCACCGTTCCGGTACTCCGTCGGTTGCGGAGCCCGGACGGGCCCGGCTATCCTACCCGCGTGGATCCGATCACGCACACCATGGCGGGCGCCACGCTGGCCGCGACCGGGCTGCGGCGCACCACACCGCTCGCGGCGGGCACCCTGATGCTGGCCGCGAACGCGCCGGACATCGACGTCCTGGTCTACTTCGTCGGGAACGAGTACGACGCGCTCGCGTTCCGCCGGGGCTGGACCCACGGTCCCCTGGCGCTCGTCGCGCTCCCGTTCGCCATACTCGGCCTGGCGCTCGCCTGGGACCGCTGGGTCAGGAGGCGACGTCATCCGGGCGCCGCTCCCGCCCGCGCCGGCCCGCTCCTCGCCCTGGCCACCCTCGGCGTGCTCACCCACCCGGTGCTGGACTGGCTGAATAACTACGGGATCCGGCTGCTCATGCCGTTCAGCGACCGGTGGTTCTACGGGGACGCGGTGTTCATCATCGACCCGTGGATCTGGCTCGTGCTCGGCGGCGCGCTCTTCCTGATCCACTCCCGGACCCGGTCCGCCATCGCCGGCTGGGCGCTCCTGGCCGGCCTCGCCGCGCTCCTCGTGCTCGGCACGCCCTTCGTGCCGACGACGGCGAAGGTCGCGTGGGCGGCCGGCCTGCTCGCCATAATCGCTTTGCGTCTGGCGGGCGTGGCGGAGCGGCGGGGGGTGGGGCCCGAACGCGTCGCCCGGTGGGGCGGCGGGCTCGCGCTGGGCTTCATCCTCCTCCTCGTCCTGGCGGACTTCGTGGAGGTGCGGGACGTGCGCGCCGCGGTCGCCGGGCGGGGCGTCACGGTCGAGGACGTCATGGTCTCGCCCGTGCCGGCGAACCCGTTCGGCGGCTCGGTCGTGGTGGCCACGCCCACGGCGTACCTGTTCGGCTCGTACGACTGGCTCGCCCGGCCGCGGGTGCGGATCTTCGAGGACAGCCTCCCCCGGCGGCAGGCCGACGATGCCGTGATCGAGGCCGCGGCCCGGGCGCCCGACGCGGTCGCGTACCTGACCTGGTCGCGCTTCCCGTACTTCCGGGCCGAGCCACGGCCGGGCGGGTACACCGTCTTCATCGGGGACGCCCGCTACCACGGCGGCCCGGGCTCCGGTAGCCTGGGCGGCGTCACCGTACAGCTCGACTCGGCGCTCGCGCCCGTGCCGTAGGCGGACCACCCGCATCCGGCGGCGGACGCGGAGGTCGGCCGAACGCCGGCAACGCGGAGTACGCGACGTCGCCCGATCACCGATCCCGGCCCCGGGGCTGCGCACGCCCGCCGGAGCCGATACCTTGAGGCGAGGACGATCCGCTCCCGGACCGCCCCGGAGACGACGCGCACGAAAGGGGATTGCGATGAGCAACGTGATCATGGTGCCGCTGGACGGCTCGGAGTTCGCCGAGCGCGCCCTGGACGTGGCCGGCTGGCTCGCCGCACGCATGTCCGCCTCGCTCCACCTGGTGCAGGTGCACGTGCCGGTCACCCCGATCCCGGTCGTGCAGGCGGAGCCGATCTACGATCCGCGGCTGGACGCCATCGTCCGTGAGCAGGAGGAGGAGTACCTCCGCAGCAAGGCCGACCGGTGCAGCGAGCGGTCCGGCGTCCCGGCCCGCGGCGAGCTGCTGGACGGCCCCGTGGTCGACACGCTCGCGGAGTACGCCCGGGACGTGGGCGCGATGCTCGTGGTCATGACCACTCATGGACGGGGCGGGCTGAGCCGTCTCTGGCTCGGCAGCGTGGCGGACGGGCTGATCCGGACCATCCCGGTGCCGGTCCTGCTGCTGCGGCCGGACGAGGGCGGCGCCGGGGTCCCGGCCCCCGATGCCATGTTCCGCCATGTCCTGATCCCGCTCGATGGCTCGGCGCTCTCCGAGCGGGTGATCGAGCCCGCGCTCCGGATCGGGTCGCTCAACGACGCGCGCTACACGCTGCTGCAAACGGTCTCCCCGCTCTTCCCGGCCGGCGAGCCCGGCGTACCCGAGCACCTGCGGGACGCCGCCGCGAACCTCCAGTATCGCCGGGAGGCCGCCGAGGCCTACCTGAACGACGTGGCGGAGCGGATGCGCGCCCGCGGGGTGGAGGTGACCACCGCGGTCGAGACGAGCGTGCGGCCCGCGGACACGATCCTCGAGTTCGCCTCAGCCCACGGCGTGGATGGGATCGCCATGTCCTCCCGCGGCCGCGGCGGCTGGTCCCGGATCGCCCTGGGCAGCGTGTCCGACAAGGTCATCCGCAGCACGCACCTGCCGGTGCTCGTGCAGCCGCCCGGCCCCGAGCGGGACGCGGCCGAGGACGGATCCGGCACGGCGTAGCGACGCCGCGCCCCGACGGCCACCGGGCCCGCGGGCCTCCCGCCCGGCCGGGCCCGGTCCATGCCACACGTTCACCCCAGCGGCGGTCGGATGCGGACCGGCGGGACGCCGGGCCCGGCGGCTCGAGCCGGGCCGCACCCGGCCACGGCGGCCAGGCCTTCCGTCAAACCGCCGTATGACCCAAATTTGTGCAGGCGTGGCGCGGTCCGCGAAAGCGGGCCGCGTTTCGTTCGCCGGGGCGCGGGCGGCGAGTCCGCCCGGTGAGCATTCCACGAGGCGGTGGCGAAATGACTTGGACGATCAACGACTCCCGCGAGCTGTACAACATTGACGGGTGGGGAGTCGGGTACTTCGACATCAACGAGAAGGGACACGTAACGGTCCACCCGACCCGGGATCCGAGCCGGGGCCTGGACCTCTTCGAGCTCGCCATGGACCTCGAGGAGCAGGGCGTCGGCATGCCGATGCTCCTCCGCTTCTCGGACATCCTGCGCACGCGCATCGAGGCCCTGACCGAGCGCTTCAAGGCCGCCATCGAAGAGTTCGGCTTCGAGGGCGGCTACACGACCGTGTACCCCATCAAGGTCAACCAGCAGCGCCACGTGATCGAGGAGATCATCGCCTACGGCGAGCGCTACGGGGTCGGGCTCGAGGTGGGGAGCAAGCCGGAGCTCCACGCCGTCCTCGCCATGTCCGAGCGGACCGATCACCTCATCGTGTGCAACGGCTACAAGGATGAGGAGTTCATCCGCCTGGCGCTCATGGGCCAGAAGCTCGGCCACGAGGTCATCATCGTGATGGAGAAACTGGGCGAGCTCGGCACGCTCCTGAAGGTGGCCCGGGAGATGAACGTGGACCCCATCGCCGGCGTCCGCATCAAGCTCACCACCGCCGGCGCCGGCCGCTGGTCCCAGTCCGCGGGCGAGAAGAGCAAGTTCGGGCTGAACCCGTCCCAGCTCATGCGGCTCCTTGAAGAGCTCCGCGCCGCCGGGCGGCTCGACATCCTCAAGATGGTGCACTTCCACCTCGGCTCGCAGATCCCGGACATCCGGGCCATCAAGCTGGCGATGACCGAGGTCGCGCGGTACTACGTGGAGCTCCGGCGGCTCGGCGTCGACATCCGGTACGTGGACGTGGGCGGCGGGCTCGGCGTCGACTACGACGGCTCCCGCTCGACCACTGCGGCGAGCGTCAACTACTCCATACAGGAGTACGCCAACGACATCATCTACGCCCTCGCCGAGGCGTGCCGCGAGAACGACGTGCCCATGCCGCACGTGATCTCCGAGTCCGGCCGGGCGCTCACCGCGCACCACGCCCTGCTCCTGATCAACGTCATCGACCTCGAGACGCAGATCGTGGAGCCGCCGGACCACATTCCGGAAGACGCGCACCCGCTCGTGCACGAGCTCGCCGCCACCTACCAGGAGGTCGACGAACGGAGCCTCCGGGAGGTGTACCACGACACCTCGTTCGCCAAGGAGCAGATGCACTCCCACTTCAACAGCGGGGTGCTGAGCCTGTCCGAACGGGCGATCGCGGAGCGGCTCTATCTCGCGATCATGAACCGCGTCGCGCAGCTCGCGGCCCAGGACCCCGAGGAGTACGAAGACATCCTGCCGGAGGTCAACGCGATCCTCACGGACCGGTATTTCTGCAACTTCTCGGTGTTCCAGTCGCTGCCGGACTCCTGGGCGATCGACCAGCTCTTCCCGATCATGCCGATCCACCGGCTGAACGAGGAGCCGACGCGGCGGGGCACGCTGCAGGACGTGACCTGCGACTCGGACGGCAAGATCGACCGGTTCGTGGGCGGGCGGAAGCCGAAGCCGAGCCTGGAGCTCCACACCTTCACGCCGGACCAGCCGTACATCCTCGGGATCTTCCTGACCGGCGCGTACCAGGAGATCCTCGGGGACCTGCACAACCTGTTCGGGGACACGAACGCGGTGCACATCCGGCTCACGGACACCGGGTACGAAATCGGGGACCTGGTCCACGGGGACACGATCACCGAGGTGCTGAACTACGTGCAGTTCAACGCCCAGGACCTGGTCACCACCTTCCGCCGCAAGGTCAACAATGCGAAGAACCTCACGCGCAGCGAGGCGAACGCGTTCATCGCGGACTACGTGGCCGGGCTGGACGGCTACACCTACCTGGAGAGCGAGCGCGGCTGAGCGCTTCCCTGATCGCGAACACGATCACGGCCGCCGGGTGAGCCCCGGCGGCCTTCTTTTTCGCGTTTGGATCAGACCGACACGCATCTCGGGCGCGGCCGCCGGCTTCGCGCCCGCAATGGATGGGAGATCCGACGATGATCGGCACCAGGGTCGGGCGCTACCTGATCACCGAAGAACTCGGCCGCGGCGGGATGGGCGTGGTCTACAAGGCCGTGCAGACCACCCTGAACCGGACCGTCGCCGTCAAGATGCTGTTCCCCCACCTGGCCACCCACGGCGAGTACATGGCCCGGTTCCGCCGCGAGGCCCAGACCCTCGCGCGGCTCGCCCACGAGGGGATCGTGCATATCTACGATGTGGAGGAGTTCGAGGGAAGCTCCTGCATCATCATGGAGTTCGTGGGCGGATCGTCGTTGACCCGGGTCCTGGCCCGGGAGGGCCGCCTGTCGCCCGCCAGAGCGCGCGACCTGGCCATGGCCCTGGTCGCCGCCCTGTCGGCCGCTCACAGACAGGGGATCGTCCACCGGGACATCAAGCCGGACGACATCCTGCTCACCCAGGATGGGCGGCCGAAGCTCACGGATTTCGGCATAGCGCACATTCGGGGCGACAACGTGCAGACCCGCACCGGCATCATGCTGGGCACGCCGTATTACATGTCTCCCGAACAGGCGCAGGGCCGCCCGGTCACGCCGGCCAGTGACCTCTATTCGCTGGGCATCGTCCTGTACGAGATGCTCTCCGGCCAGGTACCCTTCCAGGCACCCGATTCCCTCGCCGTCGCGCTCCAGCACCTCCAGGAAGAGCCGCGTCCCCTCACCGAATGCGACCCGAACCTGCCCGAGCCGCTCTGCCGGATCGTTCACCGGCTCCTGGCCAAGAACCCGGAGCATCCAGCTCTTCCCGAGGGCCCAGATCGCGCTGACCAGGAGCCTCGACGTCTTCCTCCAGAATTGGCGGAAGCTGCCGGCGGAGGTCGAGGAGTGCAGCCCGCCGCTCTCCCCGGTGCCCGGCAAGCTCTCCATGCCCTGGATGGAGATGCAAACCGGCAAGGACGTGGCGGTCCTGAAGATCCAGGGCCGTGACCTGCCGACCGTCCGGTTGGGCGACTCGGACCGGGTCCAGATCGGGGACAATGTACACGTGGCCGGCTACCCCGGCGTGGTCATGGAGCACCCGTACCTGAGCCCGCAGACCGTGCTGGAGGCGAGCTTCACCCGCGGCCAGGTCTCGGCGCTGCGGCTCGCCGTCCAGGATTCGAACGCGCTGCCGGTGGGCGCGGCCATGACGTGGGGCAACAGCGGCGGCCCGATCTTCTCCGATGCCGGTGAGGTCGTGGGCATGTCCACGTTCATCAGCATCGCCCAGCACACCGGTGCCGCTCAGGCGATCGCGGGCTTCAACTTCGCCGTGCCCACGTCCGTGGTCCGTGAGTTCCTCCGTTCCGCGGGCGCGACGAACGAGTCGAGCGTGTTCAACCGGGCGTGGGATCGGGCGCACACGGCCTATTACAGCGGCAACCACCGGGCGGCGATCACGGCGTTCGACGAGGTGCTGCGCCTCATGCCGGACCTGCCGGGCGCCATCGAGCTGCGCCGTGAATCCATCATCGCCCTGGACCAGGGCGCGGGCGGCAAGGGCCGGCCGTCGTGGCTCGTGCTCGGCGTCACGGGCGGCGGCATCGTCCTCCTCATGTTGGGGCTCGTGATGCGCCGGAGCCGCAGCGGCGTGCGTACCGCGGGGCTGGTCCGGGTGGGCGGGGGCGGCCGCCCCGTCGGCCGGCTGGTGGTCCGGAGCGGGCCGCTCCAGGGCAACCACTTCACCGTGACGCGGGACGGCGTCAAGATCGGCCGCGACACGGAGAGCTGTCAGGTCGTCCTCACCGAGCCGACCGTCTCTCGGGAGCACGCGGTGCTCCTCCCCGCGGGCTCGGCCGGGGACGTCATGATCCGGACCCTGAGCGGGACCAACCCCACTTTCGTCAACGACCGGCCGATCCGGGAAACCACGCTGAAGAACGGTGACCAGATCAAGATCGGCAATTCGATCATCAGCTTCGAACGCCTGTGAGGGATCCCATGATCGGAACGCACGGCAGTCTCAGCCCCCACGCGGTCACCGCGGCGTGCCTCGTGGCGTTGGCCGTGATTCCCGGCGACGCGAACGGTCAGGTCGGCGCGATCGGGGCCGCACCCATGGTCGTGGCTTCGGGTGAGTCCCTCGGCGTGGGGACCGGCGCCCACGCCCTGCAGCCCCCGATCTGGACCGGGAGCGGCATGCAGGTCGGGGCCGGGCAGTGGGCGGGGAGCGCCACGGTGGCGTCGACCCCGGGCACGGTGCAGCTCGGCCCGGTGGAGGCCGGGTTCAATTACGACCAGTTCGTGATCGGCGCGTTCTACGCGCCGTCCGACCGGTCGACCCTCGGGTTCTCCATGTTCCCGTACATCGGCATCGGCCTCGAAGCCACGGGTCTTGGGCGCAAAGAGACCTCCGGCCGGGGCGATGCCGCGGTCTTTGGGAAGTACCAGCTCTGGCGGTCCGGGAACGGGAAGACCCGCGTCTCGGGGGTCGGCTCGATCCAGCTGCCCATCGGGGAGAGCGGCTACGGCGCGAACGGCACGGTCATCGGGCTGGGCGGCGCGGTTTCCCACCAGCTGGAGCGGCTGTCCCTGCACGGCTCCCTCAGCGTTGCCGTGCCGACGGACGACCAGGATGGAGAGACCGCGATGAATGTTTCCGCCGCCGCGGTGTACGGCGTGTCGCCGCGCGTCGCGCTCGCGCTCGAGCTGAACCGCGAGAGCACGAGCCTCGCGGACGGGTTCGGGGGCACGGTGGATCTCGCCTACGTGCACCTGGCGCCTGGCACCAGGTTCCGGATCGGGAACAGCCTGATCCTGACGACCTCGCTGCTGACCACGCTGTCCAGCAGCGTGGACGTGAAGCCCTTCGATTACGCCTTCGCCCTCGGTCTGGAGCTCGCGCGCTGACGAGTCCGGATCCCGGGTTGGCCGACGCCGGCTGGCCGCCGGGGCCGTTCCGGAACGCCGATGCCGACGTTGCCGGGCGGTCCCGGCACTTCTTCATCGGTCGGCGAGGCGATACTCGAGCCCCGCTCCGCCCCGATGCCTCGCCTCGGCCGCCCGCTCATCGAGCCAGGCGCGCAGGCGGTCGGTGACCGGGAGGACCATGGCCACCTCGCCCCATCGCACCGGCTCGCCGGTGGCCCGGTCGACGACTCGCCCCTCGGCCACTGCCCGGGAAGCGGCCGGCAGGTCCAGCCCGGCCACGGCCCGGGAAAGCGCCTCGAACTTCGCGGCGCAGCCCGGATCGAGGAAATGGAGGTAGCGCCGGCCGATGGCCGCAATGTGGAAGTGCGACGAGCGGAACCCCACGCCGTCGAGTTCCAGCTCCCGGCACAGCGAGACGAGCCAGCCGAGCACGTCCGCAAGGATCCCGAGCCCGGGCACGGTCTGACCGGGAAGCGGCGGCCGACCCGGCCGGAAGGCGCCGCGCGGGTCCTGGAGCAGCAGCCACTCGATCCAGAGGAGTTGCATCCCCGGCACGAGCCGGTGGTCCCGGTTGACGCGCAGCTCCACGAGCAGCGCGTCCCGTGACGGGTCGCCCCAGATCCGGATCGTGGGGCCGAGCCCCGTGGACGCCGCCACCTCCACCTCCGGGTCGGCGTACCCGCGCGCCCGGATCTGCTCCAGGATCCCCGAATGCTCGAGGGACTCGATGACGTCCCGCGAGGTGTAGCGGCCGAGCAGCCGCGGTTCGCCCGGCGGCGCGGCGCCCAACCCGCCCAGATCCTCCGGGCCGAAGGTCCAGTCGAGCCACCCCTCCCCCTCCCATTCCGCCTTCCTCGCCTCCAACCACTCCGCGCGCCGCGCCGCCATGGCCACCTCGTCCGGGGGCTCGATCACCCGGCCCGAGATCAGCCAGCCGAAGAACCGGGCGGAGTACCGCCACGTCGAGCCGCCGTATCCGCCCCCCAGCGTGATCACGACCGGGACGTTCGGGTCGTACGCCCGGATCTGCTCCATCACGAACCGGTCCCGCTCGAGCAGCCCGTTGTCCGAGAGCCGCCAGTCCCCCAGCGAATCGTCCGCGGCGCCGTCCGTCCCGGCCACGTAGACCACCAGCCCGGGCCGGACCTCCCGCAGCACCGGCGGGAGCGCCTCCCGCAACACCCCCAGGAAGGTGGCGTCATCCACGGCGGTGCCGAGCGCGATGCTCGTGGAGGCCACGGCGTCGCCTGCATCCCAATCCGCGTTGTGGATCGAGAAGGTGTGGACCGTGGCGTCCGTCCGGAACGCCGTCCGCGTACCGTTCCCGTCGTGCAGGTCCAGATCCACGATCAGCACCGGCTCCCGGAACTGCCGCGCCCTGAGCCGCGCCACCGCGATCGCCACGTCGTTGAAGATGCAGAACCCCCCGCCCCGCCCCGGCCCCGCATGGTGCAGCCCGCCACCCAGGTGCACCGCCGTCACACCGTGGCGCAGCGCCAGCCGCGTCGCCAGGATCGTCCCCCCCGCGATCAACCGCTGGCACTCCACCGCCAGCCTCGCCTCCTCCGCCCGGAGCGGCACCCCCAGGATCTTGGACACCGTCTCCGGCCGGTCCAGCTCCCGCAGGTACTCCGCGCCGTGCACCCGCAAGAGGTGCTCGAGCGCCGCCGGCCGGGGCTCGAACACATCCCGCCGCCGGATCCACCCGCCATCCTCCAGGAACGTCAGGATCCGCTCGCCCCGCAGCGCGTCCATCGGCGCCCCGAACACCGCCCGCCGGTACGCCGCGTGGTACACGAACCCGACCCGGGAACCGGCCACCAACCGCCGGAGCCGGCGGAGCAACCGTCGTGCTCGTCGGGACATGGACTCTCCCGTGTTCCGATCCGCCCTCTACGCCTCCAGGACCCGAACCGCCCGATACCGCCTTGTCAATACGCGCAGAGATGCACAGATTGCCCGCATCCTCTGGACAACCCCTGGAAGGAGTCGACCCGATGCGCGCCACGTCGCACCTTGTCGCGGATCGCCGGCGGTATCTACGAACCCTCGTGATCGCCGCACTCGCCGCGACCCTCGCACCCGCGCCCGCCCTGGCACAGGGCGCCGGCGAACAGGCAATCGATCGTGAATATACGGAAAAGATCCGCGAGTACACGACCGAGCCGTTCTTCCTGACGCCGCTCGTCGACCACCTGCCCGCTTCCTCCACCGTGCCGACCCCGCTCCAGTTCAACGGCTACGTGGTCGGCGCGCCGAAGAAGCTCACGTACCCGCAGCAGATCTACCGGTACATGCGGGCGGTCGCCGCGGCCACGCCCCGCGTGCGCGTGTTCAGCATCGGCGAGACCGAAGAGGGCCGCGAACAGATCCTCGTGGTCGTCTCGGATGAGCAGAACATCGCCAACCTCGAGCGCAACAAGGAGATGCTCGCCCGGCTCGCCGACCCCCGTCGCATCACCGACACCGAGGCCGAGCGCCTGGTCAACGAAGCGCTCCCCATCTACTGGGCGACCGGCGCCATCCACTCGCCCGAGACCGGCTCCCCCGAAATGCTCATGGAGCTGGTCTACCGCCTCGCGGTCGGCGAGTCCGAGATGATCCGCAACATCCGGCGCAACCTGATCTTCATGACCACCCCCGTGATCGAGGTGGATGGCCGCGCCAAGCAGGTCGACATCTACCTCGCCCAGCACGCGGACTCGACCTACGCCGCGGTGGGCCGCCTCCTCTACTGGGGCAAGTACGTGGCCCACGACAACAACCGGGACGGCATGTCCCTCTCGCTCAAGCTCACGCAGAACGTGGTGCGCACCTTCCTGGAGTACAACCCGACGGTGCTGCACGACCTGCACGAGTCCGCGTCGTACCTGTACACCTCCACCGGGCGGGGCCCGTACAACGCCTGGATCGACCCGATCCTCGTCAACGAGTGGAACCGCCTCGCCTACAAGGAAGTCCAGGACATGACCGCGTTCGGCGTGCCCGGCATCTACACCCACGACTTCTACGACGGCTGGGCGCCGAACTACATGTTCTGGATCGCCAACATGCGGAACTCCATCGGCCGGTTCTACGAGACCCAGGCCTCCCGCAACGCGGAGCCCTACATCGTGAGGACGAACGTGGAGCGGCAGTGGCACCGGCCGAGCACCCCGCTCCCGGAGGTCGTCTGGTCGATCCGGAACAACGTGAACCTCCAGCAGAGCGCGCTGCTCATCGCGCTCGACGAGGTGGCATCCAACCGCCAGGAGTACCTGCGCAACTTCTATCTCAAGAGCAAGCGCTCGGTGGCCAAGGCCACGACGGAGGGCCCGGCCGCCTACGTGTTCCCGGGGGACGACCCGCGTCCGGGGCAGCAGGCGCGGCTCCTGGAGCTGCTCCAGCGTCACGGGATCGAGGTGCACCGGGCGGACCGGGAGTTCACCGTGGAGGGCACGCGCTACCCCGCGGGGAGCTACGTGGTCCGGATGGACCAGCCGTACTCCCGCACCGCCGACATGCTCCTCGACCGGCAGTACTACAACCCGAACGATCCGCGCCCCTACGATGACGTGGGCTGGACGTTCGGCCCGCTCTTCAACGTCCGGTCCGCCCGGGTCGAGGACACGTCGATCCTCGCGGTCCCGATGACGCTGATGGAGCACCCGATCCGTGCGCGGGGCGGGGTGGTCGAGCTGGAGCGCTCGCCCCGCTACTACCTGATCGACTACAACGCGGACAACAACCTGGCCGCGTTCCGCTTCAAGCATCGGGACCTGCGAATCGACGCCGCGCGTGCCCCGTTCTCGGTACGCGGCCGGGACTTCCGCGCGGGCACGTTCATCATCCGGGCGGACGAGGCCGACGGCGGGCTGGCCGCCACGCTCGACGCGGCCGGGAAGGAGTTCGGCTTCACCGCGTACGGCGTGCGCTCGATCCCGGACGTGGCCACCCACCCGGTGGTCGTCCCGCGCATCGCGGTGGTGCACACCTGGCTGACCACGCAGAACGAAGGGTGGCTGCGCCTCGGGTTCGACGAGTACGGGATCCCGTACGACTACATCTCCACGCACGAGGTGCGGGAGGACGCGCGCCTGCGTGACAAGTACGACGTCATCGTGTTCGGGCCCTCGGTGAACGACCCGCTCCAGATCCTGCGCGGGGTGACCGGGGACCGGCCGATCCCGTGGAAGAAGACGGAGCTCACGCCGAACCTGGGGCGCCAGGCGTCCACGGACGACATGCGCGGCGGGCTCGAGCTGCGCGGCGTGCTGAACCTGGAGAACTTCGTGAAGGCGGGCGGCACGCTGATCACGATCAACAACACCTCCGCGCTGCCGATCCACTTCGGCATGGCGCCGGGGATCGCGATCCGCGAGACGCCGGGGCTCTGGGCGCGGGGCGGCGTGTTCAGCGCCCGGGTCACGGACGGGGCCAGCCCGATCACGTACGGCTACGACGACCAGCTCGGCGTGTACTTCAACACCGCGCCGATCTTCGCGGAGGTGCGTGGCGGGGCCGGGTTCGGCGGCGGTTTCGGCGGCCAGGGCGCCATGGCCGGGCCCCGGCGTGCCGATGACGGGAGCACCACCGCCCGCAGCACCGGCCGCGGCGGCCTCGACGAGTCGGACATCGTGCAGGGCCGTCCCCGGGACATGGGCCAGGCCGGCGTCGAGGCGTTCCGCCGCGCCGGCGGTGACCGGGCCGCCATCCAGGGCGCGGGCGCGGAAGCGAACGCCGCCCGGATCATCATGCGCTACGAGCCGGACGTGAAGCAGCTCCTGATCAGCGGCGGGCTGCGCGGCGGCGAGGCGATGGCGAACACGCCGGCCGTGGTGGACGTGAAGCTCGGGGACGGCCACGTGGTGCTGTTCAGCTTCAATCCGTTCTGGCGGAGCCAGACCCTCGGCTCGTACGCGCTCGTGTTCAACGCGCTGATGCACCACGGCAACCTGGACGCGGGCCGGGACGCGAGGCCTCGGGCGGCCACCGCGGACAACGAGTAGCCCGGCGGGTTCCGAGGCGACGTCGCTTCGCGAGTACGCTTCTTGCCCCGCCGGCTTTCCGGGCCGGTCACGCCTCCGTTCCCATGGCGGCGGCGTGGCCGGCGCGGTTTTTTCCGGACGGGAGGAGCCATGCGTATTCGCGTTTGGGCCGCGGCGCTCGTCGCGGCCGGGTGTTTGGCGGCGTGCAGGATGGAGGAGCGGCCCAGGGAAGAGACGGCGCGGGCCGAGCGGCAGGCAAACA
>Ga0207864_1003025_pt1 | contig 14771 bp, 9 predicted proteins | sample HigsolmetaAR202D_FD_184834 | JGI IMG/M metagenome (GOLD analysis project Ga0207864, IMG submission 184834) | Ionic liquid and high solid enriched microbial communities from the Joint BioEnergy Institute, USA - AR20-2-D (SPAdes) (version 2) ...
GGATGTCGATGTGGAAATCCACGGTATAGATTTCGCCGGGCAGCATGGGTGGAAGGTCAAAGCCCTCGCGGGCCGTGTTGGTGCCGGCGAAGTCGAGCCCCATGTGGTTGCGAAGCATGAATCCGACCATCGGCCTTTCAATTTCTTCCTTCGCTCGGACGCTGATGCGAACGATCGCCTTGCTCAGGGGTTCCAATAGCTGGAGCGGGCGGCCCGATGAATCGCAGACTGCGATGCCCAGGATCTCAGCTCGGCCGTCGCCGTACCGGTGGTCGATGTTCGGAATGCTTTCGACCACTTCAGGAGCCTGCTCGATGGCGCTCTTGTCCTTGCGCGGTGCGCGGCTCAACTGGAGGTAGGCGGAATCCTTCTCCACCATCGCAGCCAGGTATTTTGCGACAACCGCATCGGTTTCTCCGAGATCCCGAATGCGTCCCCGTTCGAGCCAGAGGCAACGATCGCCAATCGCCTTCACGTCGCCGATTGCATGGGAGACGAAGAGAATGGTGATGCCTCTCGAACGCAGTTCATGGACCTTTCGCATGCAGCGCTGGCGGAAGTAGATGTCGCCGACTGCGAGCGCTTCGTCGACCAGGAGAATGTCGGGGTCGACGTGGATTGCCACGGCGAAGGCAAGGCGGACCAGCATGCCGCTCGAGTAGGTCTTGACGGGCTGATTGATGAAGTCGCCGATTTCGGCGAAGGCTTCGATCTCTTTATACTTGCGATCGATTTCGGTGGATGAGAGACCGAGGATGGCGCCGTTCAGGTAGACGTTATCGCGGCCGGTGAACTCGGGATTGAAACCGGAGCCGAGCTCCAGGAGCGCCGAGACGCGGCCGTCCACGCGCACGGTGCCGGAAGTGGGCTTCAGGATGCCGGCGACGATCTGAAGCAGAGTGCTCTTTCCGGAACCATTCTCGCCAATGAGGCAGAAGGTCTCGCCGCGGTGAACCGTGAAGGAGACATCCTGTAACGCCCAGAAATCGTCGTGGAACCGGAGGCGGTTGAGCGTTGCCAGCTCTTTGAGGCGATCGAGCGGCGACGCATAGATGGGGTAGCTCTTGGAAACCCGTTCGAACGTAATGATCGGCGCAGGCGGTGAAGCGCTGTAGGGCACTATCAACGAATCTACTGAAGCGAAAACAGGACTGTCAACGCGGGTGCGGGGCGACGGCGCAGAGTGGCGAAGATACGACGAAGACGGATTCAGCGTGCGACGGGCACGTGCCCCGCGGCCGAGTGTGAAGGGAAGGAGGGGCGGAGCCGGGGTTTGACAAGGCAGGCGCCGCCCGCATACGCTAGTAAAGTCAGGACATTGCCGGTGTAGCTCAGTCGGTTAGAGCGACGGTCTCATAATCCGTAGGTCGCAGGTTCGAATCCTGCCGCCGGCACCATCCCGCCAGGCAGTCACTACCTCGTCACAATCAGGTTGTAGATCCGGTCCAGGTCATCCTGGGAGTAGTATTCGATTTCGATGCGGCCGCGCTGCGGCGTTTTCTCGACAATGCGGACGCGCGTTCCCAGAGCACTCTCCATCTCCTGAATGGCGGCCTTGACGTTGGGATCGGGAGGCTTTGGGGCTTCGGGTTCCGGTTTCGGCTGCAGGAGGCGCTGTACGAGCTTCTCGACCTGCCGGACGGAGAGGCCTTCGTCGACGGCCTTTTGTGCGATCTCGATCTGGAGTTCGGGTGTCGGCAGACCGAGTACGGCGCGAGCGTGGCCCATAGAGAGGCGATGCTCGGCGAGGAGGAGTTGCACGGGTTCGGGGAGGCGCAGGAGGCGGAGGGTGTTGGTGATCGTGGTCCGGTCCTTGCCAGTGCGCTTCCCAAGTTCTTCGTGGCTGAGGCCGAGCTGCCGGATGAGGCGGTCGAAGGCCTGGGCAACCTCGATGGGATTCAAGTCCTCGCGCTGGATGTTTTCAATGAGGGTGATTTCAAGAAGCCGGTCGTCGGCAATATCCTGAACGACAACGGGAACCTCGGTCAGGCCGGCGATTTTGGCGGCGCGCCAGCGGCGTTCTCCTGCGACGAGCTGGTAGTGGTCGCCCTTGCGGAGAACGACGAGGGGCTGAATGATGCCGTTCGCCTGGATCGACTGCGCGAGCTCCTGGAGCTTCTCAGGCTGGAACGTGTTGCGCGGCTGCAGCGGATTGGGTTGAATGGCGTCGACAGGAACGCGCAAGACGGCATCTTTGGTCCCGGCGGGAGAAGCCGGAGCGTCGGCGGGCCGGGCCGCTGCGCCGGAACGGGTCGGCAGCAGGGCGGAGAGACCCTTACCTAACGCTTTGCGAGGATTTTCGGACGGCTTGCTCATTCGCTAGGATCTCCTTTGCGAGCTTGATATAAGATTCCGCTCCACGCGAGCGGACGTCGTAGTAAAGAATGGGCTTTCCGTGGCTGGGCGCCTCCGCCAGGCGGACGCTGCGAGGGATGACTGTCTTGAAGACGTCATCGCCGAAGAACTCCTTGAGGTCGTCGGCGACCTGGCGGGTGAGGTTCGTTCGGTCGTCGTACATCGTCAGGAGGATTCCTTCGATGGCGAGAGAATGGTGGAAGGAATCCCGGATGCGATCGACCGTATCCATGAGCTGGGAAATGCCCTCCAACGCAAAAAACTCGCACTGAATCGGGATCAGGATCGAGTCCGCGGCAACGAGCGCATTGAGGGTAAGGAGGTCGAGCGCCGGCGGGCAGTCGAGCAGAATGTAGTGGTAGCGCTTGCGGACGGAGTTGAGGCGCTGGCGCAGGCGGGACTCGCGGTTTTCAAGATCAACGAGCTCGACGTTCGCGGCGACGAGGTTCTTGTCGGCGGGGACGATATCGAGACCGTCGAACTCGGTGGGGCGAATCACGTCCTCAAGAGGGCGGTCTCCGACGAGCGCATCGTATAAGGTGAGCTGTTCCGGGTCCTTTCGGATGCCGAGGCCGGTGGTCGAGTTCCCCTGAGGGTCGGAATCGACGAGAAGGACGCGGAGGTCGTTGGCGGCGAGGGAGGCGGAAAGATTGACAGCCGTAGTTGTCTTACCGACGCCGCCTTTCTGGTTAGCAATTGCGATGGTTTTACCCAAGGGTCGTTACTCCGGCGAGAAGTTCTCATCCTAACATGGCTGGCGGCGGTTGGTATGTTTCACGTGGAACATCGGTCAAACGGTCCTGTTCCAGATAGAGTTGTTCCACGTGAAACAGGAAAGGATGTTCCACGTGAAACAGTAGCTCAGGCAGGCTGATGGCGCTGGAGACTGAGGTAGATATCGAGAACGGCGATCGCCGCGGGCGTCACACCGGGAATTCTTCCGGCTTGGCCAAGCGTCTCCGGCCGTACCCGCTCCAGCTTATCCCGAATCTCGCGTGACAGTCCGGGGATCGATTTGTAGTCGAAGGTCGGGGGGATCCGCCTTCGCTCCGCTTCCTTCAGGCGCTCGATCTGCCGCTCCTGCTGCGAAATGTAACCGGCGTACTTGGCTTCCGTCTCAATTGTGGTCAGCAGTCCCCGTACCGGCTCCTCACCCAGCGCTGACACCAGGAATCGGCGCAGCATCTCAATCTTCGCCTCTGGGCGGCGGAGCCAGACACGGAGCGTCGGCCGATCGTCGGCGGACATTCCAAGACCCGGGAAGTGAACCGGATCGATGCGCTGCTCATCGAGAATCCGAAGCAAACGCTCCTTCTGCTGCCTCTTCTTTGTCAGCAGGGCCCAGCGCTCCTCGGAAACGAGCCCAACGCGGCGGCCGTGCTCTGTCAGCCGCTCATCGGCATTGTCGATCCTCAGGTGCAACCGGAACTCGGCGCGCGACGTGAACATCCGGTAGGGCTCGTCGGCGCCCTTCGTGATCAAATCGTCGATCAGAATGCCTGTATAGCCTTCCGTGCGCCCGAGAACCAGCGGATCCTTCTGACCAAGGCGGCAGGCCGCGTTGATTCCCGCAATCAGTCCCTGGCAAGCCGCCTCCTCGTATCCCGACGTCCCGTTGATCTGCCCCGCAAGGAACAGCCCGCGAATCGATTTCACTTCCAGTGTATGGTGCAGCTCTCGCGGATCGATTGCGTCATATTCAATTGCGTAGCCCGGCCGGATCATTTCCGCCTTCTCCAGGCCGGGGATCGAGGCGACCATTGCCTCCTGCACGTCAACCGGCATGCTCGTCGACATGCCATTGACGTAGATCTCATTCGTATCCAGGCCTTCGGGCTCCAGGAAAATCTGATGGCGGTCCTTATCCGGGAACTTTACGAACTTGTCCTCAATAGAGGGACAGTAGCGCGGCCCGATGCCTGTGATTTGACCGCTATACAGCGGCGACCGCGAGAGGCTCGCCTGGATGATTCTCTTGGTCTCCTCGGTTGTGTATCCGACGTGGCAGGCGATCTGCGGGCGGTCGATCCGGGGAGTGAGAAACGAAAAGGGGGTGGGATCGGGATCGCCGTACTGCGGTTCGAAGCAGGACCAAGCGATCGTCCGGCCGTCCAGGCGGGGAGGCGTCCCTGTCTTCAGGCGCGTCCAGCTCAGTCCAAGGGTCCGAAGCTGGTCTCCGAGCAATTGAGACGGAGCCTCGCCATTGCGCCCGCAACTGTACTTCGATTCTCCGACATGCGCCAGCCCGTTGAGAAACGTCCCGGTCGTGACGATGACGGCGCCGCTCGAAAGCGTCCGCCCGTCCCTCAGCAGGACGCCGGTCACTCGTCGCTCCTCCGTTCCCTCGATCACCAGTTCCGCGACCTCGGCCTGGAGGATCCGAAGGTTCGGCTCCTGTTCCAGCACCTCGCGCATGCGCACGCGGTACCTTTTCTTATCGCACTGCGCCCGCGGCGACCAAACGGCAGGGCCCCGGCTGGTGTTGAGCAGACGGAACTGAATTCCGACCGCGTCCGTCACTTCTCCCATCACGCCGCCAAGCGCGTCGATTTCGCGGACCAGGTGGCCCTTCGCGATGCCGCCGATCGCCGGATTGCACGACATCTGGGCGATCAGGTCGGCGTTCATCGTGATCATCGCGGTACGCAGCCCCATCCGCGCGCACGCGCGTGCCGCCTCGCAGCCCGCATGGCCTGCGCCGACCACAATGACGTCATAGCGAGCTTGTCGAGTTGGTAGTTGCATCACGTCCCGCGCTATAGTCGTACTTCTGACCATTTTATCGAGAGGGAGAAACCGGTTGAGAACATTAGTAATTGGAAGCGGGGGCAGGGAGCATGCCATCGCCTGGAGGCTGGCTCAAGGAAAATCGGTGTCCCGCCTCTACGCGACACCGGGCAATCCCGGCATCGCGCGCGTCGCCGAATGCCTCCCGTGCTCGGGCGACCCTGAGGAGCTTGTGAAGCTTGCTGAATCCGTGGACGCCGAGCTGACGGTCGTCGGTCCCGAAGCTCCCCTGGTAGCCGGGGTTGTGGACGCCTTCCGCGCCGCCGGACGCCGGATCGTCGGTCCCACGCAGGCTGCTGCCCAGCTCGAGGGTAGCAAGATCATGGCAAAGAACTTCATGCGTGAGGCTGGAATCCCGACAGCCCGCTACAGGACTGCCATCAGCTTCGAGGAAGCGCTTGCCGCTCTGGCCGAGTTCGATTACCCGGTGGTCCTCAAGGCCGACGGCCTCGCCGCGGGCAAAGGGGTCGTAATCTGCGAGGATCGAACCAGGGCGGAAACTGTTCTTCGCGGTATGTTTTCCGGCGAACTGGTCGGCAAAGCTGGCTCTCGCGTCGTAATCGAAGAGTTCTTGCAGGGGGAAGAGGTCAGTTTTATTATCCTGACCGACGGTGAGAACGTTGTCCCTCTCCAGCCGACGCAGGATCACAAAGCCGCCTACGACGGCGATCAGGGGCCCAATACAGGCGGCATGGGCGCTTACTGCGATAGCGCCATCCTGACCGGGGAGCAAACGGAGCAAATCCTCTCAAGTGTAATCTATCCTACACTTCAGGGTATGAAGAGGCGGGGGACGCCTTTTACCGGGTTCCTGTATGCGGGCCTCATGATGACGGCGGCTGGCCCGAAGGTGCTTGAGTTTAACGTACGCCTGGGCGATCCGGAGACCCAGGTTCTGATGCACCGCCTCACCTCGGACTTTGGCGAGCTTCTGGCTGCGGCCGCCGCCGGCTCGCTCGCTGGCGCGGAAGCTGCCTGGTATACCGAACCGAGCGTCTGCGTCGTAATGGCAGCGCATGGATACCCGGGCAAGGTGCGGACCGGCGACCTTATTGAGGGCATTGACGAGGCCGAGGCGACTGGAGCGGTCGTGTTTCAAGCCGGCACGCGCGTGGGACCGAAGGGGCTCGAGACCGCGGGCGGCCGTGTGCTGGCCGTGACGGCGACCGGCCAGGGCCTCTCCGGCGCCATCGAGAACGCCTACCGTGGCGTCGAGCGTATTCGCTTTGATGGCGTGCACTATCGGAAAGACATTGGCCGCAAAGGACTAAGACGCTACAATAAAGAAGGTTCGGGGACGTAGCTCAGTTGGATAGAGCGTCCGCCTCCTAAGCGGAAGGTCGGCAGTTCGAATCTGCCCGTCCCTACCATCCTTTGCGGCGGATAGCTACACTAGAGTTGATCCGCGCAAATGGCCGACAATCCTTTCGTCCATCTCCACTGCCACACCGACTACTCGCTGCTTGATGGAGCCTGCGAGATCAATCAGTTGATGGAACTCGTGTCGGCGCTAAACATGCCTGCGGTGGCCATGACCGATCATGGCAATCTCTTTGGCGCCGTCGAGTTCTACAACAAGGCCAAAGAGAAGGGCATCCACCCGATCATTGGTTGCGAAGTCTACGTGGCGCAGCAGGGCCACAAGGTAAAGTCGGACACCAACCGGTATAACCACCTGGTCCTTCTGTGCGAGAACCAGGAAGGCTATCGCAATCTGATCAAATTGGTCTCGACCGGGTATCTGGACGGCTTTTACTACAAGCCTCGCATCGACAAAGATCTTCTGGCGCAGCATTCCAAAGGCCTGATCGCGATGTCTGCCTGTCTCAGGGGCGACATCAACGAGACCTTACTGCAGGAGCGCTACGAGGACGCGAAGGCGCTCGCCTATCAATACCAGGACATGTTCGGGAAAGAGAACTTCTTTCTCGAAATTCAAGACCACGGCCTCGATCAAGACCGCGTGGTGATGCCGCTGTTGAACCGCCTTTCCAAAGATACCGGCATCCCGCTGGTCGCCACCAACGACTCCCACTACCTGCGGAAGGAAGACGCCCGCGTTCACGAGATCCTGCTTTGCATCCAGACGGGCAAGACGATGAGCGATCCGAACCGGATGCGCTTCACCCAACCAGCCTTCTATCTCAAGTCGCGAGAGGAGATGATGGCCTTGTTTGGGGAGATCGAGCATGCGCTCGATCGGACGTGGGAGATTGCCCAGCGGTGTCAGGTGAAGCTGGAGAAGGTCAAGGAGCCCTTCCCTCGGTTTGACGTTCCGCCCGAACATACGATCGATTCCTATTTCGAATATGTCGCCCGGCAGGGCTTCGAGCGGCGCCGGCCGCGCCTGGAGATGATGGCGGCCAAGGGGGTCCTCAAGCACGACCTCGCGGAGTATAGCGAGCGGCTTGATCGCGAGATCAAGATCATCCAGCAGATGAAGTTCTCAGGCTACTTCCTCATCGTCTGGGACTTCATCCGCTTCGCCAAATCGTCCGGCATCCCGGTTGGACCGGGCCGCGGATCGGCGGCGGGCAGCCTGGTCAGCTATGCAATGGAGATCACCGACATCGATCCATTGCAATACGGCCTACTCTTTGAGCGCTTCCTGAATCCGGAGCGCGTCAGCATGCCCGATATCGATATCGACTTCTGCACCCACCGCCGCGGCGAGGTGATTCAATACGTCACCGAGAAGTACGGGCGTGAGCAGGTGGCGCAGATCATCACCTTCGGCACGCTCGGCGCGAAGGCGGCGCTTAAAGACGTGGCGCGGGCTTTGGATCTGACGTTTGGCGAAGCAGACCGCATTACCAAGCTTGTCCCCGCGCAGTTGAATATCAAGCTCAAGGATGCATACGAGCAGGAGCCCGGCTTCGAGGAGCTTGCCCGGAAAGACAAGCGTATCCGAGAAGTTCTCGATACAGCGCTGAAGCTGGAGGGCATGGCGCGGAATGCCGGAATGCATGCGGCCGGCGTCGTCATCTCGCCTGTTCCGTTAAAGGAACTGGTGCCGTTGTACCGGACGAACCGGGACGAAATTGTCACCCAGTACGACATGGGCGGTCTTGAGAAGCTTGGTCTTCTCAAGATGGACTTTCTGGGGCTGACGACGCTCACCATCATCCACGACACACTGCGGCTGATTAAGAAGTATCGCGGGCTGGATCTGAAGATTGAAGACATTCCACTGACGGACTCCTACACGTACGAGCGGATCTTCTGCAATGGCTACACGAGCGGCGTGTTCCAGTTCGAATCGGCGGGCATGCGGGACATTCTGGTTCGCTACAAGCCGGACCGGATCGAAGACCTGATCGCCCTGAACGCTCTCTACCGTCCCGGTCCCATGGGCATGATCGACGACTTCATCGACCGGAAACACGGCCGGAAGGAAGTCGTCTACGACCTGCCGCAGATGAAGGACATCCTCGAAGAGACCTTTGGCGTGATGGTCTATCAGGAACAGGTCATGCAGATGGCCAACGTCCTGGCGGGCTACTCTCTCGGCGAAGCGGATCTGCTGCGCCGCGCCATGGGCAAGAAGAAACCGGAGGAGATGGCCAAGCAGCGGGAGCGCTTCATCAAAGGCGCGCTGGAGCGAGGCCTGCCGCAGAAGAAGGTCGAGAAGGTTTTCGAGCTGATGGAGAAGTTCGCCGGGTACGGCTTCAACAAGTCGCACTCCGCCGCATACGCCTATCTCGCCTTCATCACGGCCTATCTGAAGGCCCACTATCCGGTGTACTTCATGTCCGCCCTGCTGACGTCGGAAACGGGCAATACGGCGAAGGTCGTGAAGTACATCAACGAATGCCGCGACATGGGCATCAAGGTGCTTCCGCCGGATGTCAACACGAGCGACATGGACTTCACGCCCGATGGGGACGCCATTCGTTTCGGACTTGGAGCCATCAAGAACGTCGGGGCGAACGCGGTGGAAGCGATTCTTAAGGCTCGCGCGGAGAAGGGAAATTTCCGTTCGCTCTACCAGTTCTGTGAAACCGTCGATCTCAGCAGCGTAAATCGCCGCGTGATCGAGAGTCTGATCAAGGCAGGCGCGATGGACAGCCTGGAGGGCACCCGGTCCCAGAAATTTGCGATCATCGAGGCTGCCATGGAAGCTGGGCAGCGCGCCTGGAAGGATCGTGAGAGCGGCCAGGTCGGACTCTTCTTTACGACAGTGGACGAGCCGGTGCCGGAACCGCCGCTGCCGGATCTGCCGGAATGGCCGAGCCGTGAAAAGCTCGCAGGCGAAAAGGAGATGATCGGTTTCTATGTTACCGGTCATCCTCTGGACGAATACATGGACAAAGTTGCGGAGCTCGCAACGCACGACACTTCCAACCTGGAAAACCTTGAAAAAGGCCACGAAGTGGCGCTGTGCGGCATCCTCACTTCGATCCAGCGCCGGAGGAACAAAGAAGGGAAGCTCTGGGCCTCGATGCAGATTGAAGACCTCCAGGGCAGCGTGGATGCGATGGTCTTTGCATCCTCGTACGAGCAATTGGCGCAGCAGCTCGTGGAGGATAAGGCGGTTCTGGTGAAAGGGGTCGTGATGCCGGAAGAGAATGCCCCGCCTAAGATCTCCATTAAAGATGTCATCCCGCTGGATGTGGCTCGCGTTCCCTATCCTACGCTTGTTTCGATCAGAGTCCGGCTGGGCCAGAACGGCAACGGCGATAAAGCCGAAGCCTTGAAGCAGCTCTTTGTCCGCAAGCCGGGCCAGACTGAGGTAAGATTACGCCTGGAAAAGCCGCGTGATTTTGCGCTCCTTCTGGACATCACCGCCAAGATCCGGCCGGACAAGGAGTTTAAGGCTGCGCTTAACAGCATCTGTGGTCCAGAATCGCTCGAAGTACTCGCGACCTGAAATCCAATGAACTCGAACGACGACATTCAGCGACGGATTGCCGATCTTGAAAGAGAATTGTCCGAACTGCGAAGCGCCAACCCCGGCGCCCAGCCGCGGGCTTCCGAAGTCGAGCGGGAACTGACGGCACTTCGGGAGGATGGGCCGCATCCCGCCTATCAGCGGGTCAAACTGGCCCGCCACCCGAAGCGCCCCCACTCTCTCGACTACATCCAGCGCATCTTTACCAATTTCGAGGAGATTCACGGCGATCGCTTCTTCGGAGACGACCCGGCGATCGTTTGCGGCATGGCAATGCTGGACGGCTCCCCGGTGATGGTTGTGGCCCAGCAGAAGGGAAGGGACACCAAACAGAACCTGCACCGAAACTTTGGCATGCCCAAGCCCGAAGGCTATCGCAAGGCCTTGCGAGCAATGAAGATCGCGGCGAAGTTCAGCCGTCCGATCATTACGTTCCTCGATACTCCGGGGGCATATCCCGGCATCGACGCCGAGGAGCGGGGACAAGCTGAAGCCATTGCTGTCAACCTCCGGGAGATGGCGCGGCTGGGCACTCCCGTCGTCACGGCGGTCATCGGCGAGGGTGGCAGCGGCGGAGCGCTGGCCCTGGGGGTCGGGAACAAAGTTCTCATGCTCGAGAACTCCGTCTACAGCGTCATCTCGCCCGAAAGCTGCGCGGCAATCATCTATCGAGATTCGGGGAAAGCGGAACTCGCTGCCGCCGCGTTGAAGCTCACCGCCGATGATTTGCTCAGCTTTGGCATTATCGACGAGATTGTGCCGGAGCCGCCGGAGGGCGCCCACGCGGACTATGAACGGGCGGCCGACAATCTCGCGGAGGCGCTGCGGCGTTCGCTCGCCGCTCTGAAAGGATTGGCGCCGGCGGAACTTGTCAACCAGCGTTACCAGAAGTTCCGGCGGATGGGTAACTTTTTCGCAGAGGCAGCGGTTTGAGCAAGTCCCGAATCCTCGTGATCATCGCCGCGTGCATCGCTTTCATTGGGATCCTTCTGTACTCCTCGCTTCGTACCTCCCGCCGGGTGGAGGTTTGCATTACATTCCAGGGGCGAACTGCCTGCCGCATTGCCTCGGCCGAGACCGAGCAGGAGGCCATTCGAACGGCGACGGAAACGGCATGCGCGGTTCTCGCCTCGGGCGTCACCGACACGATGGCTTGTCTCCGGACTCCCCCGGACCGTGTCCGCGTTCTCGATTAGAGGCCTTCAGTTTTCCGGGTATGGGGCGACCTGGAGTCGGCTATCATGTAGGGTTGTAGGAATATCGCTGGAAAACAGCCGCGGGGTGTTTCTTTTCTCTCAGTCCACACGTCTTTAGAATTACAAGGACCGCGGAAGGATCTTTCGCACCGGCAATTTCGCTCAGATTGAACAATGGATGGAGAGTGTTCGTATCCTCTAGGCGGGAGTCGCTAAACAAGTGAAGCGCAAGTGGAAAATAACGCTGTTCATCGTAATCTCACTGACGGCGATTGTTGGTGTGCTTGCCGGCATCCGTATCAGCCAGCGGGGGATCGTCACGGTCCAGACTGGTAGGGCGTTCAGGCAGGACATCGCATCGGTCGTTACGGCATCGGGCGAGATCAAACCCAGAAACTACGTCAATATTGGCGCGAACGTAATGGGCCGCATCATCTCGCTGGAGGTTGCCGAAGGAGACCGCGTTCGGAAAAACCAAGTGGTGGCGCGGCTGGAAGCGGTCCAGGCGGAGGCGGACGTTCAAGCGCAGCAGGCAAATTTGCGCTCAGCGGAAGCGGAATCGGCGGCGGCGGAAGCCGCTGTCCAGGCACAGAATGAGAATCTGAAGACAGCGCAGGCGAGCATCGACCGCGCCAAAGCGGAGCTCGAACGCGCACGTCTGGACTTCAGCCGGGCGGAGCAGCTTTTCAAAGAGAAGCTCATTGCGCAGCAGGAGTTCGATACGAAAAAAGCGAACTATGATGCGCTCATGGCGGCGCTCCGCGAGGCGGAGGCGCGGTTTTCTCAGTTGAAGGCGCAAAAGCAGCAGACGGAGGCGCAGCTTGCCGTCAGCCAGCGCCGGGTCTCGCAGATTCAGGCGACCCTGCGCCGCTTCTCAGACGTTCTGCAAAAGCACAACGCGATCTCGCCGATTGACGGGGTTGTCACCAACCTGCCGGTGCGGGTGGGTGAGACCGTCGTGCCCGGCATTCAGAACTCTCCGGCCAGTCTCATCATGACCATCGCCGACATGTCGCTGATCACGGCGGAGGTCAAGGTGGACGAAACGGACATCGTGAACGTCAAACTCGGACAGGAGGCGGACATCACGATCGACGCGATGCCAAACCGGGTCTTCAAGGGCCGGGTGATCGAGATCGGAAACACGGCAATTCTGCGCTCGACCGGACTTGCCGCGTCTCAGAGCGCGATTTCAAGCCAGGAAGCCAAAGATTTTAAGGTGGTGGTCGCTCTGGACAATCCCCCTGAGGACATTCGACCGGGCCTCTCCTGCACCGCGAAGGTGACGACCGCTACCAGGCAGCAGGCCCTGACCATTCCGATTCAGGCTCTGACCGTCCGGCAGAAGGGAGACCTCGAGCCGAAGAAAGAAGGCGTCCAGGCTGCGACGCAGCCGGATCCCGTGGCCGAAAGAGCGAAGCGGGAGGAAGTGCAGGGTGTTTTTGTAGTGCAGGGTGATCGAGCTGTCTTCCGGCAGGTGGAGACCGGGATCACGGGGGCTACCGACATTGAAGTCCTGAGCGGGTTGAAGGAGGGAGACGAGATTGTCACCGGCAGCTACAAGGTCATCCGTACCCTCCGCAACGACACAAGAATTAAGGTGGACAATAAGTCCCCGGCAAAAGCCGAATCCTAAGGGAAGGAATCATAATGGCGCAAGCAGTAGCGGAAGCGATTGAACGAGGCGAACAGTTAAGGCGCGACGGAATCGTCATCCGGACTTACGATCTCTGGAAGACCTACCTCATGGGCGACCAGGAGATCAACGCGGTTTCGGGTGTCGACATCGAGATCCGGCGCGGTGAGTACGTCGCGATCATGGGACCATCAGGTTCAGGCAAATCGACCCTGATGAACCTTCTCGGTTGCCTCGACACGCCTACCAAGGGTGAGTACTTTATCAACGGCCGACTGGTCAGCTCGATGACCGATGATGAGCTCGCCCGGATCCGGAACAAGGAAATTGGCTTCGTATTCCAGACGTTTAACCTGCTTCCACGCGCCACCGCTCTGCACAACGTCGAGCTCCCCCTCATCTATGCAGGGGTGCCGGCGGAGATTCGTCAGGAGAAGGCCCGTCAGGCCTTGAAGCAGGTCGATCTGGAGCGGCGTATGCTTCATAAGCCAAACGAGCTCTCCGGCGGACAGCGCCAGCGCGTGGCGATCGCGCGGGCGCTGGTGAACAGCCCCTCGATCCTGCTCGCCGACGAGCCTACCGGAAACCTGGATACGGCGACCGGCAACGAAATCATGGCGCTCTTCGAACGGCTGCATCAGCAGGGGAACACCATCGTGCTGGTGACCCATGAGCACGACATCGCGTTGCACGCTCACCGCGTGATCTACATTCGCGACGGTAAGGTGGCCCGCGACGAGAAGGTGAAGTAGTTCAGTAGCCGCTGTTCTTGTCTACAACGTTTAGCAACGGTTCTCCTTTTGAGAACCGTTCGAAATTCTTCACAAAGAATTCCGTCGTCTCGTGAAGCCAGGTAGCGGTGTGGTCGGCGGAATGGGGAGAGACCAAAACGTTCTCCATGCCCCAGAATGGGTGATCGGACGGTAGCGGTTCCTGTTCGAAGACATCGAGCGCCGCTCCGCGAATCGCCTTTTCCTGGAGCACACGGATCAATGCCTTTTCGTCGATCAGAGGCCCCCGTCCAACGTTGATTATCACGCCGGTCGGCTTCATAGCACGCAGTTCGGCCTCGCCGATCATGCCTCTCGTTTCCGGAGTGAGCGCCGCGGCGACCACGACGTAGTCGGAGGTTGCCATCACGTCGCGCAGACGTTCGAAGGGCAGCACCTCATCAACGAGCGGGTCGTTCTGTGACATCTCAGGCCGCCGGCGCAGAGCCGTGATCTTCATCCCGAACGGCCGTGCCCGTTCTGCCGCTGCCCGGCCGATGCCGCCATAACCTACAATGCCAAGCCGCTTATTGTGGAGTTCCTCCACGTCGTACTGCTCCCACCGGTGTTCCGCCTGCTGCCTCAGAAGGCGGCGCAGGTCCTTCGCGAAGAACAGCATCGAGGAAATCACAAACTCGCCAAGCGACCGCGCGAACACGCCACGTGCGTTCGTGAGCGGAATGGGACGGCTCTTGAGTTCGGGCGTCAATATGTGCTCGACGCCGGCCGAAAGGGAATGGACCCAGCGGACGCGAGGAGCCTTCGGAAACACTTCGTTGAACAAGGCGTGCCCCCCCATCCCCACGACGATGACATCCGCTTCGCAGAGAGCATCGCCGAAGGCGTCAGGACGATTCCCAACAACGACGCGAGCACTGGGGGGGAGCTTTTTCAGCACCTCCAGAGAGGGCAAATCAGGGTCGGAAAGAACGAGAACAGTGAGCACACTCATGAAGCTCTGACTGTATCATAAGGAGGCCCCGGCAAATGCGGCCGCGCCGAAAGGAAATTCCGCCTTAACGCGTTCATCCCCCGCGGAGAATACAGCTCAAGGCAGGCGCGCGGCGCTGAGTCTTGCCTGCCCCTCGCTAAAGCGGGCGAGAAGCTGTTCAAGACGGCGCTTGTATGCGTCTCCC
>Ga0207864_1003038_pt1 | contig 14702 bp, 12 predicted proteins | sample HigsolmetaAR202D_FD_184834 | JGI IMG/M metagenome (GOLD analysis project Ga0207864, IMG submission 184834) | Ionic liquid and high solid enriched microbial communities from the Joint BioEnergy Institute, USA - AR20-2-D (SPAdes) (version 2) ...
GGCCGCCAGGCACCGCCGGGAGCACCGCAGCGCCATCGACGCCACCGCCAGCAGCTGGTTGTGCCTGGAACCCCGGCGACCGGAGGGATTGCTCGTGCGGCTCATCACCCCAGTGGAGCGCAAACCCACGCCGCTGTCAAATCGTTTCTACACACCAGCTGGAAGCCCGTGCCACGGTAGAGGGGGAGAGCACGGGCTGGAAGCCCGTGCCACGGCGTAGGGGTCAGCAGCCGAACTGGGCGTTGTTGAGCCAGGTGGAGAGGAAGGCGGAGATGTCGTTGGAGTTGACCTGGCCGTCGTTGTTGAAGTCGCCGGCGGAGGATCCGGTCTGGACGGAGAGGAGCCAGGCGCTCAGGAAGGCGGAGATGTCGTTGGAGTTGATCTGGTCGTTGACGTCCCAGTCGGCGGGGCAGTAGTAGCCGCGGACGCCGACGCGGAAGGCGCCGACGAGGGTGGCCGTGCCGTCGGCGTTGGCGACGGTGATGTTGCGGGCGGTCTCGGGGGCGTTGGGTGCGATGACGAAGGAGAGCCCGGTGACCTCGGTGCCGAGGTGGTTGGGGACGGGGGTGCCGGTGACCGTGACGCCGGGGCCGCTGACGGTGACCATCGACGCGCTGGTGACGTGCTTGAGGTTCGTGCCGGTGATGGTGACGGGGACGGTGGCGGCGCGGTAGCCGCCGAAGGGGTGGCAGCCGGTCAGGGTGGTCTCGGCGCCGAAGATGGTGACGGTGATGGTGTCGGTGGCGCTCTGGCCGTTGGAGTCGGTGACGCGGAGGGTGACGTTGTGGACGCCGTTGGAGACGTACTGGCGGACGGGGGTGGGGCCGACGACCTCGAAGACGCCGTCGTCGTCGAAGTCCCAGGCGTAGGAGGTGATGACGGCGCCGTCCTCCAGGGGGCGGGAGTTGATGTCGCCCATGAAGAAGCAGTTGGAGTTGGCGCGGCAGCGCTTGTTGATGCCGGCGATGGCCTGGGGCGGGGCCTTGGCCGAGCCGTCGCCGGCGCGGATGATGAGGTCGTAGAGCTGGACGGTGAAGTTGTTGTTGGGGCCGACGTCCTTGATGCGGATGGTGTACTCGCCGGTGGGGAGGACGCCGGTGTTGAGGGTCTCGGTCTGGCCGGGGCCGGCGTTGGTGGCGGACTGGAGGAGGGTCACGCCGGAGGCGTCGCGGAGTTCGATGATGAGGTTGCCGGCGGCGGAGGCGTTGATCATGGAGGTCTGGCCGTTGCAGTCGGCGATCTGCGCGCCCTGCTCGTACGAGCCGCCGGTGGGGATGGCGGAGATGAGGACGTTCTGGGGGGTGGAGAGGCGGAAGCGGAACCAGTCCTCGCCGGAGCCGAAGGCGCCGCCGACGCCGTTGGTGGAGAGGTCGCGCTCGATGACGGCGCGCGGGGCGGGGGAGGCGAGGTCGCCCAGGTCGTACGCGGCGTCGGCGGTGTGGTTGCCGGAGAGGCGGTCGCCGTAGTTGCGGCCGGCGCCGCGGCGCTCGTCGATGGTGAGCATGTCGAAGGCGAGGCTGATGAAGGGCTCCATCAGTTTCTCGTTCAGGCAGGGGACGACGTGCTGGTATCCCAGGCCGTGGCCGTGCTCGTGGGCGACGACGTTGCGGAGGTAGCGGTAGTTGCCGCCGGGGTTGGCCATGTTGCCGTTGAAGAAGTAGTAGGTGTTGATGAGCATGTCGCCGCCGGCGGCGGGGAAGTAGTTGTACGCGAGAACGCCGGTGTCGCCGATGTCGTTGCCGCCGATGCGGATGTCGCCGCGGGAGGGGGAGCGGGTGACGCTGTTGGTGCGGCTGGAGCCGTCGTCGGCGACCTCCTGGTAGGTGACGCCGCTGTGGCGGCGCCAGTTGGCCAGGACCTGGCGGATGTACTCCTTGCCGCGGTCGGCGTTGGCGGGCCCGCCGAAGAAGTTGTTGAGCGTGGCGTTGAGGATGTTGAGCTGGCCGTCCCAGACGGCGCCGTCGGGGGGGAAGGAGTAGGTGAGGCGGGCGCGGGTGGCGCGGCCGTCGGGGCTCTGGCCGCCGTCGCCGGACCAGACGGTGCCGGCGGTGAAGAAGCGCAGGCCCCCCTCGAAGGCGATCACGGGGGGGAGGGCCTGATAACGGGCGAGGATGTCGGCGAGTTGCTCGGGGGTCAGGTCGGGCGCGAAGCAGGCGTGGGAGCGCATGAGGTTGATGCGCATGGCGAGCATGGCGGCGCCGGGGTCGGCGGCCTGGGAGGCGGCGAGGCGCATGGCGCGCTCGAACGTGCCGTGGGCGCAGGTGCGGGCGTGGCGGGCGTCGCCGGTGGAGACGGGGGAGGCGACGGCCGTGCCGGCCGCGGCGGCAATGGCCGCGACGGCGGGGACGGCGGCGAGGGAGCGGGGGCGGCGGAAAGCGGTGCGGCGAGTGGTGAACGTCGTCGTCGTCATCGCAAATCCTGTCTGTACAAATCTGTACAAATACAAAGAGGTCAGTCGGCCGCGGCGTCGCGCCGGCGCGACGGGGCGGCGGCGCGGCGACTTCCACGATAACAAGGCGCTGCGCGGAAACAAGATGGAGGCTGGAACATAAGAATGCGCCTGAAGTTGCGCGGGGCCAGCGTGGGAGGAGTGAATCTGCCCGAGGGGGGCTGAGGCGAGGCAGTGCTCGGTTTTTGGGTGGCCAGAGCGGCGCGTGAGCGGCCTGCTGGTCCCGTCGGCCACGACTTTGTGGCCGCGGGTGCGCACCGGTAGGCTGGCGGCGATGGGGTGATGGGGCGCAGCGGGGGCGGGAGCGGAGGGCCGCGGCGATGACGATGGCGCAGTCAGGGGAGGCGCGGCGTGCGGCGCCGCGGGATTCGTTCCTGCACCGGGTGGGGGCGATGGCCCTGGAGTTGGCGGTGCTGGGGGCGGTGTGGTGGATCCTGGGGCTGAGCCCGCCGCTGGCGGGGGCGGTGGCGGTGGTGATCGTCGTGTCCAACCTCGTCCCGGAACGGGTGGGGACGCTGACCCTGGGCGTGATGCTGCTGGCGCTGGCCGGGTTTGTCTACTGGTGCTACGGCGCGGAGCGGGTGGCGCTGGTCATCGCCCTCTTCGGGGTGATCGCGGCGGGGGCGGGGGGAGCAGCGCTGAAGAGAGGGGAGGGGTAGATCGGACGTGCCAGCGAGCGGGGAGGGCTGAAGCGAGAAGGAAGGGGCTCTTCAGATCGGCGCACCATCCGAGCGCGGCGGCGTCATGCCCGGACCTGATTGAAGCACTGTCCCCGGCAGCCTTTCGCCGGCACTCCCAGGGTCTGCTCGAAGATCAGCCGGCAGATCGGCATTCCGGCCGTGAACCTGACGCAACGCGGCCCGTGGTGGCATACCTCGGGTTGGATCGGGCCGACAACGCCGGCGTGAATGGTCGGTGCTGTGACATGCACACCGATGCCCAGCCGAGCGAGCGAACTCTTGCCTTCGACACGAGCGGCGAGCCGCGCATGCGGCTTGAGTTCGATGTGTTCGTTCGTCCACGCCAGCAGGAGATCACCCGGCTTTACAACAAAGCCGGGGGAATCTGTTGACGTTGCGGTCGTGAACGTCTGAGCGAACGTATTGCAGGAAGATCCGGTGGACGCTGCCGGGCAGACGATCTGTTCGATCCCGCCGGTATCCGGCGGGTTCCAGATTCTGATCTCCGGGGCGAGCGTCAGGTCAAGGCTCGTCGAGGTCCAGGCGTCCGGCCCGGGAGTCGGATCGACCTTGATGTGGCCATGCTCGATCGCGGCCTGGATCTCCCGGTCCGTCAGAACCATGGTGCTACGCGCTCCACGAGCGCCCCCCGCTCCACCATGACGCGCCATCGGCCGGAGACGGCCTCGCGCGGCGACTCGATAAGAGCGATCTTGTCATCAAGGTGGATTCGTGATGCCGACAGAATCCGGTTGGGCTGGTCAACCAACGTCCCCGAGACAGCGACCTCCTCGAGCACCCCCGTCACAGTCTTGATGGTCACAACCTTCCCGGAGGGAATCAGGCCGTTCTCGACCGCTTCAACCTTTACTTTGCACACGGGTGCGACTCCCATCCATGCCGTCCCCCATCGACCGGACTCCAAAGATCGCACATCTCGTCTTCACCGACCTTCTGCAAGCAGCCGGGCTTCCGGGGGATCATTTGGACATGCCCCAGGAAAGCGTGTTCGGAATAGAAGAGGATACCGATAGGCCCTGACCACCTGAAGGCGGGCAATCTTCTCCGAGGCAATCGAGCGTCCCTTGGAGGACGGCCGCTCCCCAGATTTCCCTCTGAGTTTCAGTCCGACGACCGGCGAGCGCAATACAGAAACAGGTGAGAACCCGGGAACCACCTTCAAGTCCGAGAACGAGAGACCGGATCACGCGGCCATGCGGGTGAGCCAGTCCATGAGCGTGTTGACCTCGGTCTCCGGGGCGTCCTCGAGGCCGAGCATGCGGCGGAGGGAGGCGGTGGTTTCGTTGAAGGGGCGGAGGGTGCAGGAGATGATGCGCTCCCCCTCGGCGGTGTCGATGTAGGCGACGACCTGGCCGGCGCCGGCGGGCTCGAGTTCGATCTGGAGGCCGCCGACCTCGAGGCGGTGGCCTCCGCCGCGGGTCTCGCGCTGGACGGCGCGGGCGAGTTCGGCGTCGAGGACCTCGATGAGCTGGTGGTGAACGGAATCGACGACGCCGGTGAGGTTGTCGATGCCCTGGGCGATCTCGGTGAAGACGTGGGCGATGAGTTCGTACTCGCGGGTGGCGTCCTCGATGATGGCGGTGAGGGCGGAGCAAGGGAGTTGGAGGAACCCCTCGGCGGCGGAGGCGGCGGGGGCGGGCTGGCGGGGGAGGCCGGCGTCGTCGAGGGAGATGGAGCCGACGTAGGAGGCGATGCGCTGGAGCATGGCCCGGGCGTCGGCCGCGGCGGAGTTCAGCGGCGGGGGGACGTGGTGCCAGACGATAGGCTTGGCGAGGAGCACGGGCATGGTCCAGCGCTTCATGAGGGCCGCGGCGACGTCGGTGTGCGTGTATTCGAGGGATTCGAGTTCGGCCTCGTAGAGCCGGGCGGGGGTGGGGTTGGCGAAGTAGAGGCGCTCGTAGTCCTCGCCGACGAGGCGGGCCATGAGGGGGATGCCGCAGTCGAGCATGAGGCCGACGACGAAGGCCTCGGGGGCGATGCTGGGGTACCGGGTGCGGGCGAGGGCGGCGGCGAGGCAGGCGCGGTAGACGGACTGGCCCCAGACGGCGCGGGAGATGCGGCGGGCGGCGTCGGAGGTGGCGGCCCGGCTGAGGTAGAAGCCCAGGGCGATGGCCTTGACGCGTTCGACGCCGAGCAGGACCAGGGCGCGGTCGAGTTTGGTGACGGGGGTGCGCTGGGCGAAGAAGGCGGAGTTGGCGAGCCGGAGGAGGCGGCCGGTGAGGGCGCAGTCGGTGCGGATGATCTCGCCGTACTCGCGGAGCGGGGCGTCGCTGCGGCGGACGAGTTCGAGGACGCGGACGGCGACCTCGGGTCGGCTCTCGACGCCGATGCGGTCGAGGCGCCGCCCGATGCGCTCGTGCAGCTCCTGGACTTCGCCGGCCGCGATCTTCGCCCGGATTTTCATGCTGCGCACCGCCGCCGCGTCCATGGCGCCCGGTCGCGGCGGCGGCGGGCGCACTCGTTGCACCAGACCGTGCTGCCGCCCCCCACGGTCAACCGTGGTCCGGGGTCGGAGCCGGGATTCTTGTTCGGCACGAACGTTCTGCGGCTTGCGTCGAGGCTGGAGGATCGGGCGAGCGCACGAATGGTCCGGGAAGCCGCGGGAGGAAGGGCGGGGGTCTCAGGGCTGGAGGCGGGTGGAGGTCCAGGGGGTGGCGGTGAAGCCGGCGCCGTCGGGGGTGGGAGTCAGGTCGCGGGTCCAGACGGCGCGGTCGTGGAGGCGGCCGGAGCCGCCGACCCAGAGTTCGACGCGGCGGGCCCAGAGGCGGAAGCCCCCCCAGTTCGGGGGACGGGGGATGTCGATCGTGGCGTCGGCGGGGGGAGGGGCGGCGGGGTCGATCCCGAAGCGGCGGAGGGTGTCGTCGAGTTGGGCGGAGAGGGCCGCGCGGGAGGCGATGGGCTCGCTCTGGCGGCTGGTCCACGCGCCGACGCGGCTGAGCCAGGGGCGGGTGGCGAAGTAGGCGTCGCTCTCGGGGGCGGGGGAGCGGGTGACGGGGCCCTCGATGCGGACCTGGCGCTCGAAGACGTCCCAGTGGAAGCACGCGGCGGCGACGGGGTTGGCCGCGAGGGCGCGGCCCTTGCGGCCGTCGTAGTTGGTGTAGAAGACGATGAAGCCCGCGGCGGGGTCGAGGCCCTTGCAGAGGACGATGCGGGCGGAGGGGGCGCCGTCGGGGTCGATGGTGGCGAGGGAGAAGGCGTTGGGGTTGGGGAGGACCTTGCGGGCGGTGGCGTCGTCGAGCCAGGCTTTGAAGATGGGGAAGGGGTCGGGGGGGAGGGGCTCGGGGAGGGACTGGTCGAGGAGGGGGGCGGAGGGAGGCTGGGGGGTCGCGTGTGAGGGGGGCATAGGCTGAGTGTAGAGAGCCGCTGCCGTCGCGCGGCGCCGCGGCGCGAGCGTCCGTCAGGGAAAGAGACGGCGGAAAGCCTGTCGGTTGCGGCGAGGACGCGCGACGGCGGGCGGAGAGGAAGGGAGACTGGGCGGATGACATCGATCGAGGCGGGAGCGATGGGCTTTGGGGGCGTCGCGGGCGCGGGAGGGCGGCGCGGGCGCGGGCCGGTGGTCAACGTGGAGATGGGGAGGCTGTTCGAGAAGCTGCCGCCGCACTCGCCGGAGGCGGAGATGGCGCTGCTGGGGGCGATGATCCTGGACCCGAAGGTGACGGGGGACGTGATCGGGATCGTCAAGACGCCGGACGCGTTCTACAACGAGGCGAACGGGGTGATCTTCGCGGCGCTCGTGCAGTTGTACGACCGGCACCAGGCGGGGAACCTGGTGATGCTGGCGGACCTGCTGCGGGACAAGGACGTTCTGAAGGACGTCGGGGGGCCGGAGTACCTCAAGCGGCTGGCGGCGGAGACGCCGTCGGTGGCGGCGGCGCCGTACTTCGCGAAGATCGTCGCGGACAAGTACAAGTTGCGGCGGCTGATCGCGGCGGCGGGGCACATCGCCTTCGAGGCGTACCACTCGGGGGACGTTGGGCCGGAGGCGGCGCGGGAGATCATCGACGCGGCGGAGCAGCGGATCTTCGAGATCGCCCAGGAGGAGCAGACGGCGGACGCGCAGTCGCTGGCGGAGCTGGTGCAGATCGAGTACGACAAGCTGGAGGCGCTGCACGGCAAGGGGGTGAGCGGGATCCGGACGTACTTCGACGACCTGGACGAGCTGACCAGCGGGCTGCAGCCGGGGGAGATGATCATCATCGCGGCCAGGCCGAGCATGGGGAAGACGGCGTTCGCGCTCAACCTGGCGCAGCAGATCGCGATCGGGGGGACGCCGGAGACGGTGGCGGGCGGGCGCGGGGGGGAGAAGGTGCCGGTGGGGTTCTTCAGCCTGGAGATGTCGAAGGGGAGCATCGCGCAGCGTCTGCTGAGCGCGCAGGCGCGGATCAGCGGGCACAAGATGCGTTCGGGGCGGCTGACGCCGGACGACTACGAGGCGCTGATCGCCGCGTGCGGGCAGCTGGCGGAGGCGCCGATCTACATCGACGACACGCCGGGGCTGACGGTGCTGATGCTGCGGGCGCGGGCGAGGCGGATGGTGGCGCTGTACGGGGTGCGGTGCATCATGATCGACTACCTGCAGCTGATGTCGGCGCCGCAGGCGGCGCGGGAGAGCCGGCAGGTGGAGGTGTCGGCGATCAGCCGCGGGATCAAGGCGCTGGCGCGGGAGCTGAACATCCCGGTGGTGTGCCTGTCGCAGCTGAACCGCGGGCCGGAGTCGCGCGAGGCGAACCGGCCGCGGATGAGCGACCTGCGCGAGTCGGGGTCGATCGAGCAGGACGCGGACGTGGTGATGCTGCTGCACCGGGAGGAGTACTACCACATCGGGGATCCGAACTGGGCGGAGGAGAACCCGGACAAGGTGGGGGTGGCGGAGGTGATCGTCGCGAAGCAGCGCAACGGCCCGACCGACAGCGTGCAGCTGAAGTGGGACAGCGAGACGACGCGGTTCAAGAACTACGCGGGGTACCGCTCGGGTCCGCCGGGGTACGCGAGCGACCCCGGGGGGTACGTCGGGGGCGGGTACGCGTCGGGCCACGGGGCGGCGGGGCCGGGGTCGTACAAGGTGGAGGTGCGGCCGTTCGCGCCGGGGCCGCGGACCGGCCCGGTGGAGAACCACCGCGACGGCGGCGGCCCGGACCGGTCGTTCGACGACCTGGACGAGTACGGGGATGCGCCGTTCTGATCAGTCCGCCAGCGCGCTGCCGGGGCGGTCGCGGTAGTGCTCGCGGAGGGCGCGGAGGATCTGGGGGACGGTCATGGGGCGGGAGCCGGCGTCGCGCCGGGCCGCGCCGAGCTCGTAGAGGCTGCGCCACTGGCCGAAGAGGAGGCGGTAGGCCCACAGCGGGGAGCGCGAGGGGTCGTAGAGGGCGGTGGGCTCGCCGGTGACGCCGTTGAGCTCCACCACGCCGTCGATGCGGCCGGCGCGGAGGTCGTCCTCGTCGCGGTAGCGGATGTCGAAGCGGCCGTAGTCGAGCTGGTGGGTGTCGTCCCCCTCCATCGCTTCACCTCCCCCCCACCCACCCCGCTCCCCCCACCCCCCCCATCCCTCCCGCTCCCGCTCCTCCCATCCCGCGCGGCGCGCGAGCTCCTCGATGCGGCGCTCCAGCGCCGGCGTGATCAGGTCGGAGCCGTCGCGGAAGAGCGTCCCCTGGCAGTGGTTGCCCGACTCGGCGAGGCGGACCGGCTCGCCCTCGCCGGGGACCTCGTGCAGGCGGTCGCGCAGGCGCTCGAGGAAGACGCCGGCCTGGAGGCGGAAGCGCGGGTGGGCGAGGATCAGCTCGCGGAGGGTGCGCCGGCCGTCGCCGGTGACGACGGGGAACTCCTTTCGGGTGATGGAGACGATGGACCCGGCCAGGGGTGACCCGTCGCCCGCGGCGCGGGCGGTCTGGCGGCGGCGGGCCCAGACGATGCCGACCTCGTGCGGGCCGGGGTGGTACGCCTGCACCTGGACGGCGCGGGTGTGGACGTGGAAGTAGGCGCGGACGTCGCCCTCGGTGCGCGCCAGTCGGACGCCGAAGCCGCGATAGCCGTCGTCGGGCTTGAGGACGACGGGGAGGCCGCCGAGGGAGGGGTCGGACTCGATCAGGTCGAGGGCGGCGCGGGCGCGGGTTTCGGGGTCGGGGCCGGGGGGGATGAGGGCGGAGGGGAGGATGGCGGGGCGGGAGTCGGGGTGGGCGCGGAGGGCGGCGAGGGTGGCCTCCTTCGACTCGCCGATGACGCCGCCGCCGGGCTGGATGGCGGCGTTGCAGCAGGTGAAGACGAGGGGGTGGCGGTGGCGGAGGGCGAGGTAGACCCAGTAGGGGACGGCGGGGAGGTAGAAGAGCCACGCGGGCCAGAACTCGTGGTGCATGGCGCGGCGCGCGGCGATGCGGAGGTGCTGCCGGCCGCGGCGGGTCGGCACGCGGGGCAGGGCGCGCAGGAGGGCGAGGCTGGCGACGAAGCCGACGTCCGAGCCCGTCGCCTGCTTCAGCAGCCGGGCGCGCAGGAGGGCGAGGCTGGCGACGAAGCCGACGGCGAGGCCCGCGGCGCCGAGATGCTCCCCGGCGGGGAGGACGACCGCGCCGGAGAGGATCGAGGCCGCGGTGAACATGACCGGCGCGAGGACCGCGTTGGAGGCGATGCGCGGGAGCAGCGGGCGGGGCGGGGGGGCGCCGAAGGTCGGGGCGCGACGGGCGGACATGCCGACCAGGAGGCCGGCGATGGCGACGCCGAAGTCCATGACCAGCGCGCTGCTGAGCAGGGCCGCGGCGAGGGTCGCCCCCGTGGGCAGGGCGGCGGAGGCGACGGCGACCAGGGCCAGCAGGGCCCACCACGGCACCGCGCGGACGGCGGGGGCGAGCTCGTCGATGAGCTCGTCCACCATGGCCGCGGCGGGGGCGAGGTCGGCCCGCTGGCGGACGGGGGGCGCGGCGGGGCCGTCGTGGCGGGCGAGGAAGGGGGCGAGGTGGTCCGCGGTCTGATCGGGCTGGATGAAAGGGAGGAAGTGCGAGGCGTCGAGCATGACCAGGCGGCTGGTCCGGATCAGGTCGTGGGAGAGCTCGGCGGCGTAGTCGGGGACGAGGAAGTCGTCGCGGCCGTGGAGGATGAGCGTCGGCGTGCGGAGCCGGCGCATGATGTCGGTGTACTCGCGCTGGTCGGTGTCGAGGAAGTTGCGGATGAAGGCCCGCGGCGGGGGGCCCTCCTCGTGGGTGCCGAGGAGGCCGAAGTGGGGGATGAGGTGCGGGCCGCCGACGAGCAGCGCGTAGCCGACGCCGTACTTGAGCTTCTCGAAGGTGTGCGAGCCGGAGCCCTCGACGGACTGGTCGCCGACGGCGGCGAGCAGCGTCAGCGAGGCGTAGCGGTCGGGCTCGTCGTCGACGAGGTGGAAGGCGACGCCCCCGCCCATGGACCAGCCCAGGAGGTGCGCGCGGCGGACGCCCAGGGCGTCGAGCATGGCGCGGACGGCGTGGGCGTGGGCGCGGGTGGAGTAGGAGGGGACGTCCGGCGAGGAGTCGCCGAAGCCGGGGAGGTCGGGGGCGATGACGCGGTAGCCGCGGTCGGCCAGCAGCGGGGCGAGGCGGTCGAAGTTTCTGGCGCGGCCGGGGGAGCCGTGCAGGAGGACCACGGGCGGGCGCGAGGGGTCGGGCGGGGTTGGCGGGAGCCACTGGAGGTACGCCAGGCGCATCGGCTCCTGCCGCTGCTCCCCCACGTCCCGTTCCCCTCCATCCCCCGGCTCCTCCTCGGAGGCTGTGACGGGGCCGGCGTCGTCCATCATCGGCAGGTCGAGAAGGCGGGCGCGCGGGTCCTCGGGGGAGAACGGCGGGTCCGGGGCCGCGCCGCGGAGGGCGATGACGGCGTGGGAGGTCAGCAGCAGGACGAGGTAGGCCGCGGCCCAGGTCGCGATCCGCCGCCGGCACCGGCGCGAGCGGCCCTCACCCCGCTGGGCGGGGCGGAGACGGTCGGGATGCGTCGAGGCGCGGGGCATGGGGCGGCCCGGGGGTAGGGCCGCGGGATGGTAGGTTTGGGTGGGGCGTGGTCTACGCGCTCGGCCTCGTGTATCGGAGGAGGGTGACAGGATGCCATGGGCGGCGATTCCCGCGGCCTATGTCTCTATCCGTAGCGATCTTAGAGGCGAGGCCGCGCCCCGGACGCACCAAGCGTTAGAGGCTCATTGGAGATCCCACAGGCGGGATCGACCGGCGTCGGCAGCAGCCGCACTCCGCAATTGGCCTCATGCCGGGCTTGGCATCCTCGATCGCGACCTGCCGTTGAGGGCACGATCTCGACGCTGTCACTCCTGCGAGACGGGAACATGTCGTTACATGGCGCCAAGAACTCGCCGGCGGGCTCCAAGCATCCCCTCCGTTGATACTTGGATTCTGCGGTGCAAACTCCACGATCTTGTGGTCGATGTTTCTAAGTCTGGCCATTTGCTTGCTTTACGTCGTTGCCACTCCTGCCTTCGGCGTCCATCTTGTGCCCGCTCTACTACTCTTCCTTGACAATCCGATTCCGGATGAATTAGGCTGGGTTCATGGCAAGCTCACTTCGATGGACAGCACTACTGGCTTGTGGCGTTATCACTCTCGCTGGATGCGAGGCGGATTATCACGCAAGGCGAGTGCGGCAAGCCGATGAGGCCAATCGCCTGACCGTCGGGACGGTGCAACGCGAGATCGAACGCGGGATGGCGGCGGACCAAGTCGCTGTCGCCCTGGGATCTCCCAATATCGTGACAACGGATGAGCAGTCTCGCGAGGTCTGGATCTACGACAAAATGGCTACCGAAGTCGTGGCGTCCGGCTCAAGCTGGTTTGTTACGGCCGGTGCGGCAACTACTCGGCAGCGCACGCTGACGATCGTCGTGAAGTTTGACGAGAATAAGCGGGTTCGCGACATCGCGTACCACTCCTCGAGCTTCTAAGGAGAGTCAGCATGCGCTGGACTTCCGCCACTCTGATCCTCTCGACCGCCCTGCTCGCTACTCTCGCCATTCCGTCGGGATGCACGACGTCTATCCCGCGCGGGGCTCTCGCCATGTCGGAGGTGACGCTACAGCAACGGCAACTTCAGACTCGACGGTTCGACACGAAGGACGAAAAGAAGATCCTTACCGCGGCTGCGGGCCTCCTTCAGGATCTCGGATACACGATCGAATCGAGCGCCGTGCCCGTCGGCATGATCATGGCTTCAAAGGACCGCGAGGCGGTAGATGCGGGGCAAGTCGCCGGCGCGGTTGTCGTCGCGGCGCTCTTCGGAACCCGAGTTGCGGTGGATTCCCATCAGAAGATTCGGGTTTCTCTCGTCACTCGTCCGGTGCCCGAGGGTATCGCACTGCGAGTGACATTTCAGCGCATCGTCTGGAACACGGACAACAACATTTCTCGCCTCGAGTTTCTCGACGATCCGGCCATGTACCAAGAGTTCTTTGACAAGCTGTCCAAGGCGGTATTTCTGGAGGCGCACAGCATATGACCCGTGGCCATGTCGAGTTGGCAGTTCGGATCTTCGCAGGCGCAGTGGTCCTCGCGCCACTGGCCTCCTGCGGCACATCAAAGTCTCACGTCCTTTCAACGAATGAGAGCCAGGTCAAGCTTCGGAGCATCCAGACTCGGGCATTCGACACTACGGATCGCGAGAAGATGCTCCGCACCGTCATGGCGACACTTCAGGACCTCGGTTTCGTCATCGACAGCGCAGACGAGACGCTTGGCACGGTCAGCGCCACCAAACTCTCGGGATACGTGGTCAAGATGACGGTGTCGGTCAGGGCCCGCAACGAATCTCAACAGCTCGTGCGCGCAAACGCGCAGTACAACCTGAAAGCCATTGAGGACCCCGAGCCTTACCAGCAGTTCTTTGCCGCCCTTGAGAAGGCAATGTTCCTGACCGCTCACCAGGTGGACTGATCCGACGCCCGAGCCCGGGGCATTTCAGGTAGATCCTGCGCCCCATCCGGGTACAACGTAGTCGCAATCTTCGGAATGTTCCTCCGCGGCAACGCTGGGCATGGTACTGGTGCGTGAAAGCAGGGTGGTTGGTCGCATCACGCCGGTGCGGATCGGCATGGGCGGGGGTCTCCTACGGCCGGTGTTCCGTTTGTCGAGGCGATGAACGGCGGTGATGTGACGAAGGGAAGACACGGCCGGGCGAAGCGCCCAGCCGTGGCACCCGAAGTGGGTCGGCCCGGCTAGCCTTGGTGGCCCCGTTGTCGCGCCAAAGGAGCCCCCGCATGGACAAGCCCGCGCCGACCGATCTTCCCGTTCACCCGCTGGTTCGTCAGCGGTGGAGCCCGCGGGCGTTCGACCCGGGGCGGACGGTGGACGACGCCGCGCTGGCGACGCTGCTGGAGGCGGCGCGGTGGAGCCCGAGCGCGTACAACGAGCAGCCGTGGGCGTTCGTGATCGGGCGGCGGAAGGAGCAGCCGGGGGCGCACGCGCGGGTGCTGTCGTGCCTGACGCCGGCGAACCAGCGGTGGGCGAGGGATGCGGCGGTGCTGATGATCGCCGCGGCGAAGTTGACGCTGGACTACAACGGGAAGCCGAACCGGCACGCGATGCACGATGTGGGGCAGGCGCTGGCGTGGCTGACGGTGCAGGCGGAGAGCATGGGGATGCGGGTGCACCAGATGGCGGGGATCGACCTGGAGGCGTGCCGGCGGGAACTGGGCATCCCGGAGGGGTGGGAGCCGGCGACGGGGGTGGCGATCGGGTACGAGGGGAGGGTGGAGCAGTTGCCCGAGGACCTGCGGGAGCGGGAGATGGCGCCGCGGACGAGGAAGGAGGTGGGGGCGTTTGCGTTCGTGGGGGTGTGGGGAGGGGCGTAGTTCTGGGTGGATGGGGGCACGAGATGGGGCAGCGGGGTGTGCGTGGGTTGGGGGTGTGAGAGAGGACGAGCGTCGCCACGTCGGGGCTGTGCGTGTTTCTGGGGACATGGGCGATCGAAGAGGACGCTGCTGACCCAGGGCTCCGCGGCGAAGCGCCGCTGCGCCGCTGAGAAGGGAAGCAGAAAGAGGAGGAAGAGTCGGGACGCCATGGGGGGGGGAGGGAGGCCGGGGCGCCCTCACCCCTGCCCTCTCCCTGGGGGAGAGAGGGGCGGATAGAGAGAGGGAGAGATGAGGAGAAGAAGAGAGCACGGCCGGGCGCCCCCCCAAGCGCCCAGCCGTGGCGTCCGTATCCAGCCGTGGCATGCTTGGAGACAGGGCTTACCATGCGGCCGTGGCTGGTTCCCGCGTCATCGAGTGCGACGTTGCGATCCATGGCGGGGGCGTGGCGGGGTTGTGGACGTTGGCGCGGTTGCGGCGCGCGGGGTATCGGTGCGTGCTGATCGAGCGGGGTGCGCTGGGGGCGGGGCAGACGATCGCCTCGCAGGGGATCATCCACGGGGGGATCAAGTACGCGCTGACGGGGACGGCCTCGCGGGCGTCGCGGGCGATCGCGGAGATGCCGGGGATCTGGCGGGCGTGCCTGCGGGGGGAGGGGGAGGTCGATCTGCGCGGCGTGGAGGTGCTGAGCGACCGGCAGTGGCTGTGGACGGCGGGGGGCGTGGCGGCGCGGATCGCGGGGGGGGCGGCG
>Ga0207864_1003040_pt1 | contig 14700 bp, 11 predicted proteins | sample HigsolmetaAR202D_FD_184834 | JGI IMG/M metagenome (GOLD analysis project Ga0207864, IMG submission 184834) | Ionic liquid and high solid enriched microbial communities from the Joint BioEnergy Institute, USA - AR20-2-D (SPAdes) (version 2) ...
CCGGCGAGCTCGCCGCCGAGCTGCGCGCCGGGCTCGAGGCGGTCGCCGCCGCCGAGCGGGAGCGCGGCGTGACCCTGGCGGGCCCGCACCGCGATGAGCTGTTCCTCGGGATCGGCGGCCTGCCGGCCAAGGGCTACGCCAGCCACGGCGAGTCGTGGTCGCTGGCGCTGGCGCTGCGGCTGGCCAGCCGCGAGGTGCTGCGCGAGGTCGGCGAGGAGCCGGTGGTCCTGCTCGACGACGTCTTCGCCGAGCTCGACAGCAGCCGGCGCGAGCGGCTGGCCGCCCGCTGCGCCGCCTTCGAGCAGGTGATCGTGACCGCGGCCGTGGACGAGGACGTGCCGCTGGCCGGACCGCGGCACCTCGTGCGCCGCGGCTCGGTGACGACCGAGCCGGTCGCGGTCGCTGCCGGAGACGGCCGATGACCCCTGACGAGCCGGAGCTGCCGCCGGAGGGTCCCGAGCCGGCGCCGCTCGGCGAGGTGCTGCGCCGCGTCGTCGAGCGCCGCGGCTGGGACCGCCGCCTCGAAGGCGCGCGCGTGCACCAGGTCTGGGAGGAGATCGCCGGCGAGGAGCTCGCCCGGCACGCCCAGCCGGTCCGCCTCGTCGGCGGCGTGCTCGTCGTCCGCGCCGAGTCCGCTGCCTGGGCCACCCAGGTGCGCTACCTGGCCGGCACGCTGATGGAGCGGGCCAACGCGGTGCTCGGCCCGGGGCAGGTCACCAAGGTGACGGTCACCGCCGGCGTCCACGACCGCAGCCCACCGAGACGTCCTTCAACGCGCTGACCTGCGAAAACGCGTTGTGAGCCTCCAAGGAGGCCGCGAGGGCCGTGTGCTAGTCTGGCGGGTGTGCGCCGCTGTTCGTGGTCCCCAGGGCCGCACAAGGCGCTCCGATGGACGCGCGAGGCGCGTGCCCGTTCGGGAGCCACCGGCCGCTGCAGGTGGCGAGTCCCGCACCACGGACCCCCAGCGGCGTCTTCGGCCGCGCATCGCACGTGATCGACCTGCCCGCCGTCAGCCGCGGGCGCAGACGAGAAGCGTCGTCGGTGCAGACCCGACGAGAAGATGGAGAGAGACGACAGCGTGGCGAGCCCGAGCGACTACGGCGCAGCAGACATCACCGTCCTGGAAGGCCTGGAGGCGGTGCGCAAGCGCCCCGGCATGTACATCGGCTCGACCGGGTCGCGGGGGCTCCACCACCTGGTCATCGAGGTCGTCGACAACGCCGTCGACGAGGCGATGGCCGGGTTCTGCAACGAGATCGAGGTGACCCTGCTCGCTGACGGCGGTGTGCGCGTCCGCGACGACGGGCGCGGGATCCCCGTGGGCGAGCACCCCACGCTGCACAAGTCGGCGCTGGAGGTCGTGCTCACGGTCCTCCACGCCGGCGGCAAGTTCGACGACAAGGCCTACGCCGTCTCCGGCGGGCTGCACGGCGTCGGGGTCTCCGTCGTCAACGCCCTGTCCAAGCGCTTGGTCGCCGAGGTCCACCGCGACGGCCGCATCCACCGCCAGTCCTACCGGCGCGGCGTGCCCGAGGGCCCCGTCGAGGTCGTCGGCGAGACCGACCGGACCGGCACCACCATCACCTTCTGGGCCGACGACGAGATCTTCGAGAGCGTCGACTACAGCTGGGAGACGCTGACCAACCGCTTCCGCGAGACGGCGTTCCTCACCGCCGGGCTGCGCATGCGGGTGGTGGACGAACGGGTGCGGGACGGGGACGGCAGCCCGCGCGTCGTCGAATACCACTACGAGGGCGGGCTGCGGGACTTCGTCCAGCACCTCAACGCGGCCAAGGAGCCGCTGCACGAGGGGATCATCCACTTCTCGGCGTCCGGCGAGGGCTCCAGCGGTCCCCACGAGGTGGAGATCGCGCTGCAGTGGAACTCGACCTACCACGAGTCGATCCACACCTTCGCCAACACCATCAACACGCACGAGGGCGGCACCCACGAGGAGGGCTTCAAGAAGGCCCTCACCAACGTCGTGAACCGCTTCGCGCGCGAGACCGGCGCGCTGCGCAACGCCGGCAAGGGCAAGGACAAGGACCTGACCCTGACCGGCGAGGACATCCGCGAGGGGCTCACGGCGATCGTGTCGGTGAAGCTGTCCGACCCGCAGTTCGAGGGGCAGACGAAGACGAAGCTCGGCAACACCGAGATCCGCAGCTTCGTCGAGCGCACCACCTACGAGCACCTGCGGACCTGGTTCGAGGAGCACCCCAGCGAGGCGCGGCTGATCGTCAGCAAGGCCGTGCAGGGCGCGCGGGCGCGCCTGGCGGCCCGCGCCGCGCGGGAGCTGACCCGCCGCAAGGGGCTGCTGGACTCGACGGCGCTGCCCGGCAAGCTCGCGGACTGCTCCTCGAAGAACCCCGAGGAGTGCGAGATCTTCATCGTCGAGGGCGACTCGGCCGGCGGATCGTCGAAGATGGCGCGGCGCCGCGAGACCCAGGCGATCCTGCCGCTGCGCGGCAAGATCCTCAACGTCGAGAAGGCGCGCCTCGGCAAGATCCTGGAGAACAAGGAGATCCAGGCGCTCATCAGCGCGATCGGCACCGGCATCGGCGACGAGTTCGACATCTCCAAGGCGCGCTACCACAAGATCGTGATGCTGATGGACGCCGACGTCGACGGCGCCCACATCCGCACCTTGGTGCTGACGTTCCTGTTCCGCCACATGCGCGAGCTGATCGAGGCCGGCTACGTGTACATCGCGCAGCCGCCGCTGTACTCGATCAGGCCGCCGGGGGCGAAGGGCAAGGACCAGGTGCGCTACGCCTTCTCGGACCGCGAGCGCGACCAGATCGTCGCGGCCATGACCAACGGCGACGGCAGGAAGCGCCCGGAGATCGGCCGCTTCAAGGGCCTCGGCGAGATGGACGCCGAGCAGCTGTGGGACACCACCATGGATCCCGAGCGGCGCACGCTGCTGCAGGTGACCATGGAGGACGCCGCCGCCGCCGACCAGATGTTCTCCATCCTGATGGGCGAGGACGTGGAGGCGCGCCGCGAGTTCATCGTGCGCAACGCGCGGGACGTGCGCTTCCTGGACGTGTGACGTGCGGGTCACGACGGTGCTGCTGGCGCTGCTCGGCCAGCTCGTGCTGGTGGGCTGCACGCGCGCCGCGACGGTGGCCGAGCCGGCCGCCCCGGCCGCGGCGACGGCGCTGCAGTCCGCCGACGTCGTCGACCTGACGCTGTACTTCCGCCGCGGCTGGGGCCCCGAGGCGCACCTCGTGCCGGTGACGCGGCAGGTGCCGGTCGGCGAGCAGCTGCCGCGCCGAGCGCTGGAGCTGCTCCTGGCCGGACCGGAGCCGGACGACGGCGAGGGCCTGGCCCCGCCGCTGCCGACGTCCACGGCCGTGCTCGACTTCCAGGTGGTCGGCGAGGTCGCCGAGGTCGACCTGTCCGCCGAGGTCGTCGCCGACCGGGCCGCGGTCGGCGCCTCGGCGGAGCACGAGCTGCTCGCGCTCGCGGCGCTGGCCAACACCCTCACCGAGTTCCCCGAGATCGAGCAGGTCGCCGTCACCGTCGACGGCCGCAGCGCGGGGCCGCCGGACGGCGGCGGCGCGGGCGTCGACGACGTCGCCGAGTTCTGGGGCTGGTGGGGGCTGCCCGAGCGGCTGGTCCGCGACGACAGCGTCATCGGCCCCGTGACCGACGGCGGCAGGTTGCCCGAGCTGGCGCGCTTCGCCCGCGCACCGCAGACGATCGGCGCCGAAGGCGCGCAGGCGGTGGTCGAGGCCGTGCGGGTCAGCTCGCGGACCACCTCGGTGCGGGTGACCGTGGAGCTGTCCGACCCCGGCGGCGCCGCGGCCGCGCCGGTGCCCGCCGCGACGGCTCGCCCGACCGCCGACGGCGTGCTGCTGGAGGTCGACGGCGTCGCCGCGATCGCCCCGGACGTGCGCCTCGGCGCCGCCAGCGCCGTGCCCGCGCCACCGTTCACCGCGGTCACCGTCGACGGCGACCCGCCCGGCCCGCTGCACGTGCTCGTGCGCAGCCGCGACCCGCACCCGTTCCTGCTGCACACCCTGGCGAGCCCGACGCGCCTCGTGCTCGACCTGCGCAAGTGACGATCCCCGACCAGAGAGCCACCTGTGTCTGACGACGTGATGCCCCCCGCCGACTCCACCCCGACCGAGCGCCAGAGCGTCGTCGCGGTGGAGATCGAGGACGAGCTGCAGCGCTCCTACCTCGACTACGCCATGAGCGTGATCGTCGGGCGCGCCCTGCCCGACGTGCGCGACGGGCTCAAGCCCGTCCACCGCCGCATCCTCTACTCGATGTTCGAGGGCGGGATGCGCGCCGGCACGCAGCACCGCAAGGCCTCGGCCGCGGTCGGCGACGTGATGAAGAAGTACCACCCGCACGGCGACGCGGCGATCTACGACGCCCTCGTGCGCATGGGCCAGCCGTGGGCCATCCGCTACCCGCTCATCGACGGGCACGGCAACTTCGGCTCCATCGACGGCGACCCGCCCGCGGCCATGCGCTACACCGAGGCGCGCCTGTCGCCGCTTGCGATGGAGCTGCTGCGCGACATCGACGAGGACACCGTCGACTTCGTCGACAACTACGACGGGCTCGAGTCCGAGCCGGTGATCCTGCCGTCGCGCTTCCCCAACCTGCTCGTCAACGGCAGCTCGGGCATCGCGGTGGGGATGGCGACGAACATCCCGCCGCACAACCTCGGGGAGATGATCGACGCGATCATCGCGACGATCCGCAACCCCGACATCACCCTCGACGAGCTCATGACGATCGTGCCGGGGCCGGACTTCCCGACCGGCGCGCTGATCATGGGCACCGCCGGCATCCGCGAGGCCTACGAGACGGGGCGCGGCGCGATCCGCATGCGCGCGGTCACCGAGATCGAGGAGACCCCCCAGGGCGAGCGGATCGTCGTCACCGAGCTGCCCTATCAGGTCAACAAGGCCAGCCTCGCCCGCAAGATCGCCGAGCTCGTCCGCGATCGCCGCATCACCGGCATCCGCGATCTCGAGGACAACTCCAACCGCCAGGGGATGCGGCTGGTCATCGAGCTGCGCCGCGACGCCAACGCCCAGGTCGTGCTGAACCAGCTCTACAAGATGACCCAGCTGCAGGAGACCTTCGGGGTCATCAACCTGGCGCTGGTCGACGGCGTGCCGCGCACGCTCAGCCTCAAAGACACGATCGCCGGCTACATCAGCCACCAGGTCGAGATCGTCACGCGGCGGACGCGCTACCGGCTGCGCAAGGCCCAGGAGCGCGCCCACGTGCTCGAGGGCCTCATCACCGCCCTCGACAACCTCGACGCCGTCATCGAGCTGATCCGCGCGGCTGCCTCCGCCGACGCGGCGCTGACCGAGCTGCAGGAGCGCTTCTCGCTGTCGGAGGTCCAGGCGCGGGCCATCCTCGACATGCAGCTGCGCCGCCTGGCCGCCCTGGAGCGCCAGCGCATCCTCGACGAGTACGCCGAGCTGCAGCGGCTCATCGCCGAGCTGCGCGCGACCCTCGACGACCCGCAGCGGGTGCGCGAGATCATCATCGAGGAGCTGTCGGAGCTGCGCGGCAAGTACGCCGACGCGCGCCGCACCCGCATCGTGCCGGCCGACGGCGAGGTCGACATCGAGGACCTCATCGCCGAGGAGGACGTCGTCGTCACCCTCACGCGGGCCGGCTACCTCAAGCGCGTCAAGACCAGCGAGTACCGCACCCAGCGGCGCGGCGGCAAGGGCGTGCAGGGGGGCGCTCTGCGCGAGGACGACATCGTCCGCGACCTGTTCGTGACGACCACCCACCACTGGCTGCTGTTCTTCACGAACAAGGGTCGCGTGTACCGCGTGAAGGCGTGGCAGATCCCCGAGAAGAGCCGCACCGCGCGCGGGACCTACCTGGCCAACGTCCCCGGCCTGGCCCTGGAGGAGGGCGAGACCGTCGCCGCCGTCGTCGACCTCAAGGACTTCGGCGACGAGGACGACGAGCGCTACCTCGTGTTCGCCACCCGCAAGGGGATGATCAAGCGCACCCGGCTGCGCGAGTACGACTCGCCGCGGCAGGTGCTCAACGCGATCAACCTGCGCGAGGGCGACGAGCTCATCGGCGTGCAGGTCACCAACGGCGACGACGAGATCATCCTCGTGTCGCGCCAGGCGCAGGCGATCCGCTTCTCCGAGCGGGACGCCCGTCCGATGGGCCGTAGCACGACCGGTGTCATCGGCATGAGCCTGGACGAGGGGGACGAGGTGCTGTCCATGACCAAGGCCGTCCCCGACGGACAGCTCCTGGTCGTCACCGAGGAGGGCTATGGCAAGCGCACGCCGCTGGAGCGCTACCCGCTGCAGCGGCGCGGCGGCAAGGGCGTGAAGACCGCCCAGCTCGTGCCGCAGCGCGGCGGGCTGGTCGGCGCCTTCGTGGCCGCCTACGAGCAGGAGATCTTCATCGTCACCGATCGGGGGACGATCGTGCGCATGGACGTCAAGGACATCCGCCCGACGGGGCGCGCCACGCAGGGCGTGCGCGTCATGAAGCCGTCCGAGGGCGCCAAGGTCGCGTCCATCGCCCCCGTCATGGACGACGACATCGCCGACGTCTAGACCGCGGGCGCGGCAGCCGCCCGGACGTCGGAGGACAGGAGACCGCTGCGTGGCCGACAGGCACCGACTCACCGATGTGCTCGTGGAGTCCGCCCGGACGCTGGTGTCGCACTACCGGGTGGACGAGACGCTGCAGCGGCTGTGCGACGCCACCATGGAGGTCCTGCCGGTGTCCGGCGCCGGCGTGATGCTCGAGGACGAGCAGGGGGCGCTGCGCTTCGTGGTGGCCTCGGACGAGCAGATCAGGGAGATCGAGCGGCTGCAGATCGAGCTGGGCGAGGGGCCCTGCCTGCACGCCTACGCCAGCGGTGAGCAGGTGCTCGTGCGCGACCTCGCAGCCGAGGAGCGGTTCCCCCGCTTCGGGCCGAAGGCGCTCGGCGCCGGGCTGCGCGGCGTCTTCAGCTTCCCGATGCAGCACGCCGACGACCGCGTCGGCGCGCTCAACCTCTACAGCGCCGAACCGCTCGCCTTCACCGCGGAGGACCGCGTCGCCGGCCAGGTGCTGGCTGACCTCGCCACCGCCACCATCCTCAACGCCCGCGAGCTGGAGCAGTCCCACCAGCTCGCCTCGCAGCTGCAGCGCGCCCTCGACACGCGCGTCGTCATCGAGCAGGCCAAAGGCGTCCTCGCCGAGCGTCACGGCATCTCCGTGGGCGCCGCCTTCGAGCGCCTGCGCCGGGCTGCGCGCAACAGCCAGCGGCGGGTGCACGACGTCGCCCGTGACGTCGTCGCCGGACGCCGGGACATCGCGGGGCTGTGAGCGACACCCCGCCGCCGCGCCCCGGACCGGGCCCGCGCCGCGGGTCCGACCCGGCCATCCGCCGGGGGTCGCCTGCGCCGGCGGTCCCGACCCCTCCGATAGACTCCGGTCCCATGGCCACGAGCCAACGGGGTGCGACGACCCGCGGGGAGACCCGCGCCCGCGGCCAGGACCCGGGGACCTGGACGCCGAGGAGACCTGCCCCCGGACGCTCGGCGGATCCGCGCGCCGCCGCGCAGCGGCGCACCGTGGTGCAGCACCACGTCACGCTGCGCAAGGTGGATCCGTGGACCGTGCTGAAGCTGAGCCTGATCTTCTACTTCTGCGTGCTCCTCGTCGTCATGGTCGGCCTCACGCTGTTCTGGACGGCGATCAACAACATGGGGCTGATCGAGACGGTCATCGGCTTCCTCGCCGAGCTGCAGGTCGAGGTGGCCGTGGACGGCGGCAGCATCGGCCGCGCGGTGTTCTTCCTCGGCCTGCTCAACGTGGTCATCTGGAGCGGCATCAACGTCTTCCTGGCGTTCCTCTACAACCTCGTCGCCGACCTCGTCGGCGGGCTGCGGGTCACCGTCAGCGAGGACGACTGACGCCGGCGTGCAGGCGACGGCGGCGGTGGACTACACTGGCGGCCGCATTCGCGAGGGCCATTAGCTCAGGCGGTTAGAGCGCACCCCTGATAAGGGTGAGGTCCGAGGTTCAAGTCCTCGATGGCCCACTCCCGCACGACGCCGACGCCAGGATGTCCCAGATGAGCAAGCGCGCCCTGCTGCTGTTCACCGCCGCTGCCGGGGCGCTGGCGTTCATCTTCAAGCGGCAGCGCGACCGCGAGCTGGACGAGGCGATCTGGGAGGAGCCCCGCGACGGGTAGCGTCGGGGGCGTCGCGGGCCCTTAGCTCAATAGGTAGAGCGCCGCCTTTGCAAGGCGGAGGTCGCCGGTTCGATTCCGGCAGGGTCCACCGCTGCTGCCCGCGACGGCGGTGCGGGCGGGGCCGTCGTCACACGGTGAGCAGCACCTTGATGGCGCGGCGCTCGTCCATCGCCTTGTAGCCCTCGGCGGCGTCGTCGAGCGGGAGGGTGAGGTCGAAGACCCTGCCGGGGTCGATCCTGCGGTCCCAGATGAGCCGGATCAGCTCGGGCAGGAAGCGCCGGACGGGGGCGGGACCCCCGTGGAGGTGGACGGCGCTGAAGAACAGGTCGGCGCCGCTGAGCCGCACGCCGTGGGGGACGCCGACGAACGAGACGTGGCCGCCGGGGCGGGTGGCGCTGATCGCCTGCGACATGGCCACCTGGGTGCCGACGGCCTCGACGGTGCCGTGCGCGCCGTAGCCGTCGGTGAGCTCCCTGATCCGCGCGGCGCCCTCGTCGCCGCGCTCCGGGACGATGTCGGTGGCGCCGAACGCGCGGGCGAGGGCCTGGCGCCCGGGGTGGCGGCTGCACACGATGATCCGCTCCGCGCCGAGCTGTCGGGCGGCCAGGGTCGCGCACAGGCCGACGGCGCCGTCCCCGACGACGGCGATGGTCCTGCCGGGACCGGCCTGGGCGGCCACGGCGGCGAACCAGCCGGTGCCGAGCACGTCGGAGGCCGCCAGCAGGGACGGGATCAGGTCCGCGTCGGGCTGCCCCGGCGTCGGCACGAGGGTGCCGTCGGCGAGCGGGATGCGGGCGCGCTCGGCCTGGGTCCCGATCGAGCCGACCATGACGTGGTCGCGGCAGCGGGACTGGTAGCCGGCCCGGCAGATGTCGCAGGTGCCGTCGGAGGCGACGAACGACCCGACCACGAAGTCGCCGGGCTCGACGCTGGTCACCTCGGGACCGACCTCGGTGACCGTGCCGACGTACTCGTGCCCCATCGGCTGCGGGGTGGCGGCCAGCCGCTCGGCGCCGCGGTACGGCCACAGGTCCGACCCGCAGATGCAGGTCGCGGCGAGCTCCACGATCGCGTCGGTCGGCTCGACGATCCTCGGATCCTCGCGCTCCTCCACGCGCACGTCGCCGGGCGCGTGCAGCAGGACTCCGCGCACAGAGGTCTCCTCCGCTGGTCGACGACAGGGACAGCCTGCACCTCCCGCCGCGCGCGCAGGAGCACGCCCTCATCCTCGTCTGGCGGCCTCCCGCCGCGCCGGCAGGTCCGGGGATCAGCCTGCCACCGCGTGGGCCCCGGCGGCGCGGCACCCGCAGAGCGCGCGCTCGCTGGGCGACGTCAGGCGGTCGCCGACTGCCGGCGCGCACGCCGAGCGCGGTAGCGGCTGCGCAGCTCGAAGATCCCGAGGGCGAAGATCGCGCCGAAGTACCAGCCGGCGAACAGCGCCGGCCACACCGCCACCGCCAGGAGCCCCCACCGGCCGGGAGCCGCCAGCCAGGAGACCGCGGCGACGATGAGGACCATGACAGGGGTGCCCACCGCGGCGCCGACCCGCGCGGCCCTGGCGAGGTCAGACCCGCTGACGTCCCCCTCGACCTCCGGCGCGCTCGTGGCCTCCTCGGGGCGTTCGAGTGTCGGTGCGCTCATGCGACGTCCCTCCCGTCGAGCAAAGGGGTGTCGCCCGCCACCGTGGCCCGCCGTCCGACGGGCGGGCAGGGTCGATCGTCGCGACGCACACGGGACGATGGTCCCACGCTCCCGGACAGCACATCTTGACGGGTTGACACGAGTTGTGGATGTTTCACGGGGGTCGTCCCGCGGCCGCGTGCACGGAGGATGGTCTTGATGAAGCCACTGTCGTTCGTCCGCCTCCTGGCCGCCGCGCTGGCGCTGCTGCTCGTGGGGGCGGTGCCGGTGGCGGCGCAGGTGCCTGATCGTGCCGCGTGGTTGCGGGACGCGGTCACGGTCGGGGGGGTGTTGGAGCACCTGGAGGCGTTCCAGGCGATCGCCGACGCGGGTGGCGGCAACCGTCTGGCGGGTGCGCCGGGGCACGAGACGTCGGCTGACTACGTGGCGGCCAAGGCGGCCGCGGCCGGGTTGGAGGTGTCGTTCCACGACTTCACCTACGACCTGGACCTGCTGGCGGACTGGACGCCGCCGGTGCTGGAGATCGTCTCCGGCGCCGAGCCGCGGGCGTTCGTGCCGGGCATCGCCGGCGGCGTCCTCGGCGGCGACTTCGGGTCGATGTACAACTCCCCGTCCGCCGACCTCACCGCACCGGTGTGGGCGGCCGACATCACCTTCGAGCCGGGCGCGGACAACACCAGCGGCTGCCAGGCCGCCGACTACGCCGGGATGCCGCCGGGCGCCATCGTGCTGCTGCAGTACAGCGAGGCGTGCTCGCTCGGCACGAAGTTCTTCGGCGCCGAGCAGCTGGGCGCGAGCGCGATCGTCTTCTTCAACGAGTCCGGCGTCGACGAGCCGATCTGGGTGAACGTCACGGGCCTGCAGGTCCCTTCGGTGGCGGTGACCGGGAGCACCGCCGAAGCGCTCGCCAACGGCGTCACCCAGGGGCTGACCGGCGTCACCGCACGGCTGAAGGTCGAGTGGCGGCCGGGGACGTATGCGACGCGGAATGTGATCGCGGAGATGCGGGGTGATCCCAACCAGGTGGTGGTGGTCGGGGCGCATCTGGACAGTGTCGGCACGGGGCCGGGGATCAACGACAACGGGTCGGGGTCGGCGACGATCTTGGAGATCGCCGAGCACATCCGTCAGATCCGGCCGCGGGCGACGGTGCGGTTCATCTGGTTCAGCGCTGAGGAGTCGGGGTTGTTGGGCTCGGAGGCGTATGTGGCGAGCTTGTCGGAGCGTGAGCGGGATCGGATCGTGGCGATGCTCAACTTCGACATGGTGGGGTCGCCGAACTTCGTGCGGTTCGTCTACGACGGGGATCTGTCGGATTCGGAGCCGCCGCCGGGTGGGGCGCCGGCCGGGTCGGCGGAGATCGAGCGGGTGTTCTTGGACTACTTCGCCGAGCGGGGGTTGGCGGTGGCGCCGACTGACTTCGATGGCCGCTCGGATTACGGGCCGTTCATCGAGGCGGGGATCCCCGCGGGCGGGTTGTTCACGGGTGCGGAGGGTGTCAAGACGCCGCAGCAGGCGGCGGTGTTCGGGGGTGTCGCCGGTGAGCAGTACGACCCGTGCTACCACCTGGGGTGTGATGATCTGGGCAACGTGTCGGTGACGGTGTTGGACCAGATGAGTGATGCGGCGGCGCATGCGGTGGCGGTGCTGTCGGTCGACCCGCGGGGGGTGTTGGGTCGGGACGTGCGCCGCGACCGCGGCAGCCACCTGCCCCGCCCCACGCCCGTCCACCCGCCCCTGGTGCGGCTGCGCTGACCGCCTCCCGGCGATCCGACCTGCTCCGACGACAGCGCCGGCGCCGCCGCCGCGGCGATAGGGTGCCCGGAGTGAGCCAGACACGGGAACCCGGCATCGCGTCCGGCGCGCCGCCCTGGCAGCGTGACGCCGAGGAGGTCGTCGCCGCCCTCGGCTCCGACCTCACCAGCGGGCTGAGCAGCGCCGAGGCCGCGGCGCGCCTGCGCCAGGACGGCCCCAACGAGCTCGACCCCGGCGCCCAGGTGCCGGCGTGGCGCAAGCTGCTATCGCAGTTCGCCGACCCGCTCATCTACCTGCTGCTGGCCGCCGTTGCCGTGTCGCTCGGCGCTTGGGTCCTCGAAGGCGCCGAGGCGATCCCGTTCGAAGCGATCGTCATCGCCGTGATCGTGGTCGCGAACGGCGTCCTCGGTTACGTCCAGCAGGCCCGCGCCGAGCAGGCCGTCGCCGCGCTGCAGCGCATGGCGGCGCCGACCGCGGCGGTCCTGCGCGACGGTCGCGAGCAGGAGGTCCCGGCGAGCGAGGTCGTCCGCGGCGACATCCTGCTGCTCGCCGAGGGTGACGCCGTCAGCGCTGACGCGCGGCTGGTGGAGGCCGCGTCGCTGACGGTCGCCGAAGCGTCGCTGACCGGCGAGAGCGAGCCGGTCCTCAAAGACGTCGCCACGTTGGACGGCCCGGCGGCCCTCGGCGACCGCTTCAACATGGTCTTCAGCGGCACCGCCGTCACGCGCGGACGCGGCCGCGCCGTCGTGACCGCCACCGGCATGGCCACCGAGATGGGCAACGTCGCCCGCCTGCTGGGGCGCACCGAGGAGGAGCCCACGCCGCTGCAGCGCGAGATCGCGCGGGTCGGCAAGGCCCTCGGCATCGCCGTCGTGGTCATCGCCGTCGTGGTCGTCAGCGCGATCCTGCTCACGACCTCGCTGTCGGAGGCGTCCGACGTCGTCGACGTCCTGCTCGTGGGCGTGTCGCTGGCCGTCGCCGCCGTCCCCGAGGGCCTGCCCGCGGTCCTGTCGGTGGTCCTCGCCCTCGGCGTGCAGCGCATGGCCCGCCGCAACGCGATCGTCAAGAAGCTGTCGTCGGTGGAGACGCTGGGGTCGGCGTCGGTCGTCTGCAGCGACAAGACCGGCACGCTCACGCAGAACGAGATGACGATCCAGGAGATCGTCACGCCGTCGGGGCACGTGTCGGTGACCGGCAGCGGCTACCGGCCCGAGGGCGAGCTGCTCGTCGAGGGCCGCCCGCTGGAGGATCCCGCCCTGCTCGACGAGGTCCGCTTCGTCATCGGCGGCGGCAGCCTCGCCAACGACGCCGTCCTGCGCGAGGAGGACGGCGAGTGGACCATCCAAGGCGACCCCACCGAAGCGGCGTTCCTCGTCGCCGAGGCCAAGATCGGCCTCACCGACGTCCTGCGCACGCGCTTCCGGCGCGTCGGGGAGGTGCCGTTCACCTCCGAGCGCAAGCTCATGACCACCCTGCAGGCCGACGTCGAGCGCGACGGCCGCATCGACGTGGTCACCAAGGGCGCCCCCGACGTGCTGCTGGCGCGCTGCACCGCCGAGCGCATCGCCGGGGAGGTCCGCCCGCTGACGCCCGAGCGTCGCGCCGAGCTGCTGGCGACCGTCGACCGCCTCGCCGACAAGGCGCTGCGCACCCTGGCCGTCGCCTACCGCCCCCTGCCCGACGCCGAACCGCCCCCTGCTCCCGAGGCGCTGGAACGCGAGCTCGTCTACGTCGGCATGGTCGGCATCATCGACCCGCCGCGCCCCGAGGCCAGGACCGCGATCGCCGAGGCCAAGCAGGCCGGCATCCGCGTGGTCATGATCACCGGCGACCACCCGCGGACCGCGCGACGCATCGCCTCCGAGCTCGGGATCATCGACGGCGACGGCGAGGTCGTCACCGGCACCGACCTCGAGGAGCTCGACGACGACGCCCTGCGCGACACGGCTCGCCGCGCCGGCGTGTACGCGCGCGTGGCGCCCGAGCACAAGCTGCGCATCGTCGACGCCCTGCAGGCCGACGACCACATCGTCGCCATGACCGGTGACGGCGTGAACGACGCCCCCGCCCTGAAGTCGGCCGACATCGGCGTCGCCATGGGCATCGCCGGCACCGATGTGACCAAGGAAGCGGCCGACATGATCCTGGCCGACGACAACTTCGCCACGATCATCGCCGCCGTCCGCGAAGGCCGCGGCATCTTCTCCAACATCCGGCGCTTCCTGCGCTTCCTGCTGTCGTCCAACCTGGCCGAGGTGTTCACGATGTTCCTCGGCGTGGTCGGTGCCGGGCTGCTGGGGCTGCACGCCACCGGCGAGGAGCTCGCGGTGCCGCTGCTGGCCACCCAGATCCTGTGGATCAACCTGCTGACCGACACCGCCCCCGCGCTCGCCCTCGGCGTCGATCCGCCGCCCGACGACGTCATGCGGCGACCACCGCGGCGGCTGACCGACCGCGTCATCGACGGGCAGATGTGGTTCGGGATCCTCTACGTCGGGCTGGTCATGGCCTTCGTGACGCTGCTCGCCCTGGAGCTGCGCCTGCCCGGTGGGCTGCTCAGCGGTGACGGCGACATCGTCGAGGCCCGCACCATGGCGTTCACGACCCTCGTGTTCGCCCAGCTGTTCAACTGCTTCAACGCCCGCTCCGACAGCGCCAGCGCCTTCCACCGGTTGTTCACCAACCCGCTGCTGTGGGGCGCGGTGGCGCTGTCGGCGGTGCTGCAGGTGGTCGTGGTCCAGGTGCCCCTGTTCAACAGCGCCTTCGGGACCGCGCCGCTGGCGCCGCTCGACTGGCTGCTCTGCATCGCGCTGGCCAGCGCCGTGCTGTGGGCCGACGAAGCCAAGAAGCTCGTGCAGCGCGTCATCAGGTCTTGACGCCGGTCGCCGCGCAGCAGAGTCTCCGAGGACGAGCAGAGGCCGACCGCGGCCCTGGGCCAGGGGGACCACCATGACCGTGTCGCGCTCCGCCCGGGCTGTCATCGCGGCGCTGGCGCTGCTGCTCGTGGGGGCGGTGCCGGTGGCGGCGCAGGTGCCTGATCGTGCCGCGTGGTTGCGGGACGCGGTCACGGTCGGGGGGGTGTTGGAGCACCTGGAGGC
>Ga0207864_1003045_pt1 | contig 14683 bp, 14 predicted proteins | sample HigsolmetaAR202D_FD_184834 | JGI IMG/M metagenome (GOLD analysis project Ga0207864, IMG submission 184834) | Ionic liquid and high solid enriched microbial communities from the Joint BioEnergy Institute, USA - AR20-2-D (SPAdes) (version 2) ...
GCTGCGGCGAAGACCGCAGCTGTGAAGGGCGCTGCGAAGGCCGCGCCGAAGAAGGCTGCTAAGAAGGCTGCGAAAAAGGCTGCACCGAAGAAGGCCGCCGCGAAGAAAGCTGCTGCTAAGACAGCTTCGAAGAAGACTGCAGCAAAGACGGCCGCAAAGAAGGCTGCGACCAAAGCGCCTGCTAAGAAAGCGGCCATGAAGGGCGCCACCAAGAAGGCCGCGCCGAAGAAGGCTGCGCCTAGGAAAGCCGCGGCGAAGAAGGCTGCGAGGAAAGCTGTGAAGAAGAGCGGCAGGAGGTAAGAGCGGTGAGCGGTTCGTCCGCCGCTCACCCCCTGTACTCTTACTTCTCTACTGCCGCACGGCATCGCTCAAAGAGCTGCAGAAGGGATTCTGCGTACTCTTCCGGGCTACGCGCGGTGCTCTTGCCGCCGAAGCCTGGAGCGGTGCTTCCCTTGCCGTAACCAGTGGTTACTGCAATAAATTTCATCAGTTCCAGTGCAATCTCTCCACTACTTCGCGGGGGGCAGCAGTATTGCCCCCCGGATACTTCGTGTTCACTCATCCCGGGAAGCTCTCCTCAAGTTGATCTACCATCTACTTAGAGTACTTCATTTTCATGCCCGTCAACGCTTGTCGACTCATCCGTAAGATGCGTGGAGGCGCACAGGCGCACCTGGTTGAGGCCGATGACGGCAACTTTTATGTAGTGAAATTCCAGGAAAATCCGCAGCATAGGCGGATTCTGGTGAATGAGCTGATCGCCTCCAGGTTCCTCCAGTACTTGCAAATTCACTGCGCCGCGGCTGCGATTGTTCAAGTTGACGAGGCGTTTCTCGAAGCGAATCCCGATCTGTACATTCAGGTAGGCTCGAGGCAGCGGCGAATCTCGCCGGGCTGGCACTTCGGCTCACGCTTCCCCGGACACCCGGAACGTTTGGCCGTCTATGACTTTCTGCCGGACGTTCTCTTGTCCAAGGTCGAAAACCTGAGTCATTTCCTGGGTGTTCTCGTAGCTGACAAGTGGCTGAGCAATTCGGATGCGCGGCAGTCCGTATTCTTTCGAGCGCGGCTCCGAGGACTGTCCTTGACCGAGAACGTCCACCCGCTGAAACAGGGCTTCGTCGCCATGATGATCGATCACGGCTACATCTTCGATGGCCCCAATTGGACCTTCTGCGACGCGCCGCTACACGGGTTATACTTCCGGCCTTTGGTCTACGAGAAAGTAACGTCGTTCGACGACTTCCAACCATGGCTGGATCGCGTGATTCACTTCCCCGAAGAAGTCATCGACGATGCCTGGAAGAGCGTCCCGCCCCAGTGGATGGATCCGGAAGATCATGGCCTGCTCGAGAAGCTCCTCACAGACCTTCTAAGACGTAGGAAGCGCATTCCCGATCTGCTAAGAAGTTGCCGCGACGCGAGAGTTAACGTCTTCCCAAACTGGCGATAATATCGCGAGAGATGTTCTCAGCCGTTTGCGGTGCGAGGAGAATTCCGTTTCGGTAGTGCCCGTAAGCGAGCCAGAGAGCCGTGTCGCCGCAGCGACCCTCTGCCGGCCTTGGCGCGGACGTGCCCGGACGGAATCCGATCCACGCGTCGACCCGGGTTCGGTTTCGAAGGGCTGGAACAAGAGCCGCGGCACGCTTCTCCAAATCTGCAGCCATGTCCTCGGAGAAGGAAGGATCAAAGCCGGACCGTTCCTCCGTGCTCCCCGAAAGTACGCGGCCGGAGGAGCGTTGCAACACATAGGTGCCTTCCCTGCGGCGGATGGGGCCCAAGGTTCCCATAGCAAGCTCATGCGCGACCAGATAGCCCTTGACGGGATAGCTGTCGGGGCCGGATGGCAGAGCTGCGCCCTTGATCTCGATCTCTCCGCTCCATGCTCCCGCAGAAAGGACCGCCGCTTCTGCACAAACCTGACCGTCCTCTGTCGTCGCCTGAACTCCCTTTCCGTCCGTGTCGATCATACGAACCGCGCATCCCTCGAGTACAGTCACGCCGCAGCGGTCGCAGACACGCCGCAAAGCACGCATCACATCGCGCGGATCGACGATCGCGTCCTCGGGGTAGTGATAGGCGCCAGCCAGGCCCTCCGGGAGATCCCGGGCTATAGAGCGCATTTCCGAAACAGTAAGTTTCTCCACGCGAACGCCGAAACTTTCGTTACGTGCCGCCCTGCGCCCCAGCTTTGCGAGTTCGTCATCGCTAAAAGCAAAATCGAGAGCCCCGCACGCCACGTAGTCGATGCGTTCTCCGCTCTCCTCTGACAATTCCCTAATAAAGTCCGGCCACGCCCGGAGGCTTGAAAGCAACTGCTGCGCGAAGTCCCGATCGTCGCCGGCCTCTCCACCGGGCGCCAGCATCCCTGCGCCAGCCCAGCTCGCTCCACCTCCCATCGTGCGGCTATCGAATAACCCGACACGCAGTCCGCACTGCGCAAGACGCCAGGCGATGGAAGAGCCAATGATACCGGCTCCGGCAATGACGACATCGAACACCATAGAAGCTTGAGACATGGGAAGCAGTTACGACCCCGCATCTCCAGTGTAGGACTCGAGATCACTTCGATACAATTAAGGCATCATGCATCGGTTCCTTCTCCACAATGGCCAGATCCATGAAGCGACTGAGATACTGCTGTCGCCCGGACAGGTGGGTCTGCTGAACGGATGGGGCGTCTTCAGTACGGTTCGCGTACATGAGGGAGTGCTATTTGCTTTCGAGCGTCACTGGGCCAGGATGAAACGCGATGCGGAACTGATGCGCGTTCCCTTTCCCTGGACTGCGAATTCACTCGAAACAGAGCTGCTTAAGCTGGTGGAAGCGAACAACGCTCGCAACGCGACGCTCCGCGTTGCCGTCATCCGCAACCGCGGCGGCGTGTGGGAAGGTCCGGGCATTCAGCGCGACGTTGACCTGGTTGCATTCACGACTCAGCTCAAGGATTGGGGCCCTGGCGTGAAGCTGGGTGTCGTTCCGAATGCGCGTCACGCTGCGTCCCGCTTCGCCGGCACCAAAGTCCTTTCCTGGGCGCAGAACCTGATCTTCAGTGAAGAAGCGCACGAGAAGGGATTGGACGAGGTCGTGCTGCTCAACGAACGGGACGAGGTGAGCGAGTGCACCTCCGCCAACATCTTTGTGGTCAAAGGCAGTGAAGTCCTCACGCCTCCGCTCAGTTCGGGATGTCTTCCCGGCGTCACCAGGCAGGTGCTTCTGGAGGAAATTCGGGTACCGAACCTGACAATCCGGGAAGAGGTGCTTCGGCTTGCCGATATGGAAGCGGCGGATGAAGTCTTCATCACGTCCACAACGCGGGACTTGCTTCCCATCACCGCCATTGAAGGTCTCAAAATCCGGCAGGGGCAACGCGTGCGTGACATTCTCCAAGCCGAGTTTACGAAGTACCTGGAATCCTACGTTCAGGCGAAAGCGGGATCAGTTCCAGCTAAGAGCTAATTTCTATTTCTGCCTCCCCTCAAGCGGGCGTATACTGTTGCACGAGCGTCACGCCGCTCGGCTTTCGCCATGGCTTATGCATGCCCCAATTGCGGATCGCGTAAGTTCCGCCTGCTGAATCCGAGAACGGTATCAGAGAGGCTCGCCGAGCTTTTCGGCGGCTACCGCCTGCGCTGTACGGACTGTGGCACTCACTATGAGACCCCCTGGAGCCTCACCGAGTGGCTCTACGCCAAGTGCCCGAAGTGCTGCCGCCAAGATCTCTCCTACTGGAGCCCGCATTACTACCGCCCTTCGGCCTTCGTCTCGTTTCTGGTTGCCCTGGGGGCGCACCGGTATCGCTGTAACGCCTGCCGTCACAATTTTGCGAGCTTTCGGAAACTAAAGGCGAGGTATCAGCGCAGCCGTACGCGGGCTGTTCCGAACCAGACGAAGACCGCCTGATTAGACGGCAGAGCGCACTGGCATACAAAAAAGAAAAGGTTCCAAGTGACCTCCGGAGTTCAGCTTGCTTCGCAGCCTGCATGCTCGGCTGCAGCGTGGCATCTGATCCGCCTAGGTCAACCTCCTTCGCTCCGCAGAAGACTTTTGGCCCTCTGGTTCAGCGCGTCAGAGTGATCGGCAGAACGAACCGGTAGAGACCAGCAGCTCGACAGGGCCTTTCGCTCGCCCACATGGACCGGCTCGACGCCTGCCCGGTGGGGTCGTCGTTCCCGACCTCTGTCTTCGCTCCTCGAACGCCCTTTCCTTGTACCCGTTCGGCATTGGAGTTACGGCCTCGTCTTGGTTTCCCGCCACGAGGCGCCTCCACTGCCCGTTGTACAATTCCCGGTCGCCCGTCCCGGTCCTCCTCATTCCGTCACTCCTCTTCGGGGTTGTGCCCCCTCCGGCTCGCCGTGCCCGGAATGGCTCCTACCGGGAAGCCTGCCTAGCGAAACGCCCCTTGCCTCTCCTTTTCCTCACACCAGCCGTTCTTGGTAGAACGGCCGCCATGACAAATCGTTGAGGCTGGCTGCGTCCCGCTCGGCTCGCTGTTCCGTCAGCCTCTCGGAACCACCCCAATCATTCCCCCAAACGGAGCTGGAGTCAATGGAAATCAGATCGGGACGGAGGAAATTCTTAAAAATCTATTTATCTGCCTTTCAACAATTTACAAGCATTCAAGCGAAGCTCTTGTGTGGATAAAACAAAGACGTCTGTTTCTGTGCGGCAGCTATTTTGATGCGGTGGATTTCTCCAGCTTCAGGATCATCCCGGTGTCGGTCGCAGCCCATACGTTGTCGGCATCGGAAGCGGCCAGCACAACACGGTTCGCCACCGCGCGGTAGTCCGCCGGCATCTCAACCCAATGCTTCCAATCGGGATCGGTCGAAGTTAGCATGCGCAGTTTCCCAGGGACCGGGAGCGCTGCTATCTCCCCGACCGGCTCGTATCCTGCCAGGTAGGCGGTCCCGTCGGGAAACGCGATGACATCTGTGACAGCCCGGTCCTTTCGATGGAAAACCGTCTCGCTTTTCCCTTTGTCCATGTCCACCCGGACGACTTCCGACGGGTAGACAAACCGGTTCTGAAACTCGAACAGGCCAAGGCCCCGAGGCCCGAGCACCCGAAGCCGCGTAATTTGGCCGAAGAGCGACGCAACTGAATGTTGCCAGGTGTTTCCACCATCGCTCGTTTGCAACATGATGGTGAGCGCGGGCAATTCACGACGGCGGGATGCGCCCTCCGGATCGAGCCAGATTGGCAAGTGCCTCCCCGGGCGCGGCGGTCGCGAACTCCCCACAACCACGCCGTACTTTGGATTCGCGAATGTCATCCAGGAATAGAAGGTATACTCAGGGCGGCCTTCGGGCTTTTCGGCAGCCTCAACTCTTCGCCAGGATGCGCCGCCGTCCGATGTTTCGTAGAAAGCCTTTCGAAGTCCTATGGCCCATCCACGCTCTGGCGTCTGAAAGTAGACACGGAGGATGTCTTTGGGCGCCTTCTGCTTCTTCCAGGACCGGCCCGACTCGACTGTCTGATAGAGGCCCTTGGTCGTGACCACCCAGCCGGTGCTGTCGTCGAGGAAGAAGAGCGACACCGGCGGGGCGTCGAGATTCACCCACTCCCATGTCTTTCCGCCGTTGCTTGTGACCAGAGCTACCGGCCTGGTTCGCGTTTTGATCGTCCTCAGCCCGACGGCGATGCCGCGCTGCGCCGAAGGGAACTGGAGATCAACAAGTTCCAGCGACTCATTGTCGACGTCGTGCTCATAGCGCAGTACCCATTTGCCGCCCGCTTTGGAGGCATCCGGCTGAGCCCAAGCCGTCACCGCTCCGATGGCGGCCATCGCGAGAGGCACGACGAGATGCCGGAAGCAAGTCATATCTGCAGAAATGCCTAACGGGTAGTGAGCGGGTACGGACCAGATGACAAAACAAGCTGAGCGTGATTGGCATTCTGCACCGCAGTAGGAGCCATTCGTGCAAGAACAAGCAGACAGCCGATCTGCTCCCCTACCGTGCTGAGCAGCTCCATTTCATCGCCAGTGTGAGCATGCGGGGCGCGATGCTGTACGTTAATGACACCGACAACCCGGTTCCGGGCAATGACGGGGGCCGAAAGGAAAGCTTCGTAGGTGTCTTCCGGAAGGTCTCGGAAGTACTTGAACCGTGGATCCTGATATGCCTCTCGGGAAATCGCAAGCAGCCGCCTCTCCCGCGCGACCCAGCCGGTCAGACCTTCGTCCATCCGCAACCTCACTTTTCCGATCATGGAGGGATGAGGCGTGTTGGATGCACAAAGAACCAACTCGTCATTGTCTATCAGGTAGATCAAGCACGAATCGCAGGCCATGTACTCAACAAGCAGACCCACAATGCCGTGCAGCACCTCCTGCAGACTCATTTCGCGCACCATGAATCGGCTGATTTTCTTAAAAAGCGCAAGCTGCTGCTCCACCCGCTGCAGCCGCAGCTCAAGTTCTTTCACTTTGGCCACGATTTCATTATCCCAGATTGACCTAGGCGCTTTCCTCGTTTTCGGCGCCTTGGATGCAACAATCCGAAGCCCGGCGGCGAGGGGCGGCGCGTTTGCCTTTTCCCTTGGTCTACCGTAGGATAAAGGTCGATGCTGGAAACGGCATTGGTGAATCCATATGTGGAATCGCAAGAAGGATGACGATTACAGTCCGAAGCTGGCTACCGCACCGCCAGCTCCGGCGAATGTCACCAGAGAGGGAAACTTGATGTCTACGATACCCGCGCGTAGCGGTGCTGATACCGAGACTCCCCGCAATCATGCCGTAATCGGCAAATCCGTCGCGATTAAGGGTCAGATCACCAGTCGTGAAGACCTGTACATCGACGGGCATGTTGAAGGTGCGATCGAGATGCCGGAATCCCGCCTCACCGTTGGTCCCAACGGAAAGGTGGAGGCTGGCGTCAAAGCTCGTGAGATCGTGATTTTGGGAACGGTCCACGGAAATGTGGAAGCCGGTGACAAGATCGACATTCGGAAGGATGCGAAGCTGATCGGCGATCTGAAAACCGCTCGAATTGTGATTGAGGACGGTGCTTACTTCAAGGGCAGCATCGACATTGCCCGGCCCGAAGCAAAAGCTTCGCCCAGACCTGCGCCGTCCCTCCAGCCTGCGACCAGCGCGGCTCCTGTTCCGGCTGGCGCACCGGACGCGAAGTAACAGAACGGAGGAGTCTGGCGGTTGTTTAGAGACAGGTTGAGGTCAATGTTCGGCACGAACCCTGCAGGGCGTCCGAACGATCCTCCGGGCGCCACGACCGCCGGTCGCAGCGAGCCTTCGGAACAGTCCAGGACGCGCCAAAGCCCCGGGTTAGAGCAGTTCTTCGTAGCACTCCGCGACACGATCGGGCTGTCCATCCTGGATTTCGCCGGCGCAAGCCAGGCCAACATTGGCTTTATCACCAGCCTCGGCCATCGCATCTATTCCGAGGACTTCCTCCGAACGCTGGAGCTCTCCTTTGGCGGAGAAGGCGATTTCTACGAAAATCAGGCGGACCAGGAACGAATCGACTCGTTCTTTCAGCAGACACTCACCTTCCCCGACGGCCACTTTGACGGGGCCCTGATCTGGGACTGCCTGCAATACATGAATCCGGTGCTGCTTCAGCAGACGCTCGAACAGTTACGGAGGATCCTGCGGCCGAACGCGTACCTGCTCGCCTTCTTCCACGCCGACGAGAAGGTCACAAACGTTCCCCTTTACTCCTACCGGATCGTCGATCAAAAGACACTGCTGCTTTGCCAGCGCGGCACGAGAGAGCCCGCCCAGTTCTTCAACAACCGGGCTCTGGAACGCGTTTTCAGCGACTTCCAGTCCATCAAGTTCTTCCTCACCCGAGACCACCTCCGCGAAGTCATTGTGAAGCGCTAGGAACGCGGTTTAGCGGTAGCGTCCCGTGAGATGGTACCAGCGGATCTGAAGAGGCTCAATGAAGGCGTGCAGACCGCGCCAGGTGCTGACCGTCGTGCCCTCGACATCGTTCCAGCGGACAGGCACCTCCACAACTCGAATCTGGTGCAGTTTCGCGATGTAGAGCAGCTCGACATCAAATCCGAAGCCGTTTAATTGCTGTTTCCGGCAAATCTTCCGCGCTGCCTCCGCCGCGAACAATTTGAAGCCGCACTGGGTGTCCCGAAAAGGCAAGCCGGTCACCAGCCGCATGACCACATTGAACAGCTTGCCGGCGGTCTCCCGAAACCACGGCTGCCGGACGCCGATCAGGGAACGATCAAGCGCCCTGGAGCCTATCGCGGCCGAAGCATTATTCTTCTGTACCGCTGCAAACAGCTTGGACAATTCCTCAATCGGCGCAGAAAGGTCTGCGTCGGTGAATAGAACCCACTCTCCCTTCGCCTCCAAAAACCCGTGGCACACCGAGTAGCCTTTGCCGCGGTTGCCGGGGTTGCGGAGGAGGCGAACCCGAGGGTCGGAAGCACAGAAGGACTCGACCAGGCGGGCGGTGCCGTCACGTGATCCGTCATCGACGACAATCAGCTCACAGAAGCTCAGTGACAGCGAGTCCAGATACTGCAGGATTCTTTGCAGAGTGCTTCCGAGCCGGCGTTCTTCGTTGTAAGCCGGAACAACAATAGAGAGTGAGTGCAAAGGTCTATTATAATGAGAGCGATCCGGGAGAATCTATTGAGTTTAGAAGACGATCTGCTAGCCCAACGCTATCATCGTATCCGCGAAATTGAGGCGTTGGGTTTCAAACCATACGGGCATCCCTTCGACGCTACCCATACAATCCCCCAGATCCTGTCGGAATACGGAACGAAAACAGCCGAGGAGCTGGACGCTAACCGCATTCCAGTACGGATCGCGGGGAGAATCCACACCATCCGACGGATGGGGAAGGCGGGGTTTGCCCACTTGCTGCAGTCTGGCGAGAAGCTCCAGATTTATGTCCGCAAGGATGCCGTCCCGGAGAAGGCCTTTTCGCTCTATCAGATCCTGGACATCGGCGACATCATCGGCTGCGAAGGCTACCTGTTCCGCACCAGAACGGGTGAGCTCAGTGTTCATGTAGAAAAGCTCTACTTCCTCGCCAAGACGCTCCTCCCCATGCCCGAGAAGTGGCATGGCCTGGAGGACGTGGAAACAAGATACCGGCAGCGGTACCTGGACCTGATTGCGAACCCCGACGTTCAGAAGGTGTTCGTCACGCGCGCTAAGGTGATCGGCTCACTTCGACGCCAGCTCGAAGCCCGAGGCTTCATCGAAGTGGAAACGCCGATGATGCAGCCTCTCTACGGGGGCGCTGCCGCGCGGCCGTTCATCACCCACCACAACGCGCTCGACATCGATCTCTATCTCCGGATCGCCCCGGAGCTCTATTTGAAGCGCCTTGTCGTGGGCGGCCTGGAGCGGGTCTACGAGATCAACCGGAATTTCCGGAACGAGGGGCTGAGCACACAGCACAACCCTGAATTCACGATGCTCGAGTTCTATCAGGCCTACACCGACTATCGCGGCCTGATGGATCTGACAGGCGAGCTGTTGCGGCAGATCGCGATCGACGCCACGGGCGGAACCATCGTGCGATACCAGGGGCAGGAACTGGACTTCGGAACCATCCGCCGCCTCAGCATGCGCGAAGCAGTGATCGAGTTCTGGCCTGATCCGGACCGGCCAACCATGGAGCATCTGAAGGATCCGGAGTGGCTGTTGCGGCATTCGAGCAAAGGAAGTCCCGGCGAAGCGCTGGCCGACATTTTCGAGCGGGTCGCTGAAGAACATCTTCAGCAGCCCACGATCATTTACGACTATCCCGTCGAAACCTCTCCGCTCTCGAAGAACAAGCCCGACGAGCCCGATTTCGTTGAGCGGTTTGAGATTTACATCGCCGGCATGGAAATCGGCAACGCCTACACGGAGCTGAACGATCCCCAGGAGCAGCGGCGCCGCTTTGAAATGCAGCTGAGCATGCGCGAGCGGGGGGAAGAGGAGGCCCATCAGATGGACGAGGACTTTCTCCGGGCTCTCGCCTACGGAATGCCCCCCACGGGTGGTGAAGGCATCGGCATCGACCGGCTGACGATGGTGCTGACCGACTCACGATCCATCCGCGATGTAATTCTGTTCCCGCTGCTGCGGCCGGAAGGGCCGATCGGCATCGCCGAGCGTTTGCGCGCTTGCGGGACAATGGAGAGTAGTGCGGAAACGATTTGAGTTATTCGTCGCTGCCCGCTACCTGCGCGCAAAACGCAAACAGGCAGTCATCTCACTGATTACCGCGATCTCGATACTGGGCGTAGCAGCCGGCGTCATGGCGCTCGTGATTGCGCTCGCCATCAACAACGGCTTCCGCAACACGCTCCAGAGAAATCTGTTGGGAGCAACCGCCCACGTCACGCTGCTAGAAAAGGAGCCGCTGTACGGAATTGAGAACTGGCGCGAGCTCACGCCCAAGCTGTCGCAGCTCCCCCACGTCACGGGCGCTTGGCCGACCCTATACGGCCAGGTGTTTCTGACCGGTCCGGCGAGGTCGTCAGGCGCAATCCTGAAGGGCCTGGATCTCAATTCGCAAGGATCCATTGAGGACCTGCGGCGTCACCTGAAGCAGGGCAATATTGAGGAGATTTCAAACCCGAAGACGTTCCCCGGCCTGATCGTCGGATCCCGCCTGGCCGAGTCCACGGGCATCATTATGGGCCAGGTGATTAATGTCATCAGCCCGCAGGGCGAGCAGACGCCGTTTGGCCCGCGGCCGAGCTATCACTCCTTCCGTGTCGTTGGCATCTTCGAGTCCGGCTTCTTCGAGCTGGATAACAACTGGGTCTTCACCTCGCTGCCCGCTGCGCAAAAGGTGATGGCGGTCGGGGATGTCGCCAACGCCGTCGAAATGAAGCTCGACGATATCTACCGTGCTCCGGAGGTCTCGCAGGCGGCGGAAAAGATCGGCGGACCTGCGCTTGCGGCCACAAACTGGATGGAGCAAAACAAGCAGTTGCTCGGCGCGCTTCGGATGGAGCGTGTCGTGACAGTCATCACCATTGGCCTCATCCAGCTCGTGGCGGCTCTGAATATTCTCATCACTCTCGTAATGATGGTGATGGAGAAGCAACGGGATATCGCCATTCTCGTATCGATGGGCGCTCGCCAGGATCAGATCCGCAGGATTTTTGTCGCCCAAGGCGTACTGATCGGCGTGATCGGGACGGCGATCGGCCTCACCGCCGGCTACACAATCAGCTACTTTGCGGATCGATACCGTTGGATTCACCTCGACGAGCAGGTGTACTCTCTCAGCTTCGTTCCCTTTGAGCCTCGGTGGCCCGATGGCATCTGGGTTGCCGGAACCGCAATCTTCGTCAGCTTCATCGCAACTCTCTACCCGGCCCGAACGGCGACGCGGATCGCCCCCGCGGAGGCCCTGCGGTACGAGTAAGTGTAAACGCACCAGCCGGAATGAAGGATAGCCAATCATCGTCGAATTACCAACTGATCGTTCTGCTCTTCGCCTCTGCCATCTTTTTGGCCTGCATCGTAAGCCCTCCGTCGCTGATGGACGACGTGGATGCCGTCCAGGCGTCCATCGCGCGCACGATGCTGGAATCGGGTGATTGGGTTACGCCGCGTCTCAACGGGGTCATCTATCTGGAAAAGCCGCCGTTGAAGTACTGGATGATTGCAGGCTCTTACTGCCTGTTCGGAATCCACGACTGGGCCGCGCGCCTTCCCATCGCCTTGTCAGCGATCGCGCTTTGCTGGGTGACCGCGCGCTTCGGAGCCTGGGCTTTTGGCCGCGCCGCAGGCATGTACGCCGGCCTGGTCCTCGCGACCTGCGTAGGCCTCTTCCTCTTCACGCGGATTTTGATCGCCGATGTCATTCTAACGCTCACCATCACACTCGCTATGTGGGCGTTCCTGAGAACCGTGGACGAAGATGAACCCAGACCTCGTTTGTGGGCGCACATCATGGCGCTAAGCATCGGTTTGGGGCTGCTGTTGAAGGGCTTGATCGCCGCGGTCTTTCCGGTTGCTGCCGGCGTTTTGTATCTCTGCTTCACCCGGCGATTGTTCGATGCGGCCACGTGGCGCCGGCTGCGGCCGTTCTCGGGAGCCGCCATCATTTTCGCGGTCGCGGCGCCATGGCACATTCTTGCGACGCTGCGAAATCCTCCGTATTTCGACTTCACGCTGTCGAGCGAACCCGGGCATTGGCGCGGCTTTTTCTGGTTCTACTTTTTGAATGAGCACGTGTTCCGCTTCCTGAACATGCGCTACCCGCGGGATTACAACACCGTGCCGCGGCTTTACTTCTGGCTCTTTCACCTGCTCTGGCTCTTTCCCTGGAGCGCCTACTTCCCTGCCCTGCTTCAACAGACGTTCCGCCCCATCGACCGCGCTAGCCGTACACGACTTCTGGCGCTCTGCTGGACCGGCTTTCTCCTGTTCTTCTTCTCCCTATCCACGACGCAGGAGTACTACTCGATGCCCTGCTACCCCGCGCTCGCTCTGCTACTCGGTTCGGCTCTTGCCTCTGACAAAGCGTGGATCGGGAAGGGCCGCCGAATCCTGACTGTCGTTTGTGTGGTCGCCGCGGCGATTATCTTCACCATTCTCTGGCTGGTGCGAAGCCTCCCCACGCCCGGTGACATCGCTTCGGCGCTCACACAAAACCCGGAGTTGTACACGCTGTCGCTAGGCCACATGGCTGACCTGACCCTCGGCGCGTTCGCCTACTTACGGCTGCCGCTGTTCATGGCGGGCATTGCGTTTCTCGTGGGCCTTGGCGGGCTTTTGCGGTTCCGGGGAAGACCGTCGCACCTGGCGGTGGCTCTGATGATGGTGTTGTTCTTCCACGCTGCGCGAGTGGCATTGGTGGCCTTCGACCCGTATCTCGCCTCCCGGCCGCTGGCCGAGGCGCTTAGGCAGGCTCCGCCGGGCAAGGTCATCTTTGACAACCAGTACTATACGTTTTCGTCCGTGTTCTTCTATGCCAACACCCGGGGCCTCCTGCTCAATGGGCGTGTGAACAATCTCGAATACGGCTCCTACGCACCCGGAGCGCCGCAAGTTTTTATCGACGATACCCGGTTCGCCGAGCTATGGCGCAGCCAGGATCTTTATTACTTACTGATCGAGAAGCCGTCCGTACCGCGCGTCGCCTCGCTGGTCGGCGAAGCGTCGCTGCATCTCGTGAAGGAGAGCGGGGGGAAGTACCTCTTCGCAAACCATTGACCCCGCGCGGTATCATGCATGATTAATGCTGCGTGAGCCCCTGGTCAGTATCGTCACTCCGACTTACAACATGGCGAAGTATCTGGAGGAGACGATTCAAAGTGTCCTCTCGCAGGATTATCCTCACATCGAGTACCTCGTGATGGACGCAGGCTCCACCGACGGGACGCTCGAGATTCTGAGGAAGTACGAAGGCCGGCTCCGCTACGTCTCCGAACCCGACGATGGCCAGGCCGACGCGGTAAATAAGGGGATTCGCCAAACCCGAGGCGAAATCGTGGCCTTCCTGAATGCGGACGACATCTACCTTCCAGGCGCGGTTCGCGCAGCAGTGGAAGCCTTTCGCGAAAACCCGGAGAGCGCCGTCGTCTACGGGCAGGCGTACTATACCTCCCAAAGCGGAGAAATCATCCGCCGCTATCCTACCGCCGGCTACGACCCCGATCTCTTCCGCACCCAGTGCTACATCTGCCAGCCGGCAACGTTCATTCGCCGCGATGTCTGGGATGAAATGCAGGGGCTGAACGTGCGTCTCCATTACGCACTGGACTACGACCTCTGGATCCGGATTTCACGGCGATATCCGATGACAGCGATCCCCCAATTTGTGGCCACGTCGCGCATGTATGCCGACAACAAGACGATCCGCTTGCGCCGGCTCGGACTTACCGAAATCATCGGCCTGCTGCGTCAGCATTTCTCATACGTGCCGCCTCACTGGATCTACGCATACTGCTCGACCTACTTACACAAGAAGGCAGACGGTTTCTTTATTCCGGATCCCGCGACGCCGCACTGTTTCCTGGCAACCGCATTCGTGGGATCCTGGATCAACAGGGGAAGTTTGCCCCGGTACTGGATGGACTGCGCCCGGATGATCAAACCGGGATTAAAGATCCTGGCCAGCAAGTTAATTCCAGCGATCCGCACAGATAGTGAGTAGGGACACGGTTCGCCTAGGTTACAATTAGAGGTTCCGGTCCTGGAGTATCGCCAGATGTCGTTCCGCCACGTTGAGAGCCTGCCGGTGTTGGCAATCCTGTCGTCCATTGCAGGCCCGGGAACCGAGACAGCGATCCAGGGATTTACAGGCGTGAGCTGTCGGACAAACTGCGCTCAGCAACACTTGACGGCTCGTCCACACCAGCGAGGCGCTTGGCCCGACTGTTAGAACGGCTCGGTACTCCTATGCAGAGTCTAAAGCCTAATTTCACTGCGGGCGCAATCGTGTCGCACTACCGGGTTATTTCTCACCTCGGCTCGGGCGGCATGGGACACGTCTGGCTGGCCGAAGATCTGAATCTGGAACGCCCGGTCGCACTCAAAGTTCTGTCGCCGCAGCTCGCTTCAGATCCCGACCGCATCAGCCGCTTTTTGAAAGAGGCGCGAGCTGTCGCCGCCCTGAACCACCCGCACATCGGCCAGATCTTCGAGTTTCTGGAGTACGAGGGTCTCCCCATCCTGGCCATGGAGTATCTGGATGGGGTCAGCCTGAAGGAGCGGATTTCCGGTCAACCT
>Ga0207864_1003046_pt1 | contig 14683 bp, 23 predicted proteins | sample HigsolmetaAR202D_FD_184834 | JGI IMG/M metagenome (GOLD analysis project Ga0207864, IMG submission 184834) | Ionic liquid and high solid enriched microbial communities from the Joint BioEnergy Institute, USA - AR20-2-D (SPAdes) (version 2) ...
GGGGGGGGGTGACAGGCGATCCGCGGAGCGCGGCGAGGTGCCGGCGCTCGCCCCGATAGCGATCTCGCCGCGTCGCTATCGGGACGCGCTAGCGGCTCGGTCTATCTATGCGAAATAAGGAGAGAAATTAATGAAAATTAAAGATAGGTGCGGGAGGAGGGAGAAGACGCATCCGTCCAAGGGCGGAGCGGAAAGCGTTGCGATCTCGCGGGCTTGCGAGCGCGACGATCGGCTTACGTCGCGCGCGGTCCGAAATTGGTCCGAGAGGCGCCAGGCGAAGAGCCGCGCGGATGGCATTTCGCGGCCGTCGGGGACGGACGGCGCGACTTCGGCTGCCGTCGAGTGCAGGTGTGAGGGATCGGGCTGCTGCCTGCCGGAGGGGGTGCGATGACGGTGCGCGTTGTTCCGGTGATGGTGCCGCCGTTCGACGGCGTTGGGTTTGAGGCCCTGAAAGTCGACGAGATCGTGGACATTGTGTCTGGGTCCGCCGAGGCGTTCCTGGCTACGGTGGGGGCCGACCGCGACGCGGCGACGGTGCGTGACGTGCTGCGCGCGATCGTATTGGGCGCCGTTGTCGGGGCGCGCTCGGCCGGGCTCACGGTGGAGGACGCGGAGCGCGCGGCGCTCGATGGCCTGCGGCTCGGAAAGGAAGCCGTCCGACTGTCCGCGAAAGGGGGCGCGGTATGCGGGGCGTCATGATCTGCGCTACGCGGCCCCGCGTCGAGGCTGGCGCGCGGTGCGACGTATGCGGGACGGCCGTGTCCTCGGCGTGGATGCCGGAGGTTCACGAGCCGGGGAGGCCCGCGCGCGTCTTCTGTCACGACTGCCTCGGCGCGATGCTGCTTGTCGTCCATCGGCCGGGCCTCGTGCTCTCGATGGACAGCATCGACGATCGCATGGCCGCACGCGACTGGATCGGAAAACCTGCCGCGCACGGTCTCATGCCGCGAGGACGCGCACGCGATCGCGCGCGATCGTTCACCGATGGCGAGGGGAGATTATGAGAGCCAAGCCGATTCGCTGGGAACCGAGCCTCAACGCCGCACGCGCTGAGATTAAGCCGTCCGTCCTGGCGCACCTTTCCGACGAGGAGCGCGCTCGAGCGCTCGACACCGCGATCGAGAGCTGGTCGCGGCGCCTCGAAGACGACAGCGAGCGCGCCGCGATCGTAATGATCGCGGCACTTCGTGCTTTCTACGCCGAGGCCGCCCCCGCGCTTCGCGAGGCGGCCATGTCGCGAAGCGTAGGAGCTGAGACCTGCGGGCGCATCCTCGCCCGCGCGGAGGGCGAAGCTGCCCGCGCGGCGGATATCGCCGTGGCGAGGCTTCGTAGATAAAACAAGCCGGGGCCGCGCGTCGCTGGAGGCCGAGGACCTGAACGCGCGTCCAGTACGCCGGCCATCGGCCGCTCAAAAAATCGAGCGCGCGAGGGAAGGAAAAAGCGGGGACCGCGTAAGATACGTTAGGAAGGCGCACGGAGCGCCGATCAGACGGAGGCAAAGACGATGACGAAGTGGAGGATCTGGAGCAAGGCGGGCGTCGATATGGGCACCTACGAGGCCGAGAGCCCGGAGGAGGCCCTCGACGCCATGGCGAGGGACGCGGGCTGCGAGGACCACGTGACCGCATCGCGCGAGCTTGGCGGTGAGGTCGACGCGATCGACGACCTCCGGGACGCTGAGGGCGTCGAGGGCAGCTGGACGACGGAGGCATGGCGCTTCCGCGGGGGCCGCATCGACCTTTTCGTCGAAGAGGTCGAGGGCTAGCTCGCCCGCACGGTCGGGGCTCGACGCGAGTCGGGCCCCCCTCCGTGCGAGTGAGCACGAAGGTCGCAAGGGCTGGTCGACTACTACGAAGACCCTGCCAAGGGCATCGCCGGCGCGTACGAGATCGTCACGCCCGCGGAGGCATGACGAACCGGCGCCGCTGAGAGATAACCCATGCGCGGGGCCGCGCCGCAGTGTCGGGCGGCCCCGTTTTCCGGCGTTTGCGTATGAGGCCGAATTTTACGGTTCGAGGCAACAGTTACCGAAAGAAGATCACCGACCCGACCACGGGGCGCGTGATCTCCGTCTCGGCGAAGAGCCCGGCCGAGCTGATGATCAAGGTCCGCAAAATCCAAGCCACCTTTGAGCAAGCGCGGCTCGGGCTGATACGACCGGACGAGGCTCGACGCGAGGTCGTCAAGACCCAGGCTAAGCACACGGTAGAGGAGCTGTGGGGGCGCTGGCTCGCCTCCGCCGGCAAAGACACGTCGTGGGGCAAGAAAGCCGAGAGCATCTGGAGGCATCACCTCCGCGACGATTTCGCGTCCCTTGCGTGGTGGGAGGTCACCGACGAGCGCCTGGCGGCCTGGGAGAAGAAAAAACAGGGCCAGATTTCGCAGGCGACCATCAAAAACGCCTGGGATCTGCTCAAGGCCGTGTACAAGCGCGGGCAGCGCGACGGCATTGTCGACGTGCTGCCATGGGCAGAATGGAGGCCGGCGCGGCCTGTCAAGCGCGAGATCGAAGCGGCGGTCTGCGTCGAGGAGCTCCGCGCGCTCATCGACCAGGCGCGCGCACACGATGAGGCGGCCTGGAAGCGCGGGCGGTTTTCCGATCTCGCCTGCCGCGTGGCCGTCATGGCGTTGACGGGCATGCGCCAAGGAGAGGCGGCCGCCCTGGGCTGGGACTGCGTGAGGATCGACGAAAAGCCCTATTTCGTGCTGATCCGATGGCAGGCGCTGGACCAGTGGCCGAGCCGGTTCCCGCACTGGACCCGACCGATGGCGCCGACCAAACAGCGGCGGGAAGAGGCGGTGCGCATCGGAGCAGCATGCGTCGCGATGCTGCGCGTCCAGCGCGAGAACCTCCGCCGTCTCGGTTGGTATCGGCCGGACGGCCCCGTTTTCCCGGCCAAGGGCGGGAAATGGCGCACCCATGCGCTTGTCGTCAAGCCCGAGCAGGTGCGCGAGCTTGCGCGCCTTGCGGGGATTCCCGGCTGGGAACGCTGGCGCACGCATTCCCTGCGGCACTCCTTCGCAACGCTCGAGCTTATCGCCAGCGGGGGAGACCTCGAGGCGGTACGACGCAGGACGCGACACGCGGACGTGCAAACGCTACTTCGATACGTGCACCCCGCCGCGCGCGCAGAGGCGCCGGGCTCGTTCGTGGACGTGGGCGACATCCAGGAGACACCCGAGGAAAGGCGGCCGCCCGTTCTTCTGCCCGATGGCCTCGGCGAGACGGCCGCGGCGGCCCCGCTTCTCATTTCAACGTCGGCCGCGGAGGCAGACCGGGGGCTGGCTGCGGCGGCAGAGGAGGCGGCGCGCGCGTACGTCGAAGCGCGCAAAGAGCGCGAGGCGAAGCGTCGCGAGTGGCGCCGCAACTGGAAGTCGAAGGGCCGGCGCAAGATCGCGCCCTTTCTGGACATCGCGCTTGGTCTGCCGGACGACGAATTTGCGCGCGCGGCAACCTTTGAGTGGCGGCCGCGCGAGGTCACCGAGGATGCTGATCGCGCGTATGCGGCAGCCTACGCGCGCGAGATGCGCGCGCATGGTGAGCACGAGCGCGCGCGCAAAGCGGGCGTCTACGCGCGGAGAGCCAAACTGATGGCCTGGGCTTCGTGTATGAAAAAGGCCATCGAGATACGGAGGCGATATGCTGAGGGAGAGACGTGGACTGATCGTGCGCTGGGCCTGGCTGCTGATCGTGCTGGCGTTGACAGCGTGCGGAAGTGATGGGGCGTGGCTCTTCGTCGTGGGCGACGTGGACGACGCGGGGGCGGACGTCGTCCAGGTCGACGACGCGGAAAGCGGCGACGTGGACGACGCGGGGGCGGACGTCGTCCAGGTCGAAGACGCGGAAAGCGGCGACGTGGACGACGCGGCGGCAGACGTCGTCCAGGTCGAAGACGCAGGACGCGGCGACGTGGACGACGCGGGGGCGGACGTTGTTCCCGTCGAGGACGCTGGGAAGTGCCTGGGCTGGTCTGGTTGGCCATGCACGCCCCCCGGGGGGCCCTCCTATCCGTGGCACCTGCCGTGCTGCGAGGGTCTGACGTGCCAGTCGCACGGCGGCAGCTGGGGCACCTGCTACTAGAGAAGCCAGGCGACCGCTGCCCCCGTCCCGATAGCCGCCGTAAGCCGCGCCGTCGGCGGGACGGGGGCGGCGCCGCTGGGGGCGTCGGCGTTGGCCCCCGGTCCCGTCGGCGGACGCGGCCACAAGAGGGCTAGGGCAAGGGCCACGACGTAGCCGGCGGCGGTTTTGACGTCGAGCTCGCCCAGAAGGGCGAGCGCGGTGATCGCGAAGATCCCGGCGACGGGCGGCAGAACGTACATCATAGCGCGACGATCGGCGAGCCGAGAACGAGCGCGAGCGCGACCAGCAGAAGCGCCGCGCCCGCGTCGCCATCGGCATGGGGGGTCGTGGGAGGCGAAACAGGTCCCTCCGGCTGGCCCGGAGGGTATGGGACCGCAATCGGCGGCAGCGCGCGGGCGGCGTTGTAGACGCGTTCTGCTACGGCCTTGATTTCTCTCACGGTGACCGCGCGATCCTTGTTCTTGTCGAGGTTCGCGTTGACCGCGTAGGCTTGCGAGCCCTCGGCGGCGACGACGTGGGAATCATCCTTGCCGAGCGCGGCTGGGTAGAAAACGGCGAGCCATGCGTCGCCCACCGATTTGATACGCCGCGCGTAGGGCTCAAAGTAGCGCTTGACGAGCTCGAGCTGCTCGCTCGTGCTCATCGAGCGAATCGCGGTCGTTGTCGTTCCGAGGCTTCTCGCCGTGCTCTCGATGAACTGAATCAGTCCGGACGCGGAGCTGTTCGGGTTCTTCGCACGCGGATTCCACCGCGATTCGATCGCGATGACCGTGGAGATCCAGTCCGGATCGAGCCCAAGGGCGTCCGCGATCGTGATCAGTTTCTGTCGATCGCGGACGGTCGTGCGCTCTACGAGGCCGGGGGTTTGCAAAAGCAGGCGAACCATCATGGGTCGAGGGGAACAGTCGGATCGTTTGGGCGAAGTCGCCTGACAATCTCGAGCACGCCAGCCGCGGCGAGGGGATACGGCGAGACCGAGACGGCGATGTCCGCCTCGGCGTTGGGCGGGCCGTTCACGGCCACGATCCACCGATCGCAGCCGGGGGCGGTAGCGGTCGCCACGACGCGCGTGCCTTCCGGTGTTAGGTCGAGGCGTCCAAGATGCGCCTCGACGTGGGCGATCGACGCGTAGACGTCGAGCGTCCAAATCTCGCGCGAAGGCGGGGCGGACAGCACGATGCTGATCGAATCGCCTTCGTGAACTTCGATCAGGGTCGGCGCGACGCCGCCCCTAACGCGCTGTACGCGGGCACGCGGAAGGGTCGGCATGGCTCACTGTAGGTAGCGGCCGAAGAACGTTAGCCTCACGTCAACCGGCGGCAGTTGCGAGCGAAGCGTGTCCGGCAGGAGCCAGCATGCCCGCCATGTGACCGTCGCGTTCGCGGCCGCGATACGGACCATGTAGAGGCGCCGATCCGAATCGAGGGAGGCGGCTGTGACGAAATCGTCCGTGTTCGCAGCCACGTCCGCGCGGCGGCCCTCGGTGTGCGGCGGATCTGCGTGCCAGCGCAGCGAGATGCCGAGCGCCTCTTTTCGGAGTGCGAGGAACCATCGTTCCAGGTTCTCCGAGGCGAAGTCCCCAGCCGGCACGCAAAAAACATGCATGCCGACGATCTCGACGGGCCGCGAAAAATTCAGGATGCACGCGCCTGTGTCGAACATGTCGGGCGTTAGAAGCGCCCGAGATTCCCAGGTCGAGGGAGCCGCAGGGATGTGCGGCGCAAAATGGCTGTCGTCGAGCATCGCGGCGGCTTTTGCGACCTCGGCGCGCGCGTGCGCAGACGGCTGCGGATCGCGCAGAAGCTGCACGACGCGCCGCACAAACGTCCTGGTGTCGATAAGTCGGTCCATCGCGACCTCCAAGCGTGGAGCCGGGCGCGCCCTCCCAGGCGCCCGGCGGCGTTGTTAGTTCTTCGACGGCTCGCCGAAGGATTTTCCGTGCACTTTGAAACGAAATCCCACGCGGACGCGCTTGAGCGGGAAGCTGATCCGGGACGAATCCGGGTTCTCGATGTCGCGGACGCGAATCGGCATCGAGCAGGGCATGACGAGTTGTGCCCGGATGCGCATGCGCGAGTCGGCGTCCGAGCCCATCCAAAGAAACCCCTCCGAAATTCGAAGGCGGTTCGTGTAGTCGGGCGTTCCATACGCCCGCAGCATGCTCCCGCCGCCCGAGGGCCAGCCAGCCAGGGTGCCGAGATTGATCTCGGCGCTGTTGTCGAACTTGATATCCGTCACGATCGCGCCGCGGAGCAGCGTCTCGAGCGCGTTTTCGCGCATCTCGGGCGAGTGGAGCTGAAGCGGCGTAAAGACGCCAGCGGGATCGAACCACCTGCCGTTTCGCTGGCCGGTGGCCATATTCACGGACGCGGGCGGGGTGAAGGCGTCGGGCCAGTCAAATTCCGGCAGCGCCTGGACGTACTCGCAGGTGAGGCCTTCGATGGCCATGTCGACGCCGTAGGGCGTCTTTCCTGCCTCAATAAGGGTGGTGTCCGCGGCGGTCGCAGGCCGATCCAGGCCCGGGACCAAATCTTTTTGCGCGTAGAGGAACGCGTCCCGGGTCTGTTCGGCGAAGTGCACAATCGCAACGCCCGACGAGAGCGTGGGCTCCACGTCGCCCACGAAATACACCGTGCTTTCCTGCGGGCGCGTGTGCATGTAGTGGGACCGTTTGGCCCACTTTTCGGCGAGTCTCTCAAGTGCGGTTTGAAACGCGGGCATGGGGAATCCTCCGGCCCTCCCTTTCTGCCTCCGCGTCTACGCTCGGTTAGAGCTTGTTCGCGACCTCGATCGCTGCCTTGACCTCCGGGTCCTTGACCTCGGCGAGCTCGAAGGACGACCGGACAAGCTGCTGGCTGAGCAGGTGATCCGCCAGCGGGCCATAAAGGCCCGACGCTTCATCCTCTTCGCCCTCGGCGGCCTCCGCGGCGTTGACGAGCTGCGCGGCGCGGTCGACCTGCTGGACTATGGGCTGGTTGATGGCGTTGGGCGTCCTGTACCAGTAGAGCGCCGAGGCGTCCTGGTTGGACGAGAAAAGATTTGCAAGCGGGCCGCCGGGTGCGCGCAGCTTTTGCGCGAGGAGCAGGCCAGCGACGCCAAGCGTAGCGTACCCAAGGGCGGGACGCTTCTGTCGCAGAAAATGCCCGGCGACAGCGAGGCCCGCGGCTTCAAGGTAGCCGCCCTTGATGGTTGCAGGCAGAAGATCGCGCGCAAGCGCGATAGCCGCGCCCGCAGCCGCGGGGGGAATGTCGTCTTTGATGCGTGCCGCGCCACTGCGAACTCCGGTGTAAACGCGGCGAACGATTCGTTTTGCCATGTTGTCACCTCGTCACAAGGAAAAAGCCGACGCCGAGCAGGAGCGCGGGGACAATCCAGTCGCTAGCGTGCGACATGGGCGGCTGGCGCTCCCAAGGGCCGGGGCCTTGTAGAGCGGCCGCCTGCGCGCCCTTGAGCTCGGCGATTGCCTCCGAGAGCGCGGACGAAATCGGAAGCTCTCTCCCGGCGGCAAGCTCTTGCGCGACGTGCTCCTTGGTGAGCTCCGTCGCGCGCGCTTGCGCGGCGAGGGCGAGCTGGAGGCGTTGGCGGCGCTCGTTTTCGCGATCGTCGAGCTCTGCCCGGCGCTCAAGGTGCCGATCGATGACCTCGAAGGCATCGCGGCCGCAAAAGATCGCGGCAAGACTCGCCGCGGTGACCGCGACCGCCATCGTGATAGCCACGACCGGCGGAAGACCAGCGTCAAAAGCGAGGTTGGCAGCCGGCTCGCCTCCGCGCGTGCGAAAGGCCAGGGGGCCGCGCACAACGTCAGGCGCCAGGATCGCCCACGTGCGCACGAGCGCGTGCGCCACGGCATGGCGGCTCTCGTCGGTGTAGGCGGCCGGGCCGAGGTCGATGTTTCCAAGCTGAGCCAAAGGGAGCGTTCGGCCTTGCCGCTGCATGCGCTCGGCGGCCCACCAGGAGCCAAGCACCAGCGCGCGCAGGTCAGCCGCCCGCGTTCCGCCCGAATAGGCCGCGGCGTCGGATTGCCAGTCGCGGCGCATGGCGCGCGTTGTCGCCTCGCTGAGGGCGACGGCGAGGCCGCGACTGTCGCTGTGCTCCCAATACAGGCTGCTCATGGTCAAGCATCGGCGGCCAGGAGGGCGCCAAGCCCGAGAAGTCCGAGAAGAGCGGCGATAAAGCCGCCTCGCGCGCTTGCGTGCACGGCCTGCTCGCGGGGGATCGGGCCGTAGAAGCTCCAAGCGCCGGTCTTTTGGTAGAAGTCGCCGGCCGCCGTTTCCCAGACGGTGCCCGTTGCGACCGTCGGCCACATGGTGCGCCAATCGTCGGGCGAAACACCCTTGGGCGGGGGCGGCAGAACCCATCCCGGAGGCGGTCCGGCGTCGGTGCCGGGTCCCGGATCGACGGGCGGCGACGGCGTTGCAGGCTGAGAGGGGGTCACCGGCTGCGAGGGGGTCACCGGCTGCGAGGGGCCGATGGGCTGCGAGGGGGCGCCGGGTCCCGGATCGACAGGCGGCGGGGTCGCCGGCTGCGAGGGGGTCACCGGCTGCGAGGGGGCGGCGACCACGTCGTACGACCAGGCCCCCGTTTTGCGGTAGGTGCCGCCTTGGGCGTCGGCCCAGGCCTGCCCGATCGGCATCTGCGGCCAATAGGCGGCCCACTGCTCGGCGGTCATGTACGAAGGCCCAGGCGGCAGAACCCATCCCGGAGGCGGCCCGGCGTCGGTGCCGGGCTCCGGATCGACGGGCGGCGGGGTCACCGGCTGCGAGGGCTCGAGCGGGGGCTCGGGCGGGGGCTCGATTTGTCGCGGTGCGGTGGCCTTCTTCAGGGCCTCGAACGTCTTGGGCCCGAGGATGCCGTCAGCCTCTAGCTCCGGCGTTGCTTCTTGGAAGGCGAGCACCATCGAGCGCGTCCGGGGGCCCGCAATTCCGTCAAAGTCGGCCTCCGTCTCGCCGAAATCCGGCGGACTAAGGCGGCCGGTCTGCCTGCCCCAGGCAGCCAGCATGATCTGCGCCTGGCGCACTTCGTCTCGCGATAGGCCCGTGGAATAGGTCGTGGTCGTCGTCTTGGTTGCGCTCTCCCGCGCGTAGGCCTCGACGATGGCGTCGGAGTCAATCCGGGCTTCGATGTGGGCAAGCAGCTCTTGGCTCGGCTTGCCGTCCGCCTTAAGCGGTGGGTGCGCGCGCTGATAGCTCTCGATGGCGCTTCTGGTGCGCGGCCCTAGGATGCCGTCGATATCCCTTTTTCCGGGCGCGCCGAAGTCTCTTGGACTGATGATGCCCGGGTGGGCGGCGTTGTAGGCGGCGAGCGCCGCTTGGATTCTTTCGACGAGCGGATCGGGCGCGGCGGCGGCGTCGAGGCCCTCGGCGTCGAGCACGCGCGCGACCTCATACCGCGATAGGCGCTGTGCGGCCGGCACGCGCCGCAGAAGTTGCACCACGTGCGCGCGCGAAAGACGCCGCCCACCGCGCGCGCGCCAGCGTTTCGGCGAAAGCCGCGGGCGCGCGGCGATGCTGACATAGCGCGCCATGGCAGCGTCAAATGTGTCGTCGGGTCCGAGCGCCTGCTCGAGCTCCGGGGCGGGTTGCAGATCCTGAAGAGCCCCAGCGTCGCCCTGGCTCACCCTACGCAGGCTCGACAATAGGGACGCCATGCCCGTTCGGGCTAGGTGCGTGGGCGTTGCCATGCGGTGGGCGAGCTGTGACAGCGGCACGGATCGCAGTTCGGGCCGAGAGAGCAGCGACTTGGCGACGGCGGCAGCGGCGGCGGGGATGGCGGGGAGCTTGCGCGATGCCGCCGCAGAGACCGCCTTGCTGATCTGGCTGGCAACGCCCGTGCTTTGCAGCTTCTGCGCGATGCCGAGAGCGGCGCCCTTGTCAAAAGCGGCTTTTACGGAATCCGGCAGCGCGGCGCGGGCGGCGGCGAGGGCAGCGCCCTTGAGGTCGCCCCGCGCGGCACGGATGCCGACGTCGAAGGCGAGCTTGGCGAGCGGCCCCCCGGGGAGGGCGGCACGTACAGCGTTGATCGCGATCTCGTCGATTCTCTTACCCTGCGCGAGCGCGGCCGCCGTCTCGAGCGCGACGGCGCCCACCGTGCCGATGCCAGGCACGAGCGAGGCGACCTGCGCGGCGACGGGCAAAATGTTGAGCGTGTTCTTGTAGACCTCCGACGCGCGATTCTGGATCGACTTGAGAACGTTTTTGCCCTGCAAGATGTCGCTTGCGAGCTTGAGCGGCGCTGCCTTGATGTTCGCGATGCTCTTCGCGGTCGTGGCGACCGTGTTAGCGGCGGTCTTGGCGACCGTCGAGGCGGCCTTGCCGACCGTCTTTGCGGCGCTCGAGACGGCCTTGCCGACCGATTTTGCGGCGCTTTTGATGGCCTTTTTAAGGCCACCAAGGATCGCCGCGTCCTGATAGTCTAGTCCCATCGCGTCGAGGCCCGCGGCATCCTCGAGGATGCCAGCATCGAGCACGTCCTGGGCAAACTGGGGAGCGTCGAAGCGCGCGAAGGAACCCGCGTCAAAAGGGGGAGTGTCGACGACACGACCAGCAAGCGGCATGCGAGCGGTCTAGCGCGCGTCGCCTGCGAGCCGCCGGTTTGGTTGACATTTGATCAGTTTTGTGCATCGGCTCGCCGCGTGACACTTGTTCAGTGTGGCCTCTGCGGCTGGCGCGGCAGGCAGCGTGCTTCCGCAAGATGCGGAAATTGCGGAGAAAAAGGCGCTTGCTTGCCCGTCTCACGTGAGCCTGAGCGGGCGCGCGTGCGCAGGCTTGTCAGCGCGTCCAGGCCCGTGCGCGCGACGGAGGTTCCGCGCGCAAGTGAAAAGCGAATATCGACCGGCATCGGGGCGCTCGACGAGGCCCTCGGCGGCGGCGTTGTGGTGCCGTCTGTGTGGCTCGTCTCGGGGCACCCTGGGGCGGGGAAGACCACACGGATGCTCGCGCTTGCCTCGGTGGTCGCGGACGCGGTGGGACGCGATGCGCTCGCTGTGTCGTGCGAAATGACGGCCGCGAAGACGCGCGACACCGCCGAGAGAGCGGGCGCAAAGCTCGACCGGCTCGTCATCTGGGAGGGGCCGGAGCTTTCCGCGGTCGAGGCTTACGCGCGCAAAATGCGGCCAGCCGCGATCGTGCTCGATTCGCTCCACCGCATCGAAGTCAAGGGCGAGCGCCGGGCATCCGATGCGGCGCTCGAGGCGGCGATGGCGGCCTGTGTCGCGATGGCGAAAGCCTGCGAGGCTGCGGTGTTCGCAATCGCCCATGCGACGAAAGAGGGCCACGCAGCGGGGCCGCGCGGCGTTGAACATGACGGTGATGTCGTCGTGTGGGTCGAGCGGAGCGCGCTCGTTGTCGGCAAGTGCCGCTTTGGGCCGGGCGGACGCGTCGAGCTGTAACGCGCGCATGAAAAAGCCCCGCACGACGGAGCCGCGCGGGGCAGCTTGGGGGGATGCGGGGCGGCGCTTACTTGGCGCGCGCGCGCGTTTTCGCCGAGGGCGAGGTGTGCACGGGGCACGCGGTCGCGCCGAGCCGGGCGGCGAGCCGATCGGCTGCCTCCTGGCCCGCGATCGCTAGGGCGTCGAGAAGGTTTTCGCAATTTCCTTCAGCTGAGAGGCGGAACGTGCCGTCACCGTAGGTTATAACGTGAAGGCTTCCGGTGGGGGAAATCACCTTGTGTTCGGTCTTCATGCGGGGGTTCCTGGGTTGGGGTTAGGCGAGGTCGAGCCGTCCTGTGAGCGCGTCACGGCGTGCGCTCTCGGCGCCCTGGCCGAGCTCGACCCCGCGAAGCGTTAGTTCGACGAGGATCCAGCCGTTGGGCTGGACGAGTTCCTGTGGCGCGCCCGGCATGGCGCATTCCGCTTGCACGTGCCGGAAATGGCCGGCCTTGTCGAAGATGGGCACGATGCGGGCCGCGATAGGCAGGCCAGAAGCGCGGCAAAGTGCGACGAAAAGGCGGCTTTTGCCGTCGCAGTCGTCGAAGCCGCGCATGAGGATCGCGGCAGAATCGGCGAATTCTTCGCCCCCGATGTCGCGCTGATACTTGATGCGATCCCGGCAAAATCGATGGGCGAGCACTGCAAATTGGTAGGCGTTGTTTTTCGCGCGCGTGCGCAGCATGCGCGCATGGGAGCGCACGAGCGGATGCGCGGCATCGAGCGTGGCCGCGGCGTCGAGCCACCGGGCCTTTTCCCACGGGTCGGCCCAAACAAGTGTTCGTTCAGCCATTGGGCGCTTCCTTCTCCGGGGGCTGTAGGGCGTGGACGACCTCGGCGACGCCGCGCACGGTTTCGAGGATCGAGCTCTTCTCGTCCTCCTCTTCTTCGACGACCTCCACTGCTTCGCCGCGCAGCTTGGCCCCCAGTTCGATCGCCTCTTTTAGCTCCTGAATCGGCGAGGATCGATGCTCGGCAAGTCGGGCGTAGAGCTGCCCCATGGCCTCGATCGTCGTCGAGGCGGTCTTTGCGGCGAGCTCGGCGGCGTGACGGGTGGCCTCGCGCGCTTCCTGGTGCAGCTGTGACATGCGAGCTTCATGCTCGCGGCGGCTGTTCTCGAAGTAGCTGATGATAGGGCTCACGATCGGGGCGAGCGCGGCGGAAATCGCCGCGATTTTGTCGATGACACCGTCATGGAGCCCTGCCGCAAGCGGTGGCGGGGCCGCGCGGGCGGAGCTTTCGGCGTTGGCGGCCTTCTCGGGAAAAAACGGCTTGCTCGGGCCGGCGATGACGATCGGGCCGTGCTGCGCGGTGACGCGGCTATTGGCACGGTTTCGTGCTACGAAAAGATATTTCCCGCCGCCCCAGCGCCGGAACACGTCGTCAAGATCCCGAATGACGTCTTCCGGCTCGGTCGTGTCGTCGGGCTCGGCGCGAAAGGTTTTGGGATAGTACACCCAGGCCCCATTTTCCCAGCGCGCGACTTTGATCCAGGTGATGTCGCGTTCGTCCTCCTCTTCGGGATCGCGGTCCTCGGCCTCGGGGTCCCAGGGAAACAGAGGATGCGGCATCGGCTTGCTACTCCTTCGCCGGCGTTGGCGCGCCTACTTCGAGCGAGCCGGAGAGCTGGCACTCGCTCGACCAGTCGACAGAACACGCCGCGCAGGTGAGTTGAGCCGCCAGCGCCGCGACGGATCGCGTTGTCATTTCGAGCGTGACGCGCCGGCCGTGCTCGTCGCGAAAGGCGATCGTGATTGTGTTGTCGTCGTTGCACTCGATGTGCGCGCGGATCGGATGCTGCTTCATCGTCTGCGCGTAGTGCGGCGGCTGGTGCGCTTGGTCGTCTTGCGCGGCCGGCTTGAGCGGCGGCGGCTAGTGCGCTTTGCGCTCTTCTTCGCGGTCTTCGTGGTGCGGCGGCGGGTGGCCATGGGGAGCTCCGGGGTTAGAAGGGCACGCCCGCGGCATCGAGGGCGCGCCGGACGTTATAAGAGGGTTGGTAGCGCGCGATCGCGCGCGCCTCGGTGCGTATGGCATCGCGCGCGCGCGTCGGGATAAAGGCGCATTCCATGCGCGTCGGACAGCAATAGGTCCATTCGCCGATTTCCGCGAAGGACCGCTGTGCGTGCAGGTGCCTGAGCATTGTTTTCCAGGCGCGGCCGGTGTGCGATTCGCCGATGTAAATGGGGCGCTTTCGGCCCTTTTTGCGCAGGATGTAGACGCCCGACCGGCCATGCATCTTGGCGCGAAGCTCGGCGTTGAACGTGCCGTCGGGCAAGATGATCGGTTCGAACTTGAGCTTTCGGGGGAGGCGAACCGTCTTGGGCGGCATCGCGTCGGCGTTCTGAGGCGAAGGAGGGTCCCGCGCGGCCCCTGGCGGACGGAGGCGCCCGGGCTGGGGGAGGGCTAGGCCAGCACTGGGCTTTTTCTAGGCGACGACTGGGGCCGCGCGGGTAGAGGCCACGTTAACACTGAACGCGTGAACAGCTCGGACCATTTTCCGGCCGTAGCGTCCGCCGCGTACTAGACAAGATGCGAAAGGGTGTGATAGTCGCACCTTGACGAGTGACTTTTCCATGGTCCGAGCGTGGACCATTTGCTGGACATGCGTTCAGTGCATGGGCCGAAGCAGCGGGCGCGGGCGCCGCGCTAACGCCGGGGCCAAGGGTCTGAACGTGCGTTCAGTAGTCCCCGCGCCGTCAGCCGCTCGAAAAAAATCGACGGCGGGAGGGAAGGAAAAAGCGGGGACCGCGTAAGATGCGATAGAAGGACGGCGCACGGAGCGCCAGATCGGACGGAGGTACGACGATGAACAAGAACGAGAAGCTCACGAGCAAGACGACGGTTGCCGAGGTTCGCGCGATGGCGCGCGAGGATGGGTTCGAGATCACGAGCGCTGAGGCGCGCCAAATCTTGGCGGCGCACAAAAAGGGCGCGCTCGTCTGGACGCGCGATCGCATCACGACGACGGACGCAAGCCGGCTCGACCTGCGTCCCACGGCATGGCGTCGATAGCGGCGCTGTCGCACTGGGCAGCCGTTCAGTGTGTCCACCTGGACACACTGAACGGGCCGGGGGGGGGGGACAGGCGATCCGCGGAGCGCGGCGAGGTGCCGGCGCTCGCCCCGATAGCGATCTCGCCGCGTCGCTATCGGGACGCGCTAGCGGCTCGGTCTATCTAT
>Ga0207864_1003051_pt1 | contig 14663 bp, 12 predicted proteins | sample HigsolmetaAR202D_FD_184834 | JGI IMG/M metagenome (GOLD analysis project Ga0207864, IMG submission 184834) | Ionic liquid and high solid enriched microbial communities from the Joint BioEnergy Institute, USA - AR20-2-D (SPAdes) (version 2) ...
CCAGGAGGCTGCCGTCGACGCTGTCAGCGCGGCGCGCGTCGAGCACCACCGTGGTGGTCGCGCTGCCGCCCGGCTCCACCGTCAGCGCGTCCGGGTCGACAGACAGCCGCACGCCGGCGTCGTCGGCCGACCAGGTGATGACCTCGGCGATGGTGGGCGCGGGGCTGCCGGCGGCCCAGACCAGGCGCACAGCGTCGGCCTCCAGGCTCGACCCCTCCGCGGCGGGTGGCGCCCCCGACACCGACGGCGTCTGGCCCGCGGGGCGTCCGTAGACCTCGAGCTCGGCCATGTTGAGGGCGGTCGAGCCGGTCAGCCACAGGCGCACGTGGCGGCCGCTGCGCCCGACGGGCCACGACCACGTCGCGCACCCCGCTGCGCTGCATGGAGCGCGGCGTCGGGAAGACCTCCGGCAGCGGCGCCGGCTCCGGAGCGGCCGCTGCTCCTGGTGCCAGCCCCGTGAGGAGGACGGCGAGCACGGACACCAGCAGGAGCACACGACGACCCATGGCACACCCACCCTCGGCTCAACTGGGCGAGACCAATCGCCACGACGGCACGCCGGCGGCGCCCGGACAAGTCGAGACGTGCCCGGCACCGAAGCACGAGGAGGTGGGCGGCGCCGGCCAGCCTGCCACGGGACCGAACATCGCCGGGATCGTCGCCCCTCGACCCGGACTGATGGTCGGTGGGGGGCGGCGTACCATCCGGGGCGTGACCGACCACACCGACCACACCGACCGGGCTCGCCTGCGCGCCTCCGACGCCGACCGCGAGGCGACCGCCGCGCACCTGCGCGAGGCGCTCGCCGAGGGGCGCCTCGACATCGACGAGTACCAGCGCCGCCTGGACGACGCCTTCGCCGCGCGCACCCTCGGCGACCTCGAGCCCCTCACCGCCGACCTGCCACCGCCGGTCCCCGCCACCCGCGACGAGGCGACCCCGGCGACGGCCGAGAGGACGAAGAAGAGCTGGGTCAAGGAGTGGCGCGACTGGCTCGGCGTCGCGCTGATCCTCAACGCGATCTGGCTGATCACGTCGATCGCCGCCGGCGAGCCGATCTTCTACTGGCCGATGTTCCCGCTCGGCATCTGGGCCGCCGTGAACCTCGCCTCGCTGCTGTGGGACGACGACGAGGACGACGGCTGACAGGGCGGGCTGGCGGCGGGAGGTGCGTGCGGAAGAGGTGTGTCACCTGAGGCCCCGCGCAGGGGCGTCAGGTGACACACCCCCCGGGTCCGTCGGGCTGGGCCGGGGCCCGCGGCGGCGCCGGGCGGTCCGTGCGGTGATCGGGCAGACTGCGGACGACCCGACCAGGAGCGATGCGCATGGCCCCTCCGATCACCGAGACCCCCGAGTGGCAGGCCCTCGCCGCCCACCACCGCGAGATCGCCGACGTGCACCTGCGGGACCTGTTCGCCGCGGACCCGCAGCGCGGCGAGCGGATGGTGGCCGAGGTCGGCGACCTCGTCGTCGACTACGCCAAGCACCGGGTCACCGACGAGACGCTGCGGCTGCTGATCGCGCTGGCCGAGCGCGCCGGGCTGCGCGAGCGCATCGACGCCATGTTCGCCGGCGAGCACATCAACACCACCGAGGACCGGGCGGTCCTCCACGTCGCGCTGCGCGCCCCGGCGGACGCGACGATCACCACCGGCGGCCGCAACGTCGTGCCCGACGTCCACGCGGTCCTGGCGCGCATGCGGGCGTTCGCCGAGCAGGTCCGCGACGGCCGCTGGACCGGCGCGACCGGCCGGCCGATCCGCACGGTCGTCAACATCGGCATCGGCGGCTCGGACCTGGGCCCGGCGATGGCCTACCAGGCGCTGCGCGCCTTCGCCGACGCCCGCATCGACGTGCGCTTCGTGTCGAACATCGACGCCACCGACATCGCCGAGGCGTTGGCCGGGGTCGACCCGGCGGAGACGCTGTTCATCGTCTGCTCCAAGACGTTCACGACGCTGGAGACGCTCACCAACGCCCGCACCGCGCGCGACTGGCTGCTGGACGCGCTCGGCGACCCCGCCGCGGTCAGCCGCCACTTCGTGGCCGTGTCCACCAACGCCGAGGAGGTGGCGGCGTTCGGCATCGACACCGCCAACATGTTCGAGTTCTGGGACTGGGTCGGCGGCCGCTACTCGTACGACTCGGCGATCGGGCTGTCGCTGATGATCGCGATCGGCCCGGAGCGCTTCGACGAGATGCTCGCCGGCTTCCACACCGTCGACGAGCACTTCCGCACCGCCCCGTTCGAGCGCAACGTGCCGGTGCTGCTGGGCCTGCTCGGCGTCTGGTACACGAACTTCTTCGACTGCGCGACGCACGCCGTGCTCCCCTACGACCAGCACCTGGCGCGCTTCCCCGCCTACCTGCAGCAGCTCGACATGGAGTCCAACGGCAAGTCGGTGCGCCGCGACGGGACGCCGGTGGCGTGGCACACCGGCCCGATCGTGTGGGGCGAGCCGGGCACCAACGGCCAGCACGCCTTCTTCCAGCTGCTGCACCAGGGCACGCGCCTGGTGCCGTGCGACTTCATCGGCTTCGCCCGCCCCGCCTACGACCTCGGCGACCACCACGACCTGCTCATGGCCAACTGCTTCGCCCAGACCGAGGCGCTGGCCTTCGGCAAGACCCGTGAGGAGGTCGAGGCCGAGGGCGTGCCGCCGGAGCAGGTCCCCCACCGGGTCTTCGCCGGCAACCGCCCCTCGACCACGATCCTGGCGCCGGAGCTGACCCCGTCGGTGCTCGGCCAGCTGGTCGCCCTCTACGAGCACAAGGTCTTCACCCAGGGCGTGATCTGGGACGTCAACTCCTTCGACCAGTGGGGCGTGGAGCTCGGCAAGGTCCTGGCCAAGCGGATCGCCCCCGAGCTGTCCGGCGACGAGCCGGAGCTGACCCACGACAGCTCCACCAACGCCCTCATCCGCCGCTACCGCGCCTGGCGCGCGGCTGGCTGAGCCGACAGGTCACGAGGGGCGGTCCGACGGGGGACGCTCCAGCGGCACGCCCCAGCGGCCGGCGAACACGGTCTCGTCCCAGGGTCGCCTCCCCCGGCGCAGCGAGCCGGACGGGCGGTCCGGGGCGGGGTGACCGACGGTGACGACGCCGAGGGGCTCGACGTCGGCGGGGATGGCCAGCAGGTCGCGCACCGCGTCGGGCGCGTGGATCGCCTGGAAGCCGGCGGCCAGCCCCTCGGCGACCGCGGCCAGCAGCAGCGCCTCCAGCGCGGCGCCGGCGTCGACGTACCACCACGGCACCGTCCAGGTGTCGCGGCCGCCGGGGGCGCGGCCGGCCTTGTCCGCGGCGGCGTAGCGCTCGAGGTAGGCGGCAGGGCGGGTGCACAGCACGACGTGGACCGGCGCGCTCGACAGCCACGGGGCGAAGCCGCGGGCGACGTAGGCGCCCTCGTCGCAGAGCTGCGCGAGGCGGCGACGCGCGTCGGGCTCGGTGAGGACCACGAACGACTGGCCCTGGCTGAACCCGGCGCTGGGGGCGCGACGGGCGGCGTCGACGATGCGCGCGACGGCGTCAGCGGGGACGGGCTCGGGGCGGTAGCGGCGGACCATGCGCCGGCGCCGCACGACGTCGGCGAAGTCCACGGTGCTACAGGTCGGGGCGCGGTGGCACCTCGCCGTCGCCGCTGGCGGCGCGGTGGGTGCGCACGGCGTGGACCACGCTGAGCAGCAGCGCGCCCCAGATGATCCCGATGCCGACGACCATCATGACGATCGCTCCGGTGCTCATCGCCACGCCTCCTGCAGGTCGGCGTCCGAGGCGGCCAGGGCGGCCGCGTCCCAGCGCGGCAGCCACAGGATGAACCCGGCGACCAGCGCTGCCACCGCCACCGACCACCCCGACACGATCAGGAACCCGACCGGGTAGTCGCCGTAGCCCTCGGTGACCGTCACCCGCACGTTCTCGACGGCCTGGTAGCCGAGCACGAGCGGCGTGACCACGAGCAGGCACGCCTTCCACCACACGCCCAGGCGGATGTCGGAGATCGCGTTGGCGTGCGCCTGCAGGTCGTCGAGCCGGCGGACCACCCAGGCGATCAGCACGACCTCGACGAGCCCGGCCAGCGCCACGCCGAAGTTGTTGATGAAGGAGTCGGCGACGTCGAGGAAGTTGATGCCGCCGGCCGTGGAGAACAGCAGCGACACGACGGCGCAGGCGCCGCCGCCGATGGCGATGGCGGTGTTGCGCCGCCAGCCGTACTTGTCGACCAGCGCCGCGATGGAGACCTCCGTGATGGAGATCAGCGAGGTCAGCCCGGCCAACACCAAGCAGCCGAAGAAGATGACGCCGAAGAGGGCGTTCAGGCCGGGCAGCTCGTTGATGATCTGCGGGAACGCCACGAACGCCAGGCCGATGCCCTGGGTGGCGACCTCGTCGACGGCCACGCCGGTGGCCCGGGCGATGAAGCCGAGCGCGGCGAACACCCCGATGCCGGCCAGGACCTCGAAGGAGGAGTTCGCGAACCCGGCGATGAAGGCGTTGTTGGTCAGGTCGGAGCGCGGCGGCAGGTAGCTGGCGTAGGTGACCATGATCGCGAAGGCGATCGACAGCGAGAAGAAGATCTGCCCGTAGGCGGCGACCCACACCTGCGCGTCGCCGAGGGCGACGAAGTCGGGCCGGAACAGCGCGTCGAGGCCCTCGGCCGCTCCGGGCAGCGTCACGGCGCGGACGACCAGGATCGTGAACACGACGACCAGGGTGGGGATCATGACCCTGGTCGCGACCTCGATGCCCTTGCGGACCCCGCGGATGAGGATGCCGAGCGTGACGAGCCACACCAGCACCAGCGGGATGGCGACGGCGGGGACCAGGCCGCCGATCTCGCCGACGTCGGCCGCCTGCAGGTAGGTCTCGAACAGGAACGTGTCGGGGTCGTCGCCCCACGCGAGCGTGAACGAGTACCAGGTGTAGGCGACGGCCCAGGCGATGATCACCGCGTAGTAGCTGGCGATCACGAACGCGATCGCACCCTGCCACCAGCCCAGCCACTCGATGCGGGGGGAGATCCGGCGCAGCGCCAGCGGCGCCGAGCCGCGGTAGCGGTGCCCGATCGCGTACTCGAGCACGAGCAGCGGGATGCCGGCGGTCAGCAGCGCGAACAGGTACGGGACGAAGAACGCCCCGCCGCCGTTGTCGTAGGCGACGTAGGGGAAGCGCCAGATGTTGCCCAGGCCGATCGCCGAGCCCACCGCGGCGAGGATGAAGCCGGTCCTGCTGCCCCACTGCTCGCGCGCCATGGCCCTCTCCCCTGCCGACCTGCCGCGCAGCCTACCGAGGTGGGCAGCCCGGCCAAACGAGGCAGCACCGGACCCGGCCGGGCGGGGCGCGTCAGGTCCGCGGCGGCTCGGGGACGACCGGGCCGCTGACGGTGCCGCGGCCGTCGCCGAGGCGGGCGGGGCGCTTGGCGGCGACCGCCTCCACGGGTCGCAGCACCAGCGCCTCCTCCCCCAGCGCGAGGTGGAGGTCGGCGGCCACACCGCACCACGCCAGCGCGGTCGTGCCCGTCTGCAGGCCCTTGCCACCGCGGCCCTTGCGGGGGTACTCGGCCAGCGGGCTGCGCTTGGCCGCGCCGCGGCGGTCGATGGTGACGACGTCGACCCCCTCGTCGCGAGCGCCCGGGACGACCGACAGCGCCACCACCTCCGCGTCGGGCGGCACCGCCATCGCGGCGACCCCGGTGGCGGCCCGCCCCATGGGCCGCACCTCGGCGGCCGCGAAGCGGGTCACCAGGCCGCCCGAGTGGGCCACCAGCAGGTCGTCGTCGTCGCCGGCGGCGGCGACCGCGACGAGGCGGTCGTCGTCGCGCACGCCCGCGGCGATCATCGCGCGGGTGCGGCCGCGGTACTCCTCAGCCGCGGTGCGCTTGACCAGGCCCTGGGCCGACACGGTCACGACGGTGTCGGCGTCGTCGAGGACCACCGCCCCGACCAGCGGCGCGTCGGGGGCGTCACCGAGCAGCTGCGCGACGGTCGCGCCGCGCTGGCGCGCCGTGGTGATCGGCACGTCGGCGACCGGCACCCGGTACCCGCCGCCGTCGGCGTCGACGAGCAGCAGCGTCTGCTCCGTGGTGGTGCGCACCGCCGCCACGAGCGGGTCCTTGGGGTGGCTGTGCGCCGGCGACGTGCGTCGCGTCGGCACCGCCTTGCAGTAGCCGCCGGCGGTCACGAACACCGTGACCGGCTGGGCCTCCAGCGTCACCGCCGGCGCGGGCGCGTCCGCCTCGGCCCCGTCGGGGGCGGGCCGGCCCGCGATGCGGCTGCGCCGCGGGTCGCCGTGGCGGGCGACGAGCTCGCGCAGCTCCTCGGCGAGCAGCGCGTCGAGCTTGGCGGGGTCGGCCAGGATCGCCTCCAGCTCGGCCAGCAGCCCCAGCAGCTCGCGGTGCTCGTCGGCGAGCTTGCGGCGCTCCAGGGCGGCGAGGCGGCGCAGCTGCATGTCGAGGATCGCGGTGGCCTGGACCTCGGTGAGGGCGAAGCGCTCCATCAGCTGGGTCCTGGCCACGTCGACGGTCTCGGCGGCGCGGATCAGCGCGATGACCTCGTCGAGGTGGTCGAGGGCCACCAGCAGCCCCTCGAGGACGTGGGCGCGGGCGGCGGCCTTGTCGCGTCGGTGGCGGGTGCGCCGCGTGAGCACGGTGCGCTGGTGGTCGAGGTAGGCGACGAGGCAGTCGCGAAGCCCCAGGGTGCGCGGCTGGCCGTCGACGAGCGCGACGAGGTTGACGTTGAAGTTCGTGCGCAGGTCGGAGACCCGGTACAGCTTCTCCAGGACCGCGGCCGGCTCCTCGCCGCGCTTGAGCTCGATGACGATCCGCATCCCGTCGCGCGACGACTCGTCGCGCAGGTCGCGGACCCCCTCGATCTTGCGGTCCTTGACGAGCTCGGCGATCCGCTCCAGCAGCGTCGCCTTGTTGACCTGGTAGGGGATCTCGGTGATGACGATGCGCGGCAGCCCGCCGGAGCGGACCTCGGTGGTGGCGACCGCCTCCATGGTGATGGCGCCGCGGCCGGTGGCGTAGGCCTCGCGGATGCCGTCGCCGGCGACGATCCGCGCGCCGGTCGGGAAGTCGGGGGCGGGCACGAGCTCCATGAGCTCGTCGAGGTCGGCGTCGGGGCGCTCGAGCAGGCGCAGGCAGGCGTCGACGACCTCGCCGAGGTTGTGCGGCGGGATGTTGGTGGCCATCCCGACGGCGATGCCGCTGGCGCCGTTGACCAGGAGGTTCGGGAAGCGCGACGGCAGCACCACCGGCTCGGTCTCGTAGCCGTCGTAGTTGGGGACGAAGTCGACGGTGTCCTCGTCGATGCCCGCCAGCATCTCCATGGCGATCGGCGACAGCCGCGCCTCCGTGTAGCGCATCGCGGCGGCGCCGTCGCCGTCGATCGAGCCGAAGTTGCCGTGGCCGTCGATCAGCGGCGCGCGCGTGGAGAAGTCCTGCGCCATGCGCACGAGCGCCTCGTAGATCGAGGCGTCGCCGTGCGGGTGGTACTTCTTCATGACGTCGCCGACCGCCGACGCGCACTTGCGGTAGGGGCGGTCGGGGCGCAGGCCCGCCTCCCACATCGCGTAGAGGATGCGGCGCTGCACGGGCTTGAGGCCGTCGCGCACGTCGGGCAGGGCGCGACCGACGATCACGCTCATGGAGTAGTCGAGGAACGACTGCTCCATGCGCTCGGCGATGTCGACGTCGACGATGCGCTCGTCGCCGTCCAGAAGGCTCGGCTGGGTGCTCATGGCGCCCCAGTCTGCCGGCCGTCGACGCCGATCCGCAGGAACCGCCTCAGGCCGGCCGCGCCAGCGCCGGGAACAGGACGGCCCCGACCGGGAGCGATCGGGGCCGTGGACAGCGGCTGGACCGGCGGGTCAGGCGAGGGTCGCCTCGACGGTCATCTCGACGTTGCCCGCCAGCGCCTTCGACACGGGGCAGCCGTCCTTGGCGGCGTTGGCGGCCTCGGCGAAGGCGTCGGCGTCGGCGCCGGGGACGGTCCCGCGCACGGTCAGCGCGATCTTGGAGATGTGCGGACCGCCCTCGGTGTCGAAGGTGACCGTCGCAGACGTCTCCAGCCGCTCCGGCGGGGTGCCGGCCTTGGCCAGGATGTTCGACAGCGCCATCGAGAAGCAGGCCGAGTGGGCGGCGGCGATGAGCTCCTCGGGGCTGGTCTGCCCGCCGGGCTCCTCGGTGCGCGACGGCCACGACACGGGCAGGTCGCTGGCCAGCCCGGAGCTGTCGAAGGTGGTCGTGCCCTTGCCCGAGAACAGGTCTCCGGTCCAGACGGTGGTCGCCTTGCGATCGGTCGCCATGGTGGGTCCTTTCGGTCAGCGGCAGGTGCTGCGCTGACCCTACCCTGCCCGCTCAGGCGTCGATGTTGTCCGCGTAGCGGGCGTTCGCCTCGATCCACTCGCGGCGGTCGGCGGCGGACTCGCCCATCAGCAGCGAGAAGACCCTGTCGGCCTGCTCGGCGTGCGGGACGGTGACGCGCAGCAGCGTCCGCCGCGCCGGGTCCATCGTCGTGGCCCACAGCTGCTCGGGGTCCATCTCGCCGAGCCCCTTGAAGCGGCCGATGTCGACGTTCGTCTTGCCCTTGAAGGTGGTGCGCAGCAGCCGGTCGCGCTCGCGGTCGTTCATCGCGTAGGCGCTGGTGGTGCCGTGGCGCAGCAGGTACAGCGGCGGCTGCGCGATGAACAGGTGCCCGCCGTCGACCAGCTTGGGCATGAGCCGGTAGAAGAACGTCAGCAGCAGCGTCGTGATGTGGCCGCCGTCGACGTCGGCGTCCGACAGGATGCAGATCTTGTGGTAGCGCAGCTTCGAGTAGTCGAAGTCGTCGCCGATGCCGGTGCCGATGGCCTTGATGAGGTTCTGGATCTCGGTGTTGGCCAGCACCCGCCGCAGCTGCGCCTTCTCGACGTTCAGGACCTTGCCGCGCAGCGGCAGGATCGCCTGCGTGTGGCGGTCGCGCGCCAGCTTGGAGGAGCCGCCCGCCGAGTCGCCCTCCACCACGTACAGCTCGCACTCCTCGGGGTTGCGGCTGGAGCAGTCGGCGAGCTTGCCGGGCAGCCCCGCTGAGGTGCTGTCGAGCAGGCCCTTGCGGCGCGTGAGGTCACGGGCCTGACGGGCGGCCTCGTGGGCGCGCGCGGACACCTGCGCCTTCTTGATGATCCGCCGGCCCAGCCCCGGGTTGGCGTCGAGCCACTCCGCGAAGCCCTCGTTGACGGCCCGCTCCACGAAGCCGCGCATCACCGCGCTGCCGAGCTTGCCCTTGGTCTGCCCCTCGAACTGGGGGTCGGGCATCTTCACGCTGATGACGGCGACCATGCCCTCGCGCAGCGCCTCGCCGGTCAGCTTGGGGTCGTTCTTGCGGAACGCCCTGTTGGCCTCCCCCCAGCGGTTGAGCGTCCCGGTCAGCGCCTTGCGGAAGCCCTCCTCATGGGTGCCGCCGTCGACCGTGCGGATGACGTTGACGTAGCTGCGCAGGCGCTCGTCGAAGCCGACCGCCTGCCAGTTGATGGCGATGTCGACCGCCAGGGCCTTGCCGTCCTCGACGCCCTCGGCGCTGATCGTGACCGGCTTGCTCAGGACCGCCTCGTCGTCGCCGAGCAGGTCGGCGACGAAGTCGGCCAGGCCCTTGCGGAACTGCCAGGACTCCTCGCGGCCGTCGCGGGCGTCGTGCAGGTCGATGCGCAGGCCCGGGTTGAGCAGGCAGGTCTCGCGCAGCCGCGTCGCGACGGTGTCGAAGTCGAAGGTGGTGTCGTCGAAGATCTCCGGGTCCGGCCAGAAGCGCACCACCGTGCCGGTGCGGCGGGTCTTGCCGGTGGTGTGCAGCGCCTTGGTGCGCTTGCCGCGGGAGAACAGGATCCGGTGGCGGGCGCCGTCGCGGCTGACCTCCACCTCGGTGCTGCGCGACAGCGCGTTGACGACCGACAGGCCGACCCCGTGGAGCCCGCCGGACACCGCGTACGTCTGCTGGTCGAACTTGCCGCCGGCGTGCAGCTTGGTCAGCACCACCTCGACGGCCGGCTTGCGCTCCTTGGGGTGGCGCTCCACGGGGATCCCGCGCCCGTCGTCGGCGACGGCCACGCCGCCGTCGCGCAGCAGGGTCACGTCGATGCGCGACGCGTAGCCGGCGAGGTGCTCGTCGACGGCGTTGTCGACGACCTCCCACACGAGGTGGTGGAGCCCGCGCGCGTCGGTGGACCCGATGTACATGCCGGGGCGGCGGCGCACGGCCTCGAGGCCCTCGAGGACGCTGATGGACTTGGCGGTGTAGCTCACAGGCGGTCGGATCCTCGGGTCGCGGGCAAGACGCCGCCCCGTAGTGTGCCTGTGACGAGCCGCGATGCCGCGCATCCGCCACGTCCGGTCGGCGGAGGACGCCCGCTCGTGCGAAGATGCTCGATTGACGCCGAACGTCGGACATCGCATGGTCAGCCACAAGGGACGCGCCTGAAGGGGAGGTCGAGAGGTGACCGCTTCGGGGCCCGCCACCCCGCCGGTCAGTCCCCTGACCCGCGCGTCCGCGCTCGCCGACGTCCTCGCGGTGCTGGCCGAGAGCGCCCCGCGGCTGGAGACGCTCGCCGCCGCCGTCGACACCGCCGCCGCCGCGCTCGGGGCCACCGCCGCGGCGATCGCCTCCGGAGCGGGTCCCAACGCCACCGCGCTGGTCCACCGCGGCGCCGGCCCCGCGGCGCCGCTGCTGGCGGTCCGCCCCGGCGACGACCGCACGGTGACCCTGCCGCCGGTGTGCGCCGTGGAGGTGGTGCCGCTGTCGCGGCTCGGCGCCGAGCGCTTCATCGTGGCGCGCCCGACCCCCTTCGACGACGACGAGCGCCGGCTGCTGGCCGCGATCGCCCACGCGCTCGGCCTGGCGTCGCGGCTGCGCACCGCCTGGGACACCGAGCGCAGCCTGGTCGAGCGCAGCCGCCTGCTCGAGCGGCTGACGCGCATCCAGCGCTCGATCTCCCACGGCGCCCCGCTGCAGGACGTCCTCGACGCCGTCACCGCCGGCGCCGCCGAGCTGGTCGGCACGCCGATCGCGGGCATCCGCCTGATCGACCCCGACAACCCCGACCAGGTGATCCTGCGCTCCGCCTACGGCATCCGCCCGGAGCTGCTGGAGACGGTGCGGCGCAGCCCGGTCGGCACCGGCGCCGGCGGCCGGGCCATCGCCGAGAACCGCCTGGTGGTCGTCACCGACTACACGAACGCCGAGCGGATGCTCGACGCCTTGGCCGCCGACCAGGTGCAGGTGGCGATGGCGGCCCCGATCCACGAGCACGGCAAGGCGGTCGGCAGCCTGGCGGTGGCGTCCTACCAGCCGCAGCGGCGCTTCACCGAGTCCGAGCGGGAGGCGCTGCTGGCGTTGGCCGAGCACGCCAGCCTGGCGGTCACCGACGCCAAGACCGTCGCCGCGCTGCGGGAGGCGCAGGAGGCCCAGGAGCTGTTCCTGGCGATGGTCTCCCACGAGCTCAAGACCCCGCTGACGGCGATCCTCGGCACGCTGCGCACGGTGCAGCGCCACCACGCGGCGCTGCCGCCGGAGCGGCTCGACGCGATGCTCGCCGCCGCCCACGAGCGCGGCCGCGAGCTGTCCGCGCTCATCGACCGGCTCCTGGAGGGCGCCCGCGCCGAGCTGTCGACCGCCCCGCGCGAGGTGCGCCTCGGCGACCTCGTCGCCGACGCGCTGCGCGGCTTCGAGCACGTCGTCGCGGTGCCCGACACCAGCGCCCTCGACCAGCGCCTGCGCGTGGACGCGGCCGCGGTCCGCGGCGTGGTCGGCACGCTGCTGGAGAACGCCGTGGCGCACAGCGACGACGAGCGCCGCATCCGCGTCGACGTCGGCGTCGACGACGACGAGGTCGCGATCGCGGTCCGCAACCCCGGGCAGCTGCCGGCGTCGATGGAGGTCGACGACCTGTTCCGACCCTTCCGGCGGGGGCCCGACGCGCGCTCGTCGGGGGTCGGGCTGGGGCTGCACATCGCGGCGCGGCTGGCCGCCTCGCTGCGCGGCCGCATCGACGTGGACTCGTCGGAGGCGGGGACCGTCGCGTTCGTGCTGCGCTTCCCCGTGGAGCGCGCCGACGAGGCCCTGCGCGGGGCGGACGCCGCCGGCGCCGAGCCCGACCTTCACCGCCGGACAGGTTGACCGCGCCGGGTCGCGTCACGATCCTGGCGCCATGTCCGCCGGCCACGGTCCTGCTGCGAGCCGCGCGGCTTCGTCTGCGCCGTGGCACGACGAGGCCGCGGACCTCGTCGGCCTGCCGCTGTCGCGTCGCGAGCTGTTCAGCGACCACCGCGGGACGGGCCTGCGCGTGTCCTGGCACCCCGACAAGGGCGTGGTGATCCTGTCGCTGTGGAAGGGCGACACCTGCGCGGCCACCTTCCACCTCCCCCTGGCCGACGCGCCGCGGCTGGCGGCCTTCCTCGCCAACGCCAACAGCGGGCAGGACGCCGCTGACCCGATGGCGCTGCGGGTGCTCAGACGCGACGAGGGCTGACGGGGCGCGGCGCGGTCACGCGCTGGCGGCCGCGGCGGCGCCGCTCGTCAGCGCAGCAGCAGCCACACCAGCGCCGCGAACACCGCCAGGCCGATCAGCAGCGTGACGACGCGGAACGCCGTGCCGGTCGTGCGCGGCGGCTCGGGCTCCTCGCGCTGGGCGAAGGCGCGGAACATCGCCGTGTCGGCGGCGGGGTCGTCCTGCTCCGGCGGCGGCGTGCGGTGCTGGTCGTCGGTCACGCGCGCCAGCCTACGAGACCGCGCCGGACAGGAACTCGGCCAGACGGACGCGTGCCGTGACGAGGTTGGCGATGGGCACGTGCTCCCCGGCCTGGTGGGCCTGGGAGGTCAGGCCGGGCCCGTAGTTGAGGGCCGGCACGCCGACCTCGGAGAAGCGCGCCACGTCGGTCCAGGCCTGCTTGGCCTCCACCGGCGCGTCCACGGCCGCGGTGAACGCCGCGACCAGCTCGGCGTCGCGCGACGGCCGCCCCGGCGGGGCGCGGTCGACGACGACGACCTCGCCCCGGTCGCCGACGAGCTCGACCAGGTGAGCCTCGGCCTCCGCGAGCGTCTTGTCGGGTGCGAAGCGGTAGTTGAGGTTGATCGTGAAGCGGTCGGGCACGACGTTGCGGGCGGCGCCGGCGGCGCCGGGGTCGCCGGTCCACGCCGCGGTCGCGGTCACCACCTCGCGGTACCGCAGCCCGTCGACGATCACGGCGGTGGGCGGCCGCTCGTGCAGCTCGGCCAGCAGCGCCCCGGCCTTGGTGAGCGCGTTCTCGCCGTGCCACGGTCGCGCCGAGTGCGCCGCCCGGCCGCGCACCGTCACCTCGGCCTGCAGCCCGCCGAGGCAGCCGAGCTGGACGGCCAGGTCGGTCGGCTCCAGCACCACCGCGAGGTCGGCGGCGCGCAGCTCCGGCACGGCCTCGAGCAGCGGCGCCAGCTCGTTGCCGGCGTGGCCGCCCTCCTCACCGGCGTAGGCGACCAGCAGCAGGCTGTAGGGGCCGGCGCGCAGCCGCTCGTCCTCGAAGCAGTCCATCGCCACGGCCAGCCCGCCCTTCATGTCGCTGCTGCCCCGCCCCACGACGACGTCGCCGTCGACGCGCGGCTCGCGGTCGGCGTCGGTGGGCGGCACCACGTCGAGGTGGCCGACGAGCAGCACCGTGGGGCGGACGCCGTCGGCCTCCCCCACCACCAGCGAGCTGCGCACGCGCCGCACCCGCTCGCCGCGACGCTCGTAGCGCGCCGCGAGGTGGTCGGCGATCGGGCCCTCCTGCCCGGTCACGCACGGCAGCGCGCACAGCTCCAGCAGCAGGTCGGTGAGCTCGGTGGCGCGGGTCACCGCTACACCGGCACGTCGTGCTCGCGGAGCGTCTCGTTGAGCGACACCTTCGTGTCGGTGCTGGCGCTGCGGCGGCCGATGATCAGCGCGCAGGGGACGCCGAAGGTGCCGGCCGGGTACTCCTTTGGCCGCGTGCCGGGGATCACCACCGAGCGGGCGGGGATGCGGCCCTTGTACGTCACCGGCTCGTCGCCGGTCACGTCGATGATCGCGGTCGACGCCGTCACCACCGTGCCGGCGCCGAGGACCGCCCCCTCCTCGACGATCACGCCCTCCACGACGATGCAGCGCGAGCCGATGAAGGCGTCGTCCTCGACGATCACCGGTCGTGCGCCGGGCGGCTCCAGCACACCGCCGATGCCGACGCCGCCGGCCAGGTGCACGTTGCGGCCGATCTGGGCGCAGGAGCCGACCGTGGCCCAGGTGTCGACCATGGTGCCGGCGCCCACGCGCGCGCCGATGTTGACGTAGCTGGGCATGAGCACCGCGCCGCGCTCCACGAACGCGCCGTGGCGCACGACCGCGGGCGGGACCACGCGCACGCCGGCCTCGGCGTAGCCGGTCTTGAGCGGCACCTTGTCGTGGTACTCGAAGGGCCCGACCTCGACGGTCTCCATCTCGCGCTGCCGGAACGACAGCAGCACCGCCCGCTTCAGCCACTCGTTGACGACCCACTCGCCGTCGACCTTCTCGGCGATGCGGGCCTCGCCGCGGTCGAGCAGGTCCAGCGCGGCGTCGACCGCGGCGCGGACGTCGGGATCGTCGTGGGTGCCGGCGTCGTAGGCGGCGTCGATGACCTTCGCGAGCTGCTCGGTGTCGGTCACGGGTCC
>Ga0207864_1003052_pt1 | contig 14661 bp, 13 predicted proteins | sample HigsolmetaAR202D_FD_184834 | JGI IMG/M metagenome (GOLD analysis project Ga0207864, IMG submission 184834) | Ionic liquid and high solid enriched microbial communities from the Joint BioEnergy Institute, USA - AR20-2-D (SPAdes) (version 2) ...
AGCTGGCGGGCAACGCCACCCTCGCGGCCCTCGTCGACGGGCTGTCCTCGCCCGCCCTCGGCGCCCGGTTGGGGCGGGGGGAGGCGGACGAGGAGGAGTGGACCGCGCGGCTGCGCGAGGACCACCGCCGCATCCACGACGCCCTGCTGGCCCGCGACCCCGACGCGGCGCGGGCAGCGGCGACCCTGCACGTCCTGGGCCTGGAGGAGCGGCTGCGCCGCCGCATGGCCGACGCCCCGTGGCTGTGAATCTACGATGTAAAACCGCTGGTCCATGGCGCCCGAGGCGGGCGCCCAAGGGAGCACGCCCCGAACGCCGCAGTCGGCCGATGGCCTAGGATCGACGCGACCCAAAGATCCCATCACTGGGCAACACCGTCAGGAGGGCCGTGGCCGACAACAGCAGGAACCGGGCGTCCGGACTGGCGTTCGCGATCGTCTCCGCACTGGCCTTCGGCGGCTCCGGTCCCGTCGCGCGGCCGCTGCTCGACGCCGGGCTCGACCCGCTGCACGTGACGTGGCTGCGGGTGGCCGGAGCCGCGCTGCTCCTGCTGCCCGTCGCCCTGCGCCACCGCCGGGTGCTGCGCACCCGCCCCGCGCTGCTGCTGGCCTACGGCATGTTCCCGATGGCGGGCGTGCAGGCGTGCTACTTCGCCGCGATCACCCGCATCCCCGTCAGCGTGGCGCTGCTCATCGAGTTCCTCGGCCCGGTGCTGGTGCTGCTGTGGACGCGCCTGGTGCGGCGCGTCCCGGTGTCGCGGGCGGCGGCCCTCGGCGTGGTGCTGGCGGTCGTGGGCCTGAGCTTCCTCGTCGAGGCGTGGGCGGGCATCCGCCTGGACGCGGTCGGCCTGGTGCTGGCCCTGGGCGCGGCGGTGGGCCAGGCCACCTACTTCCTGCTGTCGGACGCCGCGCGCGACGACGCCGACCCGCTCGCGGTCATCTCCTACGGCGCGCTCGTCGCCGCCGTCCTGATGGGCCTCCTCGCCCGCCCCTGGACCCTGCCCTGGCGCACCCTGGCCGCAACGGTGGAGTTCGGCGGGGCGGACGTGCCCGCCCTGGCACTGCTGGTGTGGCTGGCGCTGGTGGCCACGGCCGTCGCCTACGTCACCGGCGTGGCCGCGGTGCGGCGGCTGTCCCCGGTGGTCGCCGGACCCGTCGCCTACCTGGAGGTGGTGACCTCCATCGTGCTGGCCTGGCTGCTGCTGGGGGAGGAGCTCAGCCCCGCCCAGCTCGCGGGCGCGGTCGCCGTGGTGGCGGGCGCGTTCCTCGCACAGACCGCGGTCCCCGCCTCCCCGGCCCCCGCCCGGCGGTCGCGGCCCTCCGAGCCGGAGCCGCCCCGCCCGTCCGCCGCGGTCACCGGCCAGGGACAGCAGAGCCCCGACCGGTAGGCGCCCGGCAGCGCAGGCGCGGCCGCAGCCGCGCCCCGCAGCCCTGGCCGCGGCGGGACCGGTCGGGGTCAGTCCGCGACGCGGTGGGCCCCGGCGTAGACGTTCATCGACTCGCCGCGCAGGAACCCGATCAGGGTCATCCCGCTGTGCACGGCCAGCTCCACGGCCAGGGAGGACGGCGCGGAGACCGCGGCGAGCAGCGGGACGCCCGCCATGAGGGCCTTCTGGGTCAGCTCGAAGGAGGCCCGGCTCGACACCAGCAGGCCCGTGCCGCGCAGCGGCAGGCCGTAGCGGGAGGCGGCGTGGCCGACGACCTTGTCCACGGCGTTGTGCCGGCCGATGTCCTCGCGGACGCACAGCAGCTCGCCCTCCGGGGTGACGAGCGCGGCGGCGTGCAGTCCGCCGGTGCGCGAGAACACCTTCTGCGCCTCGCGCAGCCGGTCGGGCAGCGCCGCCAGCACCCCGGTGGAGAAGCGCACGTCGTCGTCGGCCACGGCGAAGCGGCTCCGGGTGCGCACCGCCTCCAGACTGGTCTTGCCGCACACCCCGCACGAGGAGGTGGTGGAGAAGTTCCGCTCCACCGAGACGTCCGGCTGCGGCACGCCGGGGGCCAGGACGACGTCGATGACATTGTAGGTGTTGACCCCGTCCTCGGTGGCCCCCGCACAGTAGCGCAGGGAGTGCACGTCGGAGGCGTCGGCGATGACGCCCTCGCCGATGAGGAACCCGGTGACCAGGTCGAAGTCGTGCCCGGGGGTGCGCATGGTGACGGTCAGCGCACGACCGCCGACGCGCATCTCCAGCGGTTCCTCCACGACGAGGGTGTCCAGGCGGTCGCGTGCCGCAGAGCCGTCGATCCGGCGCACCCGTACCCGGGCCGTGACGCGTCCCATCCCTGCTCCTCCCCGCTGCCTGCGACGACGGTGACGACGCCACGCTACCTGCTCGGTGACCAAAGCCGGACAGATGGGGAGGAACAGGAGGGAGAGCAGCAATACGGGACGTGACGGGCCGGGGACGGTGAGGGGCGCTGTGGCGAGGTGGGACACCTGGGACGCGGTCTGGGACCGGGCCGCCGGGGCGATGGTGGGCGGCGCGGTGGCGCCGCTGCTGGTCGGCGCGACCGCACCGCCGGAGGAGGAGTACCTGGCCGGGGTGGGCGGCCTGGTCGCCGAGGCGCTGCACGAGCTGGCCGACGGCACGGCCGCGCCGCGGGCGGACGGCTGGGAGCGGCGGTGGATGCGGGCGGTGCGGCTGGGCGTGGTGAGCGGGGAGGTCCCGCGGGACGTCGCGGCGCACGGGGAGCACCCGGCGGCGGTGGGGTGGCGCGCGGTCGCGGAGGCCCCGGTGCCGCCGCTGGACCCGGCGCGGGGCGTCTTCCCCTGCTCCCATCTGGTGGCGGCGGTGCGCCTGGCCCGCGAACGGGGCGGGGTGGAGGCGGCCCGGTACGCGGGCGCGCTGGCCGGTGCGCGGTGGGGGGTGTCGGGCATCCCCCTGACCGCGCAGCGCGGGCTCGCCGCGACGGTGGCACCGCGCTCGCTGGTCACGGCCGCGCTGGTCGCCGCGCGCGGCGACGCGCCCGACGAGTGGCCGCAGTGCGCGACCCTGGCGGTTCCCGGGCTGGACCGGGAGCACCGCCAGGCGTTCGCGGTGCCCCACCCCCACGATCCGGGAGTGGTGCTGTGCACCCTGGAGTACGTGCGCGACAGCGACGCCCAGGCGGTGGTGTCGCTGTGCCGTACGGGCACCCGCGACCGGCCGCCGCACCTGGCGCCGGAGGACACCGTCGAGGTGTGGCTGCACGACCGGCCGGGCGCCAACCGCAACCTGCACTTCGTGCTGGACCAGGCGGCGCGCATGGTGGCCCTGCTGCGTGCGGAGGGCAAGCGGGTGCTGCTGCACTGCGCGGCCTGCCAGTCGCGGACCCCCGCGGTGGCCGCCCGTTACGCGTCGGTGCACTGCGGCGCGGACGTGGTGGAGGCGCTGCGAGAGATCATCGCGACGGTGGCGGGGCACCTGGACAACCCGGAGCTGAGCCGGGCCGTGGCCGAGCTGGACGGCGTGGCCGTGGACGACCCGCGCGCGGTGCTCTTCCCGGAGGGGATGCCGCGGCTGACCAGGACGCCGCGCAGTTGAGCGGAGCGCGGGGAGGGCCGCCCGTCAGTAGTAGTAGTAGGAGGAGCTCCCGCTGCTGCCCAGGCCCAGCAGCACCGCGCCGTAGACGAGGTAGAGCACGACCGTCACGACGAGGAACACCAGGGCGACCCCGAAGCAGATCCAGGCGCCCACGGTGAGTTTGCGTGCCGAGTCCGGGTCGGTCCGGGCCTGCGTCATCGCGATGATGGACAGCACGGTGCCCACGAGGGCGGGGAGGGCGCCGTAGCAGCCGCACAGCGCCAGGATGTTGCAGACCAGCGAGAGGATCGTGCTGACCGAGGGGCCGGGCTGCGCCTGGGGGTGGGGCGCGGAGAAGTGCGCCGGGGCGGGCGGCGGGACCGGCCCGGGGGGAGGCGGCGGGAACGACCCCCAGCCGCCGGTGCCGTGCTGCGGAGGACCGCTGTAGCCTCCTTGTCCTTCGTGGACCATGTCCGTTTCCGTTCCGTGGTCGGGGGAGTTCCCGGACATGATCCCAGAGCTTCGGGGGTGGTCCGGACATCCGGTCGGATTCTGCGCCGGACGGCCGGAAGTGGCCACGGCCGGGGCCGGGCGCCTGCGGCGCCGCGGGCCGTGCGGCCTCAGGCGGTCAGGTCGCTGTCGACGAGCGGCAGCAGGGGCGCGGGTGCGCACTGCTCGTCGATGGTCTCGGCGATGATCGTGTCCAGGTCGGTGGTGGCCTGCCAGCCGATCAGCGACGCGGCCAGGGAGGTGTCGGGGACGCGGTGGCGGGTCGGGGTGTAGCGGGGGCCGCGGGCCACCCGGTGGTCGATGGTCACGATCTCGCTGGGGGAGTCGGCAAGAAGACGGACCCGCCGGGCCAGCTCCATGATGCTGGTGGGCCGGGTGGCGCCGATGTTGACGGCGCGCCCGTAGGCCAGCGGCTGCTCGACGAGGGCGAGCAGAGCGGCCACGGCGTCGTGCACCGAACAGAAGCAGCGGGTCTGCGAGCCGTCCCCGTGCACGGTGAGGGGACGGCCGTGCAGGGCCTGCGCCACGAACGCGGGCAGCACGTGCCCGTGGTCGGCGCTCTGGCGCGGCCCGGTCACGTCGAACAGGCGGGCGATGACCGCGGGCATCCCGTACTCGCGGGCGTAGCGGGTGACCAGGCACTCGCCCAGGCCCTTGGTGACGGCGGTGCACCAGCGCTCCTCCTGCGCCGACCCCAGGATACGGTCGTCGTCCTCGCGCAGCGCCTCGCCGTCGCACCGCCCGTAGACCTCGCCTCCGGAGGCGAACAGCAGGCGGCAGCCCTTCTCCAGGGCGGCGGCCAGGACCCGTTCGGTCCCGGTGACGTTGACGTGGACGGTCCGCACCGGGTCCACGCCCACGACGCGGGCGCCCACGGGAGCGGCCAGGTGGAAGACCGTGTCGCGGTCGGCCATGGCGGCGCGCAGGACCCGGTCGTCCAGCACCGATCCGTGGACGAAGCGCGCCCTGGGGTCGCGCAGCGCGTGGACCAGGTTGGTGCGCGTGCCGGTGGACAGGTCGTCGAGGACCACCACGTCGTGGCCGCGGGCGAGCAGGGAGTCGACCAGGTGGGAACCGATGAATCCGGCTCCTCCCGTCACCAGCGCCCTCATAGCGACCTCTCCCGCCGACCCGCACCCGCGATCATCACTGTCAATGCAGATATAACTCCACAGAGTGGCGACTGGGGGGAGGTGGGCGGGTGTGTCCCGGTGAAGGGACGAACGTCTCGCCGCCGGTTTGGCGGGGGAGCAACGTCAACTGTTACCGTCGGAAGGGTCGGCTGCAGCCATCAAAACCCCCAAGTCCGCCGCTGCGGGCGCGTCGTTCGGCCACGCGGGCGGAGGTGGAACATAACTTTCAGCCAACGGCGCGGTTGACGCCGAACCGATCCCCGGCCCGGATCGACTCATCTCCCGCATGCCCTTATTGACTCGTTAGGTCGGTTCGCAGTGGTGTGGAAAACGTGGAAGAGGCAACTGTTCGGTGCGTGCCTGGTCGCGGCGGTCGTGGTGCCGCTCGGCGCGTGCACGGCCCTGGGAGAGCTCGGCGGTGGGCTGGTGGGGGAGGCGGGGCCGCTGCCCGAGGGACTGCGCACGGTCGACCCCGCCTGGATCGACGGGCTGAGCACCGCCGAGCACGCGGTCTCGGCCGACGGCACGACGATCACCAGCACCTACCCGGTGGTTCCCGGAGCGGTCGGCTTCACCGTCGAGGTGCGCACGACCATGGCGGAGCGGGAGACCGAGTTCGTCACCGGGGGAGGAGGCGGTGAGCTGAAGCAGCACGCCGAGTTCCTCGTGGCCTCCGGCGGGGTGCTCGGGGCGCGGGTCGTCTCCCAGGCCGACGGGCGGACCGAGGCGTCCACCCACTGGTACGACGTCGCCTCCGGCGAGGCACTGCCGTGGACCGCTCTGCTCAACGGGGAGAAGGCGATCGAGCAGTTGGCGGCGCGGGTGGCGCTGGCCCTGAACAAGGAGCACGGGGTGGCCGCCGACGCCATGCCGGAGGGCCTGCCCGTGCCCCAGGACGAACTGCCTGCCTCCCCCGAGAACGCCGACCCCGTCGTGGTCGACCCGGAGGAGGCGTGGCGCATCGCCGAGGAGCGCGAGGGGTCGCCGCTGGCCGACCTGGGGTTCGACGCAGCGGGCGACCTGGTGGTGGCCTTCAGCCCGGGCGAGGTCGCCGAGGAGGAGGTGCAGGTGACCGTGGCCGACAGCGAGCCGCTGCTGTCCCGGTTCGGCCGCACCGCCCGCCAGGCCGTGGTGGACGGCGAGGAGAGCCTGAGCCTGCCCTCCGACGACGTGCCCGGCTACACCATCGACTGCGACCGGGTGCCGTGCGTGGCGCTGACCTTCGACGACGGTCCGGGAGCCGACACCGGCCTGCTGCTGGAGCACCTGGACGCCTACTCGGCCAAGGCCACCTTCTACGTGCTGGGCCAGCTCACCGAGCACGACCCCGACACGGTCCGGGCCGCCGCCGAGGCCGGTCACGAGATCGCCAACCACTCCTGGAAGCACGACAACCTCGCCACCAAGAGCGGGGAGGCGGTGCGCGAGGACATCGACAGCACCTGGAAGGCCATCGAGGAGGCCGCCGGAGTGGAGCGGACCACGGTCCGCCCGCCCTACGGGTCGTTCAACGAGACCACCCAGGCCAACATCGACTACCCGCTGATCCTGTGGGACGTCGACACCCTGGACTGGCAGCACCGCAACACGGAGAAGACCGTCGAGGCCGCCGTGTCGGGCACCCAGCCCGGAAGCATCGTGCTGTTCCACGACATCCACCGGCCCACCGTCGACGCCATCCCCGAGGTGCTCAGCAAGCTGTACGCCAAGGGCTACCACTTCGTGACGGTCACCGAACTGTTCGGCGACCGCACCCTGGAGCCGGGGCAGGCGTACACGCGGCGCGACTGACGCCCGCGCGGCCCTCCGCAGCGGCAGAACGGGCGGACCCTTCTGCCGTGGGCAGATCTCCGCACGGCAGAAACCCCTTCCCTCCGCCCCGGGAGCGGGCGAGGGTGGACGGGGCGGCGCCCGCCGCCCTCCGAGCCGCCGAGGAGGAGACATGCCACCGATCCTGCCGCGACAGACCACCGTGCCCCCGGCGGGTGCGGCCCTCGACGACCAACTGGCCGCCCGGCTGCTGAACGAGCGTGTCGTGGTGCTCGGCCAGGAGGTCGACGACGCCGTCGCCAACCGCGTCTGCGCGCAGTTGCTGCTGCTCGCCGCCGAGGACGACCGGCGCGACATCACCCTCTACGTCAACTCTCCCGGCGGCTCGGCGCACGCGGGCCTGGCCGTCTACGACACGATGCGGTTCGTCCCCAACGACGTGGCCACCGTCGGCCTGGGCCTCGCCGCGGGTGTAGGGCAGCTCCTGCTGTGCGCGGGCGCCTCCGGCAAGCGCTACAGCCTGCCGCACACCCACGTCGTGATGCGCCGTCCCTCCGGCGGGCCGGGCGGCACCGCCCTCCGGGACGGGAACCCGGCGCCCGGCGGGCGCCTCCTGCTGGAGCTGACCGCCCGCCACACCGGGCAGAGCGTGGAGACGGTGGAGCGCGACAGCCGCCGCGACCGCTGGTTCACCGCCGAGGAGGCCCGCGACTACGGCATGGTCGACCACGTCGTGGCGCACGCCTCGGCCCTGCGCACGGCCGGTGCGCGCGGCTACGGCTTCACGGCGTCGGCCTCCGCGGGGCGGCCGGGGTGAGCCGTGCGTGGTCGCGGCCCGCCGGGTCAGGCCGCCAGCACCAGAGCCCGCGGGGCCCCGCAGCACGGCGCGGGCGCGGGCGTCGGCGCGGGGACCGGGGCGGGGGTCGGCGCGGAGACGGTGGAGAGCTGGTCGGCGACCTCGCCGATCAGGTCGGCCAGCCGCAGGTCCAGGGCGCGGTAGACGGCGGCCAGCACCTCCGAGGAGGGCTCCTTGCGGCCGCGCTCGATCTCCGACAGGTAGGCCAGGGAGACCTGGGCGGCCTCGGAGACCTCGCGCAGGGTCAGGCCCCGCTCCTGGCGGACCCTGCGCAGTGCGTCACCGATGAGGTGGCGCAGCAGCGGCTCCTCGGGAACGGGGGGCGGTTCGAGTGGGGCGTTCCGGACACGGTCGGTCAAGGCTGCCTCCCTCGCGGGCCGGGGACGCGGACGCGCCCAGTCTATGCGCGTCCCCGGGGCGGGCTCAGTCGGGCGGGGGCGCGGTGCTGGCCCGCTTCACCAGTTCGGTGGCCAGTTCCACCCGGGGGGAGCTGGGGCGGCCCCCGGCGACCATGCGCAGCAGCGTGCGGGCGGCCATCTGCCCCATCTCGCTGAGCGGCTGGCGCACCGTGGTCAGCGGGGGAGCCGCCCAGGCGGCCTCGGGAAGGTCGTCGAAGCCGACCACGCTGACGTCGTGCGGCACCCGCAGGCCGCGCTCGAACAGGGCCTCGTAGGCGCCGCGGGCCATCATGTCGGACCCGGCGAAGATCGCGGTGGGCGGTTCGGGCAGGTCCATCAGCCGGTGGGTCTCGGCGTAGCCGCCGGGGATGCTGAAGTCGCCGTGGCCGATGTAGTTGTCGGGCACGGTCAGGCCCGCGGCGTCGAGCGCGCTGCGGTAGCCGTCCACCCGGGCGCGGCTGCACAGGACGCGGGTGGGGCCGCTGATGGTGGCGATGCGGGTGTGGCCCAGGTCGATGAGGTGCTGGGTGGCGGCCAGACCGCCCGCCCAGTTGGTGGTGCCCACCGCGGGGACGTCGTGGGCGAGGTCGCCGACCGGGTCGACCACGACCACGGGGACCCCCAGGGCCTCCAGTTGGGAGCGCTGCTCCGGCGACAGCTCCGACAGCACCAGCACCACGCCGTCGGAGCTGCGGGCGCGCACGTTGTCCAGCCAGCGGCGGCCGGGGCGGCTGCGGTCGTCGTGCACGGCGGAGACGACCACGCCGATGCCCTGCTCGTGGGCGACCTGCTCGACCCCGCCCAGGATCTGCATCGCCCAGGAGTTGTCCAGGTCCTGGAAGACCAGGTCGATGAGGCCCACGGGCTGGCGGCCGGGGGAGCGGCGCGGCCGATACTGGTGCTGTTCGAGGAGCAGCTCGACCTGGCGCCGGGTCTCGTCCGAGACGTCGAGGTGGCCGTTGACCACCTTGGACACGGTCGAGACCGACACGCCGGCCTGACGGGCCACCTCGGCCAGGGTGGGGCGTCGTCTGGACACGGGACTCCTTGGGGACCTGGAACCTGCGTGCTTCCACCATCCTAGGCCGAAAAGTTTCGCCGCGGCTTTCGGGGGTGGTTCGCGGGGTTCTGTGCTTCTCTGTCCTGGATCGTACCCGCTGATGCTGGGAGTTCATCGGAAGATGTGACCTCCGTTACCTGACTGAGACAGCAGGGGGCTTGACGGAGATTTTGGACACATCTAGCGTCTCTAATCCGAAAACTCTCGAAAAATTTCGGAGATTCGGCTGCTGTCGTTTATCCCCCTGGAACCCGAACGAGGACGGTGTCTTGCCCATGAGACGCATCACCCGGCCCCACATGCTCGGCAGCGCCCTGGTGGCGCTCGCACTCGGTCTGACCACCGCGTGCGGAACCGCCGGCCCCGGCACTGAGGAGGACGCGGCCGGAGTCGAGGTGTGGGTCGTCGAGGACGCCACGGTCAACCAGGTCGTGCAGACCGCGGTCGAGGCCTACAGCGAGAGCGCCGGCATCGAGGGCGAGCTCGTCACCTACGCCAACGACGCCTACAAGCAGCGTATCCAGGTGGCCCTCGGCTCCCCCGAGGCCCCCGACGTCTTCTTCAACTGGGGCGGCGGCAACCTCGCCGAGTACGTCAATGCCAAGCAGGTGGTCGACCTGACCGACGCCCTGGAGTCCAACCCCGAGTTCCGCGACGCCTTCCTGCCCAGCGTCCTGGACGTGGCCAAGATCGACGACCGCTACTACGGCGTCCCGATGCAGGGCGTGCTGCCGGTGGTGCTCTTCTACAACAAGAAGATCTTCGACGAGGTCGGCGTCGAGCCGCCCACCACCTACGACGAGCTGCTCAAGCTGGTCGACACCTTCAAGAAGGAGGGCATCACCCCCATCGTCCTGCCCGGCGCGCAGGCCTGGACCGAGCTGATGTGGCTGGAGTACCTGGTGGACCGCGTCGGCGGCGCCGACGTGTTCCAGGCCATCGCCGACGGCGAGGAGGGCGCCTGGAAGGACCCGGCCGTCATCAAGGCCCTGGAGATGTGCCAGGAGCTGGTGGAGCGCGGCGCCTTCGGCAACAACTTCTCCTCCCTGACCTCCGACAACGGCAGCGCCTCCACCGTGCTGGCCAGCGGCAAGGGCGCGATGTACCTGATGGGCACCTGGGAGCTGTCCAACCAGATCGAGAACAACCCCGACTTCGTGGCTGACGGCCACCTCGGCTTCACCGCCTTCCCTGCCCTGGAGGACGGCGAGGGCGACCCCAAGGCGATCGTCGGCAACCCCAGCAACTACTTCTCCGTCAACGCCGACAGCGCCCACATCAAGGAGTCCATCGACTTCCTCGTCCAGCACATGGCCTCCGAGGAGTACGTCGAGGACCTGATCGAGATCGGCCACGTCCCCGCCGTCGCCGGCATCGAGGACAAGCTGGCCGAGACCGAGCACGCCGAGTTCACCACCTTCACCTACCAGCTCGTCTCCGAGGCGCCCACCTTCACCCAGTCCTGGGACCAGGCGATCCCGCCCGCCGCGGCCGAGACCATGCTGACCAACCTGCAGATGGTGTTCCTGGGCGACATGACCCCCGAAGAGTTCGCCGAGGCCATGGAGGCCACCCAGTGACCTCGGCCACCCGAGTGCAGCGGCCCGGAGCCCTCTGGGCCGCTCCCGCTCTCCTCTTCTTCGGCCTGTTCGGGCTCGCCCCGATCGTCATCGTGGCCGGGCTCAGCTTCACCACCTGGAAGGGGCTGGGGACGCCGGAGTGGGCAGGGCTGGCCAACTGGCAAGCTCTGCCCTCCGACAAGCTCGTCGGATCGGGCATCCTCATCACGCTGTCGCTGACAGTGCTGACCTGGGCCACCCAGACGCCGCTGGCCCTGGCCTTCGGCGCCTGGGCGGCCGGGCCGCAGCGCGTGCGCGCCGTGGTCAGCACGATCTTCTTCCTGCCGCTGCTGCTGTCCACCGCCGCGATCGCGCTGATCTGGCAGGCGCTGCTCGACCCCAACTTCGGCGTGCCCGCCCAGTGGGCCGAACTGACCGGACTGAGCGCCAACGTGCTCGGCGACCCCGACCTGGCGCTGTGGGCGATCGTCTTCGTCCTGCTGTGGCAGTTCCTGCCGTTCCACATGCTGCTCTACCAGGCCGCGGCCAAGCAGATCCCGGCGTCGCTGTACGAGGCGGCCGAGATCGACGGGGCCGGTCCCGTCCAGCGCTTCTGGCGCATCACCGTCCCCCAGCTGCGCCACACCATCATCGCCTCCTCGGTGCTCATCCTCGTCGGCTCGATGACCTACTTCGAGACGGTGCTGCTGCTGACCGGCGGCGGTCCCGGAACCGCCACCCGCATCCTGCCGCTGCACATGTACCTCAAGGGCTTCTCGGCCTTCGAGATGGGATACGCCAGCGCCATCGCGGTGCTGCTGGTCGTGATCGGCACCGGCCTGTCGCTGCTGGTGGTGCGGGTCAGCGGCTACTCGCAGATGACCAGTGAGCGGGAAGGAGCCTCCTGAGATGTCGACCGTCACCGCCCCGGCCTCAGCGGAGCGGACGGCCCGCGCCGAGGCGCGCCGCCCCGCCGGACGGCCCAGGCCCAGGTCCAGGAAGGTCTCCCGGCCCGCCTACGGAGCGGGCCTCGGCGCGGCCGTGTGGCTGGTCCTGGTGCTGGTGCCGCTGTACTTCCTGATCGCCACCAGCCTGCGCGGCTCGGGCGACTACCTCACCGAGGGCCCCCTGTCGATCCCCGAGACCATCACCCTCGACGCCTACCGGCGCGCCTTCGAGGTGGGGTTCCTGCGCTTCCTCACCAACAGCCTCATCGTGGCCGTCGGCGCGATCGCCCTGGTGCTCGTGGTGGCGCTGCCCGCGGCGTTCGCCATCGTGCGCAGCAAGAGCCGCGTGGTGCGGATCGGGTTCACCCTCTTCCTGCTGGGACTGGCGGTCCCCGCGCAGGCCGTGATCATCCCGATCTACCTGATCATCACCCGCCTGCACCTGTACGACTCGCTCACCGCCGTCATCCTGCCGACCGCGGCGTTCGCGCTGCCGGTGTCCATCGTCGTGCTCACCAGCTCCCTGCGCGACGTGCCCGGCTCGCTGTACGAGGCGATGGCACTGGACGGCGCGAACAACTTCCAGACGTTCTGGCGTCTGGTCCTGCCCCTGTCCCGTTCCGGGGTGGTCACCGTGGCGATCTTCGTGGGGCTCAACGCCTGGAACAACTTCCTGTTCCCCCTGGTGTTGACGCAGAGCTCGGAGACCCGGGTGCTGCCGCTGGGGCTGTGGGAGTTCCAGACCCAGTACGGCACCGACGTCCCCGGCCTGATGGCGGCCGTGGTGCTGTCGGCGCTCCCGGTGCTGGCCCTCTACCTGTTCGGCAGAAGACAGCTTCTCGGCGGTCTGGCCGCCGGAGCCGGCAAGTGAGCCGGGCCGACACCGACCTTCGCGCGTGCCGGAGACCCCGGCCCGAGCCAGAAAGGCAGTCATGACGTCTCCCGAAGTCACGTCCTCCCCCTCCCGCGAGGAGCAGAGAGCCGGCACCATCCGAAACCCGGTGCTCACCGGCTTCTACCCCGACCCCTCGATCCTGCGGGTGGGCGACGACTACTACCTGGCGACCTCCACGTTCGAGTGGGCTCCCGGGGTCACCCTGCACCACTCCCGGGACCTGGTGAACTGGCGGCCCCTGGGCGGTGCACTGAACGAGACCCGGCTGCTGGACCTGACCGGACGGCGGGACAGCGCCGGGGTGTGGGCTCCGGCGCTGTCCTACCGCGACGGGCTCTTCTTCCTGATCTACACCAACGTCGAGAGCTACGGCGGCAACTTCTGGGACAGCCCCAACTACCTCACCACCGCTCCCGACATCACCGGTCCCTGGTCGGACCCGGTGCCGCTGCACGCACGCGGTTTCGACCCGTCGCTGTTCCACGACGACGACGGGCGCACCTGGATGCTCAGCCCGTCCATGGACTGGCGCCCCGGGCGCAACGCCTTCGGCGGCATCGTCGCCCAGGAGTTCTCGGTGCGCGACATGAAGCTGGTCGGCGAGCCGAAGATGATCTTCACCGGCACCGAGGTCGGGGTGACCGAGGCGCCGCACATCTACAAGCGCGACGGCTGGTACTACCTGATGACCGCCGAGGGCGGCACCCAGTGGGAGCACCAGGTCACGGTGGCGCGCTCCCGGTCCGTCACCGGCCCCTACGAGGTCGACCCGGCCGGGCCGATGCTGACCTCGCGGCACGTGCCCGAGGCGGTGCTGCAGCGGGCCGGGCACTCCAGCCTGGTGGAGACCCAGCACGGCGAGTGGTACCTGGCGCACCTGACCGGACGCCCGCTGCCGCCCAAGGGCCGGTGCGTGCTGGGCCGCGAGACCGCGTTGCAGAAGGTCGAGTGGACCCTGGACGGCTGGCCGCGCGTCCGCAACGCCGAACCGCTGGTGGAGGTGCCGGGGCCGCGCGGGCTGGCCGCCCACCCGTGGCCGCAGCCGCCGGAGACCGACCACTTCGACTCGGCCCAGTTGCGCCCCGAGTGGAGCACGCTGCGCCGCCACTTCGACCCCTCCTGGGTCTCGCTGACGGAGCGCCCCGGCTACCTGCGGATCCGCGGCGGCTCCTCGCCCGCCGGACTGCACAAGCCCAGCATGGTGGCGCGCCGGCTCCAGCACCGCGCCTGCGTGTTCGAGGCCGCCCTGGAGTTCGCCCCGGAGGACTTCCGGCAGATGGCCGGGATCACCGCCTACTACAACACCCGCCAGTGGCACTACCTGCGGGTCAACCGCGACGACCGCGGCGGGGTGTTCGCGGGGGTGCTCACCAGCGACCGCGGCCAGATCCAGGAGGTCGGACGGCGGATCAGCGTCTCGGACTGGCCGCGGGTGTTCCTGCGCGCCGAGATCGACCGGAACGACCTGCGCTTCGCGGTGTCCTCCGACGGCAGCACCTGGGCCGACATGGGCGTGCGCCTGGACATGAGCATCCTGTCCGACGAGTACGCCGAGGAGCGCTTCGGCAACCAGCCCATCATGTGGGGCTTCACCGGCGCGTTCCTGGGACTGTGGGCCCACGACATGACCGGGGCGGGGCTGCCCGCCGACTTCGACTTCTGCACCTACCGGTCTCTGTCCCCCTCCTGAGGCCGGTGGCCGCCGCGGCAGTCCCCTGACGCGGCGGGCCGGACCGTCCGTGGTCCCTCCCGTATTCCCGGTCCCCCTCCCGGGCACGGGGGAGCGTCGGCCGCGGCCGCCAGAGCCGCGGCCGACGCGGCGCACGGACGGTCGGGACGGACCCGACCCTCTGGTGCTCCCCGCCGCGGCCCCGCCCTCCTCTCCTCCCGGGGCAGCAGGGGACGGGGCGACCACGGCCCCCCTCCCAGCCGTGGTCGCCCCGCCGCCTCCGCGGCGGTGAGGGCGGGACCGCCCCAACCCCCGACGGCCGCGTCCCCTCCCCGCGGCCGTCGGGGCAGGACGTGTCGGCC
>Ga0207864_1003054_pt1 | contig 14659 bp, 11 predicted proteins | sample HigsolmetaAR202D_FD_184834 | JGI IMG/M metagenome (GOLD analysis project Ga0207864, IMG submission 184834) | Ionic liquid and high solid enriched microbial communities from the Joint BioEnergy Institute, USA - AR20-2-D (SPAdes) (version 2) ...
TCATCGACGAGTTTGACCAGCGTCGAGGGAAGCGGGAGGCCGATGGTACCGACACGGTCCGTGCCGTCGATTGGGTTGGCGCAAACGACCGGGGAGGCCTCCGTGAGTCCGTAGCCTTCAATGAGAAGCGACTTTGTTACCTCACGCCACCGTTGGGCCACCGCGCTCTGTAGGGCCATCCCACCCGCCACGCTGACTTTCAGGCTCGAGAAATCGAGCTTGGCGAACTCAGGATAGTTGAGAAGTGCATTGAAGAGCGTGTTGACACCCGTTGTGACCGTGAACTTGTACTTCCGGATGTCCTTGACGAACGTTTTCAATTCTTTCGGATTCGTGATCAAAATGTTGTGGGCGCCGAAGGCCACGAGCGCCATGCCGTGTACCGTGAGCGCGAAAATATGGTACAGCGGCAAGGCGCAGACTCCGATCTCTTCACCTTCAATCAGTCTGACTTTCATCCATTCGTAGACTTGGAGCATGTTCGCGACCATGTTCCGGTGAGTGAGCATGGCGCCTTTCGAAACCCCCGTGGTGCCGCCGGTGTATTGCAAGAAAGCGATTTCATCGAGTGACATCGAGACTTTGTGATAAGTCATCGCCGCGCCTTTTTCCATCACCGTTTTAAATGGGATGGCGTCGGGAATCGAATACGGCGGAACCATCTTTTTTACGTACTTGACGACCGTGTTGACGAGGTAGTTTTTGGGGAACGGCAAAAGGTCGCCGATTTCGGTGATGATCACGTGGCGGATCGAGGTTTCGTTCAGAATATTTTGCAGCTGGCGCGCGAAATTCGCCACGATGACGATCGCCGTGACGCCCGCGTCATTGAATTGATGTTTCATTTCGCGCTCGGTGTAGAGCGGGTTCGTGTTAACGATGACCAGGCCCGCTTTGAGCGCGCCGTACATCACCACTGGGTACTGCAGAAGGTTGGGCATCTGGATGGCGATGCGATCGCCTTTTTTTAATTTGAGTTCATTCTGCAGATAGGCGGCGAAGATCTCAGCTTTCCGGTTCAGTTCGCTGTAGGTGATCGTATGACCGAAGTTCGTGAACGCGGGGCGGGTGGGGAAACGTTCGCAAGCTTCTTCGAAAACGTCGAGGACGGAAGAATATTTTTCGATTTTTTCGTCGATCGACGGGGGTACGTTTTTCGGGTAACTTTTCACCCAAAAAGGTTGCGGGTCCGCATTTTTCTTGGCTGAAGTTTCCATCGCCTTCACCCCTTTTATTGAGTGGTCAACAAGGTTTGAAATGAGGTTATGGTATTTCGGATGATTGCTCAAGAATTAGTCCCGGCTCTCGCTCAAAGAAGGAGAGCCCCTAAGAGGCTCTCGCTAGGAGCGTCCGGACGTGAGAAGAATGTCGTGTTCAGAACCTGTAGCCGAAACCCATCGTTCCATACGCTGCGGAGAGCGAAGCGCTCCGCTCTCTCGTAACCGGCCTGAAAGAAAACGCGGTTTGCCGGATTCCGAAACCTGCTTCGCCATAGAAACGCTCGGTCCAGAACACGCGTCCATGGAAATTCAAGTTGAACGTGACCCCTGCCTTGTAGCCGGATGTCAAAGTCGTCGGGTATACGGTGAAATCCATGTCGACGTATTTCGGATAATCCATGAACGGCAGAAGATTAAACAGGTCGTCGAAGATTTTCGGCATTGTACGGGCCCAGTATCCGCCTAGGCCAAGGTATTGAACGGTGTGGTCGCCGACTTTTGGGCCCGACAACGCTGTTTGTTGAAATCCGATCGAGATCCCGAAGATTTCATCCCGATGCCAGACACCCGGGAGTAGATGGTAGCGGAGATCGGCGTTGAGGACCGAGTAGCGGTCGATCCGCGCGTCATTGCTGCTTTCGATGGCTGTCAGCGATTGATGGTACTTAAGTCCGATTCCCCAGCGCTGCTTGGAAAAGAGCGGCGATTCGGTGAAGGGCAGGGTCTCGAACCAGATATTCGCGGAGGTCTCGCCCAAAACGATGAACGTGAAATCCGTGGAGAGGATTCCGGTCAGGCGGGCGCTGATCTCGTAAGGATACGAACGGAACATTTCGTAGTGTGCGACCCAGGGTTGCCCGTTGGGATGGTGTACCGTTATCCGAGCACGGTTTCTCGCCCCTTGTTGGGGTGCTGCGAAGGTCCACTCAAAATGTTTAGAGTCAAGTTTCCGTGCGGAATACTCCTCGCTTGTGATGTCGCCGCCCGAGGGAACGTAACCGAAAACTTTCGGAGATTCCGAGTAGGTGCCGCTCGAGCGGGTTTGACGGATATAGATGCGGTCTCTCTCACTCGGGATCTTGGGGCCCGAGAAATACAGAGTGAACGGAATGTTGAACGAACCCGGCACGCGAATTGTGGGGCTCTCGCGCGGCAAGGCGATTTGCCAGATTAAATCCTGATCGATTCCGGTCGGGGCCCAGAAGTGTGTGATCGGCTTTGCGATGATTCGGGAGCGTCCGCCAAGAGGCTTGGAGCCCGAGCCGGTTAGAATGATCTCGGAGCCATCCTTGCTTTCGACGACGTCGATCAGCTGCGGGTCAAAAGGCCGGCTGGCTAAGTCGATCGTGGCGTAGTTGCCGAAAACGACTTTGATTTCAATGAGACGGTTCCCCGCGAAGTTAATAATGCTCGCATTTTCGAGCTTTCTGCCGTCGAGAAAAACGCCGACTGCGGGGCGAGTGTTGAGACGCGCTAAACTCAGGCGGGTGCGTTCGTTCTGAGTTTGAGCGTGGTAAAGAGGACTGCAGGCCCGCAGTTTTTCACCCGTTTCCAGAGCCTGCGAAAAGCACATGCGGAATTGGGAGTTTCTTGTGAAGAGGAACTGGAACTCCGTGGGGTCTGGGTTGATGACTCCATAGCCGCTGGCCTCATGGCCTGCTTTCATTTCCCCAGATGCATAGTCGAGGCTGTTCAACCATTTTTTGGTCTCGGCCCGGTTCACTTCTTTTTGCCACACAACTTGTTGAGCAAGGGTTTCGATCGTGAGCAATCCGGACTGGGCGAGTTCTCGCGGCCAACGGAAGGAGACGATTGTGACGTATTTTCCTTTGTTCGCGCTGTTTTCAAACCTCACCGGGGCCCGTTCGCGGGGAATCTGCGAAACATGCATCCCGATTGACGACGCCTTGATGACCAGGCCGCCGAGATCCAGCATGTTCGGGGTCATCATGTATTTTAGCTGCGGGTTGTGGATGCTCAATTTGTTGTCTTGAGGATCGAAACGCAGCGGCCATTGGAAGTCGCCTTCCCCGCCGGTGTTTTGTTCGGCCTCTTGCGGTTCCTCAGAAGGGAGTGCTGTTTCTTGCGTCGGTGTCGCAGGGGCGGATTCCTGCGATTCTTCCGCAACCGGTGGCGTTTCGTTCGCCGCGTCCGATTGTGCGTAGGCGGAATTAAGTGTGAATGAGAGGGAAGCGATCAGGCTGAAGACTGTGAGCTTAAACATATTCCATTGACTCTGATTTTTCGCCGCTGGTTCCATCTTGATCATCATAGATGAATTTGCGAAAGAGCCGAACGAAAATCTAATAATGCGGTTAGATTTAATGGGATTAGATCAGGACTTCAGTACGGCGCCTGAGTGAACGACGATTTCTCGCGGAAGTTCGTGGGCGTTGTATCGACTGGCCATGGTGAATCCGTAAGCTCCGGCGTCGGCGATTGCGATCAGATCGCCTTGCGCGACAGGGCCCAATTCGACATTTTTCGCGAGAAAGTCGGAAGATTCGCAAATCGGTCCCACGACGTCGTAAAGGCGTCGTTTACCGGCACGGGGTCGCACGGGTAAAACGCGGTGTTGGGCGCCGTAAAGCGCGGGGCGAAGCAAATGGTGCATTCCCGTGTCGAGGATGAGGAAGTTCTTCGCCGGCGAACTCTTTAAGTATTGGACTTCGCCGACCAAGATTCCCGCACGTCCCACGATGATGCGGCCCGGCTCAGTGAGAATTTCCACGTCGAGACCTTGGGTGGTTTCACGGACCATATCTCCATAGGACTTGATTAGTTCGAGTTCCTCAGTTTCGTCGTCGGTTTCGTAGCGGATGCCGAGACCGCCGCCGATATCGAGCCGGTCGAGCCGGAATCCCATTTTCTCAAGCTTTCGATGTACTTTGACGGTTTTTTCAATCGCCTCGCGAATGACTCCGATATCGAAAAGGAGCGAACCGATGTGAATCGTCAATCCGCGGAGCCGGAGGTTTTCCCTGTATTTACTGAGGATGGCGATAAGTTCCGGAAAAAAGGACTCGTCCATCCCGAACTTATTCTCGCGGAAGCCCGTCGTGATGTACGGATGGGTCTGGGGGTTGACGTCCGGGTTTAAACGGAACGCCACGTCTGCGACGCGTTTTGTTTGCGCGGCGATGGTGCCGATTCGGTCCAGTTCTTGCGGGCTTTCGATGTTGAGCTGTTTGATGCCGAGTTGAAGGGCGTATTCGATTTCGGAACGGGTTTTCGCGACACCCGAAAAAACGATGTGTTCCGGCGGTATTCCAGCGGCGACGGCCTTGCGGATTTCGCCCCCCGAAACGGTATCGACCCCAGCGCCGAGCTTGTGAAGGCATCGAAGGATTTCGGGGTGGCTGTTCGCCTTCATCGCGAAGTGAATCGAGTGCGCTAGCCCGTTGAGAGCGTCTTGTAGAGTCAATAGTCGGCGTTCGACGGAATCGAGGTCGTAGATGTACGCTGGACCTTCCGCGGAGCGCGCGAGGGCTTCGACATCAAGATGCCGATCGGGTGTTCCGACTTTGAGGCTTCCGTCGATATAAAAAAACGCCATTAGCTTCAGTATGCAGGCCGGATTTCGTCCCCGCCAGTTTTTTGTTTTCCCAGAGGCTTTGCGCCGCAATACTTCTTGAGACGCCAGGAAGCGCCGGATACGCTCAAAAGACGAGCAGCCTGTCTGTGGAGGGTCATATGGGAATTTTTAAACCCGCCGTACAAAGTCGTCTTGGTGCCGCTGTTGTGATTTGTTTAGTTGCGGCGTGCTCGCATAATCCGCACAAGGCGAAGGAAATCGACACGAAAATCGATAACAGCGAGCGGATTTCGGGAGACACCGTGCTCGGCGTGAAAGACGGCAACATGGTCGTTCAACGCAAGGTCATGATGAGCGAGGAACTGCGGGCCTTGCAAAACGAGGTTTATGAGCTCGAAGACCGCGTTTACGGCAACCGCAAATACGGAAGCCTCGGCCTTTATGGCGTTTTGCGTGAGTGTCGGTTGCAACTGGCTGATAAAGCCAACGGCGGGGACGGCAAATTGACTTGGACGGAGCCGATCGAGCGGGTGACCGAGAAGGAGGAGGAGTTCAACATAGGGTTGGACGAATCGCAAAAGCTCGTGGCCGTTTCGGAAGAAATGTTGAAGGACCGCATCGCGCGCTTTCGGACCTACAAGACGATTTTGCAAAAGCGACAAGACGAATACGAAGAGAAGGTCGCTATTTGTAAGGCGGAACTGAAAGCACGCCAACATGATCAACGTTCCGGCGGTAATTGAAGGACATGAACGATCCAAGGGAATCCATTGAAGCTTTCCGCCCGCGGGAAAAGGCGGACTTCAGCGAAGTCGCATTGGCTCGAAAAGCGGAGCAGGTCCTTGAGGCCTTCGATGGTCGTCAGCCGACGCGCTCGGAGCTTCTCAATATCACCGAAGAGCTGGGAGTCGAACTGGGGACGGCTGTTTATCTGCGGTCGCTGCAGGAATCCGGCACGCACGGCGCTCTGATCCGTAAACTCAGATCTTTCGATTTGAGTCGATGGCAGAAGGCACGTGCCGGCGGGATCGAGATTGCGATCGTGGCCAGTAACTTCGTGCAATCGGGCCGCCGCTGGGGCTCTCACGCCGACACGTGGCGGGCTTGGGCTCGAGAGTTGGGGTTCAAGACGGATGTTGTCGAAACCGATCCGAGGCTTTCAGTGGCGGCCAATGCCCATCTGATCGCCGAATACCTCAGGCAGGCTCCTAATACGCCTCGTTTGATCGTGAGTTACGGCCAGGGGAGCGCCGAAATGCGCTACGTTCTCCAGCGATGTGTGAGCCGGAACCACGGGGAATCTGTTCCGTTCGAGCTTGAGAACGTTCTCGGTTGGATCAGCGTTTGCGGCGCTTGCGGCGGATCAGCGTTGAGTCGCATGGCCAACGAGAGTTTTTGGCTGGGGGCTTGGCTCCGGCTGCGGATGTGGCTTGCGGGCCGTAATGCCGTCACTTTGAAAGAAACGGAGCCCGGTTTTCCGCTTTGGCAAAAACCGATGCCTGTTCCGAAAGGTATGGCTGTGATCAGCGTCGTCGGGGTCCCGTACCGCTGGCAGGTTTCAAGGTTCTTGCGCGTTCCGTACGAGTGGATCGGGGCGCAGTGGCCCAACGACGGCGTTGTGAGCGTGTATGAAGCGAGCGCTTATCCCGGACTGATCGTTCCGCTCGGCGGTCTTGATCATCGTGCCAAAGATACAGTGCTTGAGCCGGTTTTAAAACGCTTGTTCGCGGTTTTGGCTGTCGAAAATTTCGAGAAAGCGCAGATGGTCGAAGGAAAACCGAGTAAGGAAAAGAAGAAAGGCCCGGACGTGGATCCGGGCCCGCTCGAACTTCTTACTGATTCATGACATAGGCGAAGATCAAAGGCGCCACGATCGTCGCGTCGGACTCGATCACGAAGCGAGGCGTATCGACGCCCAGTTTGCCCCAGGTGATCTTTTCGTTCGGGATCGCTCCAGAATACGAGCCGTAAGAGGTCGTCGAATCAGAGATTTGGCAGAAATAGCCCCACAGCGGGACATCTTCGCGCTTGAGATCCTGATGGAGCATCGGGACCACGCAAATCGGGAAGTCGCCCGCGATCCCGCCGCCGATTTGGAAGAAACCGATCGACGATTTCGGAGCTGTTTCTGTGTACCAAGCGGCCAATTCCTGCATGTACTCGATACCTGTGCGAACCGTGTGCACGTTCTTGATATCACCTTCGATGCAGTGAGCGGTGTAGATGTTACCGAGGGTCGAGTCTTCCCATCCCGGAACGAACATCGGGAGGTTCTTCTCTGCGGCCGCGAGCAGCCACGAGTCTTTCGGATCGATTTGGTAGTACTGTTTCAACTCGCCCGAAAGGAGAATGCGGTACATGAACTGGTGCGGGAAATAACGCTCTCCTTTCTGGTCGGCGTCTTGCCAGTGCTTCAAGACCGCCCGTTCAATCCGGCGGATCGCCTCTTCTTCAGGGATGCAGGTGTCGGTCACGCGGTTGAGGTGGCGGTTCAGGAGATCGAGTTCGTCCTGCGGGGTCAAATCCCGGTAGTTGGGGATCCGGACGTAGTGCTCGTGCGCGACGAGGTTGAATACGTCTTCTTCAAGGTTTGCGCCCGTGCAAGTGATGGCGTGGACTTTGCCTTGACGGATCATTTCCGCCAAAGAAAGGCCCAGTTCGGCGGTACTCATAGCTCCCGCGAGCGTGACCATCATTTTACCGCCTTTTTTGAGGTGTTCCTCGTAAGCGATGGCGGCGTCTTTCAGGGCTGCGGCGTTGAAGTGCCGGAAATGATGATCGATGAATTCGCGAATTTTCATTTTGCCTCAACCTCCCCTTGGGAAAGCCCGGTTTAAACCACACGTGGACGTTTCGCGCAAAGTATTTTAGCTATCGGGGCCTTCCGCCTTCCCGAAGCCGACTGCTTCAGCGGCTAGAAAGCAGTTGGCAAGCTGATGAAGGTGCCTTAAAAGCGAATCAAAAAAGGAAAGGAAAATGACTCGAGCCACGCACTCGCCCCTGTACGTGACGAAGGAACTGTTTGAAACCCGGTATAAAGGGGCAGAGGCGATATTTGTGGCCGGCTCGGTGGTGCGTGGAGAGGCGTCCACGTACTCAGACCTTGATTTGGTCGTTGTTTATCCCCAGGTTCCGACGGCTTACCGGGAGTCCTTTATGTACAAGGACTGGCCGGTGGAGGCGTTCATCCATGACGCGGAAACCGTTAAGTATTTCTTCAAGAACGTGGACCGCCAAATCGGCCGGGCGACCCTGGCGGAAATGATTTCGGAAGGGCACGAAGTTCCCGGCCCGACCGCTCTGACCGCGCAGCTCAAAGAACTGGCTGTGGAAACCTTGCGGGAGGGACCTCCGGCGTTGACCGAAGAAGAGGTCCTCGATCGCCGCTATCACATTACGGAGCTTATCGACGATATCCGCGAGCCGCGGAGTCGCCAGGAGCTGATCGCAACGGCGACGGTGGTTTTGAACGAGCTGGCGGATTATTTCTTCCGTTCCCGCCGGGGATGGACGGGAAGCGGGAAAGCCGTTTTGAAACGTTTGAAAAAGGAAGATCCGGCGTTTGCCCGGCGCTTTTTTGAAGCTTTCGACGAGCTTTTCTCTACCGGGCGGACACAACGGGTAATCGATCTTGCTGCTGAAGTTTTAAGCAAAGATGGTGGCTTCCTTTTTGATGGGTATCGCCGGGACGTTCCGAGCGATTGGCGCTTGAAGTAAGGATGAAGATTTTGAGCGTCCTGCCGAAGACAGCCCTCTCTTTTGCCGCTTTCTTGAGCATCTTTTTCCTGCAGGACTCAGCTTCAGCACTGCGCTGGCAGCCGACTTTTGCAAGCCGCCTGACGCTCGAGCCGACCTACTATTTCGAAGACGTCTACCAGGAAACGACCCAGGTCGCGGCGGCGATTCGCTATGAATTCGAATTCGAATCGCAGCCGGCGACGGCGCTTCGCTTGCGTTTCTCTCCCTGGTTTTACTCGGATCCGGCTTCTCGCAGTCCCAACGAGATGTTCATTCCGGATATCACCGAAGCGGCAGCCGATTATGAGGCGGGGGATTGGAAACTGAAAGTGGGCATCAACCGTTTCGCGTGGGGAGTGACCGACGACGCCGATCCTCTCGATGTGGTGAGTGCTCGCCGTTACATTGACTTGTTGAGCAGCCAAAAGCGCGGCACTCCTTCATTCGGTTGGACGTGGGAGAAGGAGAATTGGCGCCTGGAAGCCGTGTATGTGCCGATCCAGTTTGAATCCATTCTGCCGGGTGAGAAGAGCCGTTGGCTGCCGAGAGACATGACCTATAACCGCCAAGCGGGCTTCGATAAGATTTTTCTCGCGGACCGATTCTCCTACGGCTACATGGAAAGACGAGAAGTCGACGAAGCGCTTAAAAACAATTTCGGGTTCCGGGGCGATTATCGAGGGCGCCGGTACGACGTCACGGTGGTTTTCTTTCAAGGTGCGCCGACGGCTCCAGCGATCTTCACACCGATCATCGAAGGGACGTCGGTCGGCACAAGCGCCGGGAACGTCGTCATGGCCAATCATGTGACGTTGCAGCCGGTTTATTATTTGCGCCGCACCGTGGGCGCGGGGGTCGTTGTTCCGATGGACGATTGGATCGTTCGCCTCGCGTATGCCAACTCGGAGCGGCTCTCCGGGCTCCAGGGTTTACCGGGATGGGCGCAGAGGGCCGTGTTTGGAATCGAGACAAGTTTCGCCGTGCCCTTCGGTTCGATATTGCGAGTGCGTGCACAAGCTTCGTTCGCCCGTCACGAGGAGCAAGCTGATAACCTCATCACATCGCTTGACCGCATTTTTGATCAGGCTTGGATACTCGGATTGGATCTCATGAGCGCGTCTGACTGGGTTTTCAGCGTCACGGGACTTTACGATGCGGCCCGTTCGGGAGGATATGCGCGGCTCAAAATTGAACGCAAAGTCGCCGGCGGGTTAACCGCCTCGCTTACCGGCGATTGGTTCGACGGCTTGTCAGGGACGCTGCTCGGTACGTATCGCACCAATAAACGCGTCGTTCTTTCGACCACCGTTTTTTTCTGATTGTCCACGGGTTCGACGATCCTTTCGTAATCAGCGAACAGAAAATCCCGTTAGTCGCTTTTTTCGTTTTTCTTCGACGTAAGTCTTAAGTCTTTGGATAAATCGTCCGACGCCCTTTCGTCTTTCGTTCAAAGGAAGTTTTGAAAATGGAAAGGGCTTTGACAACTTCTGTCTTCTTAGCGGCGTTTTCCGCTGTCAGCACCTTCTGGCCGTTAGATCGGGCGTTTGCGGTCGATGATGCAAACGTTATTCTCAAGAAAGTCGAGCAAAATTTGAACACCAAAGATGAAGTCGCCGTTGTCAAAATGAAGGTGATCGAGAATAACGGTGTCTCCAAAGAATGGGAACTTGAGATCAAGAGAAAGTCAGGAAAGAAACACCAGATGTTGGTTCGATTGCTCTCGCCGAGCGACATGAGTGGAGTCGCTTTTTTAAGTGTGGCCGACGGCTCTCGCGAGGACCAATGGCTCTACATGCCATCAGAAAGAAAAGCCCATCGGGTTGTGGGCGAAAACAAATCCCAGCATTTTCTTGATAGCGAATTCAATTTGGAAGACTTTAGCCCTTTCAACTACGCTGAATTCGAAAACAGGGTCGTGAAGGAAGAGCGTGCGCCGAGCGCTGCGATGGTGGTAATCGAAAGCAAAGTGAAGAGTTCCGATTCGAGATATTCGAAGATTCTGACCTGGGTCGATCCCAATACGTATCAAGTGCAGAAGAGCGAATACTACGACCGTTCCGGAAAGCTTTTAAAAACGATGGTGTACCGCCATTACGAAAAACATGGTTCGGCATGGCGGGCGCGGACGATCGAGGTGCTGAACATGCAGAGCAAGCGCTCGACCATTTTAAACGTGGCGGCCCTGAAGGTGGACGCGGGACTCTCGGACCGCGAGTTCACGCGAACGGCTCTCGAGTACGGGGATTGACCCGGTCTTTCGAACGGTTTCAATGCCGTTTGTTTTATCCTGATACAGTCAGTTTCAGTCGACCTTCTGAACGACCGATAAGCGTTTGCGGGAGTGTGGACGCATGAGCGAGCAAATGCAATCGGTTCCCATCCAAGAGTTCGTCGGACGCGACACGATTCCTGTCGACGTCTATATCTTACTGGGAGGGAAAAAGTACCTCTTAGTCGGTAAGAACGGTCAGCCCATGGATCGCATCAGGAAGTACATGGAGAAGGGGCTTGACCGCATTTACATGCGGATCTCGGACTACTCTTATTTCATGCATTTGCTCATCACCGAAGCGGCGTCCGGTGTCTCCGCGTCCGATGCTACGGATTTGACCCGTGTGGTGAACCTGCAATCCGCAATGGAAAGCGTGTACCGTGAGCTGGCTGAGAACGGGTTGGACGAGAGCGTGATCAATCACGTTAAGATGGTCAATCATGTGACATTGACCCTCGTCGCGAAAAACCCGAGGTTGACTGACTTGTTTGCGCGGCTTGTGAAGACCCGGCCCAATATCGCGGAGTATTCGATGATGGTGAGTGTGATCTCGGCCATGATCGGCGTCGCTCAGGAATGGACGAAGCCTGGAACGATTGAAAAGCTCGCGCTCGGTGGTTTTTTGCATGAAGTCGGCCGAACGAAGCTGCCTCGGGAGCTTCTCGATAAGCCGGTCTCCTCCATGACGAAGGACGAACTGGTCATTTACCAGAACCACACGGAAATCGGCTACCAGCTGCTCTTGCAATTGAAGTCGGTGCCCGAGGACGTGCTCGATATCGTCCGCGAACATCATGAAAGAGCCGACGGTTCAGGTTTTCCGCGCGGGATTAAAGACTTGCAAATGAATCCCCTCGCGAAAGTCGTTGCAGTGGCGACGGCATTTTGCGACGACTACTTCTCGGTCGTCGATGGGAACGCCGCTGAAAAGGCTCGCTTTGCCTTAGGGAAAATGTTGTCGAATCAGCATCAGTTCAACCGTGATGCGCTGAAGGCGTTGAACAAACTCTTTCCGACGGTTCGAGAGAAGGCGGCGTAATGAGTTACTACCAGGTTTTCGATGCCTTTCAAGACGCGGTTCTTGTGGTCGATCGGGAAGGGTGTGTGTATTACGGCAATAGCGCAGCCTCTCTTTTGCTCGAGGTTTCCGCGCGACGCCTTTCTTCCGGCCGACAGCTCTCTCAGTTCATGAGCTTGTCGCCTGATCTCGTGAATTCCGGCGAGGCGCTGGCCTCGATTCAGGAAATGACTCAATCGCGCGAGGTCGAGTTTCAACTTCCGAACGGTCGGACCGGTTGGGTCCAAGTCGTTTTGCAACCCGAACCGCAAGGATTCGGGGATGGACAAGAACCTCGTTGGATTATGACCCTTCGGGATGTCACGCTCGAGAAAACGCTTCACTCCAAATACAAGGCGGAACTCGACCAGAAAGAAGCGGTGATCGCCGACTTGAAAGAAGCGAGGGCGGCTCTCGAGCAGTATTCGCAAAAACTCGAGCTGATGGTCGAAGAACGCACTCTCGAACTAAGCGAGACCAACGCGCTGTTAAAGTCAATTCTCGACAGCCTTGGCCAAGGTATTCTCGTTTTCGAAAAGGACGGCCGTTGTCTCGATGTCTATTCGCAAGTTTGGCGCAAGCTTTTTGGTTCAGAGCCTTCGGGCAAATGCGTTGAAGAAGCGATTGGTTTACCGGCTCCTATGAGGGAGAATTTCGCCGAGTGGCGCGACGTTGTTTTCCAGGAGCTTTTGGATTTCGATGACCTTCGGCCGCTCGCGCCGAGCCGGCTTTCGAGTCCTGCAGGCCTTGAAATCGCATTCGACTATCATCCGATGAGAAGCGATGACGGTCATATACGTGCCGTCGTTCTGGTCGCGACCGATAAAACGCGTGAGATTCAGGCTTTGCGTGAAGCCGAGCGCGAGCACGCAATCGCCGGTCGGGTGACGCAAGTGGCGCGCCACCGCGAAGCCTTCCGGCTTTATATTGCTGAGGCGAAGCGTATTATCGGTAATGTGCTCGGTTGGCCCGAGAATGCGATCAGCCGCGAGGAAATCGCGCGCGATGTGCATACGTTGAAGGGAGGGTCAGCATCTTTTTATTTCATGCCGGTGGTGCGCGCCTGCGATGAATACGAGAACCTGCTCGCTTCGCTCGGCTCCGGCGGCGCTGCCGAACTGGATATGAAAGAGAAGCTTGCGGATGCCGCTTCCGAAATTTCCCGCGCGTTTGAAACGGAAGTGAAGGCGATATTCGAGTTACTGGGGCCGATTGTGGACGCCAACGAGGCCTCGACCGTCGAAGTGCCTCTCAAACGACTCCGCGAGTGGAGTGAAACTCTGCGGAATGCCGTGAGTGTTCAGGCGGCTCGGGAGATCGGAGACCGTATTATCAGAGAACTTACGGAGCGACCGATGATTAGCGTCATCGACCACCTCGAGTCATCGCTTCGTGAACTTGCCGAGGGAATGGGAAAAAAGCTCGACGCATTCGTGATCGAAGGCGGCGAAACGACCGCGCCGGCTTATATCGTGCGCGGCTTCGGAGCGTCGCTCGTGCATGCTTTCCGCAATTCGGTTTATCACGGGCTGGAAACTCCAGAGGAGAGACTGGGAGTCGGTAAGCCGGAAGGTGGGCGCATCGTCGCTCGCTTTGCAAGGACTGAAACGCCGCACGGTTCGCGGCTCAGAATCGAAATCGAGGATGACGGACGCGGTGTCGATCATGAAAAGGTCCGTGCTAAACTTATTGAACAAGGATTCACGGAAGCGGCTGAACTATCGCCGCATGAGATCGTGCAGACGATTTTGAAGGGCGACTTGTCGACGACGGAGAAAGTCGACTCGGTTGCCGGGCGCGGAGTGGGGCTTTCGGCAATCGCCAACGAGGTAAAGCGTCTCGGTGGGCGCGTCGTTATTCATTCCGAGCTCGGAAAAGGAATGCGGCTCGAGATTGAGATTCCCCTGCGGGTGGAAACTGATGAAGCGCGTGAGCGCAAGGCCGCTTAACTTCCGGTTTTGGCCCGTTTCCACTCCCAAGCCTTCGCCAGTTTTTCCCGGAGAGTCGCTTCGTCGACCGGTTTGATCATGTAGTTGCTGACTTCGGCCTTAACGGCTTCGAGAACTTTTTCTTTTTCGCTTTCCGTTGTCAGCAAAATGAACGGAAGGTTTTTCCACTCGGCAGATTGACGGACGTGTTTGAGAAAATTCAAGCCGTCCATGTTCGGCATATTCCAGTCGGAAATCACGAGTTCGAACGGCATATTGGCTTTTTGGGCCTGCCTCAACGCTTCGAGAGCGTCCTGTCCGTCCTGGGCTTCGAAGATATTTTGAAATCCGAGGCGGCGGAGATAAGCCTTTAACAGATCGCGAAGGCTTTTGACGTCGTCCACGATGAGGATTTTGGTTGCCTGTGTAAACATGAAATATATGGTACCGTTCTCGTTATAAGATTCCAAAGGATGCTGTAGGGTTCAGACAAAGGTCGTGTCCGTGCGTCGCTTTAATACGGGGCCACTTCATAGGCGGCGAATCCCTGGAAACCGAATATGGAGCTTCGGAGGCCGAATATTTTCCTCGCGTAAGGAAGGTCCACGAGCAAGACAGGTCCCGGCACTTTGGTCCGAATCGCGCCATAATCGACAAGCTTCTTGAGATAGCGGATCCGGCATGAGCGGCGTACGCGCTCAAAGATTTTATCGAGTCGATCGTAAGTCGGCCCAAGATTCAGCTCGAACGGCCAATGCGGTTCTAGGAATGGTCGCAATGCGAAAATGGTCGGGAAGGCTTCGTTTGCGGCGGCGCAAAAGCCGACCGGCTCCTTTTCGGCAAGGAAGAGTTTTTCGAGTAGACGAGGTTCGGTCCAGGCGTGGAGATACGCCTGCGTCGCCGATATCG